>ENA-UONZ01000012-UONZ01000012.1-human-gut-metagenome-genome-assembly--contig:-C93old-NODE-12-length-335512-cov-61.967167_pt1 | contig 335512 bp, 265 predicted proteins | sample MGYA00242468_ERZ724015 | MGnify/ENA metagenome assembly ERZ724015
AGCTGCCTTCCCCGTAGTTGACCGTGCGGTTGAGCTTCGCGTCGTTCCACCCACCCGTCAGGATCAATGTGTGCGCCCAGCGCTTGCTCTGGTAGCGCCCGAAGAGGTTGGCGTAGTAGCTGTCCAGGTGGCCGTCCGCAGAGTCCGCCGCGCTGGCCGTCAGGTCGCCGTAGTTGGCCGTGAAGGCCGCTCCCATCGTGAAGTGGTCGCTGAGGTCCACGTCCATGCCCACGGTGCCGCCCCAGGTGGTGAGCTGGTAGCCGCTTTCATCCCCCCTGGTGTCCAGTTTGGCGTAGGAGCCCGTGCCTTCCATCCACATGTGGAAGTAGGGGAGGTCTTCGTTGACGTAGGCGGGGTTGACGCCCATGAGGGTGGTGCGGTTGCGGATCCATCCCATCTGGTCGCGCAGGGCGTCCTTCTGGGCCGTTCCCAGCGCGTTGACCGTGCTGCCTGCCGCGGCTGCCATGGAACGTGCCGCCCGGGAGGTGTTGCCGGACTGGATGTCGTTTCTGACGGCTTCCCTCAGGTCACCGAGCTGCGTGCCTTTCGGCGCGTTGCCGCGGTTGTTCCAGAGCAGGTTGGCCCCCGCTTCCGAGTTGGCCGTGTTGGCCGCGTCCATAAAGGCGTTCTCCGTCTTGACCATGCCCGTCACCACAATCTTGCCGCCTTCCGTCCGGATGCCGAATTCCTGGTAGTAGAAGTCAAAGTAGCCGGAGGCGTCCACCGTGGCTCCGTTGGCCGAAACCGTTCCGGCTCCCGTCGCGTCCACCAGCGTGAAGTTGAGGTTGGCCGTCGGGTCCGCCGGATCGTCGTAGTCCCCCAGGCTTCCCAGGGAAACGGTAGTTCCGTCCAGATTGACGTCTCCGGCCTGCACGGTGATGACCGGGCTGGAGAAGAGGTCGTCACGGTTGGTGTTGATGACCAGGTCCAGATGGGAGTTTTGCAGGTTGAGTCCGTTGGCGACGGTGAGCGTCGTGTTGACCGCTCCGGTTCCCTCCCCTACCGGACTCAGGCGCACATGGGCGCCGCTTGCCGCCGTGAGGCTCTTATAGGTAACGGAGCCGTTGCCGCCTTCCGCTCCCGTCAGTTCCAGCGTGCCCTTGGTGACGCTGAGGGCCTGCCCGATCGCGCCGTTCCCCTTCAGAACCTGCGTGCCGGTGCCGTTCATGGTGATGCTGCCTTCCCCGCTGAGGGTGCCTTCATACAAGGCATTCCCGGCGGTGGTGATTTCCAGGGCAGACCCGTTGTTCAGCGCGCCGGTTCCCGTCAGGCCGGAGATGGTGTTGGCCGCGTTGCCGAGTTCCAGCATTCCGCTGCCGTCCAGGTCCACCTGCACGCCGTCAAGCTTGGAGGTGCCGTTGAGCGCGAGGGAGGCGGTGTCCGCCACATGGAGCACGCCGGTTCCGGAAACGGTGCTGTTGGAAAGTTCGGAGCCGGCTCCCGTAAGCGTGAGCGTGCCGTTTTTACCGATGGCGAGGTTGCCGCCGTTGCCTTCATCCGTGAGCGTTCCCGCTTGCGTTTTTCCAGTGATGTCCAGGGAGGAAAGGTCTCCGGAGTTGGTGGAGTTGAGCCTGATGGAGCCCAGGTCCGCCGTGCCGGAGAGGATAAGGCTGCCGTCCTGCATGTCCAGCGTGCCGCTGGTGTTCAGGGTTCCGGCGAGTTCCAGGGAGCCTTCTCCCGTTTTGGTAATGTTGGCCGTGCCGCCGTTGATGGTTCCGGAGTACTTCGTATCGGGACCGGACGTATTCGGATCTGTTCCCAGCAGCTCGTTGTTCAGGATGACGGATGCCGTCTTGTCGTTCGTGCTGGTGATGTTGATGACGCCGGAGGCCGCGCCGGAGAGGTTGTTAATCGTCAGGCCGTCAGCCGTATCGTCCACGCCCGGGAGGTTGAGTGCGAGGTTGCCGTCCACGATGACCGCGCGGTACGGGTCGAGTTCGGAGTTGCTGGAGACGGTTTTGTCTTCACTGCCTACCGCGTAGATTTGCGTGGCGTCACCGGTGATGCCGATGGAGCCGCCGTTGATGCCCGTGACGGCAAAGCCGAGGGTTTCCAGCAGCGGGTTGAAGACGGCCGTGCCGTAGCCCAGCGCTCCGTTCGTGAGGTTGAGCCACGCGGTGCGGTCGCCCGCTCCCCAGCCCTGCATGGCATTGATGAGGTCGGCGGAGAGGGTGAGGGTGAGGGTTTCAATTTCCAGCTGGGTGCCGTCCGCGTCAAATTGGATCATGGAGGTGCTTCCGGCCAGGTCCTGTGTTTTGGAGACGTTGCCCGTTCCCACCACCAGGCTGGCACTGTCCAGGCTGGCGGCGCCGTTGAGGCCGCTGATGACCGTTCCGGCGTCCGTCATGCCGATGGTTTTAAGCGAGGAGCCGGAGAGGCCGCCCAGCGAGATGGAAGTGACGCCGGAGGCCGCGTTGACGGTAACGTTTTTGGTTCCTTTGTGGTTGTTTCCTCCCGTGAGGGTGCCTCCGGTGATGTTGAGCGCTCCCTTGTAGCCGTCCGCCGTGAGGGCGAGCGTGCCGGAGGTGAGCGTGACCGTACCCGTGTAGCCTGCGCTGGCGTTGCCGAGCGTGAGTGTGCCCGTGCCGGTTTTCAGGAGGCTGCCAGTGCCGCTGAGCGCGCCGTTGAGGGTGATGCTGCCGCCCGTAGTGTCCACGGTGGCGGTTTTGCCGGAGGCGGCGTTGAGGAGGACGCTGAGGGAGGCGCTCCAGTCCGCCGTGGAGTTGAGCGTGCCTTCTCCCAGGGTGAGAGTGCCGGAGGCGCCGGTGATGTCACCGCCCAGCGTGAGGGTTCCGTTGCCGGCCAGCGTGATGCCGGAGTTGGAGTCGTTTTCCAGGTTGATGCCGCCCAGGACGGCCGTGCCGCCGTTGATGTTGAGGTTGCCGGCCAGGGCTCCCTGGCCGTTGGCCCCGCCCAGCTTGACGCTGGTGCTGGTGAGGGTGACGCCCGTGTTGACGTTGACCGCGGAGGCTTGCGTGTTGCTTCCCATGGTGCCGCCGCCGATTTGAAGCGTGGCGATATCAAGGTCTTTCTTCAAGTCCAGCGTCACGCCGTACGTGACGTCAATGAGGTCGGCATTCAGCGTGCCGTTCACCGTGACGGTGCGGTTGGCCGTGGCCGCTCCGTAGCCGGAGAGGACGATGCTGCCTCCGGCATTGGAGAGCGTGCCGTTGAGCGCGTCATGGCCGTTGGCCGCCTTGACGAGCAGGGAGCCCCCGTCCGTCTTGGCGAGCGTGCCGCTGATGTTTTTGAGTACGCCGGAGAGGGCGATTTCATTGCCTCCGGAGAGCTTGAGGGTGGAGCCGCTGGCCACCGTCACGGTTCCGGAGAGAATCTTGGTATTGGCGATGTTCCCCAGCGCCACGGCTCCATTCCCGGAGATGTTCCAGTTGAGGGACAGGAAGCTGTCCTGCCCGGCCGTGTCCACCGTCAGCGTGGTGCCGGTTCCGGAGGCAGCCAGCTTGACCGCGTCCCCGGCGTTTTTCTGCACCATGGTCTGCGTCAGCGTCACGTTCCCGGAGGCCTGCAGGGTGCCGCCGCCGAAGATGATGGAACCCGTTCCCAGCGCTCCGTCTCCGTTGATGTCCACAATGCCCCCTTCCAGGGACGTGGAGCCTCCGTAGGTGTTCGTGTTGCGGATTTGCAGGGTGCCGTCCCCCCTCTTGGTCAGGATGGTCGTGGCGCCCGTGATGTGCCCGTCTCCCTGGAAGGTGTAGGTGTTGTCCGCGCCGCTGTTGCTGACGACGATGGAGGAGGGAGCCACGTCTCCCGTAATCGTCACGGTTTTGTTGGCTGCCGTGTTGTCAAAGAGCAGGGGCTGCCCGTCCGTGGTCGCCGGCGCGGAGCCGCTTCCGCCGTAGGTCCAGTTGCTCACGTCGCCCGCGCTCCATGTTCCGGCGTCCGCCGTTCCGTTCCAGGTGAGCATGTTCGCGGAGGACTCAATCTTGAGCTGAAGCGTTTTGCCGTCCGCGGAAAGTCCCAGCGTGTAGGTCAGTTCCGGATGGGCGTCATTGATGAGATCTCCGATGTTGAAGGAGCCGAGCGTGAGCGTTCCGCTTCCCACCGTCAGCAGGGAATAGTCTCCCGCGTCGGTGAGCGTGTCGTAGTTGTTGAGGGTGACGTTGTGCGTTCCGGTGAGCGTCAGTCCGCCGGTGAGCGTCACCAGGGCGTTTCCTCCCGCCGTCAGTCCCGTCATGTCAAAGGTGAAGGAGGAGCCCGCAGCCATGGCCATGTCTCCGGTGACGTTGAGGCGCGAGTAGCTGCCCAGCGTCAGGCTGCCGATGGAGCCGCCGTTGCTGGTGATGGCGCCCGTGGAGAGCGCATCCGCCGTGCCGGCTTTCACGTTGACCGCGTTATTCACCGCATAATTGCCGATGTCCAGCGTCGCTCCGGAGGAGATGGAGACCGTGCTGGTCCCGAACGCCGTAGCGCTTCCCGCCGCCAGCGTTCCGGCTTCCGCATTGGTCGTGCCGGCATAGGTATTGGCGCCGCTGAGCGTCACCTTGCCCGGACCCTTCTGGGTGATGGAACCCGTTCCGCCGATGGCGTTGGCCACCGTCTGGTCCGCATCCACCGCATAGGTCAGGAAGGCGTCTCCATTGCCGCCGAGCGTCACCGCTCCGGAACCCAGGGAGCCGGCTCCCGTCAGCAGGATGGTCCCTTCCTTGATCAGGGTCTGGTTGGTATAATCGCTGGCCTTGGTCAGTTGAAGCACGCCGTTCCCCTGCTTTACGAGGTTGGCGCCGTTGCCTTCCTTGGCTACGATTACATCCAGCTTCAAATCTGCCGTATTAGTATCGTCCAGCGCAAAATTCCCGCGCGCTATGTCAAAGATGACCGTGCCGCCGCGGAGGGTCAGGGCATTCGCCTGACCGGTGGAGGGGGCTCTCTCCGCCACAGAGAAGACGCTCATTCCGGTAGCGGACTGCTGCGTCACAATGGTATTGGTGCCGCTGAACAAGTCGAAGCCGTTTAATCCCCCGCCGGGTATATTCAGAATGACCCGGCTGTTGTTGAACACCATTCTGGTATTGGCCATGGTCGTATTGCCGCCGCCGACATTCCAGGTGCCGTTGTTCAGGGTCAGCGTGCCGAAGTTCCCGCTATTATTGTAGCCGAACGGATCGCCCGCCGTAGTATTCAGCGTGCCGCCGTTCACCATCAGGTTGCCGTAAAGGATGGACTCTCCTCCGTTTCCATTCTTGCCGAGGTTCAGGACCGCGCCCTCGCCCACCGTGGTCAGCGCGGTTTTCGTCTGGGCGGTGGAAACCGTCAGGGCCGTTCCGGCTCCCGACACTTCCAGATTGATGCCGGAGCCGTTGGCCAGATTGGTTCCAAGCGTATTGGCGCCTCCGGAAGCAAAGGCGATCGTGCCTCCGTTAATCGTCGGCATCGTGGCTCCCAGAATATCCGCAATTCCGCCCGTTACGCCGATTTCCAGCCGTCCCGTCCTGTCCACGGTCACCGTTCCGGTCCCCAGGGCCATGTTCGCCTTCACGGCAACGGTTCCTTCCTTGATGTTGACCGCGCCGGAATAATCGTTATTGGAGCTGTTGAAGGTCACTTTTCCTTCACCCAGCTTGGTCATGGCGCCGTTTCCGGAAAGCTTGCCTCCGTTGTTGGTCAGCTCCAGGTCCTGCCCTGCCCCGTTGTTGAAATAAATGGCCTTGGCATTCACGTCCCCCGTCAGGGACGCCACTCCCGTGTGCGTACCGTCAAACAGGTAGGTTGTGGTGTTGTCCACGGCGCCGATCGGGTTGCCGTCCCAGACTACCACGCCGTCCGCCATGCTGACGGAAACGGTCACCGTCTTGTCCCCGGTGTTTACGTTGAAGGTTCCCTGGTACAGGCTGGCCAGCGCCCCGGTCAGGGTCATCGTCCCCGCATCCGCGAAGTTGCCGGCCGTCAGGTTGTCCCAGGAAACCAGCGTATAAGTCCCCGCGGTGATATTCCCGTTAATGTCCAGGCTGACGCCCGCATCCGCGCCCAGCGCCAGGTTGCTCACCGTCAGCGTCGCTCCGTCCGCGCTCAGGGCGCTTCCGTCAACGGCCAGTGAAGCGGCGTTCAGCGTTCCGGTCACGTTCTGCTTCCGCAGCGCCGTCACCTTGGCGGTGGAGGCGTTCAGCGTTCCGGCCAGCGCCGTATCCGCATTCAGGTAAAGGTTGGCTCCGGAAAGGTTCAGCGTTCCGGAAAAACCGGAGACGTCCCCGCCCAGCGTCAGGGCTCCCGCATTGTTGCGGGTATTGACAGCCAGCGTGCCCGTTCCGCCCAGGCCGCCGAGCATCTGGAGGCTGTCCCCGCTCGCGATGGCCGCCGTTCCCGTGCCGGACGTTTCCACGGATACCTTGCCGTTGAGGTTCACGTTCACGGTGGCTCCGTTAAAAATGCTCAGCGCCGTGGCCGCATTCGTCCCTTTCAGGGTGATGTCCCCGTCCAGGGAAACTCCCCCCGTGACGGTATTGGAATTCAAGTTGCTGAACGTCACGGTGACGTTTTTCTCACTGCCGCCCAGCGTTACGTTGCCCTGCCCCCACGGGGTCAGGGTCTGGCCGGAGACGATGGAGGCGTCCCCGATATTGTACGTCAGATTGACCAGGTTGCCCGTTCCGGCTATTTCCGTATCCCCGTCATAGGAATTCTTCACCCAGCCCGTTTTAAAACCCCACCTGTTCCCCCCGGCATCGGAAATGATTTTAAGGCCGCCCGTTCCGGTGATGGTGGATGAAACCGCGGTGGCATTTCCATAAATGGCTCCATTCAGGAAAGCAAATCCTCCTGCGGCATCCAGGACGATTTTCATGTCGAAATTCGCGCCGGCGGCATTTCCGTTCCTCAGATGCAGGGTGGAGCCGTTCCCCATGGTAAGAGTACCCGTCCCCGTCACCTTGGTTCTGGCGCCCGCTACGTCCATCACGGTATTTTCCCCCAGCGTAATGTTCAGGTTGGAGCTCCATGTTCCGGTTTCGTCCGCAAGCATCACGGTGCCCTGTTCCACAACCAGCGTTCCTCCTCCTGAAGCGTTGAAGGAATTAAGGCCCAGCGTTAACGTTCCCGTACCCGTCTTGGTGATGGTGCCGTTGATTCCCCCGTTCAGGGTGGAGTCCCCCGCGCCAATGACCAGGGAACCGGGGCCGCTGTTGGTCAATTTGCCTCCATAAGTGCCGGCCCCCAGCAGGAGGCTGCCGCTTCCCGTACGGGTGACGGTCCCCGTCCAGCCGGCCAGTGAAGCCCACGTTACGGCATTCCCGTTCGTGTCCACCAGAATGGAGTTGGAAGCCAGCGCATCCGTCTTGATCTGGCCGGAGACGTCTGCCGTAATGCCCGTGCCGTACTTGAGCGCGCCTCCATTAAAGATGATGCTGCCGGTGCCCAGCGCGGAGGCATGCTGCATTTCCACCGTGCCGCCGCCCAGCAGGACTTCTCCGGAAAAACCGGCGTTGTCCGTGGCGATGGACAAGGTTCCGCTGCCGGTCTTCTGCAGCTTGGAGCTTCCCACCAGGGAACCGGACCCCGTCCACGTGTAACCGGTTGCCTCAGCATTGACGACGATCAGGCCTGGATTCACCTGTCCGGCGATGTTCACGGTCTGCGGTGCATTGCCTGCTACGTCGCCGAAGATGACTCCGTTGCCGTTGGCAAAAGACAATCCCGCATTCCAGGGGGAATTCCCCGTTCCTCCCACCGTCCACGTATTGTCTCCGCCGCCCGTCCAGGTCAGCGACGTGACCTGCGCCACGACGAATTTCAGGGTATTGTCCGTCGTGCTCCAGTTGCCGATGTATTCGGTCCCCAGCAGAATGGTATTGGCCAGATCCCCGGTGATGCCGCCCGTGGCATTAATCAGATTGTACGTGCCCGCGCTCCAGCTCACGCTGTCGCTATTCTCCAGCAGCAGGCTGCCGTTCACCGTCAGGGCGCCGTTCAGGGCCAGCAGGGGATTGCCGTTCACCGTCATGTGAGTGGCGTCAATCCGCACGGCCGCTCCCAGGTTCAGGTTGCCGGTCATCGTATTCTGCCCCCCAAGGGACAGGACGCCGCCGGTCATGGACAGGCCGGCATTGCTGTCCACGGCGGAGACGTCCAGGCCCGCTCCCGCGGACAGGGAAAGCCCGCCGTACCCCGCGGAAATGCCGCCGATGGCCGCATTCCCCGTTACGGAAAGGTTCTTGTTCGTTCCCATTCCGGAGGCATGGCTGACAATGAGGGTGCCCCCTTTCAGTTCCACGCCGCCCGTGAAGGAAGAGGAATTGGCCAGGGTCAGCGTTCCGGAGCCGTCCTTGATCAAACGCCCGGTTCCACGGAATGCATTGTCACTGCCCGTGATCATGTTCCCTGCTCCGGTAATGGTCAGGGCGCCGTTCAGCTGGATATTATGAGTGTTGTCAGCAGTGATGGACATGGTGCTGCCGGCATTCACCACCTCCACGGCGCCGCCGCCCGCGGCGACTGTCAGGCCGTTCCCGAAGGTTCCGTCGCTTTCCTTGGTAATCTCCAGGCGCCCGTTGTTCAAGGTCCAGTACCCCGTATTGACGGCCATGGAACCCAGCCCCGCGCCGTCATAGGCATATTCTCCCACGCGCAGCACGCCGCCGTTGGTGACGGTTACCTTGTAGCGCGTATAATTATCCCCTTTCATGCTGAGGCTGGCTCCCGGAGAGCTCAAATCCAGCGTGGCGTTGTCAATGGTCAGGGTCCTGGTTCCGGAGCCATTCCCCGCTTTCACGGTAGCCGCCGTTTCAATCTTGAACACGCCGCCGCCGGTAATGGTAAGGCTGTTGTCCCCGACGTTGAACGCTCCCTCCGCCTGGGTAAGCGTCTTTCCGGCCTCAATGGTCAGCGTCAGGTCGTTGGCGCCGATGGTCGTAGCCTCATTCCAGGTAACGTCCGTATCAAACGTCTGGTTGGTCGTAATGGTGAGGGGATCAGCCTGAACAGAGGCGGACAACGCAGCGCAGCAGGCAAGAAGAGCGGACAACAAATTGAGGGGCAAATGCAGCTTCATAAAGAAAACAATTAATTATAAATATATTGAGAAAGACGTGGTCTTTTAGCAGAAATGAGACATGCTATTAGGTAGATGAAATATCGGATTTGAAATCCGGTGTCAATCTGGAAGTGCCGTTTCCAAAGCTTTAAATTATTTCCGTTATCTCCATTCTATTCCATGCCCTCATTCAAATTAGCCACATTATTCAAAAAACAAAACCAACAGAATTTAAAATAAACATCTGATCATAAACAAATTATTTCATTTCCACCACTCTCACGACTTCCCTGACGCCCTTCTTGTCCGGATTTCAAATCCGTTCATTTTCTTTCCCTGCATGCAGGGCCTTCAGGCAGCCGGGAAGCCATCCATGAAGGGCACAGTAAAAAACCTCCTAAGGATTTCATCATGAAACCGCTTGTTTCCGGAAATTCCGCCGCGGGAGCAGAAGCGTGAAATCCAGTCAGTCCCATGAAAAACAACATCCTTCCCATAAAAGGCATGCCGGAGCCAGGGACAAATTCCGGGACCGGTCCGGAGGGAGCAAAAGCAGCGCGGGATGTATTCTTTCCTCCTTGCTCCCCGCCCGGCAAGTTGCTAGAATACGTCAAGCAAGTTTTTCCCCTTTTCCCATGGCCATTTTTGGTTCCTCCAATCTATCCGACTCCGGCGACCTGCTGATTTTCAACAAAGTATCTCATAAAACCCTGCTGATGTTCGAAAAGGAACTGGGCAGGGACCGCATGACGTACCTGGTGGAAGAAAGCCTCCCCCCGGATGCGGCCACCGCCGCCCATCTGGAATCCACCAAGGCGGACGGCATCCTGTTCCAGGCCGGGGGCAGCGATCCCATTGCCCTGCGTTCCGCCATCATGGAACGCATCAACGAGGGCAGAAGGGTAGTATTCCTGCCCGGTCCCGTAGCCCACGTGAAAGGCTCCATCAGCCACATTCCCCCACGGGTGATCAAGGCCCTGGAAGCACTCCATATTTCCCCCGTGCCGGTATGCACGGGCTTTTACACCAGCTCCGTGCTGGACGCGGAGGCGGATACGGACGCCCAGGCGGATATCCAGGTGCACATTCTCCCCAAGCTGGCTCCCGGGGCGGAAATGGCGGCGCGCCTCACCTCCGCGTGGCTGGAATGCTCCGCCCAGGCCTATGCCACGCTGCCGCAGTTGCACGGCTCCCTGTCCGCCCTGCTGTTCCGCAGCCTAAAGCTTCATTCCGACTGCCGGGTGATCGACGGCATTGACGATACCACGCTGACCTACGGCCAGCTTCTGGCCATCTCCGTGGCCTTTGCCAAACGGCTGAAAAAGATCACCACGAACCGCCGCGTAGGCATCATTCTGCCGCCCGGCAAGGGAGCGGCAATCGCCAACCTGGGCTGCCTGTTCGCCGGAAAAACGCCGGTGAATTTCAATTATTCCGCCTCGGAAGGGGCCTTTGCCAGCTCCGTGAAGCAATCCGGCGTGGACTGGTTCATCACGGCGGATACCTTCATGCGCAAGCTCCAGAACTTCCCGTGGCCCCCCCAGCGGGACCTGATCCTCATGGAGCGGGAGATTCCGCTGCTCAAGGGCTCCGCCAAACGCTGGGGCGTGGCCATCAAATTCCTTACAGCGGGGTTCATGATTAAAAAGCTGGGGCTGGATGCGCCCACGGGCGCGGATGAAGCCGTGCTGATGTTCACCTCCGGCTCCTCCGGAGAACCGAAAGGCGTGCCGCTGACCCACCACAACATCCTTTCCAACATCTCCCAGTGTTCCTCCCGCATCACGCTGGCGCCGCAAAGCAGATTCCTGGGCAGCCTCCCCGTATTCCACTGCTTCGGCATCACGATCGGGCTGTGGTACCCGATGATCGGCGGGTACGACATGGTCACCTACCCCTCCCCGCTGGAGGCCAAGCGCCTGGGCGCCCTCATCAAGCAGTACGGCATCAGCCTGGTGGTCACCACCCCCACCTTCCTGCGCGGCTTCATGAAGCGCTGCGAGCCGGACACCTTCAAAACCGTGCGCTACCTGATCGTAGGAGCGGAAAAATTGCCGGACGAGCTCTCCGCCGCCTTCCGGGAAAAGTTCGGCACCGTTCCGTGCGAAGGCTACGGCCTGACGGAAGCCTCCCCGGTCTGCTCCGTCAACTTCATTGACCCGGCCCCGTCCAACGCCGCCGGAGACTTCATTCCCGGCATGAAAAAGGGCTCCGTGGGCGCTCTGCTTCCCGGCATCGCCGTACGCATCACCAGCCCGCATACGGGCCGCGTGGTACCCGTGACGACCTCCGGCATGATCTGGCTGAAGGGGCCGAATATCTTCCCCGGCTACCTGGGCGGTCCGGAAGCCGACCGCGACATTTTCGTGGACGGCTGGCTGAAAACCGGAGACATCGGTTCTGCGGACGAATTCGGCTTCCTGAAAATTGAAGGCCGCATCTCCCGCTTCTCCAAGATAGGCGGGGAAATGGTGCCCCATGAAGCCCTGGAAGCCGCTATCATGAACATCTGGAACCTGGACCCGGCGGACGAGGAACGGCGGATAGCCGTCGTCACCATTCCGGACCCCGTGAAGGGGGAGGCCGTGGCCCTGCTCACCACCCTGGTGACGGACTACGTGCACCAGGCGCGCACCCTCATCAGGCACGGCCTGATTGACCAGGGGCTCCCGGCCCTGTGGTGCCCCAAGGAAATCATTCCCGTGGAGCACATTCCGGTGCTGCCCTCCGGCAAGCTGGACATCAAGCAATGCAGGATGCTGGCTTATGAAGCGCTGAACATTCCCTTTGAACCATAACCCATGGAATTCCCGGAGGAAACGCCTGCCGCTCCCAGGCCCATCACGGTCAAACAGCTCGTTTACCGCCTGAGGGATACGGTCAGCATTGCCGTGGGGACCCAGTGGGTGGTGGGAGAGCTCAGCAACGTCAAGCACCATACCAGCGGCCACGTTTACTTCACCCTGAAGGAACAGGGCGCGGAAATCTTCTGCGCCTTTTTCAAGGCTGCGGCTTCCAAATGCCCCGTACGGCTCCAGGAAGGGATGAAGGTCCATGTGCTGGGCAGCGCCACCGTGTACCCGGACCGGGGCCAGCTTCAACTGGTCATCAGGCAGGTGAAAGCCGCCGGCCAGGGAGACCTGCAGGCGCGCTTTCTGGAACTGAAGGAAAAACTCCAGCGGGAGGGGTTGTTTGACGCTGAACGCAAAAAGGGCATCCCCGCCTTTCCCCGCGCCATCGGCATCGTCACCTCCCCTACCGGCGCCGTCATCCAGGATATACGCCATGTGCTGGAACGCCGCGCCCCGTGGGTGAAAGCCTACCTGCTGCCCGTGCGCGTCCAGGGGGCGGGAGCGGAGCATGAAATAGCCGCTGCCGTGCGCGCCTGGTCCGCAGCCCCTCTCAACGGCCTGCCGCCCGTGGACGTGCTCATTGTGGGCCGCGGGGGCGGCTCCATAGAAGACCTGTGGAACTTCAATGAGGAAACGGTAGCGCGCGCGATTTACGAATGCACCGTTCCCGTGATTTCCGCAGTAGGCCACGATACGGACTTCACCATTGCGGACTTTGTGGCGGACCTGCGCGCCCCCACCCCGACCGCGGCCGCGGAGCTGGCTACGCCGGACGGTCCGGAATGGCTCCGCAAGCTGGCTAGAATGGAACAGGCCCTGCACGCCTCCGCACGGCATTCCCTGTTGCGTTCCAAGCTGAGACTGGATGTTTACCTGCGGGGAAAACTGCTGGATGCGGATTCCCTGCTCTCCCCTTACGCCCAGCGCCTGGACGACATGGAAGAAACCCTGCTGAACGCCGCGGCCACGCGCATTTTTCAAAACACGCTCCATATCAACAAACTGGAACATCAGTTACAAATGCGCCATCCCACCCACCGCAACAGGGAGCGCGCGCAGCTTCTGGCCTCCCTCCAGGCCGGACTGGCCCATGCGGCCGCCGTGCGCATGGCGGATTTCTCTTCACAACTGGCTCTTATTCAAGCCCGGCTGGAAGCTCACAGCCCGGAGCAAACGCTGCGCCGCGGATACGCCCTGGTGGAAAACCAGAATAAGCAGCTCATACGGCAAACGAACCAGGTACATGCAGGAGAAAAATTGAAAGTCCGTGTCTCCGACGGCTGTTTTTATGTCAGGGATGACACACCGCAATAGGCTGTCCACAAGAGCCTAGCATTGCATTTTTTGCACTCAATCTAACAAATTGTGTTTTTTCTGGATTTTACAGGAAGTGGAACCTATCCTAATAGAAGCCTGTCACTGCTCCTATTACCCGGTCCCATAACTTCTGTACATATGCCTTGTAAAAACATCACCCGCTACACTTACGAAACGACAGCCTTTCAAGGCTATCGGTTGGCGATCTGTAAGAACAAGCGCTTATTCACTCGTTATTTCTCCGATTCTCAATACGGGGGCGCTGATGCGGCGCTTCAGGAAGCGATGAGAGTGAGAGATAACATTTTCACACTTTTTGAACAGGGGAACCTTACGGTTAGCCAAATTTTCGCAAAATATACCGTGCGTTCCCGCCGTCAGTCCGCCGCTGACCGCCGTGAAAAAATGATCCACGGAAAAAGGGCTCTCGGCCACGTGCGGCAGAAAGCCAAAGTCCGCAGCTGAGGAATCTGCGGAAGCTGTTTTTTCAGCTTCCCCGGAGCCTTGAATCATACCGGAAACGTTGCATCCGGTACAGGTGGCGTATACTCCTATCACATCAAAAAGCCGTTCTCCGTCCGGAAAGCGGGAATACCGCAGCATGCGCGGCGGAGAAAGCGGCAATCTGTACCAAAACGCCCCCTTTCCGCCATCCGCGCCCGGGAAAGCCAAGAGCGGCCCGGCAAAGCAATTCCGGCACTAATGCGGCTGTGCCGGATAAGCCGATCAAAGGCCTGCGGCACGCTGCCAAGGCATTCTTCCGCCGTCTGTCGCCCGCGGCGCTTCCCGCGGAGGGGCGCGCGGGTCAGCCTGCTGAAAAGGGCTTCAATTATCTGCGGCGGCGGCGCGAAGCAGGCTTTTCCGGTTCTTCCGCCGGGGCTTCCCCTATCTTCGCCAGCACCCGCCGGGCCTCTGTGGTCCGGTTCTGCTTGAGACACACGTCAGCCCAGCTCCGGTGAATTTTGTTGTAAAGGTCTCCGGACTGGATGGAGGCCAGATTATTCTGGAGCTTCGCCTTGTCTTCCGGACTCAGCGCATCCCATTCTTCAACCAGCTTTCCATACTGGGCTTCCGACAGGGGCCACTGTTCTCTGCCCGCGCTTATCTCAGCCTGAAGATTCAGAATGACCGGCTGGAGGGCCTGGACAAACGTGGTGTTCTCACGGGCCACCTTCATCGCCTGGTCCAGATATTTCATCGCCTGGTCATAATCCCGCGCTTTCAGGAAGGCGGCGGCGATGTTCACGTCCTCATAAGCCCGTTTCACCAGAGCCTCCGCCTGGCCGTACTTCTCAAGCTGGGAACGCAGAGCCTCAATGTCCTGGCTCAGGCTGGAACCGCTCAGAATGCGCGGGGCATCCACGCCCAGGGTCATCGCTGTCCCTTCCGCACGGGACAGCAGGCGGGAAGCCTCCTTCAAATCCCCCATCTGCATCCTTACCCGCGCCAGGGCAAGCATCGTTTCCGGCGTGCAGTCCATCTCCGTTTCCGCGGCGCGAAAGCAGATCAGGGCGGCTTCCAACTGGTCAGCCATGGCTTTCAGCTCCGCCTGGGAATACTTACGGCGCGCATTGAGCGGCATATTCAGCTCGTTCAGGATGATTCGGCCCATATCCGGACTGGCGGTCAGGCGGAATTTGGTGAGCAGTTCCCGGGCAATGGCGCTTCCTGTGCCGCCGGGCTGCCCCGTAGTCTTGTCCGGCAGAGTATCCTGAAGCAGCAGAATCTTCACCATGCTCTTCACGTCCTCCGGCTTTTTCAGCATGCTCCTCATGACAGGGGAGGCGGCCTGCTTGCACAACGCGGAAAAACGCTCAAACCTGGCCTGGTCATACGCATAGTGGGCCAGCGGTTCCAGGCATGCCAGACGGATGGATACCTGCTCCTCCGGCGTATTTTTCAAAATCACTTCATAAAGCTTCTCCGCCGTGGCGTCATGCTTGCGGCCTGCAAACTCCCGCGCCCAGTTCAGGCTGACGCCCAGCAGGCGGTTCCTGTCCTCCGCCGGCATGGAGGCGGAATCGGCCAGCTTCTTTTCCAGCAGGGCCGCCAGCATCGGTTCGGATTCCTTCAGCATGCCGCGCCTGTCCATTTCCACCGCCAGCAGCCACGCAAAGGAATCCCGCGCTTCCGGGGAATTCATCCATTCCACCTGCTTGTCCACGGAGGAAGCCATCTGCGCCAGCTCCGCGTCGGAACCGTTCCAGGAGGCCAGCATGCCCTGCAAATGGCCCATGGCCTGCGTCTGGCTGTGCACCTCGTGAATGGTCGGCTTGAACCACCCTTCAATCGTGGGCCAGTACTGGATGTAGCCGAACCAGAGCCCACCCAGCAGCACCAGAAAGAGAACCGGCTTCCAATAAGACTTCTTCTTGCGTGAGGGGCGGTAGGGCTTGTTGGAAAAATGGCGCTCGGAACTCATGCAGGCATTGAGCCAAAAAGGCGGCACAAATCAAGCAAAATAAACACCTCGCAACGTCTTACGAGGACCGCCCGAAGCCTACCGCCGGGAGGATCTGGCGTTCCCGGACGGCCTGCGCCCGGGAGAGGCCATGCGCACGCGGGGAAAACCGGATTCCTTCCAGCAGGCATCCGCCTTCTCCTTCATTCCCAATTCATCGTAACAGCGGCCAAGCTGCTTGTAATTCTCCGACCGCTGTTCCCCCTCCAGCATGGGAAGCACCGCTTCAAAAGTTTCCACGGCCTCCTTCCACTGCTCTCCGTCGCACAGGGCGTATGCCTTGCACAAATAGGACTGCACCAGCAGGCTTCTGCGCTCCGGCCCCTCCCCGCATTTCAGCAGGGAATCCACTGCTCCGGCATAGGCGTGCAGGGCGCTTTCCCGGTCCCCCGCCATATCGCTGGCGAGCCCCAGGGAATAATAAACCCGGCCCAGGGACAGGACGTCCGAGGCAAAGTGGGATTCCCGCAGTTGAAGGGCTTTTTGCAGGTTTTCCCTGGCCTTGTCCCCCTCCCCGGCATCCAGCTACGCTTTGCCCAGCCCTTCCAGGGACTGGGCGGAAATGACGGGGGAAGCCGCGCTGTTGGCAATCGCCTTCAGGAAATCCGCGCGGGCTTCCGGAGCGGCCTTGCGCATGATGTTCACCCACCCCCTCTGATCGTACAGCCCGGCCCAGAACGCATGGTCCGCCGGCAGCACGCCGCGAGCGGCGCCCTCCGCCTGGTAAAGATAAGCCAGGGCTTCCTCATAATTCCCCTGCTCCGTGGAAATGCGCGCCAGCCCGCGCAGGGCGTTAAGGCAGTCATTCAACAAGTAGGAGGCGTTCTCCGAACCGGTAAGGCCCTTTAAAAACAATTCCCGCGCCTCATCCTTCCTGCCGGCCTCCAGCATGGCTTCTCCCATGCTGATGCTCGCCAGGGCCAGGTCACCGGTCGTCTTGTCCGGCTGGGGGCACAGGGCCAGGGCCTTCTTGAAATAGGCGCGCGATTCCGGAATGCGCCCCGTGGCGCGCGCCAGCCGGCCCTGGGCGGCCATAAGCCTGGACCGGACCGGGAGGGCGTCCGTCCCCAGATGGGCGGCGGCGTCCACCGCGCGCTGGAGCAGCACGTTCGCCTCCTCATTCCTGTTCAGCATCTGGTCAATGGAACTCATGGTCTGGAGGGCCCGCACCAGCGGCTCGGCCATTCCCTCCTTCTCATACCCCTCCACGGCGGTTTTCAAATAACCGTAGGCCGGGGAATACTGGTGCTCCGCCAGAAGGGCCTTGGCCACGGCGTCCGCGCGGGGGGCCCACACCCGGTAGCGCCCGGAGGCATATCCGGCGTCAATCAATTCCCTGGCCGCAGGAAGGGCGCGGTCCACGCCGTCCCGGCTGATCAGCTCACGGGTGAGGCCCCAGGCCGTCTCCGTCCGCAACTCCGGATCCCTGATCCATGCCAGGCGTTCCTCCCGGTTGTCCAGAATGCCGGCCAGGCTCTCGCGTGAAGCGAAAACATCCGCCATGAAGCGGGATAAATTCTGCATGGCCTTTTCATCGCTCTTCTGCACCACCACCGGCGGTGTGGTCAGCATCCCTTCATCATAACCGATGCGGTACGCCATATGGTACGTCAGGAACTCCAGCAGCATCACGAGCGCGCACAAGCACAGGGCAATCAGCCACTTGGTGCGCGGAGACAGGGGTTTCAAAGGAGAAGGGGCCTGCATAACAAGTGCATAACGTTACCCGGCGCTCCCTGAATTTCAAGCTTTTTGCATGGGGAGGAAATCTCCGCTGCACCTGAAGGCGGACAAACCAGCCGACGACAACCGTTTCCCCGCCAGTCCCCGGGACCGGCCCGGGAAAGCTTTTTCCTGCCTTTTTCCCACTTTCCGGCCCTTCTCTCCGCCTTCCGCCGGGCGCTTTTCTCCGGGCCATGCGCGGCAATTTACGTCAGCCGTTCCTGCGCTTCCGTTCGGACGCCCGGTACAACTGCCAGGCATTCCATAAATTATGCCACAGCACGTAAAACGTAGGCCCCAGCGCGGCGATGGGGCTGGCATACGTCAGCGCCAGGTAAATGGACAGCGTGGTATTCTTCTGCCCCAGGGCCTGGCTGCACTCCGCGGCACGGGTACGCCCCCCCAGCAAATGCCCCAGCCCGAAGTTGATCCCGCACACCAGCAGGGAAACTGCGCCGATCTGTTCCAGCACGCGCTCCGAAATGCCGTCACGGGAGGAAATATCATAAGAGGCGTTCGCCGCGATCAAAACCAGAATCACCACCCAGATGCCGAAGGTGACGTCCTTCAGCTTCCGCGGCCACGCAATGGCCCGCGGATAAAAACGCCGCGCCGCCAGGGCCAGAACCAGCGGCAGCAGCATCACCAGGGAAATATTCTGGGCCACGTTCAGGTAAATCTCAAAGCCGCCCTGCCCCACGACCGCCGGCAGAATGAAAGGCAGCAGGGCGCAAATAATGCCGTTAAGCAGCAGGAGGGCCGTCAGCATGAACTCCACGCTGCCGCCCAGCAGCCCCATCACCACGGGAGCCGCCGTGGCCGTGGGCATGATGCCCACGAAGAAAGCGGCCTCCGCCAGGTACCCGTCTCCGAAAACGAGGCGGCACGCGCCCCAGGCCGCCAGGGCCACGAGCAGGTTGGCCCCTACCAGGAGCCAGTGCGCGCGCTCCGGCTTCATCCGTTTGAAGCGGATGCCCAGAAACGTCACAAACAGCATCACGATCAGCATCCACTTGAACGTCCAGCTATACACGTGCAGGCCGGGCATCATGTACCCCGCAATAAAAGCCGCCACGATGGCAAACGTGCGGATGAGGGACTTGAACATGTGGAATGCGGACGGCAGTGAAAAGGTTATGCTGGTTTTTCACACAAATGGATCAGGCCGTCCACCTGGCGGACAATCAGCTCAAACAAATCCTGCACGCTGCCCTTGGGAACCCGGTTGTTCTCCATCAGCTCCATAATCATCCGCAAACGGGTCAGCAGGCCGATCATGATGCTTTCAATAGCCAGCACCGTCCAGAAAACCTGGTACGTGGAAGCGCCCGGAAACATGGTGCGGATGCAGTCATGCAGCCGCCGGCGTATGGGGGAATACACCTCCTTGATATACTCCACCGCTATCTCCGGCGTCTGCACGTGGCAAATGGCCAGCAGGCGCAGGTAATGGGGGAAATTGCCCAGTTCTTCCAGCTTCACATGCAGGAGGCCGTGGAAGGAAGGGTAAACATAGGCGTGGGCCAGCGCCCGCACCGTGCCTTTCTCCATGGCCTCATTCATCATGGAAATCCGGAAATCCCGCGCCTGCGGCGCATACTTCATCATGACCGCCTTCCAAAGCCCTTCCTTGCCGCCAAAATAATAATTGGCGGAGGCGATGTTGACGGATGCCTGCTGGGAAATCATGCGCATGGAAGTGCCTGTATAGCCGTGCTCGGCAAACAGGCACTCCGCCGCGTCCAGCAATCGTTCCTTGGTTCCTTGCTGTCGTTTCATGGGGGGTGGGGGAAGTTTGGAATTATCGGTCAACGCGGGCGGCGCGGACCTGGATGGAATGGTTGTGGGCGTCCAGCCCCTCCACTCTGGCGAACTCCGCCACGTACGGAGCGGACTTGAGCACGGCCTCCCGGTTCATCCGCACCACGCTGGTGCGCCGCTGGAACTGGTCCGCCCGCAGGCCGGAAAACGACTTGCCGGCCCCGCCGGTCGGCAGGGTGTGGCTGGGGCCTGCCAGGAAATCCCCGCAGGCCACCGTGGAAAAAGCGCCGGCATAAATGGCGCCCGCCGTCCGGATGCCGTCCAGCACGGCGTCTTCATCCCGCGTGACGAGCACCAGATGCTCCGGAGCGAAGGCGTTCACCAGGTCCACCCCCTCCTGGATGGAGGAAACCAGAAAACCGTAAGCGTGCTTGTCCAGCACCTCCCGGATGATGGAACCGCGGCTCAGCAGGGCGGCCTGGCGTTCCACCTCCGCTTCCACTTGTTCCAATAACGCCTCCGACGTGGTAACGAACACCACCACGCTGTCCGGACCGTGTTCCCCCTGCGCCAGCAGGTCGGCGGCCAGGAACTCCGCGTCTGCGGTCTCATCCGCCAGCACCATCACCTCACTGGGTCCGGGGAGCAGGTCGATGGCGACGGCTCCCACCAGCTGGCGCTTGGCCTCCACCACAAAACGGTTGCCGGGGCCGAAAATCTTCTCAACCGGCTTCACGCTCTCCGTTCCCACCGCAAGGGCGGCAATCGCCTGCGCTCCGCCTATCTTGACAATCTCCGTAGCGCCGGAAGCCTTCAATGCATATAAAAGAGCGGGATTCACCCGCCCGTCCGGCCCGCAGGGCGTAGCGGCCACAATCTCCCGCACGCCGGCGGCCTGGGCAAAACCGCCCGTCATGATGGACGTGGACACCAGGGGAGCCTTCCCGCCTGGAATATAAATGCCCACGCGGTCATACGGAAGGAAGCGTTCCGCCACCTCCACACCCTGGGCGTTCACGCCGGACCAGTCCTGCCTGCGGCTGCGGTCTGAAAAATAATGGATGTTGGCCAGGGAGGCGGCAATGGCCTCTTTCACGGAATCCTCCACGGCGGCTTCCGCCCCCGCCAGCTCCGCCTCCGTCACGAACAGGGAGGAAGGATCCAGATGCACCCTGTCAAACCTGGCGGCATAATCAAAAAGGGCCTCGTCCCCGCGCGCGGAAACGTCCTGGATAATAGCGTTAACGGTATCCCTTACGGAATCCTCCGGGAGAGCGCGGCGGTTCATCCGGCTCTTCATTTCGTCAAAGCAGGTGTCGGAAGGACGGTAAATTTTCATAAAAGATATAATACGGAAAAATGAGAAGGAAGTTTCACAATCTTTAAGCATGCAGTCAAGCCTTCTGTCCTCTTTGATTTCCAAAGGCACTCCATGAATCTCCCGGACAAAAAATCAAAAGACCAAACCATTCTCCCTTGACCGGCACAAAAAACAGGCATAGCCTTTCTTTCGCAAACATTTGGCCGAACGGCCCACTGTCATGAACATTCACGAATATCAAGCAAAACAACTCTTTGAGCGCTTTGGCGTGGCTACCCCCAGGGGCATTGCCGCCGCCACTGCTCAGGAAGCAGCACAAATAGCCCGGAACATGGGCGTTTCCCAATACGTAGTTAAGGCACAGGTACACGCTGGCGGCCGTGGCAAAGGCACCTTCAAAAACGGCTTCAAGGGCGGCGTGCACGTCGTTGACTCCGTGGAGGAAGTGGAAGACGTAGCCGGCAAGATGCTCAACCAGGTTCTGGTCACCAAGCAAACCGGGGAAACCGGCAAGCTGGTCAGCAAGATCATGGTGGCGGAAGCCGTGGACCTGAAGAAGGAATGCTACTTCGCCATTCTCCAGGACCGCGCCCGTGAATGCCCCGTCATCGTAGCCAGCACGGAAGGCGGCATGGACATTGAAGAAGTGGCCGCCACCCGTCCGGAAGCCATCATCCGCGAACACATTGATCCGGCCCTGGGCATCCTGCCCTTCCAGGCCCTCAAGATCGCCGTGGCCCTGGGCCTGACCGGCCCCCTGCTCCGCCAGGCCACCAAGCTCATCACCAACGTTTACAAGCTCTTCACCGCCCTGGACTGCTCCCTGGTGGAAATCAACCCCCTCGTGGTCACCACGGACGACCGCGTGTGCGCCCTGGACGCCAAATTCAACTTTGACGACAACGCCCTGTACCGCCACCCGGAAATCATGGAAATGCGGGATGAAACGGAAGAAGACCCCCGTGAAGTGGAAGCCGGCAAATATGACCTGAACTACATCGGCCTGGACGGCAACATCGGCTGCATGGTAAACGGCGCCGGGCTGGCCATGGCCACGATGGACATCATCAAATACTACGGCGGCGAACCCGCCAACTTCCTGGACGTGGGCGGCTCCGCCACAGAGGAAATGGTAACCAACGCGTTCCGCATCCTCACCAGCGACAAGAATGTGAAGGCACTTCTGGTCAACATCTTCGGCGGCATCATGCGCTGCGACGTCATCGCCCAGGGCATTGTGGCCGCGGCGAAAAACATTGACATGAAAATCCCGCTCGTCGTCCGCCTGGAAGGCACCAACGTGGAAATCGGCAAGAAAATCCTCGCAGACAGCGGCATCGCCATCATCCCTGCCGACAACCTGGACGAAGCCGCCCAGAAGGCGGTTGCAGCAGTCAAATAACCCTCACTATTTATTACGACAATGACATCTCTCATTGACAAAAACACCCGTCTGGTTGTGCAAGGCATCACCGGCAGCGCCGGCGCGTTCCACGCCAAAAACTGCATGGACTTCGGCACCAACGTGGTCGCCGGCGTGACCCCCGGCAAGGGCGGCCAGCTCTTTGAAGGCAAGGTCCCCGTCTTCGACACCGTGGCGGAAGCCAAAAAAGCCACGGACTGCAACGCCTCCATGATCTTTGTGCCGCCGCCCTTCGCCGCGGACGCCATCATGGAAGCCGCAGACGCGGGCGTGAAGCTCATCGTCTGCATCACGGAAGGCATCCCGGTGCAGGACATGCAGAAGGTGAAAGCCTTCCTGAAGGACAAGGACGTGACCCTCATCGGCCCGAACTGCCCCGGCATCGTCAACCCCGCCGCCAACTGCAAGATCGGCATCATGCCGGCCTACATCTTCAAGCCCGGCAGAATCGGCATCGTCTCCCGTTCCGGCACGCTCACCTATGAAGCCGTCTGGCAGGTCACCAACATGGGCCTGGGCCAGAGCATGTGCATCGGTATCGGCGGCGACCCCGTCCACGGCATGACCCAGCAGCAGGCCGTTCAATTCTTCACGGAAGACCCCAATACGGACGCCTTCATCATGATCGGTGAAATCGGCGGTTCCGAAGAGGAAGAAGCCGCTGAATGGATCAAGAACAACTGCAAAAAGCCCGTCGCCGCCTTCATCGCGGGCGCCACGGCTCCCAAGGGCCGCCGCATGGGCCACGCAGGCGCCATCGTGGCCGGAGGCAAAGGCACCGCCGCCGCCAAGCAGGAAGCCCTGAAGGAAGCCGGCATCGTGGTCGCCAAGACGCCCGCCCAGATGGGCGCCGCCCTGGCGGAAGCCATGAAAAACAAGGGAATGTAAGCCCTCATTTACACACTCCCAATCAAATCCTAAAGCGCCTCCTGTTCAGGAGGCGCTTTTTCTTGGAAGGACACGGCATCAATCCCATGATGCTGATTGGACCTGGATATAAGAAGACAGACATCTTTCAGGTATCTAAACAGGAGAAGCTTTCTAGTAATGCACAGAAACATTCCTATTATGTATTTTCCATATTACAAATTCACTTATATAATAATTATAATAAATATCATTATTAAAAATTAAATCATTTTTCTTTACAAAAGATTCAATTTAAAATACGTATTTTAGCATATTTATGAAATATCTCTCTCATCTTGTTTGCTTTTTAGGAATTCTGTACAGTTGCAACAATTTATTAGCAAACGATAATAATGACGATCTTGAAGAAACGGAGCAAGAAGCTTCTGCTTCTCTTAAGATCAAATCTCAAACACAATTATGTTCAGCAGATTATTATATTAAGAAAGGACTAGATAAGGAAGAAGATCGAAAAAGAACAGATATCGGTATCGGAGAAAAAATCACATTTTTACTTGTTGGAAAACCTAAAGGCGACATCAAGGAACTTACTTGGAATATTAAAGGAAACGGCTTCGAAGAAACAAAGGCCGACTTATTAAAAGGATCACAAAAGATTAGTCTAATTGCAAAAAAATCATTAACAAAAGATACGAACGTTCAAATTGTTGCCCAAACCAGTGAAGGGAAGGAAGCAAAGATTTCAATTAATATCAAAGTTCCTACAAAGATAGAGGCAAAGAAATTTAGTGGAGAAATTGAAACAGAAGATGGCAACGATAAAGTTGATACCAAAAAAATTAAATTCCCGAAAGGAAAGTATGGTCTCATAGGATTCATTGAATTAACCTTATTGCCCACTAATGTAAGTTTTAAAAAAATTAACGCTGTTGAGCGAGACGGAGGTCTTGAATGGCCTGAGAGAGAAATAATTCAAAAAAACCGGTACTAGCATCAGCACATACAGGACACGGAGTTAATAAAATTGTTAGAATAAGAGATAAAAATAATCTTTATGACATGGTTGCTGAGACAGGAGATACAGTAGTTAACCTTAACGCAATTCGCAAGTCGGGAGTGAATCCACAAAATTTCTGGTGGATATGTAAAAAATATATTAATTTAAAAGAAGAAAATAAAGATACCATTTCATTAGGGAAAACAAACCAAATATTCAATATAGAAGCAATAAAAATGTCTATAACTATAACTATTGTAAAATTTGGATTAGAATTTAAAAGAAACTCTGATGAAGGTGAAATTTTATGAAAGTACTATCATTTATGTATATATCTATCATTAGTCTACTCATTTCGTTGTGTCCTATTGTTATGGCTGATTCTTCTCTGAAAAGTCCTGCCTGCTTAGATCAATTTAAACAACCATCTGCCACTATCCAGAAACTTTCGGATTTGCTAGAATATCAGCATTTTAAATCCTTTTATAAAAATGCCGAAAAACATACATTTACCTTCGGTTTAACGACGCAAAATAATATTAATACTGAATTGAGCGACAAAATATGGCATTGTTATCTTGTCGCCTCAGCTCCGTTATTTTCCTTTAAAACATATCAGAAAACCGAACCGGAAGTTGAGATTGATGAAATGGCCGATATCAATCAAAAATCCGAGATTTGTCTATTCCTCGATAAATATATAAGACTTATTAAGGATTCGAATGATATGAAAGAATCTTCTAAAAAACAGATTATCCATCATATATTTTTGCCTTATTATGCAAAAATATTAAAACAATTCAAAGAATCAAAAGAACATAATCCCTACAGAATCACGGAATATAAAGAAACAAACGGAGAATCTAAAAACTTAAAAGAAAATAAAACTATTTATATTGAATCTCAAGAACAAATTTCAGAGCTTTGGAATCTTCTCAACGAAGTTGCTGATGGTGAATCATTTATTAACTCTAGAAATCAAGTAATCGAAGACGAAACTAAAGACCTGGAAAAATCTTTTATGGAAATTCTTGTTTCCATCTTTCCTGGTAAATATTCCAAAGTCGAAGAGTTCCTTCTTCAAGCCGGCTATACCAAAGAGGAAATTCCTAATTTGATTGATCGCACCGTCGGCAGGAACAATAAAACTGACTTTCTCTACAAAGGAAAGCATCGCCTTGCACATGACCGGCTCCTTAAGAAAAAGAAATAACTTCTCTCTTTCCGAAACAATGCATTGCCGCAAGCACACAAAGAACATTCACAAACGGACATGAAATATCCGTCATCTTAGGACATTCCTACAAGCACAGTTTTAATGCAGCAATTGCCGCCACGGCAGTACATGTACTCAAGGAACAGGGCCACACCATCCGCTTTCATGACCTCTGCCGGGAGCACTCCAACCCCGTTCGGCCGGACATGGAACTGGTCAGCGACATCCCGGGAAAACGCCTGGACAGCTCTCCATCAGCCGGAAACCAGGGAAGTTGACGGCATTGTCATCATCCATCCTAACTGGTGGGGACAGCCCCGGCTTTTAAAGACTGCATCTTCGCTTTCTGCGGCGTGCATGTTTTTGAAAGAAAAATGTTCTGCATCCTTGTAGCCAGCACTCCGGACATCCGTGCCAAATGACTTGACGAAGTGCGGGAAACGGTATGCACCCTCTTTCCCCCCTGAGAGAGAACCCCGGTAAGAGCCCGCTTCGTGCCAAGATGAGCGAGCATGGGAATTCATGAAAGCCACGGACTACTCCCCTACCGTAAACCCGGCGGGAAGGAAACTAGTTTCCCTTTAAAGCAATTACGGCCAAATTGATTTTCATACTCCCCCGTTAGGAAGGATTTCCCTTAAGGAAGTCCTTCCGGATATCGATCCTTGATAAGCTTTGGCAAAGGGAAAGATACAACGTAAATGCCGCCAAGGAGCAAATCCACATACCTCAGTGGATGGCACAACTCAATCTTGAGACGTGGCATGTAATACAGCACTTTTTCTCCTCGTCATTGCAAATGATCCCTCTCAGAGAAAAAAGCTTTTCTTTCCCTACGTCAAAAAAGTCAAGAAGATAAATAAGAATCTTTCCCTGATTTTTAAACATAAAACTGGCCAAAGCATCCGGAGACAGGGTCCTCCCACCGTTCTCCCTGCATGGAAAGTGCAATGGGACTATCCGGAACAACCCTGTTTTTTCCGCTTGTCCCATACCACAGGAACGGTGTTCCGCTCCCGTAAGAGAAGACAAGGTAAAATGCCCACAATAAAAAAGAATGGTTTTCATAAAGAGGATACATTATCCATTTTTAATAAAAGCTTCACAGAGAAAATCAATCAATAAAAAACCATATTCGCTGCAGCAAATAATGGAAAGGGACAGCATCGCCATTTTTTAATCCTCCCCCATTAATAATTTCAGAACAATCAGGCTTCTTTCATGCTCACCTCATTCCCCGGCCTTGCCATTCATACGCTGGAAGAACTCCGGCAGAGATAGCTTGCTGAACTGTATCTCCATGCAACTCTCCCTTGCCAGTTTCTAAACCAGTGCAGCCAGGCATTTGACTAAAAGGCAAATGATCCTTTCTCTCTTCTTGCAACACCTGCCAAAAAAGCAAAAAAGAGCCTGTATCGTTAAAATACAGACTCTTAAGAAGAAAAATGTTTTGGCGGAGCGGGAGGGATTCGAACCCTCGGTACCGGTTTTGCCAGTACGTTCCTTTAGCAAAGGAGTGCTTTCAGCCTCTCAGCCACCGCTCCGTCTTGGGTAATGTGTGGAGAAGAAACTACACACTTCCCAAAATGAAGTCAATACATAAATAGTACAGGCAGGAATTACTCCAGGCAGGCATATTGGCAGGTCAGTTCCTTTTCTTCACCGGGCTTCAGCGCCACCTCCCACTGGAATTTCCCGTCCGGATTCAAGAGACGGACAAACGTCCTCCCAACATAAAATCAACCGGAAGCCGTTTTTCACCTGCAAATGTAACCCCGCAGGAACATTCAGCGGCCGGACCATGGGAAAACAAGGGCCATCAGTTCCCCCACGGCGGCGCGGACATGGAGCAAGCGGTCCGGAAAACCTTTTTAAACCTCGCAATGCTCTGCGATCACTTCCAGAAAATCATCCAGATACTTCGCGGCCTTCTGCTCCCCGATGCCGTGGACGTTCATGGCGCCCCGGCGGGTGGTGGGTTTCAGCCTGGCCAACCCTTCCAGGGTGGAATTGTGGAATACGGCATAAGCCGGAATTCCGGCTTCACGGGCCAGCTCATTCCTGAGCTCCTTCAATTTCAAAAACAAATCTTCGTCAAACTCGCCCAGCGCGGCCAAATCCCCCGTGGCCCGCACCCTGGCCTGCTCCGTGGGAGCGGAAGCCTTTTCCCGGCGGGCAAAGGGCCAGAGCATGGACGCCTCCCTGCGCCCCATCATCACTTCATTCCCCTTCGGGCTCAGGGTAATCAGGGGGCGGTCCGCCTCTCCGCTCATTCTGGTCAACCCCGCCATTTGCATGGCGCGGAACAACTGGCGGATATCGTCCTCGCTCCACCGGGAAAGGATTCCATACGTACTTAACCGGGCCAGGGAGGTTTTTAAAATCTCCTGATTCTTCGCCCCCTTGAGCATCTGGATGATTTTCGTCCTGCCCCACCTTCCCTGCCAGGAACCGTCCGCCATGCGCACGGACGCGCGCGCAATCCCGCTCAGCGCCTGCCGGACAACCCTGGTTTCCTCCTCGCCCAACGATTGGCCTTCCTCCACCCCCAGCGTCAGGCACTGGTCGCAGCGGCCGCACGGGGCGCCATCCTCCTCCCCGAAGTAATTCAAAATCCACTGCTGGCGGCAGCCGGTGGAATAAGCGAACTCCGTTACCGCCTTCAGTTTTTCCCGGTCCCTTACCTCTTTTTCCCGCAGGGCCTGTTCGTCCAGAGGAATCTTCAAGCCGCTTACGGCGGGGTCCGTCACTCTGGTAAGCTTCACGCGCTGCCCCGGAACGTCATGGCGGCTGATCGCGCCATTGCGCATGAGAACGGACAGGGCGGCCCCCACCTGCATGGCATTCCGGCATTTGAGGCGTTCCCCCATCTCCTCCATGGACCACGCCACATCATGGGTTTCCGGACTGCAATGCTTCCTTAACAACTCGTACAGTTCCACAATCAGCGGAACGCCCGGATTCACCCCCTCAATAAAAAACTCCTGGGTCCGCAAATCCGCGTGGTTGAACAAAAGCTCGCAATAGGCTTCATCCCCGTCGCGGCCGGCACGGCCAGCTTCCTGGTAATAGGCCTCCACACTGCCGGGAACCTCAAAATGGGCCACAAACCTGACGTCGGCACGGTCAATGCCCATGCCAAACGCATTCGTGGCAATGACGATGTCCGCATGGCGGTTCATGAAGGCGTTCTGGGCCTCTTCCCGCTGCTCATCCGTCATGCCCGCGTGGTAAGCCGTCACGTTCAGGCCAAGGTCGGAAAGAGCCTCATACACCTGCTCCACCTTTTTGCGGGTGGAGCAATAGATAATACCCGTCTTATGGCGCTTCACCAGCTCGTACAGCCTCTTGTACTTGTCCTTGTGCGTATCGCAAGCCGTAATGCGGAAATGCAGGTTTTCCCGCGCAAACCCCCGTACAATCGTCACCGGGTCGTCCAGCCTCAAATGTTCCAGAATATCCTCCCGCACGCGGGGAGTGGCCGTGGCGGTCAGAGCCGCTACCTGCGGGCGCCCCATCGCTTCAATAGCCCTGCCCAGCTTCAAATAATCCGGACGGAAATCATGCCCCCACTGGCTCAGGCAGTGAGCCTCATCCACGGCAACCATATTCACGTCCACCTCCGCCAGAGCACGCATGAACCCCTCATGGCCGAAACGCTCCGGAGCCACATACACCAGCTTGAACACCCCGTCCTTCATGCCGGCCAGGCGTTCCCTTTGTTCAGGAAAGCTCAGGGAGCTGTTGATCATGGTGGCGGGAATCCCTCTGGCGGCAAGGGCGTCCACCTGGTCTTTCATCAGGGCGATCAACGGGCTGACCACCAGGCAGACCCCGTCCCGGCACAAGGCGGGAAGCTGGTAGCACAGGGATTTCCCTCCCCCGGTGGGCATCACCACCAGCACGTTGCGGCCTTCCATGATGGAAGCCACCACGCGGTCCTGCCCCTCCCTCAAACTGGAAAAGCCGAAGTACTCCTTCAATGCCTCCATCGGCGACCTGATCACCTTGAACTCGCTCATTTTCTCCGCTCAGTGTGCCACAGCCCATTCCGTGACGCAACGCCTTTCCCCTCTTTCTGCGCTCCGGAATCAACGGCCTGTCTTTGAAGGACTCCTCTCCCGGGAAGAGAAAAAATGAGATTTTTTTCTCAAATCATCTTACAAACATCTTGACTTTCCCGAAGAAAAACCTATATTCCTTTCACCGCTTACGCGGTACACGACGCAAGTCAAAGCGCCCGTAGCTCAATTGGATAGAGCGTCTGACTACGGATCAGAAGGTTTGGGGTTCGAATCCCTACGGGCGTGCCACTTGCATCACCACCGGTAAATAAAATAATTCCTGCCTGAACGCCATGGCGGGATTTTTTGTCTCTATCGGTAAATACATATGGGGGCGCCATGGTTTCGACTGGAAGTCTGAGGTGCTGGCTGCATGTGAAGGTTAATCGGCTGGCCTTCTAAAAAGCCGATTAAAAAAATAAATGCAGAGTCTAACGACCTTGCTCTGGCTGCCTAATTAGTTCAGCCGCGTCAGAACCTCAACGCCTGCTAGAGGGAACGACGAATATTCAGCAGGCTGGTGCAATGCGGGGTTGCCGCGCAACGCACGAGACTTCCACAGGCAACTAGCGAGCCTGCCTAGTTGGCGCATGACGAAGCGGCCGCGAAAGCAGCAATATGCGTCTGAACATGGAGATGCCGGCATCAACGGCCTTCAGGACACGGGTTCGACTCCCGTCGCCTCCACCATCTCAAAACAACCGCAAGCGTTTGAAAAAGAATGCTTGCGGTTTTTGTTTTTATAAAACTGCAAGACAAACTGCAAGACATTGAAATTCGTTTTGGAAACAATGTCTTGCAGTCGGAGGTGTGTCTTGCAGGCATGAAGAAGCCCTCCCCTGTGGTGGGCGGGAGAGGGCTTCGGGGGGACTGTTCCCTGATTCGGAACAGGGGCATTTGCATGGTTGCTGGAAGGTCACGAGAGACCGACGAGTCGGTTGTATTTGCGGTTGGCTCTCCGGGATTGGAAAAGAAGCCGCATTCCACCAGCATGGCGGGCGGCACCGTTTCACGGAGGGTGCGGAGGCTGGATTTGGAGAACCAGCAGGAGCTTGCAGAGCGGCTCAGCGATAGGGATGAAGCCAAGGCTTTTACTCTCAGCGAATCCGTATAGGCGCCGTCATCATGGTAGCTACGGCAGTAGCAGATGCGAGCCCCTTGGGCCGTAGGGGGAGTCCGAGGAGTCAGAGCGAACGGAGAGTATATGCCGTAGTTCCCCGCGTTGATGGCCTTCACGGTGGCGGACAAGGTCGTCGCCGCTCAAACGGGGGAGTCGGTGACGGTGACGGCGCGCCCGTGGACCCGCAGCATGGGGGCCAGATGACCAGCAATGGTCTTGGCCACAGCGTATTCTTCACGCCCGTTTCCACGGGCGCCCGTGTTGTTGGCGTGTCCGATGTCTAAAGCGATATTCATTTTCCGATATGCCGTTCAAGTTGCAAGAGCCTCATGTTGATTTGTGTGAGGGCCTTCGTCCGCGCATCCATGCAGGCGCGCATGCCGTGGTACGGGAAGCCACGGGCAATAAAGCCCACGAACATGACCCATTCGGGCTTATACCCCCTTAAAAGGTTCAGGCAGCGTGGGCTTTAGTGCACATGGTCTTACTTTTTCAGGATATTGAACGACGGGCAGCGTGAACCTGGGAGCGGGAGATATGCCCCTGCTTAATGACCAGGCAGGAGCCGCTTTTGCAAACCTCCGTGCGGTCCTGGGTAAAGTCCACATTATGTCCGCAACCGCCCAGCAGGGCGGAGGCTGCATAGGCCGCCCCTGCCAGGGTCACCCACAGAAGGCGTTCCCACCATTTCAGGCCGGTTTTAGACTTGCTTTTTCCGTAGGCATTTTTCATGCCCTGCTTCCCCGCCGTCAAGGACGGCCCTTTTTTGCTCACCATTTAACTTGCGCATGATTTTACTCTACGAAGTATTTGAAGAACGCCACGGCAGCAGGGTCCTGGATGGCGAATTCCGGGTAGTCACAAGAGGTAAATGTCCGGCGTCCTCCCTGGTCATTAATAACCTCCACGGTCAGGCAGACGCTCCCACCAGATGCAGGCTCATCAGGATGCCGGACAAGATTGACGTATTCATCCAGACGCGCCCACACCTGGACGGCTTTCCATGGTTCCGCCAGCCCTACCAGAGCGGTCACGACGGCCTCCATTGCCGGGGCTTGGTCAGCGGGCAGGTCCTCCTGCTTGTAGCGGTCAGTACGGGTATAGCCGTCCGCGTCCCGGTAAATGGCCGTCAGGGTGAAGTCCCCCCATTGTCCAGGCTGGGGGAATTGTATCTGTATTTCTGCGTTATTCATATTATGCTAAGGGGGTGTTAATATCTACAAAGTCTTCAGTTACTTCAGAAACAATGGTGTTCGCAGCTATTGCACCGAGAGCCATTGCAACCGGGTTGATGTTATTTGGCTGATAAAGCGTGCGCTCTGTAGAGCCAATCTCTACAACCGCAGTCCCACTATCGACTTTCGCTAAATCCACATAGCAAGAACTGAATCCAAACGAAGTTTCAAAGGACCGAAGCCCACGAACGGCAGCGATTTTGCACAGGGAGGCTTGCTGACTGCCGCCCAGCATCAGATAGAGAGAGCCAACGCCATCATAATCTTTGGAATAAGAAGCCGGTTGGCTTTGCTGATAGATGATTTTATTAAGCGTAGCTGGAATCAGCTCATTATGGCTTGCTGGAACAAAGCTGGTAGTGGTTTTAACTTTCCATTTTTGTGTCGTTATTTCCGCATAAATTTCCCGCACTATAATAGTGTAACCATTGCGAACGGTATCCCTGACTGCATCGAACGTAATATCCAGAATTTCTCCATTTGCATAAGCGAGGTCATTGCCGGGAATGAGAGCATAGGAGTCCAGAGTTAAATCGCTTCTGTAGGTTTTGGCTCCAGCCCCCAGCCCAATAGTGAATTTAAGAGCAGTGTAGCTATGCAGGGATATAGAAAACCCCGCAAAGTTGCTGTAGTTCCACCCGCCGTAGAGTCCCAGAAAGGGAAACTTGATGGAGCTGGTTTTATTTGCAGGCGCCGTAACGCGCGCATAATGGTAAGGAACATATATGGCGGTGACTGCTGAGCCAGTAGTCACAATTTTTGAAGTGTCAGGAAAATAAGGCATCGTGTAGACATTCGTAGCCCCGGCCAGCCCTGCTGCATATAAGCGGTTCACGGCTGCCGTGCCTGTTTGCGCTCCCACGGTAAGCGGAATATTGATGCCCCCGTTGGCGTTGACCGTCCCCTCCGCAGTCAAGCCGCCGTCCAGCGTCATGTTGCCCGCTTCGTCTGTCAGCTTGTCCTGCTTGCCATTCCACGTTTCGCGTTCTTGAACCGTTATGTGGGCTGCGGCGTCTTCCTTGTGCGCATTGAAGGAAGACGCGTCGACTTTTGTAGAAAGAGCGGCGGCATCCGCCTTGGCGTTCCATGCGGTGCGCTCTTCCTCTGTAACATGCGCAGTTTCATTCTCCACATGCTCACTCCATTCATTCAGAGGAGTCAGGAGAATCCCATTGATAGAAGTAATTTTATTCATGCTTGTTATTCTTTGTTATTGCTTGTCGTGAAGCGGTTGAACAACGCCACTGCCATCCCGTCCACCATCGTGAACTCCGAAAATTCTGGCTGGTGAAAAACCCGCGCCCTTCCTGGGCGGTGGCTGCTTCCACGGTCAGAGCAACCGCATCCCTGGATTCCAGAGATATTTCCCTTTCCTCCAAAGGCGAGCTGATGATCTGATCCAGCCGCACCCGGACGTGAAGCTCCTTCCATTCATCGGATAAAACGGCAACGTGTGCTACCACTTCGTTGAAAGTTTCTACCTGTTCCTGGAAAATATCATCCTGTGAAAAGCGTCGAGACTGAACGAAGCCGTTCCTGTCCGGGAATACGGCCGTCAGGATAATCTTCCTATAGAAGTTGAAGTGTCCCTGCCCCTACCTCCCACGCGCCACGATTGCAGAGCCGGCGGATATGTTAGCCGTTAATGCAAGCATGGTAAGCGGAAAAACATTTGGGGCGCTTCCTTTTTACATGGGCCGCCTGGTTGCTTCATGGAGAAACCTAGCATCCTTCTTCCTGTTGAAGCACACCGGAGCAAGAACCAAATTTCCATTTGCCTGGTTTCCCTTTCCCTCTTTTTCCTCGTAGAAAGGCCCTTATAGGCCTGTTAAAGCAAATCCAACTCGGCAACAGCCGCTTTACGTGCTCCCTCGGCACCCTTTTTAACGCTGAATTTGACAAATCTAGCTTCAACGGGAACAAAATTGACCTCCTGTTCCACCGGGTTGTTGACGATATTGCCGAAACGGCCGGAAGCCACCGGCTTTCCCCATGTTTTGCCGTCCCTGCTGAGACGGATATCATACATTTCAATATGGCCCGGGCCGCCTTCCATCACAGGCGTATAAATCAACCCGGCAATTTTCTGCACTTTTCCCGTATCAATAACAATGTCGCATCCCTGGGGAGGCAGGCCAATTTCCACATAAGTATCCGTTTTTCCGTCTTTCAGCCGCTCCAACTGGGCCGCGGGAAGGTTTTTCCCGGCAACGGTTATTTTCCATTCCTTCCTGTTCAGTTTCCGGACGGCTTCCACGTTGTCCTCCGTTGAGAAAGGAGCCAGGTAATACAACGAGAAATTGCTGAATGAAACGGATTTGCGGGAATCCAGGAAGCGTATCCTCAATTGATCAGCCTTCACCGCCTTCGGCAGCCTGATCATTTTACGGAATCCGATGGTGGTACTTTCAGCCAAGGGTTTCCACTGGCCGTCCAGCCACGCATCCACGGCAAAGCGCTCCACACGCTGGCCATAGTCACGTACGTTTTCCTGTAGCTTGATGACGTTGAACTCCTGTTTTCCAGACAATCGGATTTCTACCTCCGCCCGGGTGGTGCCATCAGGAGTGGCCCAGCCTGTAAAGGGGCTGCCGTCAAACAAAAGCCCGGATTCCGGATTTCCGGCCCACCCGGAAAGAGCTCTCGCCCGGGCTCCCCTGGCCAAGTCATTTTTTTTCATCTTTCCAATCACCCTGCCAAATTGGATCATCCTCCTGGCGTCCGCCTCCGGAATGATTCCTTCCTTATTGGGAGAGAAGTTGGGAAGAACGTTGGAGTTTTGTCCCACGGTTGAAAAGTAACAGTCCACCAGGTAATCAAGAGATTTGATGGTTTTGTCGTCGCGTTCATGGTAAAACCAGCCTCTCCGTATGGGGAGGCCTGCACGTGAAGGGTACCAGACGAGCCGCTTTTTCCCTGCCAGGCTGTCAATGGAGCCCAGATTCCTGTCTTTAGCCCGAATCCCCACATCATTTCCGCCAAACAGGCGCGACGAGGCCGTAATCCCCTGGACGCACCATTCCGTTTCCCGTCCGCGCCCCATCTCGTTTCCTCCCCACCGGACATCGGGAGCCGCCCCGGAAAGCAGAACGTCCGGCTGCAATTCCCTGGCCTTTTTAAAGATCCTCTCCCAGTCGAAGGGAGTCTGTTTCCCATTGACTTTGCTATCCACCCCGGCTCCGTCAAACCATAGAAGATAAACAGGACCGTAATTGGTCAGCAGCTCTTCCAGTTGTTTGACGTAGAAATCATTGTACTTTTCCGTCCCAAAGCTTTTTTCATGCATGTCCCACGGGGAAAGGTAGATGCAGAATTTCATGTCCAGTTCCCGGCAGGCCGCGGAAACTTCCCGGATCAGGTCTCCTTTTCCTCCCTTGTAGGGAGAACGGGAAATGTTGTGATCTGTCCATTTGGTGGGCCACATGCAGAATCCGTCATGATGCTTCGCTACAAAGATCACTCCCGTTACGCCGGCATCCTTGAACGTTTTTATCCAGGAACGGGCGTCCAGCCGGGAAGGATTGAAAATTGCAGGCTCCTCCTTTCCTGTTCCCCATTCCGCTCCGGTAAACGTGTTCATGCCGAAATGGATGAAACCCAGCATTTCCCGCTGCTGGTAATCCAGTTGCCGCGCGGAAGGCCTTACCTTGACCGCCATCTCCACCAGCTCTCCGCGGGAAGCCTGTTCCGGAACCATGACGGACACGCCTTCCTTTCCTTTTCCACACGCGACAGCCGGATACCCCAGCAAACCACAGAGCAACACGACGCGAAGTTGAATAAAGGCAGTCATTTTTTTAAATCAATAAGGGGGATTTTTTAGTCGTATATTGATAATACTCTGTTAACAATAATATTCTTTCATCTCCCTCCGGGCCATTCCATCATCCGGGCTGAAATGGGCATGTCTTCTGGCATCCAGACGGCGGCGGTTCCGCACGGGGTTGCCGTCAAAGATTGCCCGGGAACGTGCAGGCCTCAGTACGTCATTTGACGAATGCCGGAGGCCCTTCGGAATTGGAATCTCAAATTGCCGTTCGAATAAAAACTCCACTCTGAATGAAGCCATGAAGCGAGCCGCCAGAAAAGGTTTGTCCATTGGAAGAAGGGATATTGAGCGCGGCAAAGGAGAAATGGGAAGACCTCTAAAGAGGGGGCTCATTGATGGAAGCGGACCGGGAAAAGGCGGCGGCAACTATCTCCTTTTCCTGCCCGTCAGCCACCGGTTTTCTCCGCTTTTGGGCAAAGATCAGGTATTCCCAGCCGGGGTAATGCCGGACCACCCATCGGTGAAGAAAGAATGCTCCCGCAAATATCAGAACCGTCGCAACCATGGCGGAAGGTACTCCCTCCGGCAGAATTCTTGACAGGAGCGGCATCAAGTAGGGCAGGATCAGGCAATGAATGGCATAAATGAAGAAGAAGAGGGGAGCGCATGCCCGCGCGATGTTAAGAAAAAACGTCTTTTCCGTCAGCAGAACGCACAGGGAGCCCAATCCCAGAATCCCTGGAATCCAGCAAGGTATGGTGTGCAGGGTTTCCGTGGAGATGGCGCCGCAATGGTTCATCCACGCTATTGCCGCCCACACGGGAAGGGAAATATAAGCTGTTTTTTTCAGGAACAGCTTAATCTCGCCCAGCGTCAGGGAGGAAAGGCAGAACCCCAGCATGAAAAAGGCCAGGGCGTCCGCCCACGGAACCCGGGGAGGGTCGGAAAACAGCGCGTTGAGCTCCGGAAACAGCACCACGGAGAAGAGAACGGCAATCGTCGCGGGAATCAGCAGCTTCCTTTTTCCGAGGGCGAATAAAAGCGGAGAGAGCAGGCTCAGCGCCATCACGTATTTCAGGAACCACAGGGGGCCGTCGTAAGGGAAGGTGGTTCCCACTCCCGTCAGCTTCCAGGGCAGGCTGCTCCAGTCCCATGTGCTTGAATGGCCCAGGCTTAAATAAATCCAATGCCTGAAGAACGCTTCCAGAAAAGCCGCCCCGTTCCATGCCAGATAGAACAGGACATACCTGCACGGGGAATGGCGCCAGTCGAATATTTTCCTGCGTCCCACAAAGTAGGCCGCCGCCATGAACAGAAAGGGCACCCGCTGGAAGAAGAGAGGGAATTCCACACCGTTTCCCGCAGCATGAAAAAGGACGATGAAGAACAGGCCAACCACCCTGCCCAGGTCAAGCCAGCATTCCCTCGGCGGCGTTCCGGGAGCAGCCCCGGGACGGGAGGACTGTTCCTTTTCCGGCTTCGTGTCCGGAGAGTATTCTTAAACCATGGACATTTTCATTCCGGCAAAAAAAATCAGAAGGGGCTTTTGCAATACGGCTCCACAGCCCTCATGCCGTCATGAAGACGCACCGCCTCATCCCTGTCCTCCCGGGAAGCGAACAGGTACAGGGCATATCCGCCGAACCCGCCTCCCAGGTATTTCTTCGCCAGTTCCTTCCCCAGGGCTAGAAGGGGAGCCATCCCCTCCTGGAGCTGCACGCTATGGTACAGCGCCACTCCAGCAGCCAGTTCATGAGTGCTGCGCTCCATCACTCCGGCGCGGGCGATCAGGGAAGACTGGGCGATGCGGGCATAGTCCCTGCACCCGTCAGCCATTCCCGGCGTATCATGGTCGTGCCCGGTGTGGAAGACCGCCATTTTCCCGGCCAGAAAGTCACCGGTGCTCTTGATGTCCAGCACGGGAACGGTGCCGGAACGCCAGACGCACAGCCCCGTTTCCGCAATCACGGCCGGATCCTGCCAGCCAACCCCCAGGGCAAGTTCCGACTGGACGGAGTCCCTGCCCTGCAGCATGGCCCAGGCTCCGCTGCCTCCCAGTCCGGACCGGAGTTCATAGGGCCAGTGGTCCAGGGATACAAACGGACTGATGGCACAGTTGACAATGTACGCCCCCTGCCGCGCATGCCTGGGAACGTCCAGCCAGCCCCCCGCAAAGTCCACGCGCAGGGGAACGCTAAGCGGGGCCTTGATTCTGTTCACCAGCTGGGTGGTGGAAATCTGTTCGGAACAGGGAGGCGTTTTGGGAAGCACTACATACCGCGCTCCAATTCTTGCGCACAGTTCCCTTTTAAGGTCGCCGTAACAGTCATCTTCCGTAACAGCCAGGATATCGGGCCGTTCTTTCAGGAAAACGTGTTCAAAATCCATTCCAGGCTCCAGATGTTCTCCGCAGACCACCTTGTCCACCATGCACAGGCTTTCCAGAATTACTTTTTTATGGCCGTCCGGAATGGATGGTTTTCTGCGCTTGCTTTTCCAGAGCACCTGCTCGGAAGCGAAGGAGACGATGAGGAAATCCCCCAGCGAACGCGCTTCACGGAAGAACTGGATATGCCCGGCATGAATGATATCGTAAAAACCGGAGACGAATATTTTGGTAGCCATCGTTGAAATGTATTAAGGTGTGGATGTTGCTGTATGGAGAGGGGTAAAGATTAAACCGGAGCGGCGGAAACCGCTGAATGGGAGAAACCCTCCTCCCATTCCAGGGCTATTGTTTCCAATTCCCGGTTCCCTTCCACATAGTCCTCAAAGAGAACCGGATATTGCGGCAGAAGCAGCGGGAGGTCCTCCGGAACGTTGATTTGATGCCGTCTTCCCAGTTTTTTCCTTGCCAGGCACTGGAGTTCGCAAAAAGCCATCGGCACCAGGCTGGCATTGGAGGGCAGGTTCCAGAACCCGGCATCGTCGCTCACAATGACGAATTTCCTGCCTTCTTCCCTGCCCCAGGCCGCCAGCAGGTCCCCCATGTTGCCGGGAAGCCGGCCGAAACATGAGACCAGCGTGCAGGGAAGAGAGGGCGTCTTTCCTCCCATTCCGGAGGCGGCAGCCGGCTTGGCCGCCTTTTGCCGTTGTTTTTCACGGATAAAAATCCAGGGCAGAACAGAGATTATTTTCCAGCAGCGTTTCATTTGCTTGCGGGGTTCACTGAAAATGCGGTAGAGAAATTCCAGCCTGCAGTCCACCATCCAGGCAGGGGCCCTTCTGATATTCCGTCCGGAGGCGAAGTTAAAGACGGCTCCCACGGCCACCATAACCCCCCGTTGAAGATGGGGGCACAGCCTGTTCATGAATATTTCCTGCTTGGGAGCGCCCAGTGAAACCCAGACGATGTCCGGCAGGTATTCATTGATTCGCCCGGCAATAGCCGCGTAGTCAAATTCATCCACAGGGCAGAACGGCAATTCCTGAAAAGGCATGTGCTTCACGCGGGGATCTTCCCGTTCCAGGGTCCGGCGCAGGGCATCCAGCGTCTCGCGGCTGCCTCCCAGGAACATCATTCTGTATTTTTTCATGCCGATGGCGTCGCTGAAAATCTGGGCGCCGCAGTATTGGGGCCTGTCCGCATGCAGCAGCCATTTCAGGTAGACGGGCACCCAGCCGCTGTCGCAAATGGTCAGGAGCGCTCCATTCAGCACATTCCTGTATTCCCGGTTGCGCTGTACCTCGGAAAGCACATGGCCGTCCGCCACGCAGATGTATCCGGCGCCCCCGGAGCGGAGCACTTCGTCCATGCGCCGGAAAACGCGTTCACGGTCAAATTCGTATCTGATGTTGAAATAGGTCTCCATATGGTTTTCACTCATGGTCAATGTTGGTGGGCCTTCAAAACTTCGCGGTAAATGCCGGCCATCCTTTCCGCCTTGCGGTTCCAGTCCAGCTCCCCCTGCCTGGCGAGAAAAGCTCCATCCATCTCCCGCAGGACCTGCCTGTGATGGAAAAAGAAGCGGATGCGTTCCGCAAAGTCCCGGGCGGACCGTCCAGGATTTGACAAAGGAATTTTGCACCCGACGGAATCATCAATAACGGTGCTCATTCCGCATGTGTCAAAACACAGCACAGGCAGCCGGGCCATCAAGGATTCCGCGATCACGGTAGAGGTCGCCTCCATAATGCTGGTAAAGAAAAAGAGATCGCTCTGCCGCATCATGGACAGAATTTCCGCATTGGGCACAATTCCATGCCATATGCACATATGAGAAACTCCCAGATTTTCAGCCTGTTTTATAAACCGCCCCCCCTCTTCGGAAGATTTCACGCCACATATATGGAGACGCAATCCCTCACAGTCCTTCAACAGGGCAAGCGTGGAAACAGCCAGATGAAGCTGTTTCCGGAAATCCGCCTTGCCCACCCACAAAAGGCTGAATTCTTCCTTTTTATCCAGCAGGCGCCCCCCGGAGAGATTGGGCCTGCAACCGGTTTCATTAATCACCACGGCCTGTTTCCCATAAACTTCTTCCATTCTGTTTTTCACGCCTTCCACCGCGGCAACAAGGACGGAGGACCTGGCGACCGCCCGCCGTACATGGGGCTGCCATCTTGACTGGAAGGAATTAAGGGCATTTTTCACCCGCACGAACAGGCACTGCCTCCATCCCGCACAGCGTGCATAGGCGGCAGGCACGTTTTCCATGCCTCCCACCGGTCCCCACACATAGGGCACACCCTTGATTTTCCAAAGCAGGCCCGGTTCCCTGAACCCAATCATGTTCAGCTGGTGGATCAGATCAATACGGTTATCCTTCATGATTTGACGCGCCAGGCAGAGAGCCCTCTTTTGCCATTTCCTGTAATGGTAGTAAAAACGCCAGTCTCCCTGGTTCCAGCACATCCGGCGAACCTTTTCCGGCACGGGAAGATAATGGAACACGATGTTGGTGCCCTGGGGGAGGCGGGCGAGCTCCCGTTCTATGTTCTCCCTCCATTCCCCTTCCGTAATCACATGCACCTTGCAGTGCATGGCCAGGTGGATGACCCAGTTCCACCCCATGCCGGGTTCGCTGCCCCAGTCCGGGTTGACGGCATAAGCGTTAATCAGGATTTGCATCATGGTTTGTCTATTTGATGGAATCAAGGTAGCTCCGGTGCCTTTCCTCCTCCTCCGGGGCGGCAAAGCGGCGGCGGATGACCCTGGCCGGATTGCCGCCCACCACGGTCATGGGCGGCACGTCTCCGGTCACGACGGCGCCTGCCGCTACAATGGCCCCGTCTCCCACGCAAACGCCGCCCAGAATGACGGCTCCATGGCCAATCCACACGTCGCTGCCGATGACCGTCATGCCGTCCTCCCAGTTCCGGGGAGAATCCCAGATGGCGCAACCGGGCCTGTTAAAGGAATGGTCCCTTTTTCCGATGAATGAAACGCGGGCGGCGCACAACACGCTGTTTCCAAAGCGTATATCGCAGGAAACATGGCAGTGCGGCCCCAATTGCACCCTGTTCCCGAAAATGATCCGTTTGTGAGGGGAATTCAGATGCACATGCCTTCCTATCCTGGTCATTCCCTCCACGGTGACCCAGCGTTGAAGCAGGCGGAACCGTATGAAACTGCGCATTCCGTTAGCCAGGGAACGCAGGAACAGGATTGGCCGGGACCTGCCCGGGGCGGCATTGGCGGAAGCATTCATCGTACAATATGTTCCATGAGATGGTTGACGTATTCCCGGAATCCGGCAGGCATCAGGCATTCTTTCAGGCGCGGAGAGGAAGGACTGCCGCTGCGGTCCAGGCAGGTTTCCCGGAGAAGAGAGGCCAGCCCCCTTTCATCTTCCGGATCAAACAATTCCCCGTTCCAGCCCCGGCGGACCAGGCAGGCGGAGCCGCAGCGCCCGGAAACCAGGCAGAAGCACCCGGCGGCCAGCGCATCATTGACAACCGCCCCAAACGGTTCCACCAGGCTGGGCAGAACAAAAACGTCGGCCAGATTGTACCAGGCCGCCAGGCGCTCGCCTTCCAGCCAGCCGGTAAAAATGGCGCTGACCTCCAGCCGGACGGCCAAATCCTGCAATTCCGGTCCCAGGCTTCCCGACCCCGCTATTACCAGAACGGCGTCCTCCGGAAGGGCCGCAGCCGCCCTGACCAGGCATTCCAGATTCTTCTCCGGGGCCAGGCGCCCCACATACAGGACCACCCGTTTTCCGCGCAGGCCGTATTCCCGCTGCATGGAATGGCTCATGGAAAGCGCTTCCCGGCATTGTTCCCGGAATGCCCGTTCATCCCTGACAATCGGAAAAAAGACGCCCTTTCCATAATGTTCCCGGTACCAGCAGCATGCCTCCATGTCCGGGAGAATCACATCGTCCATCATCGGCATCGCCGCCTTCCGCGCCAGCGCATGCATGCGGGACAATTCATTTCCGCGGATCATGTCCATGCTGTCGTCGCAAATGCTGACGATTTTGAATTTCCAGCGGCAGACCGCGCGCAGCAGGCATACCTCCAGAGCCAGAATGGAAAACTCCGGAACGATCACCAGATCGGGCCGTCCCTGCCGCAGAATGCGCGCAAGGCCGGAGGGAACGCGCCGCCCGGCCACGCGAACATGGTTCAGGTATTGGGGGCGGAAAGCGCAGCGGGCTTCCATTTCCCGCCTGTTGTAGTGGTGGTCCGGAGAATTTTCATATTCAAAAAACGCCTCCATCTCTCCAAGACGGGCCAGCGCATTGAAAAAATCAATGCGGTAAGGCGCCAGGTATTGATGAAAGACCATCAGTTTCCGTTTGTTGCCGTTCATGGTTCAGTGCCTTTTCCTGTAATATTGCCGCGCTTGCCTGAAGAACCCGGAGGCCGTCTCCCGGACGCCCGCACACCGGAGGGAAAACCGCAAGGGGTGTTGAACTGTGCCGCACAGCTCCAGCAGTTCTTCATCGGAATATTGGAAAAGGCGGCTTAAACAGCATTTGAGGAAGGGGATTCCGTGGCGGCGGGAACGGAAGGGAATGACGTGCACCCCCCGGCAGCCGCCCAGAAGCTCCCTTTGCCGGCGGTCAATGGGAGAAAACAGGGAATGGAAATAATAAACGGGGGTCCCCGCATGCAGAAAGGGGGCCAGGCGGTAAAAAGGCGCCCGTTCCGGGTCGTTCCCGTACCGTACCAGCAGGGGATTGATTCTGGCGGCATCTTCCATTTCCGTTTCCGGCGCAAGGTCAAAATAGCCGTTGAAGGAGAAAACGCGTTCCGCATGCAGCAGGGAGCCGAAGAGAACGGCGGCATAGCCTCCCGAGGAACTGCCCACCATCGTTGCCCGGCAGCCTTTCGTTTCGTTTTCAAGCCACTTCAGCACCTTTTCCGGAGAGTTCAGGCGGATGTTGATGCCGCCCAGGTACCATTGCTTGAAAACGTCGCGGATGAAGATGTGCCTGCCGCAGCCCGGAACCCTGGTTCCGAACCATTCAAACGTATTCCGCAGGGTGACCCGTTCATGGAACCGGACGCGGTTGTTGGGAAAGTACAGGTCGTTGCTGCTGAAATAAACGGCGCACCGCGAATCATCCCCTTCCGGAGAACGCTCCATGAGATAATTATCGCGGGTCCTGTACGTCTCCAGCACCTCTTCGTCATCCGTCTGGAAAACCCAGTCTATTTCGTTGCTGTCCATAAGAAGGGGAGAAAAACTCTTACATGCATGCAGATCATGGCCTTGCACGCGGCCAGCAGGCCGTCGTGCCTGCGGACGTAGTGGAAGTAATACCTGGGCTGGGCATTCCCCAGCGGGGAATACAAATTGCGGAGCCTGCCTGCCAGGGGCACCTTCCGGTCCGTCCAGGCAACGGCCTTGTCATGCCGTTCGCAGGTTCCCAGGCAGGCGGGAGCCACCCGCAGCTTTATTCCGCGTTCGCGTGCCGTACGGGAATAATCGTAATCCCCCAGCGCGTGCAGGTAGAACCCGTCCAGAATGCCGATGCGCTCCACCACCCGCCGCGGCACCCACAGAATGTTCCCGTGGCATAATTCGCACTCCCTCAGGGTTCCATCCGGAATAACGGGCTTCCCGCCCGCCGTGCCTCCATAAGTCCACTCATCCGTGCCGGGATGGCAGGTGGAGCCGCAGATGACGGCGGCGTGTTCCATCTGGCGGCAGGCTTCCAATAGATGGCTTACGGCAAACGGATGAAGCATGGTATCATCATTCAGCCACAGGTAGAAATCCGCATCCTTCTTCAGGGCGTCCTCCCATGCCGTCCTCATTCCCCGGTTCCAGAACAGGGTTCCGTCCCCCGTGATGACGGAAACGGAGGGATAAGCCTGCCGCACGGCGTCTCCGGTGCCGTCTGTGGAACCGTCATCCACCAAATGCACGGAGACGTCCAGCCCCGCTTCCGGCAGTGCGGAGAACAGGGAGGCAAGGGAGCGGAGCGTTTTTTCCCTGCGGTTGTGGCACGTCATCAGGACCGCAAGTTTTTTTCCGGAGGTATCGTCAGTTTTCATGGAATGCGTACGGAAGGGAGAGGGTTGGAGGAACGGCGGCGGAAGATGCTTTCCACCCATTCATGAAGCTCGCCGTCCGTCATGGCCCGGAAACGGCTGGAATAGCACATGGCGATCATCATCCACAGGGAGATGTTCATGATATCCAGATTGAAGTTGGTATCCTCCAGCCATCCCCAGAGCCAGCGGAAGGCCACGAACACTCCCAGCAATTTCATCCAGCGGTTGTTGGAGCGGTAAATGGCCAGATAGGAGGCCTGCCAGTAAAATCCCGTGTAAAGGAAGAGCCCAACCACCCCCGTCCAGGCGAAAATATTGAGGAGAACGGGTTCGCACCAGGCGCGGCGCTTCTGGTCACGGTAGGACTGGCGCTCATCCTGGGACATCTGGAAACTGGTTTCATACCCCTGCGCCGGGGTGCGCCCCAGCAAAATGCAGCCGTCCTTCAGGGAGGAAGAGGCCACCTCTTCAAAGACGATGCTGCGGGAATCCGCCAGCAGGTCGTCCTCCACGGAACTTCCCGGCGCTCCGGCGTAGGAGCCGATGTCCAGGACATTGAAGACGCCGCCCAGCCCGAGGGCGAGAAAGAGGGAGGGAATTAAAAACAGGGCGTGCCGCATCATCCTGTAAAAGCAGTCCTTGAGCAAATCCCTGCCGCAATAGACGGCCAGCAGAGACAAAGCCACCAGCGCCTTTAGAATCTGGCTCCTGGCTCCCATGCTGACGCACACCATCAGGCATGCCATGACCAGCACCACCAGCTTCCATTTCCGGGGCAGCAGGGGCAGCCACGGCACCAGCATCAGCAGGGGATTCAGCAGGGAGGCGTAAAAGTCCGGATTGAGGGTGAACATGAACAGGAAAAAAACGGGGATGAACACCTTGAACCAGACGGACAGGACCTGCCGCGTCACCTCCGGCAGGCTGAACACGTAAACCAGCACGGGAATGAAAAGCGTGGGGGCATTCGTCACCAGGGCCCGCGCGGACCAGTAGCCGTCCACGGCGAAGACGCCCCGCAGGCAGCAAATGAATACCCACAGGAAATAAATGGAAAAGAGGGGATAGACCGGGGCGTCCTCCCTCCTGAAATACTTCCGCATGATGACGAAGGACACCGCCAGCAGGAGGACGGAGGAAAGGGAAATGGCCTGTTCCGTACAAATCGGGTGAAGGACGGCGGCGGACGAGTACATGGACAACATGATCATGGCCTTCACCAGGATGATGAAGGGGAGCACGACCCGGATGCTTGAAGGAAGGCGGGATTTCCCATCAAGGGGCGGCCTTTCATTCGCCTGACATGAAAGGGCCGTATTACGCATGCGCGCTCCTTTCCATCACCGGAGAAGCTTTCCCCTCCTCCGCCCGGCGGATGCGGCGCGCCGGATTTCCCGCCCACACCTCATTGGAAGGGATGGAACGCGTTACCACGGAACGTGCTCCCACGACGGCGTTGTCCCCGATGGAAACGCCTTTCAAAATGAAGGTTCCGGCACCCAGGAAGACGTTGTTCCCAATCCTGACGGGAGCGGACCGGCGCAGAAGCCTGTCCTCCGCTCCCCGCCTGGCTTCCGGGTCCAACGCGTGGAAATCCGTATCCATGATGTGGACTCCGAATCCGGCCTTTACATCGTCTCCGATCGTCACCGACCGCGTGCAGATAATCACGGTATTGCTGATGCCCACCCGGCTGCCGATGCGCAGCACGCCGTCCCGGTCCACGGAAATCAGGCAGCGCTGGGAGGAACGGGAGACGCCGTGGGGGCCGTTCCGCATGGTAAATTCCCTTCCTATGCGGCACGGAACGGAACGGCGGCGGTTTCCCCTGGATATCCTGACGTCCGGAATTCCGAACGAACAGAGGCCGGGGCCGTAAACCGCATTGCCGGCATACAGGAGCCACCTGGCATACCAATTGTGAAGGGGATGCAGGCAGACGGCCCAGCAGCGGAGCACGGCTTTCCTGGCAAGATAAATCAATTGCTGCATGCGGCCCCCTCCCTTCCCTTTCCTTCATGTTCCTCCGTGCCGTTCCCTGCGTCTCCGGCAATGCTCCCGTAGATGCGTTTCAGTTGTTCCGCATTCGCGGAACGGTCATGGCTCGCCAGGGAGGCCTGCCTTCCGCGGAAGGAAATACGCCTGCACAGATCCATGTCCCCGAACAGGCGGCACACCAGCATGGCCAGCATTTCCGTCTCTTCAAACCGGTACAGGAAACCCGTTTCCCCGTCGGACACGGAATCCATCATCCCCCCGGCATAAGCCGCGATGCAGGGAGTGCCCACCATCTGGGCTTCCCCCAGTGAATTGGACTCATTTTCAATCATGGAGGGACAAACGAATACATGCGCCTTCCGGAATTGGCTGCACATCTGCTCCGCGTCCAGGCGTCCCAGCCAGCGGAAGCGGTCCCGGACTCCAAGCCGTTCCATCAGGTTTCCCAAATAACGGGCGTAGCCGTTCCTGCGCCACGCAGGGACTGACAGGATGTCCGGTCCGACCACCTTCACCCTGGCGTCAGGATAATGCCGCAGGACCAGGGGAAGAGCCTCCACCACCTTGTGGAATCCTTTCAGGGGGTAGTGGGACTGGCTGAGAAAAATCGTATGCTTTTCGCACGCTCCGGCATCCCATTCATGACGGTAAAAGGGTTCCCTGAGCGTGGGCTGGAGAACATGGTACCGCGCCGCGGGGTTCATGGCCCATGCGTGGGAACGGTCCCAGGCGGTACATCCTATTACATGGCGCACCTTGCCGAACAGCTCCCGTTCGTATTTTCCGCGCGCCTTGATCTTCCGCTGCTGGGCAAAAAGCGTGTCGCGGCGCAGCAGATCGCGGAAGGTAACGGATTTCACGAGTTCCCGGGCAGGAATGCCGCCCATATAGAACCCGGCGCAGACGGAAGACAGCCCCTGGATGGAAACGGCCGTGCGTTCCGCCCCGCAGGCCTGCACCCAGGCCAGGGAGTGCGGGTATTCGGAACCGCGGATATGGACCACGTCCGGGCTGAATATATCCCTGATTTCCCGGAAACAGGGTTCCAGTTCCTTCCTGTAAACCCCCATGTCCGCAGGGGCGGGAACCAGGTAATAGGTCATGGCCTCCCCGTCCAGGCGGCGCAGGGTGCGCCCCGGGTAAAACATGACGGCGGCCAGCTTTAAATCCGGGGCGGCTTTCATCAGCTCCTGCGCTCCCGCGTACATCCAGCCTCCCAGAACCGGTTCCGGAAGCCCAAGCATCCGGCACGGTTCGGGAAACAGGATATTGGACAGCCAGAGCACGTTCATCCCTTTTTCCGGAGCGTTCATGTTCTTCACCAGTAGCACCCCCCCTCCACACGGCTGGCGTGGCCTACCGTCTCCTCTCTTCCCGGCCTCGCCCACGCGTCATTGAAAAGCCGGGAATAATCATGTTTGGGAGCGCCGGGATCGGCCCCGTAGGCAGGGTCTTCCCAGCGTCTGCCCCGCAGGCCGAACAGCAGTTGAAGAGCCCCGCCGAGATGCACGGCCTGCCTGCCCCTCCTCTTGGCATGGGCCGCCAGATGAAAGCCGTAAGCCCCGCACCCGATGAGGCACACATCGTAATCCCGGCGGTCCATCTCCCCCTCCATCCATGCCAGGGCTTCAAACCAGTCGGCAAAACGGTCCGGCCCCGCGCCCAGGCTCTGGACGGCGGCCAGCGTCTCCAGGGAAAAGGAAGGAAGAACCTCCGGGTTTTCAAAAATCCTTTCCCTGTTCCGTTCGTATTGGAGCGTGATGCTTTCCGCGAAAGGATGGACCACCAGCACCTTCCTTCCCTCCAGGGCCCTGCTCCATGGCCGGGAAGACCAGTAAGGCTCCAGATTCAGCAGGCGCACGCGGGGAACGTCCCGGATCATGGGCATCACCTCCCGTTCATACGGAAGCCAGCTTCCCAGGATATCCAGTTCCATCATGTCACGCAGCATCAGCTCGCAGAAACGGGCCAGATACTCCGGCGCGGCCGGGAAAAAGCCGGACCACTCCCTCATCTGCCTCATGATGTTTTTATTCCACCACCACTGGTCCCTCCGGCCCGTGATGTAGTCCAGCGGATTCCTGCCCGCCTTCCCAATTTCCAGATAATTATGCAGGCAGGACATTTCCGTGCAGCCAAACCGTCCCACCATGGCGGGACGGCCGGAGCGGAGAAGGTCCTCAATCATCGCGGAAGCCGCGTCCGCATCCAGTTCACAGGAAGGGGGGCCCAGTTCCTCCCTGCCGGAACAGCGGTCAAACATGCGGCGCAGCAAATGCAAACTCTGGTGCATCAGTGAAATCATGGCATGGACAAGTTTAATTACCTCCGCAGGCATTCTCCTCCCGAAGGAAGCGGCGCTTCATGGACCGGAGCTCCAGCCGGCTGCGCCACGTCTTCCAGTTCCTGGCGGCATTCCTGATTCTTGCGGAGCAAGGGGGCTTTTCCTCCGGATCAAAAAAACCCCTCCTGGAAAAATCCATGGAGATGCCGTGCCGTTCAAACAGCTCCGCCACCGGCCCGTACCATTTGCCGTGGATGATGCCCGTGAAAATGTAGGGAATGATCTGGTACCCCTCCCGGGAAAACAAAGTGGGGTCCACCGTCAAAAACTCCATGCGGGAATACTTAGCCCTGCGGCTGCCGAAGCATTCGAACTTCCATGCGGATTCTTCCTTCCTCAACAGGGAAAGCAGCGCCTCCCTGCGCCACAGGGAGCCCTGGCAGCACGCATACCAGGGATAATCCGGGTCACTGGTGAAAAGGCCTTCATACCGCGAAGGCTCTCGGGCCGGAATTCCCTCCGGCGTCAACTGGATGCAGGGAATTTCCGGATGGGCGCGCATCTGCGCCGCGTATCTTTCCACCGCCCCGCCGTCCACCGGCGCCGTCAGGAAGTAATCCTCCTGCATGTACAGCACCGTGTCCGTTTCCATGGCCTCCAGGGCCCATTTCAGGCATTCGCTCCACGTGGCCCTCCTGCGCCCCGGAATGATCCGCCCTGCGCAACTCCTCAGGGAAATGACGTTTTTCTCCGGACCGGAGTAGGCCTTGTACTCCGTATTCAGGTACACGCGGGCGGGACAATCGGGCCAATAGAGGGACCAGAGCCTGAAAAAAGGCTCCCAGCAGTCTTCAAAGGAATCACAGGTATTGACGAGAATGGAATAGGATTTCATGGAATTATTTGGAAAACTGAATTTTCCTCCAGGCGCTTTTCAGGAAAAAAACAAGGGTGCCGCGCTCCCTGCCGTCCAGAGAAAAAAACCAGAGGAAAAGGAGGAAGACGACCAGGAGCGAGCAGGTGCGGAACAATACCGGAACGGGAGAAAGCGACGCATCAATCCGGCACAGGAGGATGCCCGCGGCAAACGTAGCCGCGCTGGGAACAAGGCACGGCGCCAGCACCTGGAAAGAAAAATCCCGCAGGCTGAGGCCAAGACGCCGCACGCAGATGGAAAGGGCCAGCAGCCCCCCCGGCAGGGTTACGAAAAGAATGGCGGCCACATACATCATGCAGGGAGGCCATCCCATGCGGTAGAATCCCCAGGTAGCGCCCAGGAAAAGAATTCCGGACCCCGTTTTCACCAGCGTGTACAGGCGGATGTTCCCCTCCGCGTAAATGGCGGCCCCCAGGCTGAGGAAAAGCTGTTCCAGCAAGGTTCTGGCAAGCTGGAGCCTGCAGAACAGGACCGCCCAGGCGGGGACGGAATGAAGCCAGAGGCCCAGGAGCCCCGGAGCCTCCAGAATCAGGGGAATGGCGAAAACCGCCATGAGCAGGTAGGCGAATTTGCAGCCGGACAGGGAGGCCCGCAGCATGAGGCCGCGGTTGCCCGCCCCCTCGCTTTTTGAAATGACCGGATTCAGGGCCTTCAGCATGGTCCCGGAAAAAGCCATGGTTTGCCCGTTGATCTGCTGGGCGACGGCCTGCGCCGCATTGAGGGCAACGCCGAAAAAGTGGTTCAGAACGATGCCGACGCCGTATTCCGACAGCATGCTGCTGGCGGAAACCGTGAAATTCCAGCCCGCAAAGCTTCCCATTTCCCGGAAAACGCCGCGTTTCCAGTAACGCCGCGGCGCAATCACGCACTCCGCATAGTTCCTGCGGCAATAAACAAGCATGGCCGTCATGGCAAGGATGGAAATCCCGGCCATCAACACCCCGTACAGAATCAGCTTGTCCGCCAGCACATGAACGACAAGCAGGGCCGCCCCCAGCTTCAGGAAAGATTCCAGAACGCCTATGACGGCGAAATACAGCATATTTTCATGGGCGTTCAGCACGGCTTCACAGGGAACGCCCAGAATGCCGAACACGGTGCTGGCGATCATGGCCCAGTATACGCACCTGGCGGCAAAAACCCGGTCCTCCGGAATATTGAGAACATGCCCGAACAGGATGGGGGCCGCAGCGTACAGCAGGATTCCGACCATCACGGCAATGGCAAGATGGAGCACCACGCTGATATTAAACACGATTTTCTGTTTCTCCGGGTCCCCTTCCCCCTCCGCGTAGCTCATGAAGCGCTGGGTAGCCGCCGCCATGCTGGCGTTGAGAAAAGCCAGCATGGCAATCACGCCCGCCACCATGTTGAAAATGCCGAAGTCGTCCACTCCCAGGGCATTCAGGATCAGGCGCGTCGCGTACAGGGAAACGAACATGGTGACGCCCATTTTCATATACAGGAATCCTGTGTTCCTTATCACTCTGGAGACGGTGTTCATGAAACGGTGGAAGAAGAAAATACCGGGAAAAAGGCTATGGGGCTAATGCTGAAGAAAAGGGGGCGGTCAACGGCGCTATCCGTCAGTTTCGGAATACTCGTCGTAGTAATGAAAACGGGAATTTTTGAAATTCTCCGCATTGAGGATAACAGCTCCGGAACGGAATTCGCCCTTGTCCGCAAGCCCCTGGATGACGGGGACGTACTGCTTCTCGATCATGCCGCATCTGATGACATACAGGACCAGGTCCGCATGGCGCGCCATGAGGGAGGCGTCCGCCACGGCCTCATACGGGCAGCCGTCCAGAATGATGCGGTCATACCGGGCGCGCCAGTACCGGAGCAGCTCTTCCAAACGGCCCTGGGTCAGCAAGGCGACGGGATTGGGGGGAACGGGGCCTGCCGTCACCAGGTCAAATCCCGGGAATCTTTTGCCGGATTGCAGGACGGAATCCGGAGAAACCTGCGGATTCATCAGCAGGTGGACAAGGCCCCTGGCATTCTTCCCTCCGTAAAAGGCGGAAAGGCTGGCCTTGCGGAGGTCTCCATCAATGAGAAGGACTTTTTTCCCGGTCTGGGCATACGCGGCAGCCAGGTTCAGGGCCGTAAACGTCTTCCCCTCCCCCGCTCTTGTGGACGTCAGGAACAGGATGCGGGGCGCTTCCTCCGGATTGGGCAGCAGCATAAGTTCCGCATTATTGCGGAGGATGTGAAAGCATTCTTCCATGAAGGAACGGCCATTCGTGACGACCAGGGGCAGCTTCTTCCGCTCCTTTCCGGAAAGCAGGGGCAGCTCCCCTGCCAGCGGCAGGTCCGTCAGGCCGGCAAGGTCCTTCTTGTCCCGCACCTTCGTATTCAGGGCGTTCCCGGCCAGCAGGGCCAAAAGGCTTGCAAAAGCGCCTCCGGCCATGCCGCCCATCGTCATCAGGGACAGTCTGGGCGCTACGGGAGCATTGGAGCCGAACGCAGGTTCCAGAATGCGGGCGCTTGGTTCCGTCGTAGCCAGGGCCAGGGCGTTTTCCTCCCTCTTTTTCAGCAGCATCAGGTAAAGTTCCTCCATGACCTTCTGCTCCCGGAGAAGAGGGACCAGGCCTTCATCCTTGGAGGCCATGTCCGACAAAAGCCGGTTGAGTTCATTCCGCTCCTTTTCCAGTTCACCCATCCTCACTTCCAGCGCGTTGCAGTAATTGGCGATGGAACGGCCAATGGATTCGCGCATCTCCTTCATGTTCTCCGCGAGGGAGGAAACCATGGGATTCTGCCTTCCCGCGCTGGCGAACAACTTTTTATGCTGGAGGAAATTGTCATTGAAAAGTTCGATCTGCTTGGCAATTCCCGCATCCTGAATGCCTATATTGGCGGGGATCATGTCCTGCTGGCGGCTCCGGTCCGCCAGCAGCCTGGCGAGCACCTTCACCTGGATCAACTCCGTCCTGGTGGAAAAAAGTTCCGTCCCTATTTCCTGCACCCTGTTGAACGTGGCATCCAGCGTCGTATCCATATCCTTGACGATCCGGCTGTTGCGCTTGTAGTCAATCACCTGCTTGTCTACGCCGCCGAGCTGGCCGCCAAGCTTGCCAATGCGCTTGACGATGAACTCCTCCGCCCGCGAGGCGGCCATTTGCTTCTCCCGCCTGGAATGGTCATTGTAAACTTCAATAAGATAATTCAGGGCGTCTTCCGCCTTTTGCGGATGGGAAAGCCTCAACGTCAGCTCCAGCAGGCTGCTTTCCTTGGAATCGGGCCGCGTTACGCTCAGCCGGCCCAGCATTCCGTCGGTGGCCTCCTTCACGGAAACGCGCTCCACGAAAATGGTCCTTCCCATGCTGCCTGAAGAAAAATAAGAAGTAGGGCATACATTCACCGTGGCGAAGGGAAGCTTCAGCGGAACGCCGAACTTTCCGTGCAGAACGTTTTCCCCGCTCTCCTTCGCCCGGTAAGACAGGGAAAATTCCCGGCCATTCAGCGGAGTAACCGCCAGGGAACAAGGCTGAAACGCCACCTCTTCACTGAACTCCGCCTTCAGGGGAGTCGTATGGTAAAGATCCACTTCCCGGATATTCCGCTTTTCCCAGTAGGAGACGTCGAGCCCCAGCCCCTTCACCACACGGCTCATCACCTCCGAGGACTTGACCACATAGCTCTCGTTCGCCAGGTTGGCCTCCCCCGGCTTGAACCCCAGATCGGAAAGAATGATTTCCGAGACCTGGGCATTCTTCTGCTTGTCATCCCTCAGCATGATGCGGGCGGTCTTCTGGTACAGATACCCCTGCCGGGCGCAGATGAAATAAGCCAGCCCCCCGCCCAGCAGGGCGCACGCCAGAATCCAGGGCCAATACCTCCTGGCCGTGGAAAAAATGAACCGGAAGGAAAAAATATCGTTGTCCTCAGGCTGTATCACTGAAACGGGCATGGAAGGAAAACAGGATGAAACGGCTTACAGGCTGATGGCGATGACGGCAATAAGCAGGGACAGGCCCGAAAGGCCCCAGGCGTAGTACTGGGCGCTTTCGCTCCTCATGTTGATCTTGCGGTCTGACGGAGTGACATAAATAATATCATTCTGCCGGATATAGTAATAAGGAGAGGAGAAAATGGACTTGCTGCGCAGGTCCAGCTTGACGATCTTCCGGTCACGCTCCATTTCCCGGATCAGCACGATGTCCCGGTTGCCGTCGATATTCAAATCTCCCGCCCGGCTGATGGCGTCAAAAATGGTGACGCGCTGGCCGTCCACCTGGTAGGAGCCGGGATTATTCACCTCTCCCAGAACGGAAAATTTGAAGTTCATGATCTGGACGTTGACGGAGGCGTCCTTGATGTAATCACTGTTGCGGAGCTTTGCGGAAATGTCGTGGGCAAGCTGGGAACACGTCTTCCGGGCGGCCTTCATCTTCCCGATGACCGGCAGGACAATATATCCCTCGTCGTCCACCAGGTACCCTTTGGGCCGCGAATTGCTGGCGTTGTTGGAGATGGAATTGCCCATTTCCGCCATGATGAAGGGGGTAGTCAGTTCCGGCTGCTTGCTGCTGACGGAAATATAAAGCTGATCGTCTTTTTGAATAGTCGTCTGGTATTTGGTGACTATATCCTGCCGGGTCTCACCCGTAATGTCCTGGATATAGAGAACCTCTTTCGGATTGACGCAGGAGGCCAGCAGCAGGGAGCAGACAGCCAGGGAGGCCAGCCGGAAAATTCCGGGAGAAAAAAGAGAGGGGCGGTTCATCATCATTAAGGTATAAGGTTATGGTTTTAAATGGATAAATAATCAGGATTCTTCCTGCTTGGACGGAAAAGGCACAGGCACGGAAAGATCGTTCCTGATGAGCATGCTGCCCGAGATATTCCTGAAAGCGTCCTCGCACTGCCGGACGTCCTTATGGGCCAGCAACCGGACAACGGTTTGGAAAACGATCCTGGCGTCCATGAACAGGGACACATTCCGGGCGTAAACGATGTCGTAGCACAACCGCCTGTAGAACGGGATTCCGTTCCTTCCGTATACCTGGGCCATGCCGGTCAATCCGGGCCGGACGGAACAGCGCGCCATGCGGCAGCGGCCGGGAAAAACATCCAGCTGCTCCGGAATCCATGGCCGGGGGCCTACAATGGACATGTCTCCCTTGATAATGTTGACCAGCTGAGGCAGTTCATCCAGGGAATAGCGGCGTAAAAAAGTTCCCAGCGGAAAAGACCTCAAGTCATCCGGAAGCAGGAGCCCCTCCGAATCACGGGCATCCGTCAGGGTCTTGAATTTAAAAACCCTGAACAATTTCCCGCGGTACCCCACACGCGTCTGGAAAAAAAACGGAGACTTCCGCGTATGAACCAGGAGTATTATGGATATAACGGCCAGAAGAGGCGATACGATTATCAATGTCCATAAGGATATGGCAATATCCAATACGCGTTTTCCAAAAAACTTATACATGGCTCCGCACGCAAACTACCGGATTTCAAATCCGGCATCTGACTTTCCGGAGAAAAACGCTCATCATCAATGATGATAAATAACTTGCATGATTCTAAAATTTCCTTTCACGCCGCCTTGCGGAAGCGCTGCCATTTATATATTCAACCACAAGTATCTGATCCGCATGAAAAAATATTAATTCGTCATTGACGACGGATTTGAAATCCGCACTTTTCATGAATGCAACAACAACAAAATGGAAAGGCGAAAAACGCCGCCATTCCTGAAAAATGAAACCGCTTTCCACGCTCACAGGAACAACCAGAATATTCCGGGTTCAAAATGCCGCAATTGAAGAGGACCGCAATGGAAAAACAGGAAAATTAAGGAAAAAGAAACCTGAATTTCCGAGGGCTGGAAAATTCTTTCGGAAAAGGAGGCATTCCGAAGAAATGCGCCTGGGGCATGCGCCAAAAAGCGCACATCTTCACGGACAATGAATTGCCGGCAACAGGCATCAAGACAAAAAACCGGTTCCTATGATGCCATAGGGCGGATGGCATTCCCTGCCGGAGTTGAACCGAGCCTTTGCCGTTGGAGAGACGGCCTTCCTGACCGCTAGAAGAAGGGAACGTTACAGCCGGAATAAAACAGCCCGCTTTTCGCAAGCCGCTGGAACTGGCATAGCACTTTCCCGGAAAGAGTCAATGATTTTGCCGTATATGTTCCCTTTTTTAATCAAACACGGGATTCCAGCAGGGATCGTCCGCCGCATCAAAGCACAGCAGCGCCTGTTCCGGCGTGTTCTTTTCCAAAGCCATGGGAGGCAGTTCATCCCGTCCGAACCAGCGGCTTTCAGACGTTTCCGGATTGGGCTGGAAGGAGCCGCCCTTTTCTTCACATAATACAAAGACCTTGCAAACCCCGTACGCATAGGGGGGAGGGTTGTGCCTGTTGCGGTCATGTAGGGCAATCAGGCGCACGGCCTCCACACGCAGGCCCGACTCTTCCAGAACCTCCTTGACCGTGTTGCCGCGCACGGACTGGTTCACATCCACCCAGCCGCCCGGCATGGACCACAAGCCGGAGTCTTTTTCTTTCACCAGCAATATTTTACCTTCCCGGAAAATAGCCGCGCGGGTATCCATTTTCGGCGTTTGAAATCCGGTCTCACTGCAAAACAGCCCCCGGACCGTATCCATATCCAGCCCGGATTTGGCGCTCATGATTTCCGCGGCGATTTCCCTCAACCGCTGGAAACGCTCCAGATCATAGGGGTCTTTCGCATACGTTATCCCCGCCTGGGCCATAAACTGAAGTTCCACCGCCCATTCCAGCCATTGCGGAGGCAGCGCATTACGGACCGTTTCACCAGCGTCATCCATGCGTCCACGTTACCACAAGGAGCTATCCCGGCGAACCTTATTTTCCATCCGGCCGCCTTCCGTGGCGGATTGTTCACTCAGGCCTTCTGGACCATTCCCCATCCCCATGGCAGATTTCCCCGCGTAACCGGCACGATTGATTCATCCAGTCTTAATTGGACCAAGGTACGGGCACTCCCCAGGTTTGCCGTTCCGCATGAAAAAAGACGCCTCATGACGCTCCAGGCCGCATGAGGCGTTGATCATTTTTCCCCTTTTACTTCCGGAACCGCCACGGGTTCCCCCAGGAACCGGGGTTCACGCCCCCACAGCCACAAGTCCAGCATCATCCATACGCGCGCCGCGCGCTCCCTGAACCAGCTTCTAATGCGTGAACTGCGGTTGGGAACATCCGGGGCGCTGACGGCCCACGCGTCCATTTCCTCATGTGCAGCGATCGCCAGGGCACGTTCATTGTGAAATTCCTGGGAAACGACGATCATGGTTGAAACGCCAAAGACCTCCTTCATCCTCACGACGGAATCCAGCGTCCGCAGCCCCGCAAAGTCACACACAATCCGGTCCTCCGGAACGCCGCGCTCCACCAGGGCCTGCTTCATCCATTCCGGTTCATTGTAGGCGTGGGAGCTATTGTCCCCGGAAACGACAAAAACCGTCGCCTTCCCGGCCCTCCAAAGTTCCGCCGCCGTATCCATTCTATGATAGAAATACCCGTTGGGGCCTCCCATGAACGTAGGGGAGCACCCCAGCACCAGGGCAGGCGCGCGAACGGGAACATCCGCGGAATGCTCAAAAACCCTGCCTCCGGAAGCGGAAGCTATGTACCACTCCGCTCCCGCCGACAACAAGGCCAGCGCCAGAAAGGCGCCTCCCGCCGCTTTCAAAATGAAAACGGTTATCCCGCCCTTCCTGTTCCAGCCACGGTCCAAATGCTTTCCCATCCAATAAACGGCTCCTGCCAGCATAGACGCTCTATTTCACTTTAAGCTTTGAATGTAAATAGTTCTTAACCGCAGGATCCACCGTTTTGATATCCAGCACCGTATCACCCCATTTATTTTTCGCCTTAATGTCCGCTCCGTGATCCACCAGAAATCCCGCCACGTCCAGATAACCGCCTTCCGCGGCATAGATCAGCGCGGTTTTTCCATGCCTGGTCTTTCCCTTTACCTTGGCTCCCTTTTTGACGAGGTACTTGACCATATCCAGGCATCCCCGCTCGGAAGCCTTCATCAAAATGGAGTGGCCTTCCTTGTCCGTGCCATTCAAATCCGCTCCTTTAGCCACCAGCATTTCCATTCCATCCATATTCCGGCCATCAGCGGCATACGCCAGCACATTCCGGCCTCCCTTGTCCCTGGCTTTCACGCTGGCTTTCCTGTCAATCAAGTAGGCAAGAATGTCATTGCGCCTGCACGTTGCGGCTCTCATCAGGGCGGTCGTGCCGAATTCCCGGTCCTTTTCATTGGCGTCATATTTGCATTCTTCCATCAAATACTTGACAATGTCCATATTGCCCCCTTCCACGGCTCTCATGAAAATGGAAATGCCGTACTGGTCCACAGCCTTGGGGTTGGCGCCTTTGGACAGCAGGTAATCAAAAATCTCCTTATCTCCCACATACGCCGCCCAGGCGAGTGGAGACCAGGTCATCGCGTCCCTGCCATTCACGTCGCTTCCCTTTTTCAAGCCTTCCAGCTGCAACCCGAGATTCACCCAGTTCTTCAGCCTGTTTTTTGACTTTAAGGGGTCGAGGGCCGCCTTCACTTCCTTTACCTTCTTTAAAGCGGCATCGTAAGAGTCAATTCCAGCGGCAGCGGCGTGAGAAATGGAAGCCGCACACAGGCAGGCGCCCACCGCCCAAACGGAGAGTTTGTTCAAATTCATGGTCATCATAGGGTGTGGGGATGGATACCGGAAAGCCGGCAGGGAAACCCCCGGAATGGGTGCCAATATAAAATGGAAAAACCTTTTGGTCAATAAGAGAAGGAATGGGCCAACACCGGACCTCTAACAAAAAATGGCTCCTACCCAAAATTCCATGTGCCCGGCTGTCCGGGACCCCGGACAGCGTCACTACGCAATCCTGCAAGGGACGCTTGAACATAAATGCCCCGGGGCCTTTCACGGAAAACCAGATGATTTCATCGCAAAACAGGGAGAATACTCCACCCGGCAGTACTGGGGGAGGCTCCTTTCAACACATTCTTCAGGTAACTATTGTTGACCGGAGATACAAGTAAAAGCGGTAATTTCCGTATGCTTGAAGACGGAAAAGGCCCGCCAGAAGCGAGCCTTTTATCTACATAATTTATTGTTATTCAGCGAAGTACCCCCGACCGGACTCGAACCGGTACGTCCTTGCGGACAACAGATTTTAAGTCTGCAGCGTCTACCATTCCGCCACGAGGGCATTGACCGGACGGCACTCTACAGGAATGCCGCGGGGATTCAAGCACGAATCCCCTTCCGGTTTTTAAATCCCTAGCCGCAGACTTCCACAACCATGCTTATTTCCACCGCCACGTTGAGCGGCAGGGCGGACACGCCCACAGCCGTGCGGCTGTGGCGGCCGATTTCGCCAAAGGCTTCCACCAGCAGGTCGGACGCGCCGTTCAGCACCTTGGGATGGTCGTAGAAATCCGGGCCGGCATTCACAAATCCGTTCACGGCCACAATGCGGGAAACCTTTTCCAGGGAGCCCACGGCCTGCACGATGACGGCCAGGCGGTTCAGAACGGCGGCTCGCGCGGCGGCCTGCCCTTCTTCCACCGTCAAGTCCTGCCCTACCTTGCCGAAGTATTTGTCCTCCCCGTTCACGGAGATGCCGCCGGAGAGGTGAAGCAGGTTGCCCGTACGCACGCATTGCACGTAGGAACCCACGGGCGCGGGCGCATCGTAAATGGCGTAACCAAGATCGGAAAGGCGTTGACGTATTTTATCCATAATAGAGAATTTGACAAAGGTTGGATTGGAAGAATGCACCGGAAATATTTGCGTTTCCAGATGCATTTCATGACATTTTGAACAATTTTCGGCCTGTTTGCACGTAAAATGATTGCCATCTACCTCATTTAGTTGCTATTGAAACAACCCGTACATGATGACCGAAGAAACTCCTTCCACAGACCCCAAGCAGCAAATTCCGGACCTTTCCGGCTTGGCCGACTTCCAATTTGGTCCGGCCTGGGCGAGACCGGGAGCCCGTCAGGAACGTTCCGCGTCCTATCCGGAACGCAGGTCCGGCGACAGGCAGGGAGGCGACCGCCGTCCGCGGCGCGACAGCCGCGAAGGACGCCAGCCCCGGGGGGAACGCCGTTTTGACGGTCAGAATGGTGAAAGAAGATTCAACCGGGAAGACCGCACCCGCGGTTCCTTCCGCCCGCGCCGCGACGGAGACCGCCGCGAACAGGCGCCCCGCCCGCCCATGGCGGAACCGGCCGAAGGCCTGCGCGTGGAGCTGCGCCCCGTGGATTCCGGCCTGGCCGCCCTGCACCAGGAGGTGCAGAAGCACCGCCGCACCATTTCCCTGCTGGACCTTGCCAAGGTGGTCATGGGTTCCTACGACCGTTATGACCTGGTGTTCATGAAGCAGGAGAACGGCCCGGACCTTTACCACTGCAAGCACGGCGACGGAGCCTGCTTCATTTCCCGCCAGGAGGCCGTCAAGCATCTCTGGCAGTCTTCCTGGATGCCCAAGTATTACGAGTCCGTGGAACAGGAAGTGGAAGCGCCCAAGGGCGATTTCAAGGCGATTGCCAAGTGTTCCCTGAACAATGAACTGGTGGGCCCCGTCAACTGGCACGGCTACCAGTCCGCCCTGATGAACCTGCACCGCACCAAGTTTGCCAGCATGCCCTTTGAGGCATTCCGTTCCAAGATCGTGACGGACAAGAGCGAGGAAGCCGTGCAGGCATGGCAGGAAGCCGTTTCCAAGCGCACCGCCTGGAAGCCCGTCCGCGAAGGCGCCTCCGAGGTTCTTCTGGAATCCCCCGCCGCCGTGGAACAGGATTTCGAGTCCAACCACTTTGAAGAGTGCTATGACGTCACGGACAAGGTGTTCGTCAACGGAGCCGTGAAGAAAAACCATCTTTCCCCCGGCCTGTGGGCGCACCTGATCCAGTTGTCCGGCACCACGCGCCGCCATCCCAGCATGCTGATTCCGAACCTCTGCCACGGGCTGGCGCGCCACCACATGCCCATTTTCAAGTGGAAGGGCAACCATTACACCGGCCCGGCACGCCCCAAGGCCATGGAAGAAGGCACCGTTCTTTCGGATTCCCTGATGTCCATCGCCACCTGGGCGGCCAACAATCCGGGCAAGGGCGTGGACGCCATGCTCAGGGAGCTGGCCCCCGTGCCGGACCCGGAAAAGGCCACGGAAGAGGAAGTGGCCCAGGCTACGGAAAAACAGCAGAATCTGGTCCGCGCCCTGTTCTGGCTGTCCGAACAGGGCTACATTCTGGTTTTCTCCAACAACACCGTCAGCCGTCCGAAGGCCGTTCCGGCCCAGGCCCCCTCTCCCAAAAAGGCTCCCAAGGAGAAGCAGAAACCGGAAGAGAAGGAGCCGGACATGCCGGTGGCGGAAGCCGCCGCGCCCCAGGAGCAGAAGGAGGACACCCCTTCTTCCGAAGCCCCGGCAGCCCGGGAGGAACCCGCTGAAGAAACTGACACGGCAGCCGAGCCTGCGGAAGCAGCCGCCCCTCCCGTGGAGGAAGAGGTTCCTGCGGAAAATGTTCCGGAGACGGTTGCCGCAAAAGCCTGACGCCTTCCCGAATTCCCCCGTCATACAGTCCGCAGGATTATCTTGATTCTGCGGACTTTGTTTTGTAGAAGAAAAGGAAATCAACAGGATTTTACATATGATCAGTACAACAATGGCAACCGCTCTTAATGAGCAAATCAAATGGGAAATGTATTCAGCCAACCTTTACCTGGCCATGTCCGCCTACCTGCAGGACGCCGGCCTGACAGGGTTCGCCCACTGGATGCGCGTCCAGTACCAGGAAGAAACCGCCCATGCCTTGAAATTTTACGATTTCCTTCTGGCGCGCGGAGGACAGTTTACCATGTTGTCCATCGATGCCCCGGCCGCGAGCTGGTCCAACATTCTGGAAATGTTTGAAGAAACGCTGTCCCACGAACAGGAGGTCACGCGCCGCATCAATGACCTGGTCCGCCTCTCCAAGGAGGAAAAGGACTTCGCTACGGATATTTTCCTGCACTGGTTTGTCAGTGAACAGGTGGAAGAGGAAGAAACCGTCAAGGACATCATCAGCAAACTGCGCATGATCAAGGGAGAAGGCCAGGGAATGCTGCTCATGGACAAGGAGCTGGCGGCCCGCACCTTTACCCCTCCTCCCGCCAATTAACTCATTCAGGCGCTTTTCCGGCCATTCTCCGGCACGTTTTCCCCATGAAAACGCTTTTCCGGAGAATGGCCGGCAGAACAGTTCGGCTATCAGGAGCGCATGAACATCAAGATAAGGCCGGCTGCAAGGGAGGATGTCCAAAAAACAAGCGCTCTATATGATGATTTTTTTGCCTGTAATGCTGCACAGCTACCGGAAAATTGCATTGCGGCAACTGAAACGGGAGATTGCCCGAATCCTGTGATTGAAAGCGGCAGCGGCGATAATATGATCGCGGAAAGAGACAATGCCGTTATCGGATTCGTGCATGTTGAAGAAAACGCGCCACCTCCCTATCCTTCCGTAGTTCCTCATAAATATGGCTGCATCATAGACTTTTTCGTCATGCGGGAATACAGGAGGAATGGAGCTGGACGCCTGCTTTTGGATAAAGTCAAACGCTGGGCAAAATCACGAAACCAGGAACACCAGGAACTCACGGTATGGGAGAATAACGGCAGCGGCAGAAGATTTTACGAGCGTGAACATTTTACAACAGCATCCCGGACAATGCGCCTGGACGTGTAACCGACTTTTTAAATGGAATTATTAAAGATGAATGATTTTGAAACAGCCTTGGTGAGCCCGGGGAAAAACAGCCTCATTCCGGAGGAGGACAACTGGTTCGGCCCCCTCGTCGGAACCTGGGATATTGAATGGGTTGACGGGCACGGCACGGAGCATGAACGCCACGTGAAAGGGGAATGGATTTTTTCATGGGTCCTGGAAGGCATGGCCGTCCAGGATGTGTTCATCTGCCCTTCCCGGGAGGCCCGGAAGATCAAAACCTGGCCGGACGCCGCCTACGGCACGACGATCAGAATTTACAATCCCCAGCAACGGACATGGGACATTTTTTACGGTGTGGCCGGAGAAGCCACGCGGCTGGAAGCGAGAAAGGAAGGCAGCCGGATTGTCCTGACGGAAATTACCGGGCAAAAGATGAAATGGATTTTTTCCGAACTTACGGAAAATACGTTCCATTGGAGAAACATGGCCACGGAGGACGGGACGCACTGGTTCCTCCAGGGGGAAGCGTTCGCTGCCAGACGTACCTAGAACACGCTTGTTCATCGGCATGGCTGAACCCGCCGTCTTTCCCTTTCTGCCCCCTTCCAGGCCCGTTTAAAGGGGTTTTCCCTGCCTTCACTCCTGTCCGGCAAATAAAGCAGCCCGGACCCAACAAGGAGCCATGCCTGCCGATGCCCGCCAGGCATCCATAAAAATTTCCGGGGGTAGAACCGGCTTTTTTCTCTTCTCCGGCAGTCCAGAACTGATGACGGAACCTGCCTCCAAAGGCGGCAGCATCCTGTTTTTCCTGGTGCGCACCCGTATAAAACTTTTCTGAAACAGGCCTCCCTTTCCCATGGAGAGCCCTTGCATGAGGCCTCTTTCCGGTCCGGGCTTGTCATGCTGACGCGCCCTTTTATGCCAGATTTATGCCGGTTTCCCGGCAGTTCCGGAAAAAACTTTCATTCATCAACAGCTTACGACTATTTTTAACATGTTATTCACATTCTATCCTCAAAATACAATCATTCTATTAACATTCAACATATTGTATCCGGAATACCATCAAAAGGCTTATTATCTGCAAATGTAAAATTTTAATAAAAATTTATATTTTTGACTTGCTCGCGGAAGGCGGCGGCGGTAGGTTGGCTGAACCGCCGCCAAGCCTCCGGACGGCACCGTTACCAAACCTACCCCAGACATTCACCACGACCATGAGCTCCATTTCCGAAGAAGCAAACAAGCTGGCGGATTTCATCCTGTTCACGCAACGTTCCTGCATTCTGAATCTTTCTTCAGAATTGAATGAGGGCAAGGTTTCCTATCCCCAGTTTTTCCTGCTGACCTACCTGGCCAGCGAGGACTTCCTGAGCATGTCCAGCATTGCCCTGAAGATGGGGCATTCCACGGCGGCGGCCACCGGCATGGTGGACAAACTTCAGGAGATGGGCTATCTGAAACGCATGAGCGCGGCCAAGGACCGCCGCAAAATCATGGTCGCCATCACCCAGGAAGGGCGCGACCTGGTGGACCGCATGCGCCAGAATATCGTCCGGGACCTGGCCGCCCTGATGGCCGGAGCGGACCCCGACGCACGCCAGACGCTTGCCGATACCGGGAAGTCCATTAAGAAGCGCCGTCTGGCCTGATTTCAGGTTTTTATTGGTTCCGTACCGGAAAAAAGCAGCTGGTTTTTTACCGGTTCGGGCGGGCTTTTTTATTAATTCTCCGCCGTTCCATTGTTTTTCAGTTGCCGCAAGGACTTGCGGCGCTCCTGACCATATCCGGTTTACGGTTTTAAACGGACCGCCCCCTTGTTCCCGGCTGTGTTTCCATCAGGGGTTACGTTGAAAGGACATATACCGCGGCTTGAACAGCAACAGCCAGCCGGAAGCGGAGGCTGCGGTCTGCGTGCCTGAATTTTTTCCTCAGCGCAGCAGAGGGGAAATTCACTCTTTCCTAAAAAGGCTTCCTGCGGAGATTGTTTTTGCCTGAATTGGGGCGGCGTGCTAAATACTGTCAGTCACGAATGCAATAGACCATGGATCTCCATACTTATTTACGCAATTTTCCGGACGCCCAGGGCCGTTTTGGCGAATACGGCGGCGTTTACCTGCCGGACGAGCTTGTTCCCGCCTTTGAAGAAATTACGGAAGCCTACCAGACGATAGCCCACTCCGCCCAGTTCATCAATGAACTGCGCCGCATCCGCAAGCAGTTCCAGGGACGCCCCACCCCGGTTTACCACTGCGAACGCCTTTCCCGCCACCTGGGCACTTCCCAGATTTACCTGAAACGGGAAGACCTGAACCATACGGGCGCCCACAAGCTCAACCACTGCATGGGTGAAGGCCTTCTCGCCAAATACATGGGCAAGAAACGCATCATTGCGGAAACGGGCGCCGGGCAGCATGGCGTGGCCCTGGCTACGGCTGCCGCCTTCTTCGGCCTGGAGTGTGAAATTCACATGGGAGCGGTGGACATTGCCAAGCAGGCCCCCAACGTCACCCGCATGAAAATCCTGGGCGCCAAGGTGGTGCCCGTCACGCACGGCCTCCAGAGCCTGAAGGAAGCCGTGGATTCCGCCTTTGATTCCTACCTGAACAGTTATCAGGATTCCATTTACTGCATCGGTTCCGTGGTAGGCCCCCACCCCTTCCCGCAGATGGTGCGCGATTTCCAGATGTGCATCGGCGTGGAAGCCAGGGAGCAGTTCATGGAAATGACGGGGCTTCTTCCGGACGCGGTGTGCGCCTGCGTGGGCGGCGGCAGCAATTCCATGGGCATGTTCACCGCCTTCCTGGGAGACCCGCTGGATATTTACGGGGTGGAACCGCTCGGCAAGGGGCCCAGGCTCGGGGATCATTCCGCCTCCATCTCCTACGGGAGCAAGGGCGTCCTGCACGGGTTCGAGAGCATCATGCTCCAGGACGAGGACGGCAATCCGGGACCGGTCCATTCCGTGGCCAGCGGGCTGGATTATCCTTCCGTGGGACCGGAACACGCCTACCTGCACGACATCGGCCGCGTGAATTACGTTACCGCCACGGATGAGGAAGCCGTAGACGCCTTCTTCAAGCTTTCCCGCTATGAAGGAATTATTCCCGCCCTGGAAAGCTCCCACGCCATCGCCTACGCCATGAAGTGGGCCCGGGAAAACAGAGGAGGCGCTATCCTGGTCAACTGCTCCGGCCGCGGAGACAAGGATGTGGATTACGTCGTGGAGCATTACGGCTACGGGGAAGACCGCCAGTTCCCCTCCTGATTTCATCCCCTTCATCGTTTCCGGCGGAGGGAGGATTTCCCTGCCCTCCGTCCGCCCCCTTTCCGCAAGGCCCTTCCGCCACGCCCCTCCATGAAAGAATTGTCCAGCCTGGTTCAACGGAGTTTCCACGTCGTTCCGCGGGAAGAGGATTTCCATACCCTGGCTTTGGGAGCGTCCGGCCGCACCATCGTCCGCATCCGCCTCGGCTCCCGCACATGCATCGGCATCCGGTGGGGCAATGACCGCGCGGATAATGATTCCTTCATCCCCGCGGACCGGCACCTGCACGCCCACGGAGTGAACGTGCCGGAGATTTACGACTACGAACCGCTCGGCGCCGGCTGCGGGGCCGCGCTGGTGGAAGACCTGGGAGACGCCAGCCTGCTGGCCTTCCGGGGAGAGTCCTGGCCCTCCCTGCGCCTGCGCTACATCCGGGCCATGGAACAGCTCCATCTGCTTCACTCCTGCCCGTTTCCGGAGGAGTTCCCCCTCCAGCCCGCCTTTGACGAAGCCCTGTACCGCTGGGAGCAGTCCTATTTTGCGGAACACCTGCTGGGGGCCCACCTGGGGCTGGAAACGGATTCCTTCCTGAACCATCCGGCCCTGGAAGAGCTGGCGCAATTCCTGGCCTCCCTTCCGGAATGCCCCGTGCACCGGGACAGCCAGTCCCAGAACGTGCACATCCACGCGGGTAAGACCTGGCTGATCGATTTCCAGGGCATGCGCGGCGGACGCCCGGAGTATGACCTGGCCTCCCTGGTTTATGACGGCTATGCCCGTCTGGAACCGGAGCAGGCGGAGGAATTGATCAGGGAGTGGGAAAAGATTTCCGGGCAGCCCCTGGATGACCGCATCTTCCGCGCCTGCGCCCTGCAACGGCTCATGCAGATGCTGGGCGCCTACGCCAACATCGGCCACAACCAGGGAAAAACCTGGTATCTGGCCCAGATTCCCGCCGGGCTGGAACACCTGCGGAAGCTTCTGCCCGGCTCCACGCTTGCAGAACCGCTGGCGGCCATGCTAGCATGATCTTTCTCCCTGCTCCTGATGACGCTGACCCCCAGATTCCTGCTTGTGCTGTCCCTGTTCCAGATTTCCCTGGGGCTGGGCTGGATTCTGGGGTACGTGTTTCTTCCGCCCACCATTTTCTGTTATGAGCGGGCGGCGGAACGTTCCCTGGCAGGAGAGTACCGGACCGTGCGCCCGGAAGGTCTGAATGCGGAAAGCAGCATCGTCCTCCAGCCTTACGATTATTTCAACAAGGGGCAGACGGCCCAGCTTCCCGTGGTTTCCCTGCACCGGGAATCCTCCCTGAACAGCTTTGCCGCCTATCCTCCCAATCCCATGGATTACACGGTGCTGTTCCGCCACCTGTACGAGCAGGGGGCCAGGAATGTTTACGTGATGGCTCCCATGGCCTGGGAGGAAGAGCCGGACAGCATCGTCAAAGCCGCCGTGGGGTATGAGCTGGACCGCTTCCGCCACAAGGCGCTGGGACGGCAGATGAGCGAGTCCTCCCGCCACGCCCCCCTCCCGCCGGACTGGAAAGGCCTGGTTATTCCCGCTGCCAACATCGTGGGAAAGACGGACCTGTTCCCTCGCGCGGACAGGCTGGTGGGGGAAGCTCCGCAACTGACCACGGCAGCCCCCGCCCTGGGAACCGTCGTGGAAAACAACGAACTGTTTTCCCCCTCCCCGGAGAACAGGGTTTCTCCGCCGCTTTTCATCCGCTGGGGTGAGGAGATCATCCCCACCCTTCCGCTGGCCGCCGCCCTGAACGCGCTGGACCTGAAACCCGGCGACGTGAGAATCATTCCGGGCGACACCCTTTTCCTGGGCGGCAAGCGTTCCGTTCCGCTGGACAAATATGGCCGCATTCCCCTGGCGGAACACAGCAGCCCCACCATGCTGGACACCAAGGAGGTGATCGTCCCCGTCATGTCCGGCCTGCGGCCGCCGGATACCACCGCCGTCAGAAAACTGCTTTCTTCCGCGGACGCGGTTCTCGTTTCCGAACCGTCCGCCCTTTCCGACACGCCGGACGCACAGGCCCTCCTGGCGGCGCAAACCATCCGCACCCTCATGGGGGCGCTGGCTCCGGCCCCGGCCGTCCTGATTCCGGTAGCCCCCGTATGGGTGCAGTGGGTCATCGTGCTGGACGTCCTGCTCCTGGCAGTATGGGCCCTCCGTTTCCAGCGCCGGGGGCGTTTCATCATCTGGGGGCTCTGCATCCTGGCGGCCCCGGTCATCGCGTGGTACCTGTTTTCCGTCCATGACACCTGGTTCCCCGTCATGACGCCCGTGGCGGCGGTGCTGTGCGTAGTGCTGGCGGGCTGCCTGTTCCCCTGGCTTTCCCCCCCCTCCCGCGATGCGGACGAAGAGGAGGAGGAAGACGCCGGAGCCCCCCCGCCGGAAGGTAATGGAGCCGGGCACGTGCTCCCCCCGGACAACCTGTACCAGGAACCCAACGAGGTGCCTATCCCCCACCATTCCAAAAGAGAACATCCCGACTCATGACACAGCGCAAGCACATCCTTTTCATCTGCACCGGCAACACCTGCCGCAGCCCCATGGCGGAAGGCCTGTTCCGGAAGCTTTCAGCGCATCATCCGGAATGGCGCGCCGGTTCCGCGGGAACTTCCGCATGGCACGGGCAGGAGGCCAGCCCGGAAACGCTCCACGTCCTCCAGGCGCACGGCGTCAACCTCTCCTGCCATGAAAGCCGCCCCGTCACGGAAGAACTGATGGAAAACGCCACGGACGTCTATGCCATGACGGAAAGCCACCTGGCCGCCCTGCTTGCCAATTTCCCCGAGCATGCGGACAAGATCAGGCTGGTCACCTGCTACACGGACAACCGCAGCATTGCGGACCCCATCGGCTGCGGTCAGGCCGCCTACAACAGCGTGGCGCGGCAGTTGACAGCCGCCATCCAGGCCATCATCGCCCGGATGGAACAGCAAGCGTGACAACTCTTTCCCCCCCATGGCCGTCCCTTCCATACGCATTGACCTGTCCCTCCAGGAGCTGGTGCTGGAAGAATCCGGAAACATCCTGCTCCGGTGCCCCGTTTCCAGCGGAAAAGCTGGCACGGGCCATGAAGAGGGCTCCGGAAAAACGCCCACCGGACATTTCCGCGTCTGCCAAAAAATCGGGGACGGAGAGCCGGAGGACACCATTTTCATCTCACGCCTTCCGGCAGGCCGCTACCCCGCCGCCATCCCGGAAAGCCTGGATGAACATTCGGACTTTATCCTGACGCGCATCCTGTGGCTGGACGGCCTGGAACCGCACAACGCCAACACGCGGAGCCGCTACATCTACATCCACGGCACCAATGATACGGACCTGCTGGGCGCCCCGGCCTCCCATGGCTGCATTCGCCTTTCCCCCCGCGACATGCTGGATCTTTTTGCCCTGGCGGAAGAGGGGATGGACGTGTTCATTCAGTGCTAAACCGTTCTTTTTTAGATACAATCTAAAAAAGTTATTCAGGGAAAAGGAAAATAATTGAACAAAGGTCCTCTTGGGATGTATAAAGTATGAAGGTACCGGTATTTGGCTGCCGGCCTCCTGTTCCATAAACATCCACTCATCCCCAAGCAATCATGGACGATCCGGTCTTATTATCCCGTCTTCAATTCGCCGTTACGATCATGTTCCACTACATCTTCCCGCCGATGACCATCGGCCTGGGGGTGGTTCTGGTCGCGCTGGAAGGCCTCTGGCTGAAAACGAAGAACGAACTCTACCACAAGCAGGCCAAATTCTGGACCAAGATATTCGGCATCATCTTCGCCCTGGGCGTGGCCTCCGGCATCGTGATGGAATTCCAGTTCGGCACCAACTGGGCGGACTATTCCCGCTGCGTGGGCGACATCTTCGGCAGCCCTCTGGCGGCGGAAGGCATCTTCGCCTTCTTCCTGGAATCCGGCTTCCTGGCCATCCTGCTCTTCGGCTGGGACAAGGTGGGACCCAAAATGCACTTCTTCTCCTCCTGCATGGTCGCTCTGGGCGCCCATTTCAGCGCCATCTGGATCATTGTGGCGAACTCCTGGATGCAGACGCCCGCCGGGTACAAGCTGGTGGAAGTGAACGGGAAAATCCAGGCCCATATCACCAGCTTCTATGACGTGGTGTTCAACCCGTCCACCGTGGACCGCCTGACGCACGCGCTGGCCGGCTGCTGGCTGGCGGGGGCCACGCTCGTCCTCAGCGTCTCCGCCTGGTACATCCTGAAAAAACGCTTCACCGGAGGAGCTGAAAAAAGCTTCAAGGTGGCCCTGGTCATCGGCCTCATCGGCGTGGTGGGCATGGGCATCACGGGGGACTCCAGCGCACGTGAAGTCTCCATCCACCAGCCCGCCAAATTCGCCGCCATGGAAGGCGTGATGGAAACCGGCGCTCCGCTGGCCCTCCACCTTGTCGGCTGGATGAACCCGTCCACCCATGAAGTGACGGGCATCTCCATCCCGTACATGCTCACCTTCCTGACCCATCATGACCTGGATACGACCATCACCGGCATGAACGACATCCCGCAGGACGAACGCCCCCCCATCCTGCCCGTCTTCTACTCCTTCCACATCATGATCCTGATCGGCTGCGCCCTGGGCGCCCTGTTCCTGGTGGGCCTGTGGGGCTGGAAAAAAGGCTGGCTTTTCCAGAAGCGCTGGCTGCTCTGGTGCTTCGTCTTCTCCGTGCTGGGCCCCCAAATAGCCAACCAGGTGGGCTGGGCCGTGGCGGAAATGGGGCGCCAGCCGTGGATCGTATACGGCATCCTGAGAACGGAACATGCCGTATCCCCCACCCTCACCGCGGCGGAAGCCCTTTCCTCCCTGGGCATGTTCTTCGTCATTTATGCCCTGCTGCTGGCCCTCTTCCTCTATCAGATCACCCATAAAATCCACAAGGGTCCGGACCAGGAAGCAAACGAAGACGACGGCACCGGGGAAGGCAAGCTCCAGGTCCCCTTCGTCAAAGACTAACCTTCAGCCCCTCTTAAAACCATGTTGGACAATCTTACTCTTACAGACCTGCAAATCATCTGGTTCATCCTCGTCGGCGTGCTCTTCTCCGGATACGCCATTCTGGACGGCTTTGACCTGGGCACCGGAGCCCTTCAGCTTTTAATCAAGGGTGATGAAAACAGAAGGCTCACGCTAAACGCCGTGGGCCCTGTATGGGACGGAAACGAAGTCTGGCTCATCACGGGGGGCGGCGCCCTCTTCGCCGCCTTCCCGTACGTGTACGCCTCCGTCTTCTCCGGGTTTTACCTGGCCTTCATGCTCCTGCTGCTCACCCTCATCTTCCGCGCCGTCTCCATCGAATTCCGGAGCAAGCAGCCCATGAAATGGTGGCGCAGGGGGTGGGACACCACCTTCTCCATCAGCAGCCTCCTGGCCGCCCTGCTCATCGGCGTAGCCATGGGGAACGTCACCAAGGGCATTCCGCTGGACGACCAGGGCAACTTCACCGGAACCTTCCTCAGCCTGCTGAACCCCTACTCCGTTCTTCTGGGGCTGACGACGGTGGCCCTGTTCGCCATGCACGGAGGCATCTACCTCCTGATGAAAACCCAGGGAAGCCTGCAGGAACAAATCAAAAAACTGCTCCGGCCCTGCGTCATCATCTTCACCGTCCTGATCATCCTTCACGGAGCGGCCACCCTGCTGTACGTGCCGCACGTAGCGGCGGCCCTGCACCGCTCCCCCTGGATTTACGGCATCGCGGTGCTGGCGGTCATTTCCATCACCGCCATCTGGATCTTCATCCACAGGAACCGTCCGGGCTGGGCCTTCGTCGCCTCCTGCTCCACCATGGGCTGCATGATGGCCCTCTTCGGGGCGGCCATGTTCCCCAACCTGCTCTATTCCATGCCCAACCCGGAGAACTCCCTGACGCTCGTCAACGGCTCCTCCACGCGTGAAAGCCTGGTCGTGATGACGTACATCGCCATCCTGGGCGTGCCGCTCGTCCTGGCCTACTCCGCCGCCATCTACTGGGTCTTCCGCGGGAAGGTCCAGCTCAACGAACACAGCTATTGACGCCCTGCGGGCAGAGAATAGCGATTAGTGAACATGGAATAGCCCCGTATCAACCCATCTTTCGGCATGAACGCCTCCATCTTCTCCAGACTCCCGCCTGAGGAAATCACGGCGCTCCACCAATCATGGAAAAACGATCCCCTGTCCGTAGCCCCTCTCTGGGCCGCCTGGTTTGAGGGCTATGAACTGGGGAGCGGCAACGCTCCGCAGGAAAAAGGAAACGCAGGGAACTACACGGACGCCTCCCCCTACACCGTCCCGCCGGAAAGCGCGGAATGCCGGGGGCGCGTCAACCAGCTCATCCGGGCCTACCGGGTCATGGGCCACCAGTGCGCGCGCTTCAATCCCCTGGCGTCTCCGGACAAGACCTGCACCCCGGTCAATCTTGAAGAAATGGGCTTCCGTCCGGAAGACCTGGACCAGCCCGCCAACATCGGCACCTTCATGGACGGCGGCACGTTCACCCTCCGTGAAATCATCAGCCACCTGCAAAAAATCTATTGCGGCCCCATCGGGTTTGAATACCACCACATAGACAATCTGGAAATCCGCTCCTGGATTGAAGAAAAAATCAAGCTCCGGGCGAACGGAGTGGACTACGGCCCGGAGGTCCGGCGGGACGCCTTCTTCCATCTCTGCAAGGCGGAATTGTTCGAGGAATTCCTGGGCAAGCGCTTCATTGGGGAAAAACGCTTCTCCCTGGAAGGGGGGGAGGGTGCCATCGTCCTGCTGGACGCCATCGTCAAGCGCTGCCCCGCCGCCGGCGTCTCCCACATTGAAATGGGCATGGCCCACCGCGGGAGGCTGAACGTGCTCGCCAACATCCTCCACAAGCCGCTGAAAACCATCTTCCGAGAATTCACGCCGGACTACCTGCCGGAATCCCCCATTGGCAGAAGCGACGTCAAATACCACCTCGGCTACGCCACCACGCGCCATGTGGACGGCCGCGACCTTCACGTCCGCCTCTCCTCCAACCCCAGCCATCTGGAAGCCGTGTATCCCGTGGTGGAAGGCAGGGCCAGGGCCATGCAGCACAACCTGGAAGACTCGGAACGCAAGCATGTGCTGCCGCTCGTCCTCCACGGGGACGCCGCCTTCGCAGGACAGGGGCTCGTGGCGGAAGTGCTCAATCTTTCCCTGCTGAAAGGCTACCGCACGGGAGGCACCGTGCACCTCATCATCAACAACCAGATCGGCTTCACCACCGGACCGGACGAGGCCCGTTCCTCCCGCTACGCCACGGACGTGGCGCAGATGCTCCAGTCCCCCATCCTGCACATCAACGGGGAAAGCCCGGAGGACCTGGTGTGGGCGGCGGAATTCGCGCTCCAGTTCCGCCAGAAGTTCGGGCGGGACATCATTCTGGACATGTACTGCTACCGCCGCCTGGGCCACAATGAAACGGACCAGGCCGCCTTCACCGCACCCATGCAGACCAAGCGGATTGAGGCGCGCCCCACCGCCGCAGCCCTGTACGGAACGGCGCTCAGGGAGCGCGGGGAATTGACGGAACAGCAGGAGCAGGACATCCGGAAAGACCTTTGGGAAGGCATGGAACAGGCCTACCTGCAAATGAAGGAAAACCCCGCGGACTACATCCTGCCCGCCACCGCGCAGGATGCGGATGAAACGCCCATCCCGCGTACCAGCGTACGGACGGGAATCAGCCCGGAGCTGTTCCAGCGCATCGGAGATATCCTTACGGAACTGCCGGACGGCTTCACGCCCCACCCCACGCTGGAAAAACGCTTCCTGGCCCGCCGCCGGGAGGCCTTCCGGGAAGGCGGACTGCTGGACTGGGCCATGGCGGAAGCCCTGGCCTGGGGCAGCCTGCTCGCGGAAAACCACACCGTGCGCCTGTCCGGCCAGGACTGCCAGCGCGGCACCTTCTCCCAGCGGCACGCCGTCCTGCATGACTTCAATGACGGCTCCCTGTACACTCCTCTGGAAAAGCTGAACCACGGCACTACCGCTTTCCGCATTTACAACTCCTCCCTGTCGGAAGCCTCCGTGCTGGGCTTTGAATACGGCTATGCTCTGGAAAGCCCGGACGCGCTGGTCATGTGGGAGGCCCAGTTCGGGGACTTCGCCAACGGAGCACAGGTTATTGTGGACCAGTTCATTGCGGCCGCGGAGGCCAAATGGCACCAGAAAAACCGTATTGTGCTGCTGCTGCCCCACGGCTATGAAGGGGCGGGCTCGGAACACTCCAGCGCCCGCATGGAACGCTATCTCCAGCTGTGCGCGGACGACAACATGCAGGTCATCAACCCCACCACCCCGGCGCAGTACTTCCACGCCCTGCGCCGCCAGGTGCACCAGAACGTGCACAAGCCCCTGATCGTCTTCACGCCCAAAAGCCTGCTCTCCCGTCCGGAGGCCATCTCCCCGCACCGGGAATTCCTGGCCCCCTCCCGTTTCCACGAAGTGCTGCCGGACCCGGACGCTCCCGCGCCGGACCAGGTAACGCGCGCCGTCTTCTGCACCGGGAAAGTTTACTATGACCTAGCCGCCTACCGGAAGGAACGGAACATTTCAGACACAATCATTATCCGCCTGGAACAAATCTATCCGCTGGCCCAGGAACAGCTCACCTACCTGCTGGCCCCCTACCAGAAGGTGCGCGACTTCGTCTGGTGCCAGGAGGAACCCTCCAACATGGGGGCCTGGGGCCACCTGCGGAACAGGCTGGGGCGCCTCTTCGCCACCTCCTTCCGCTATGCGGGGCGGCCGCCCATGGCCTGCCCTGCGGAGGGAGCCAAGGCCCTGCACGCCGCCGCGCAAAAAAGACTCATCGCCACCGCCTTCGGGCCGCGGGCGCAATCCTGAACCCATCTTCCTCCCATGAGCGACATCCTGATCCCCAACTTCGGAGAATCCATCACCACCGCCACCGTAGCCGCGTGGCACAAGAATGCCGGTGACACGGTAGCCAAAGGCGACACCCTGGTAACGCTGGAAACAGACAAGGTTTCCACGGACCTGGAGGCGGACGAAAGCGGCGTGCTGGAAATCCTCGTCCCGGAAGGAGCGGAAGCTCCTATCGGGGCTGTCCTGGGCCATATCTCCTCCGCTGCCGGAACCGCCGCCGCACCGGAAAAGGAAGAGGCTCCCGCGCCGCCGGAACCGGAGAAAACCACAGCGCCGGAAACACGGGAGGAACCCTCTTCCACAGCCCCCGCCGCCAGGACTGAATCCCCGGAGCAAAAATCGGAAAAGCAAATGTCCGCCCCGGAACAGAATTCCGCTGGAGAGAGCGGAAAGCCTGAAAAGGAGGCTCCCTCGCGTTTCATCAGGAAACCCATGAGCCCCCTGCGCCGCACCATCGCGGCCCGGCTGGTGGAGGCCCAGCATCAGGCGGCCATCCTCACCACTTTTAACGAGTGCGACATGTCCGCCGTGATGGAGCTCCGCAAACAATTCAATGCGGCGTACCGGGAACGGTACGGCACCAAGCTCGGTTTCATGAGCTTCTTCATCAAGGCGGTGGTCAAGGCCCTTCAGGAAGTGCCCCAGGTCAACGCCAGAATTGACGGCACGGACATCGTGGAAAACCTGTATTACGATATTTCCGTAGCCATCGGCACGGACAAGGGCCTCGTGGTCCCCGTGCTGCGGGACTGCGACCGGAAAACGCTCCCGGAGCTGGAACTGGAACTCGCCGCCCTGACGGAAAAAGTGCGCGGCGGAAGCTTGTCCATGCAGGACCTGCAAGGGGGCTGCTTCACCATCTCCAACGGGGGAACCTACGGTTCCCTGCTCTCCACCCCCATTCTGAACCCGCCCCAGAGCGGCATTCTGGGCATGCACGCCATTCAGGAACGCCCCATGGTCCGGGACGGCCAGATCGTCGCCCGGCCCATGATGTACCTGGCCCTTTCCTATGACCACCGCCTGGTGGACGGCAAGCAGGCCGTGCAATTCCTCATTGCCGTGAAAAACGCCGTGGAAAATCCGGTCATTTCCTATTGAACTGAATATTTTTGATATATTTCGTCTTTAGCATCTGCAGCTAATTTCGTGGATTCGAAGCTTTTCCATGAAATCAAATTAGCACCCACGCATATAACTAAAGTTATATAAGAAATCTCTCCTTTAGCTATTAATAAACTACTTACAGAAGCTATGCCACAAAAAAGGCACCAATAACAAGATATCTTATGATATAATTTTACAATTGGAAAATATTTCCAATTAACATAATGTTTTTGTTCCACGCAATCTACCCGTGTCAAAGGTTGATAAGTTTTAAAAACTAACCAGTACCAATAAAATGGTCCGACAAAAATTATTTTTAATACCTCATTTAACCATTCAGCAGATTTCACCCAACTAAGATGTTCAACAATCCATACCTCACCCCACCTTCCCCATAGAAAAAGAATACATATAAGTAATATAAAAAATTCCCAGCTAAAGAAAGTCCCAATAAATAAATATTTTATTTTATCATTTATTCTTAATTCTTTCTCCATTTTCTTTCTTTTGCTAATTTATTAAATTTAGATATAGAAATTTTCGCTAATTTACCACGGCTCGCATTCGCGTCACTCTCGAAATGTTCCTGTGTATCAGCTGTTTTAATTGTCTTTATTTTTGCACTCCCTAGAGCTCTTCCTTTAATAGTTGCTTGACCATAACCATCCAAAGCCATCATAAAACCAGCATCCAATATTGAATATGAACGATCCGAAGAATAATTTAAATTTTCCCCTTCATCCAAACATTCTTTTATCTTCGTTTTCAATCCTTCATTAGAAGACATACGAGCACGTTCACTTATCGTCAAACGTTCAGCGTTGCGTGAACGTAAACTTTCATCTAATTTATGCCAAATAGGATTATAAATAGGATTAGAAGGAGTAATAGAAGCTTGAATAAATGTTATTTCATTTAACTCCTTAATCTTAGCGCTAATTTTTCTTAAATCTGAAATTGTTTCAATTGTACAATTCCCAGGTATTAATAACAGCTGAAGCCCCTTATTAATAAGCTTAACTAAGTAATTTCTTGATGCCACCTCATCTCTAGAAGGAACTTGTTCTAAAATAATACCAGAATATTTTGGTATATACAAAAACATTCTTCTGGTAATAATGTTATCATCAACGAAATATGATTTTATTTGTTTGACTTTACGATCAAGTCGTTCAAATTGATCCTTTTCACGATATTGAATAAGTTCTCCAAAAATAATATTAAGCGTTTCATTCGAGTCTGATTGTAACTCTCTTTCCTCAATTCCAGAAAGAGTCCAATGGACGCCTTTAGTACTAGGAACATCAGGAGTTATTTTTAAACTTTTGATAATCTGTTCTTCATGAATGAACAAACCTTCTTTGATTATTCTATATATATTGAATCTTTTTGATGATTCCATAGTATTTTTATATATAGCTTATAAATCTTAATTAGTCAACCATAAAACTAAATATATCAAAAAAATCTATCATTCCCCGTAAAACTGCAGGAATGATAGATTTTAAATATCCTTTCTAAAGAAAATTATATTATTTTACATGTGGATGGCGATTCCCTCGGAAGCCAGCATGGATTCATGGATGGCCTCCGACAGCGTGGGATGGGCAAAGATGGTGGCGTGAATATCCTCGTCCGTCAGTTCCGCCTGAATGCCAACGCCCAGCGTGGCAATCAGTTCCGTGGCTTCCGGCCCCACGATGTGGGCGCCCAGCAGTTCGCCGTGTTTGGCGCCGTACAGGGTTTTCACGAAGCCGTCCGTTTCTCCGGCGGCCACAGCCTTGCCAATGGCCTGGAAGGGGAATTTGCCCACCTTGTACTCCACGCCCGCTTCCTTGAGGGCGCGTTCCGTTTTACCCACGGAAGCCACCTGCGGGTAGCAGTACGTGCAGCTTGGGAAGAAGCCGACCTGCCTGGGCTGGTAGTCCGGATTAAACATGCCTTCCACGGCCTGCACGGCTTCAAAGGTGGCCGTATGCGCCAGCAGCACGCCGCCGATCACGTCGCCCGCCGCGTAAACGCCGGGAATGGATGTGGCGTAGCGGTCATTCACCTTGATGAATCCCTTTTCCGTCAGCTCCAGGCCGGGAGCGGCGGGAACGACCGGCTTCACGCCGATGGCCACCAGGCAGACGTCCGCCGTGATTTCCTCTTCCTGTCCCTTGCTGTTTTTCACGTTGGCCTTGACCTTGCCGTCGCAGGTTTCCGTGACGGATTCCACGGAGGCTCCCGTCATGACCTTGATGCCCTGCTTCTTGAACGCGCGTTCCAGCGTCTGGCAGGAATCGTCGTCTTCATTGGGAAGCATGCGCGGGAGCGCTTCAATGAGCGTTACCTTGGTGCCGAAGGAGTTGTAAATGTAGGCGAATTCCGTGCCAATGGCGCCGGAACCGATGATGATCATGCTTTCAGGCCGCTTTTCCAGCACCATGGCTTCCCTGGAACCGATGATGGTGGCGCCGTTGAGGGGCAGGCTGGGCACCGTGCGGGTGACGCAGCCGGTACTGATGAGGATGTTTTTTCCTTCCAGAACGCTCGTCATTCCGTCGGCGGCCTTCACTTCCACCTTGCCGGGGGCGGTGATGGAGGCTTCTCCCGTAACGGAGTCCACCTTGTTTTTCTTAAACAGGAAACCCACGCCGCCGGCAAGGCGGTCGCTGACCTTGCGGGAACGGCCGATCACCTCGCTCCAGTCCACGCTGACGCCTTCCACCGTCATGCCGAATTCCTTGGCCCGGGCCGTCACGGTCAGGTAAGCCTCCGCATTTTTCAGAAGCGCCTTGGTGGGGATGCAACCCCAGTTCAAACAGGTGCCCCCTACCCGGTCGCGTTCCACGCACACCACGGATTTTCCCAGCTGGGCGGCGCGGATGGCGCCCACATAGCCGGCAGGGCCTCCACCAATGACGATGAGATCATATTGCATGAAATTACTATAAAGGCATCCCCCCTTGCGGGTAAAGAAGGAATATGAGCATGCGCCGCCTGAACGGCGCCCCAATGACAAAAGAAGAAAGATTAAATAGAGGGGAAATGCCTGTTAAAGACTATTTTCTCTTTTGTATTTAGTCTTCCGTCTTTATTCCTTCCCCTTCACCCACTCCACCAGGTCCCGCATTTCCGCGGCGGTGTCCGCATACAGGCCGTCCGTGTAGGTTCCGTGGTCGTACAGGATGTTCCCTTCCACCATGGTGAACACGCAGTCCTTGCCGGAAGCGGCATAAACGGCATGGGACGCTTCGTTGAAAATCGGGCAGAGGTTCGGTTCATCCATATCCAGGGCAATCATGTCCGCGGGAGCTCCCGGAGCCAGCGTTCCCAGCCCCGGCGTCCGGAAGATGCGCGCGCCTTCCGCCGTTGCCATGTTCAGCGCCTGCACGGCAGGCACCGCGGTGGCGTCCCCGCTGCATCCCTTGGCAAGAATGGCGGCCAGCTTCATCGTTTCAAACATGTCCAGGCTGTTGTTGCTGCACGCTCCGTCCGTTCCCAGGGAGACGGAAATGCCGGCCCGAACCATGTCCCGCACGCGGGCGAAGCCGGACGCCAGTTTCAAATTGCTGACCGGGTTGTGGGCGATTGCCGCTCCGGAAGAGGCTACCAGTTCCAGTTCCTCATCCGTCACGTCCACCATGTGGGCCAGCACGGTGCGTTCATTCAGCAGCCCCATGTCCCGGGCATAAGCCACCGGGCGCCTGTCCCCGTGCAGGGAGCGGCACTGCTCCACTTCTCCGGCGGATTCGGACAGATGGATATGCAGCATCAGGTCCAGTTCCTCCGCCAGCTTCATGGAACGCCGGAGCACGTCGTCACTGGTAGTGTACACGCTGTGCGGCATCAGGGCCACCTGCACCCTGCCGCGGCCCGCAAAGCGCGCCGCCTGCTCCCGGTACAAGGCTTCCGCCGCATCCCATCCGCCGTACGCCGGGGAAGGAAACGCAAAAAGAGCCTCCCCGCCCACACAGCGCATTCCCATGCGCTCCACCTCCCGGAGCACGTTGATTTCCAGCAGGTAGGAGTCCACAAAAGCCGTCGTGCCCGTCCGCATCATTTCATACATGCCCAGACGCGCTCCCAGGGAGACGATTCTGTCCGTCAGGCGGCCTTCCACCGGGAAAATATGCCCGGTCAGCCATTCCATCAGAGGCAGGTCATCCGCAAAGCCGCGCAAGAAGGTCATCGGAACGTGCGTATGGGCATTGACCAGCCCCGGCATCAGCAGAACGTTTCCCAGGTCCCTGCGGGCGGCGGGCTTCCACCTGGTTTCCAGTTCCGCGGCGCTCCCCGTTTCCAGAATTTTCCCGTCCCGGATGGCGACGGCCGCATTTCCGGCGGCGCCGGCCTGTTCCGCGCCCGCCAGCATGCGGGAAGCGGTCACCAGCAAATCACACGCTTGTTGTTCCATGGCGCAGAATGTACCCCACCGGGCCCGTTCTGGCAACTTCATCTCCCGGAGCCCGGGGATTTCATGCAAATTTGACATTTCATGTTTGACTTCAAAAGAGAAAACTGCCAAGAATGAACCACAGTTAAATTCACCATTTATCCCCATATGAACAAGACTATACTGCTAGGTTTGGCCCTCGTGGCCTCCGTGTCCGCCGCCAATGCCTACCACGCCGACAAATACGACGGCCAGTTCGGCATGTCCCTGGAAGGAGCTTACGGCATCGCCACAAAGGATGCCATGCCCAACGTGGCCGGCGGCAATCTGAGCATTTTCAATTACATTGAAACCGGCAGCATTGTTCATCAGATTTCCCTGAACGGCGGCATTCTGGCAGGCTCCCACCATCCCAGCGTGCATGACCTGGGCATCAGCGGCCCCTATACCGCCAGCGTCCGCTCCACCTACGTTCCGATGATGGCCGGTTATACGCTGAACCTCCCCATCGGCGATTACACGATGTTCTATCTGGGCGGCAAGGCGGGCGCCACGTACGGAGACATTAAAACCACCATCCACGGGCTGGAAGACGGGAGCCGTTCCCACACCATCTCCACCACCAAGTTTTCCTGGGCAGCCCAGGCCGGGTTCAAGTTCAGCATCTCCAAGAGCGCTGACTTCCTGATCGGCTATGAATATTACCAGATTCAGGGCTACAGTGATCCCGGCTACCACACCATCAAGCTGGGCTTCTCCTGGAACTTCTAACAATTAATCATTGAGTTCATTACTGCCTCCCGGCGGCTCCGTACATCACGGAGCCGCCTTTTTTGCGCATGGAATGCCAGCCCGCACAACAGCAAAAAACAAGGGGGAGAGGCGGAAGGCTGATACGTATCTTTAAACCGGCACGGCTCTTGTCCGAGGTGAGGGGTAGATTTGAATTATCTCATAAGGCGTTATGCAAATTCGTAAAAAAATCGAATAGAATCGCTTATGAACGGAGAACCCGGAACAATGAACCTAGCACAGACCTTCGTATCGAACTTACTTTTGCTTCCCCGTGGAACGTGAGGCACACGTCCCACGGGAAATGCATAGGATTACTGTAAATTATTCCGCATTCGGTAGACGTTCTCCATAATGGTCCCAGCCATCGAGTATGAGAGATCCATTTTCCCCACCGTTTGGGGATTCCAATCAAAAGCCTTAATGACATCAACATACCCCTTGGCAGGACTGCCGCTTCCTTTCGCGTTGACAAAATCCGCCAAATCAAAATTGGCAGGATTGGCATTGTTAAGCCAACCCACCCTTCTGGTCGTTGGGTTGTATGTCATAAGACTGGTCACACCACAAACAAACGGAGCTATAAATCCATCCGGAATAATTGCCCCTTCGAGAGCTGCATCAGGATTTACGCCAAAGCGAGGCTTAGAACACTTCGGTTTTTCACTCTTCGATTTTGGCAACTTGCAAGCCTTGATGTTGCCAAAACTACCTCCGGCCTTGTTGTAAATCTCTTGGAACATCATGTAGAGTTTATCCCAAAAGCGAATAATGTCCATCGTCATGTCCAGAGCCGACATAATGGTCTCGTTAAAAAGAACATACTCGTTGCCTTCTTTGCGACTTACAGAAGAATCCGACAGAACTTTTTCATAAAACGTCACGCATTTACCTTTTTGCGCGTAGACCGCGATCTTCGAAAGGGATTCCGGCATCTCCATGAAGCTGTTTTCCTGCAAGAAGATTAAAGGGATGCATGCCATTGCGATGACGTCTTCCACTTTGCATCCATCCCCTTCTCCGGAACGCCAAACCACCTTAATTTGATTGCGTATCACGTTCTCCTCAAGATAACTATAGAGGCCTTTGTAATTGGAAAGAGCCGCTGTTGGCAGCTGGACATTCGTGTTTCGAGCCGAACATATACTTGCAAAGTTAGCCTTGAAGCTCTCCTCACTACGCGAGATCGTATCTTCATCCACGCCTTCCATAAATTTGTTGAGTGGTGCGATAATCTCGATAGGAACCAAAAAATTAAAAGCTTGATTGCCGGCAGCAGCTCCTGTAATTTCATCAAAATTATCACTCCAGAAAGATTTGCACTTAGACCATTCCTTGATGGATTTGCCGACCTTTTCACCGTAAATTTTGGACACAATGTAATTCGCGACGGCAAAGGCTGTGTGCCCACCATCCATAATGCCCTCAAGATCTTCGTTTTTGAGGGTAATCCTGTAACGGTTGCGTTCCAGTTTTTTGCAACAAAATGTCGACACCATGATTCCTTTGGACATGATCCAGAAAAGTTCTGGACTGTACTCCAAGGTTTCCAAAATGTCTTTTACAACGCGGTTTCTTGTTGCATTGCGGGGGTTGACGCCATTGAGCGCTTTCTCGAACAGTTGGATAAAGTCGCTAACGCCAATGTAGCCTGAAACCCTTTGAAATTGAAATCCTTTGGGATCAGAATGACCAACTACCTCCTGCTGGTTGCGGAGCCGTACGATTATTGTATTTTCAGACATAACTTTGTTCTATAGTTTGTTATGTCTCAGAGTAGCAAGGATATCCCCAATCAAGTGGGGGGCGCAATATGATTAACACCTGGCGCATTGCAGCAACCTATCACCTGCTGTCCTAAACTACCGGACAGCTATCCTCCGGTTACAACCACCGAAGGAGCTCTCTAAGAACGTATTTATGCCAACACTTTCACCTACAGGATATCAATTTTTTTCGCTATGTATGACACAGAAGATTTGCAGGAAATTTGAATGTCCGGTACACTTGATCCGCTTACACACAATGTCGGTAGAGCACGCTCCCAAGATTTGAACCGCTCACCTAAGGCCTTCCTCTACATCGCGTATGCTATGCGGCGTTCGAGGTCTGAGATTTTGAACCCGGCAAGCTTGATTTTCATCGGACAGATCAAATGTCGATTTTGAGGGCTAAAGTATTATAAAATACTTATAATCAAAATATTTTACCTACGATATTTTTATACTAGAACATTTACCGTTGCCGTACGCTTGACAAAAGGACCGCACTTATTTTTATAAATAATTATCTATCAATAATTTGTTGTTTTCAAAAAGAACAGTACAACCGTGGGTTCGGGAGTTGGAATGTGTTCTGGGGTGCTGGAAATAGCGGCGATTTCAAGCATCAAAGGACTTTTTCCGGGCAAAAGTATTATTTTTTAATATGTTAATAGAAAATAACATACACCAATAATACTCATGCGTTGGTGGCTGAACCACATCCTCCTCCGGCTGGAGAAAAAGGGTCTGTTTTCTTCCGGGATGTCCGGACGCACCAAGGCCGCCCCCCTTCTCCGAGAGGGAGCGGCCCTGGAAAGATCAGGATTTCCGGGAGTCCCTATTTGGCAGGCTTGAACGGCTTGGGGGACGCGTAGACTTCATAGTCCTTGATGCGGCCGTTTTCCCGGTTCTGGCGCGGCAGGTAGCGGAAGCCGGAGAGCTTCTGCACCTTGCCCAGGTCCAGCACGATCATGTGCGGGTGCGTGGGGTTGTCTCCCTGCCACTTGGTGTGCCAGTAGGTGGTGGGCTGGTTGTCCATCACCAGGCCCGCCTGGGCGGCTTCCCCCGCCGTTTCATGGGAATCCGCATAGACCACGGACCACTGTTCGCGGGGAAGCAGGTTGCCGGAGGCATCCAGGAAATTCAGCTCCGCAATGGCGGCGTGCGGACCGTTGTCATGGGCGTTCTTGCTGACGAGGGCGATGTAGCGGGCCTGGACGGGAGCGCGGAATTTGATTTCCTGCTGGTCCGCCCCCTTGGCGAAGGTTCCCTTGTGCACGAGCTGGCTGGCAGCGGGAGCTACGGGCTTGCCCACACGGAAGACGTCCGCCATGGCGGGATCCCTGTTGACTTCGTAAATGGCTTCCTTCACGCCTTTCACCGTGCCGGAGCCGCCGTCCACGTCCAGCACCACGATTTCATTTTTCCCCGGTTTCAGGTATTCGCCGGGGCAGTAAAGCGCCTGCTGGGAGCCGATGAACCAGAAGCGGCCCAGATTGTGGCCGTTCACCCACACGACGCCTTTCTTCCAGCCGTCCCGCATGTCCAGGTAGGTATCCTTGGGGTTGGAGACGTTGAAATATCCACGGTGGAACACGGGCTGGTCGCCGCCCGGCTTCTTGCCGGAGAAGGAGAGGAGCTCCACGCCCTTGCAAGGGAGGTTGTAGATGAGGAAATTTTCCAGCTTTTTCCCGTCCAGCGTGATGGGGCCGCGTATTCCCTTGCGTTCTCCCTGGATTTGGCCGCCGAAGTTGATGCGGCCCATGTTTTCCACAAAGATATCCACCGTATGGAGGCCCGCGGGAATGACCACGTCACAGGCGTCCTGCTTGTAGCGGCGGTCCGCCGCACCCTGCCTTTTGCCGTCCACGTAAACGATGGCGCGGTCCTGCATGTTGTTCATTTTCAGCTCTCCCTTCACCGGGCCGTTCACCTTCGTGCGGTACAGGATGAAGCCCAGGCTCTGCCCCAGGGCTTCCATGTGAACGGGTTCCTTGCGGATGACAGGCTGCGGGAGCCGGTTGAACATGCCGGCTTTCTCCGTGAACGTGATGGGCGGCAGCTCCATCATTTCCGGCTGCGCGGGCGGTTCCGGGAGCTTGTACGTATCACCGTAATAGTCCTGAATGGTCTGGCGGAAGGTACGGTAACGGTCCGTCAGGGTTCCGTTTTCAGAGATGGGCGCGCCGTAGTCGTAATTGGTCACGTCCGGCGTGTAGGCCCCTTCCCAGTTCGCCCCGTTCATGAAGCCGAAGGAGGTGCCCCCGTGCGCCATGAAGAGGTTGGGGGAGACGTTGTTTTCCAGCATCCACTTCAAGTCGCGGTTGAAGCCTTCCGTACTGCCGCCGTTTTTGGGCTTGCCCCAGTGGTCAAACCAGCCTACCCAGAATTCGCCGTTGATGCGGGGAGTCTTGCCCTTGTGCTTTTCCAGGTTGGCAAAGGCGCCCTTGGCTCCGCCGCCGAAGTTCATGGCGGGAACGATGCCGGGCAGCGTGCCGTTGTTGATCATCCAGTCATTCGGGCCGTCCGAGGTAAAGGGAACCACGCCCGGAAGCTCCTTCTGGATGACTTCCAGGTGTTTTTTCACGTAGTCCTTGTCGGAGCCGTAGGAGCCGTATTCATTTTCCACCTGGGCCATGATGATGGGGCCGCCCTTGGTGATCTGGAGCGGTTCCAGCATGGAGCAGACTTTCTTGAGATAAGCCATGGCCGGTTCCAGGAAGCGGGGGTCCTGGGAACGGACTTTCAGGTCCGCATCCTTCAGCAGCCAGCCGGGAAAGCCGCCGAATTCCCATTCCGCGCAAACGTAGGGCCCCGGACGCACGATGACCCACAGGCCGGCTTTCTGCGCCTCCTTGATGAATTCCACAAAGTCCAGGTTGCCGGAGAAGTCCCACTTGCCCGGTTCCGGTTCATGGACGTTCCAGAACAGATAGGTGCAGACGGTGTTCATGCCCATGGCCTTCATGCGCTGGAACCTGTCCTGCCAGTGCTCGCGCGGCACGCGCGGGTAGTGCATTTCCCCGGAGATGATTTTGACGGGCTTTCCATCCATCAGGAAGTTTTCCTGGTTGGTGGCAAAGACATGCTTGGCTCCGTCATTGGATTCCGGCAGGGGCATGGGAGCGGCCATGCAAAGATGCCCTGCCAGAAGAAGAACGGAAAAAAGTGATAATTTCATGATGATGGAGTCAATAAACGGTTACAGAGAATCAGGGGAATTATGATGAAAAACCGCCTCCTTTCAATTTAAAAAGGAGCCGGCGGGCTGGTTTTATTACGGAGCGGCGTCATCCGGTCTTTCAACACGTATCACCTGATGCCTTTCCTCAAACGGAACGCCCCGGCGCCGGGCCTCCTGCGTTTCCTTCTTCATTTTTTCATCCACCCAGTACAGGTGGGATTCCAGGGGGTTGTAAATCCGGGGGGAACAGAACCGCGTGGGGGATTCCGGCCAGCGTATCCAGCGCCAGCAGGCGACGTACGTGTAGGGTTCCCGCCAGCCGGGAATCCAGACGCAGAGTTCATGAATGCGCTTTTGGGCGCGGTGAAGGGCTTTTTTCAGGGCGGCGTCATCCGGGGCATTCCGCTCCGCGTTCAGGGCCGCATCCAGTTCCGTGTCCGCCACGGCAAAGATATTGTTCGTGTTGCCCACGGGGTTGCCGCGGGCATCGTACGCCAGCTCGGAAGCAAAGGTTTCATACAGCCGGGGGAACGGCGTCTGGAGCGGCCACGCCCACAGGGCGGCCTGGTACCGTTTTTCAAATACCTTCCGGGAACAGACATTATAGGTCAGGGGGTCCAGGCGCAGGTCCACCCCGCATTTCAGGGCCTCCTGCCGGAGAATGGAACAGACGTTGGTCATCAGGGTGGAGGAGTCCGCGAAGGTCAGTTCCACCACCAGCCGTTCCCCCCGTTCATTCTTCAGCACGCCGTCTTCCCCCATTTCCCGGTAGCCGGCGCGGGCAAAATATTCCATGGCTTTTTTCTTGCTGTATTCCGGCGCTTTCAGCGGAAGCGTCAGATCGCCGTACCCCTCCATGTAGGAGCCCAGCCTTCTCATATTCCCGCGGAACAGGGTATCAATCACCATGCCCATGTTCACGGAATGCGCCAGCCCCCTGCGAATGCCGGCGTTTTTCAGAAGCTTGTCCGCACAGTTCAGATACAGGCCGTACGGGGGGCAGGCATAACCGGCTTCCAGGCTGTACTTGTCTATGTAGCCCCAGTGCACTTCCGGCAGTTCCAGCCTGTTTTCCCACACTTCCGGCTTGCGGACGTTCATCATGTCCAGCTCCCCGCGGCGGAACATTTCAACCGCCTTGTTTTCCAGGTTTACAAATACATGCTCCACCTGGTCCGCATTGCAGGAATAGCGGTAGTATTTCCTGTCCTTCGCCCACCAGTCCTTCACGCGGGCCAGGGTAATGCGCTCGCCTATCCGTATTTTACCGGGAACCACCACGTAGCCCCCCGTATTCGGGGGCGCCTTCCACTGGTAGCGTTCCAGAAACAGGGAGTTGAAATCATGGTAAAAACCGGGATGGGCCGGATGGAAATCCACGCAGGCCATGTAAGGCAGCAGCGGCCCGGGTGACGGAAGCGTCAGGGCAATGACGGAATCCCCGTATACCGTAATCTGGTCATACGTGGAACGGAACAGGGTGGTCCAGAAGGGGTCCCGGGCAAAGCCGGACGTGCGGAGGCAGATATTCAGCAGGAAGTCCTGCGCCCTTACGGGGCGGCCGTCCGAGTACGTCGCTTCCGGGTCCAGATGGTAAAAAACGGTTTTCCCGTCCGCGGAGACGGCCCAGCGGTCCGCCAGCCCCGGAATGGGCCGGAAGGTTTCCGGATGCAGCCCCACCAGGGGAAGCCACACGTTGTCAATGGCGGAGTAGTTGAAAAAGGTCTCGCTTCCCGGTCCGAACGCCCGCAGGGTTCCGGGAAACGGCGTATTGATCCACAGCCGGACCAGCCCCCCTTTCACGGCGCGGGGGTCACCTACTTCCGGTTCCTCCATTCCGGTCTGCCATTCCAATCCAGCAGGAACCTCCTCCAGGGGAAGCTGGCGGATATGGTCTTTCAGCTCCAGCCTTCTGCCGATGCGTTCCACGGAACGCTCCTGCTCGGCCAGACGCCGCCCATCCCCATCGCCACGGGAGACGGACAGCAGGCTTTTCTTCCGCTCGCCGCCTGCCAGTTCCCGGAGCAGTTCCCGTTCCACGGACCTGTTCCACCGTTCCACGAAGCCGTCAAACACGGCAGGCATGCCCCTGCCGTCCGTCCGTCCGGAGGCCTCATGCCAAACGTCCGCTTCCCGCTGGGCGAAGTAAAGGACTCCTCCCAGAAAGACGGCGAGGACCAACGCCCCCAGAATGTACAGCCAGCGAAACACAGCTTAGATTACCGCCGCATGTTAACCGATTCCGGAACCACCGGAAAACAAAAAGCCCATCTTCCGCCCGTGGCTGTTCCCTTCGCCTGAAACAGCCCGCAAGACGGAAGATGGGGGCGCAATCAACAATTAGTCCTGAAAAGCAATTAGAATTCGACCGTCACACCGCCGAAGACTCCCAGCCCCCGGGCCTGGCGCGGTCCGAAGTTATAGTCATTCGTGATGATGAAATTCTGGTCGAACAGGTTTTCCACACGCACATGGAGCGCCACATTGTCCGTCACCTGGTACCTGGCGAACAAACGCGCCGTAAAGAAGTTGTCCAGCCGGGCATAGTTGTAGTCCGTACGGCCCATGGCGGACGTTACGCCGAAGCCGACCGTCAGTTTTTCAACCGGAGAGGTATAAACCTCCGCGTTGATGGTGTGGCGGGCGGTATTGGCCATCTGGATGGTTTCATAGTTGCCGATGGAGTCGCGCTTGGGCATCGTGAAGGTGTAGTTGGCATAATAGCCGCTGTTCCACGCATCCTTGAACTGCCCCTTGAACGCTACTTCCACGCCATAGGAAGTGGCGTGGGAGAAGTTGTCGTAAGTCGTGTAGGAGTTGGGCCACGTGCCTACGCTCCTGGTGCCGATTTCATCGTTGATGCGGGTCCAGAATCCCGTCACGGAAGCGTAATGGTTGTCCGCCAGGCGCTGTTCCACGCCCAGGTCTCCGCCCAGGGATTTGGACACATCCAGGTCCGGATTGCCCACGTAGCCGTAATTGGCGGCGTACTGTTCAAAGTAGGTGGGGGCGCGGAAGCCGGAACCCACGGAACCGAAAATACGGGTGGGGGAATCCTTGCCCGTCACCTTCCAGGAATTGGAATAACGCCACGTGAAGTGGTTGTTCCAGACGGAATCATGCTCCAGGCGCAGGGCCACGCTGGCGTCAAAGTTGTCCGTGGGCGCCCACATCTGCTCCGCAAAGAAGGCAAGCGTGCTCTGCCATTCATCCTTGGCCACGTAATTGTTTTCGCTCATGTAGTCGGAGCGGTCCCAGGCCATGCCGGAGACCGTCTTCCATTCCTTGTTCCACGTAAGTGCATTGCGCCATTCCGTCTGGAAGCGGCGGTTGCGCATCACGTTGGGCTGGAAATCGAAGCCCGGCGTATGCGTGGAATAGTCCATGTTGTAATGCCCGATCATAAAGCTGGTGGACCACAGCTTGGTAATTTCCGCATCCACGCGCCCCGTCACCAGGTTGCTGCGGTTCTTGTCTTCCGTGTTGTACAGGTGGGGGTCCGTCACGGCGGGCCACTGGTCGTAATCCACATATGGCGTGGGGTATTCAAAGTAGGAGTCCAGGCGGCGGTAGGTAAAGCCCACCTTCACCTTGTCATTGACGTCATAGCCCAGGCGCACGGCTTCCTGCCACTGGCGGAAGTCGTTCATGCCTTTCCGGTTGTCATAAATGGCCGGATAAATGGTGGGATCGTTTTCCGTGGATTCAAACCCCACGCCTACAAAGTAGGAAAGCTTCTTGATCTTGCCTGAGGAAGTCGCGTAGCTGTTGAAGGAATGGAAAGAACCGGCTTCCGCAAAAATCCTGGTCACGGGATCGCCTTCCCCTTCCGGGGTGTCCATGGCGACAACGCCGCCAATGGCGCCGGAACCGAAGACGGCGCCCTGGGCGCCCTTCACCACTTCCACATTGTCCACCGTAAAGAGATTGGTGATCCCCAGCAGCTTGTTGCCGGACATGTTGACATCACTGATGCGCATGCCGTCAACCATGGTCAGGGTGTAGGTTTCCTTGTTCATCCCGCGGATGACGGTGTTGCTCACGGAACCGCGCTGCCAGGTGCCGCCGCCGTCCAGCGTGAAGACGCCGGGAGTCTGGGAAAGGGCTCCTGTCAGGGTTTCAATGCCCGCCTTCTGGAATTCTTCCGGATTGATGATGGAAACGGATATCCCGGACCGGTTGTACGGCACGCCCGTAAAGTGGGACGCCATGGTCAATTCCGGCATGACCTGCATGGTTTCCGAACTGGCGGAGGGCTTGGAGTCTTCTTTTTTAGCGGACTCGGCAAGAGAGGACTGGCCTGCGAATGCGGCAAGGCCAACGGCAATAGCGCCCATCTGAAGGGCTTTCTTCGTATAAAGCATGGTTGTGGTGCCTTACGTTCGGTAACTCGCCGAACAGTTGGACAACCCCACAGGCTGGTCTTCTGGCTTGCGAGACAGGCTCGCTTACAGTGGCGGTACCGCTCCGGATTCACACCGGTATTCCCCAATCTATTTCCTGCCCGGCTACGGGCGTCCCTGAGGTCTGTAACCCTTCCCATAAGGGTTCATGAGACGGATGAAATACCAAAGAGACCGGTATGACAAGCCAAAAAAATTTTTCTTTGAACATTCCGCCGCTTTGCGGACGCTTCCTCTTTTCAGCCGCCGCACGCCATCCCGTTTTTCCAACCGGAGTTCTCCATTTTTGTCTTGTCACCCCCGGCGCGTACAGGACATGATGCGCCCATGACGCGCCTTTCACCCTCCTTCCCGCAGCGGGGAAGGATTTCCGTTTTCAGCGGAGTTCCCAACTCCCGGAAAAACTGTTTCTTCAAGGCGTTTCCTTCCTTTTCCCGGCACGCGCGGACGTCCGGAATTCCGGTCTCTACTACTACGGCATGAACAGTTTTTCACACGGAGGGGATTTAAAATCCCTGGCGGCGGACGCCGGACGGCCCGAACGGGAGATTCTGGATTTCAGCGTCAACCTGAGGCCGGAGGGAATGCCGGAGTTCATTGCCTCCGCGCTGTGGAAGGCCATGGATGCAGCCGTTCCCTACCCCTCCCCGGACATGGCGGAGCTGCGGGAACTGGCGGCGGTTCATTACGGGCTGCCTTCCGGTTGCTTCACCTTCGGCAACGGAGCCAACGAACTGATTCACGCCCTCCCGCGCGCGCTGGAACTGAAACGGGCCGTTATTCCGGAACCCGCTTTTTCCGAATACAGGCTGGCCTGCCTGCGCCATGGCACAGACGTTCTTTCCATCCGGACGGAAGAACGGAATTCCTTTATTCCGTCACCCCTCCTGACGGCGGAACAGGCCGCAGGCGGAAGCGCCGTTTTCCTGGCGAATCCCTGTAATCCGTCCGGCGGCCTGCTGGACGTTCCGGCCCTGCGCCAGGCCGTGCGGGACCGCCCCGGAGTCATCTGGATTATTGACGAATCTTTCATTGACTATGCGGACGGAACGGAATCGCTTCTCCGTGACGCGGCCCTTCTGCCCAACCTGGTTGTCCTGCGTTCTCTGACCAAATTTTACGGCATCGCCGGTATCCGGTGCGGCTTTTCCGTCTGCGCCGCTCCGCTGGCGGAACGGCTGAGGCAGTCCCTGCCCGCGTGGAACGTGAACGCCTTTGCGGCGGCGGCGGCGCGGGCCGTGCTGGAACAGCCGCCTTCATGGGCGGACGGAGAACGCTCCCTGAACCGGGAACGCCGGGAAGACCTGTTCCGCAGGCTTTCCGCCCTGCCGGGGGCCGCAGTACTCCCGTCCGGAGCCAACTTCCTGCTCTTCCGCCTGGCGGGGGCGCCTTCCGGCCTGGCCGCCCGGCTCCTGAAAAACCACGGCATCGCGCTGCGCGACTGCTCCAATTATCCGGGGCTGGAAAACGGCGGCTGGTTCCGTGCAGGCGTTCGCACGCCGGAGGAACACGCCCTGCTGGCAGAGGCCCTGCGGGCCGAGCTGAAGGGCGACGGCCCCGCCATTCTCCGCAAACTGCCCAAACCGGCCCTGATGATTCAGGGCACCTGCTCCGATGCTGGAAAAAGCGTGCTCACGGCGGCCCTGTGCCGCATTTTTCTTCAGGACGGCCACCGGGTGGCCCCGTTCAAGGCGCAGAACATGGCCCTCAACTCCGGCGTGACCGCGCTGGGGGAGGAAATGGGCCGCGCCCAGATGGTGCAGGCCCAGGCCTGCCGCATCGACCCGGATGCCAGGATGAACCCCATCCTGCTCAAGCCCCATTCCAACACCGGCTCCCAGGTGATCGTGCTGGGGCGCGCCGTGGGCCACATGGAGGCGCGGGAATATTTTACGGCCAAAAGGCGCTTCTGGCCGGACGTGCGCCGGGCGTACGATTCCCTGGCGGACGAGTATGACGTCCTGTGCCTGGAAGGGGCCGGAAGCCCCGGAGAAATCAACCTGAAATCCGCAGACGTGGTGAACATGAACATGGCCCGCTACGCGCGCGCCAAAGTTCTGCTCACCGGGGACATTGACCGGGGCGGCGTGTACGCCTCCTTCCTGGGGACGTGGATGACGTTCACCCCCTGGGAAAAAGAGCTGCTGGCGGGTTTTGTGGTCAACAAGTTCCGCGGAGACCCGGAGCTGCTGGCCCCGGCACACAGCTACATGCTGGACCGTACAGGCAAGCCCGTGCTGGGCGTCATCCCGATGATACGGAACATCAGCATTCCGGAAGAGGACCGGGCCGCGCTGCCCTTTGAACAGGACGGGCAAGCCAAGCACGCGGACAGCCTGGACGTGGCCGTAGTGATGCCCGCCCATGTCTCCAACTTCACGGACTTCGCCCCGCTGGCGGCGGAGCCGGACGTTCGCCTCCGCCAGGTGCGGACTCGGGAGGAATGGGGGAACCCGGACCTGGTCATCCTGCCCGGCACCAAGAGCGTGGCGGCGGACCTGGCCGGACTGCGCGCCGCGGGGATGGAAGAACCCATCCGCCGGCACGCTGAACAGGGAAAGTGGATGCTGGGCGTCTGCGGCGGCCTGCAAATGCTGGGAACGGACATTCTGGACCCTCTGCACATGGAATCCGCAGAGGAACAGACGCCGGGGCTGGGGTTGCTGGAACTTTCCACCACCTTCGCCGCCGCCAAAACCCTGCTCAACGTGCGCCGGGCAAGCACGCCGCTGGCCCCTCCCGCGGCGGGCTATGAAATCCACCACGGCGTCACCCGCCATGAGGGAGCGAGCATCCCCATCATGTTCCGGGAAGACGGCTCCCCCTGCGGCTACGGCAAAGGCCGCATCTGGGCCACGTACCTGCACGGCATTCTGGACGGCGACCAGTTCCGCCGCGCGTTCATCAACATGGTCAGAGTGGATTCCGGGTTGTCTCCCAATCCATCCCTGCACGCCTCCTATGACCTGGACGGCGCGCTGGACCGCCTGGCGGACGTAGTCCGGGAGCATGTGGACCTCAAGGCCATCTACCGTATTCTTCAACTGAAACGCTGACCCATGCTTCCGTGCCCGTTCATCCTGCCTGCGGCCCTTCTGCTGGATATTCTGGCGGGGGACCCGCCCAACAGGTTCCATCCCGTCTGCCTGATCGGCTGGTGCGCGCGTCGCGCGGAAACCCTGGCGCGGCGGCTGTGGGGAGGGACTTTTACGGCGGGGATGGCGGCGGCTTTAGGAACCTGCGCCGCCGCATGGCTTGCCTGCGCGGTATTTTTCCTTCTATTTTCCCTCTCATCCTCCCTATGGATTCCCTGGATTCCGGCCGTTCTGGTCATTTACATCTGCATGGCCCCGCGCGGCCTGGCGGAACATGCGCTGCGGGTGGCGAACGCCCTGCGCAGCGGGAAGGACGGCGAGGCGCGGCACGCCGTTTCCATGATCGTAGGGAGGGACACGGAACGGCTGGACCGTCACGGCATGGCCAGGGCGGCCATTGAAAGCGTGGCGGAAAATCTGACGGACGGCGTCTTTTCCACCTTGTTCTGGGCTACAGCAGGCTGTTTGGCAGGAGGTCCTTTCGGCGCGGCCTTCGCCGCGCTGACGCACCGCGTTTTCAATATTCTGGATGCCATGTGGGGGAAAAAGAACGACCGGTACAGACGCTTCGGCACCTTTGCCGCCCGCACGGACGATGCGCTCAACTTTATCCCCGCGCGCCTCATCCTGCCGTGCATTTCCCTGGCGGCCCTCTTCGTGAAGGGAACCTCCGCCCGGAGGGCGCTCACTACGGGCTGGGCCTTCCGCCGCGCCCATGCCAGCCCAAACTCCGCCTGGAGCGAGGCGGCCTTCGCGGGCGCGCTGGGCCTCCGCATCGGCGGTCCGGTCTCCTACAAGGGGATTCCTGCGGACTATCCGTGGATAGGAACCGGGCGCACGGAAGCCACCGTCAGTGACCTGGCCCTGGCCATACGCCTCATGTGGATAACCGCCGCCGCGGGCACGCTGATCTTCTCCCTCATCCTTTTCTTCATTACCCTCTTCTGACCATCATGAACAAACTGCATATTCCCCCGCTGGACGAACAGGCCGCCAAAACCGCCCTGGAACATCAGAAAATACTGGCCAAGCCCCCCCTCGCGCTGGGGAAGCTGGAACCCGTAGCCATCCAGATTGCCGCCATGACCGGCAATCCCGCGCCGCGCCTGAAGGACAAGGCCGTGGTCCTCTTCGCCGCGGACCACCACATTGCCGACCACGGCCTCAGCCTGACATCCACGGACGTCACTTACATCCAGACCCGCAACTTCCTTCAAGGCGGCGGCACCATCAACGCCTTCACGCGCAACGCGGGAGCCCGCCTCTCCGTGGTGGACGTGGGCGTGAATTACGACTTCGGCGACCTGCCGGGGCTGGTGAAAAGAAAGGTCATGCACGGAGCCAACGATTTCAGCAGGGGCCCGGCCATGACGAGGGAACAGGCGCTGGAATGCCTGCAAGTGGGCATCGACATGGCCCGGGAGGAAAAAGCCAGGGGGCTGGACATCGTGGCCGCCGGAGAAATGGGCATCGGCAATACCACGCCCTCTTCCGCCATCGTGTCCGTGCTCACGGGCACCCCGGTGGAAACCGTGACGGGGCGCGGCTCCGGCGTCAAGGGAGAAGTCATCCGTAAAAAAATAGAGCTTATCGAACAGGGAATCGCCCTGAACAAGCCCGACCCTTCCGACGCCATCGACGTGCTGGCGAAGGTAGGAGGACCGGAAATAGGGGCCATGGCCGGGCTGATGCTGGGCGCGGCCTCCCTGCGCGTCCCCATCGTCATTGACGGCTTCATTGCCGGGGCGGCGGCTGCCATCGCCCAGGGCATACGCCCGGAAGCGGCTCAGTACTTCATCGGCTCCCACAACTCCGCGGAACCGGGGCACAAGCTCATCATGGACCACATCGGCGTCACCATGTACATGGACCTGGGCCTCTGCCTGGGGGAAGGCACGGGAGCGGCCCTGTTCTTTCCGCTGCTGGACGCCGCCACGCGCGTGCTGTCTGAAATGAAAACCCTGCCGGAACTGGACATCACCGTTCCGCGCTAAATATTCCCTTTCCCTGCACCATGGCCGTCATTACCACCATCCGCTCCGCCTTCGGCTTCCTGACCCGGCTGCCCGTAGGCCCGTGGCCGCTGCAAAACGACCTGAACGGCATCTCCGCATGGCTCCCGCTGGTCGGCCTCGTCGTGGGAGGGCTGGCAGGCGGCCTCACCTGGGCGGCCACCCTGCTCTTCCCCCCGCTGGTCTGCGGCGTCATCGGCTGCGCCTGCTGGGTAGCCATCACGGGCGGCCTGCATCTGGACGGAGTGGCGGACTGCGGGGACGGACTGCCCGTGGAAGTGCCGAGGGAACGCAGGCTGGAAATCATGAAAGACTCCCGCCTGGGCACCTTCGGCGGCACGGCCCTGTTCTTTAACCTGGCCTTCAAGGGCGCCGCGCTGGCGGCTTTGGCGGCCTTCGGTTCATGGGAGCTTCTGCTCACGGCGTGCGCGCTGGCCGGGCTGCTGGCCCGCAGCCAGATCTTCATCGCCATGCGCTTTCCGGGCGCGCGCCCCGGCGGCATGGGGGAAGCCTTCAAGCAGGGGACGCGCCCAGTCCACGCCCTGATAGCCGCCGCCGTCACCCTGGCTGCCTGCGCGCTGGCAGGGTGGCACGGGCTGTACGCGCTGCTTGCCGCCCTGGCCGGTTCCACGGCGTTGCTCCTGTATGCCCGCCGCCGCCTGGGAGGCGTCACCGGAGACGTGTTCGGCTGCACCGTGGAATGCACGGAATGGCTCGTCCTGCTCACCTTCTGCACCTTATGAAAACTCCGCACAAATGCCGCGTTCCGGGCCTCAGCATTGGCTGCACCTCCTTCATCATCCCGGACTACTACGTCCCCGCCATCAGGGAATGCGTCCATTACGCGGATGACATTGCCCTGCTCCTGCTGGAAGCCGGAGACCACGGGGAGGGACTCATTACCCCGGCGGAAATCCGGGAGCTGGCCGGAATCGCCGCGGATGCAGGGGTCAAGTGGAACGTCCACCTGCCCACGGATGGCGGCTTCGCCACGGAGGAATCAGGGCGCCGCTACACGGAAAACATCATCCGAGCCATTGACCTGACCCGAGAACTGGAGCCCCACACGTGGGTCATGCACGTGGTTACGGACCACATTCCCGGTCCGGACATGCGCCCCTATCTTACGGAGCGTGAAACGGAAAGCATCCTCCGCAGCCTGGAGCAAATCACGCCCCACCTGCCCGCGCCGGAATGCCTGGCCCTGGAAAACCTGGAACGCCACCCGACCGACTACCTGGACAAGCTGGTCTCCGCCACGCCCCATTCCCGCTGCTTTGACATAGGCCATGTCTGGAAGGAAGGCCTGCGGCCGGAAGAACTGCTGCCGCTCTGGCTGCCGGACATACGCATGTGCCACCTGCACGGGCTGGAAAAACGGGACCACAAATCCCTGCACCACATGCCCGCCGCCACGCTGGACGCCATCCTCCACCCCATGTGGGACATCCGTTTCTCCCCCCTCATCACTCTGGAAGTCTTCAGCCTGGACGACTTTCTGAACTCCCACCAAGCCATGCTGGAATCCCATGAACGCTACATCTCCAAACACTGACGCCAATCCCGCACGCATGACGCTCGTCCTGGGCGGCATCAGAAGCGGCAAAAGCCAATACGCCGAACAGATAGCCGCCGGATTCGGGGAAAAAATCCTGTACGTCGCCACGGCGGAGGTGTGGCCCGGAGCCGGATCCATGGAATACCGCGTGCGCAAGCACCGGGAACGGCGCCCGGCAAGCTGGCTTACGCTGGAATGTCCCCGCCATGTGGCCGCCGCCGTCCGGGAATCCGGCCTGCTGGACCAGGTGGACGGCGTCATTCTGGAATGCGTCACCCTGCTCGCCTCCAATACCCTGTACGCCCAGAAGGACCCTACGAACTACGAGCCGTTCCAGGAAGCGCTGATTGAGGAAATAGAGGCCTTGAAGGAACTTATCCCCCAATCCCCCGTGCCCTGGGTTCTGGTCTCCTCTGAAACCGGCATGGGCATCAGCCAGGCGGACGCGGAAACGCGCCACTACTGCGACGGGCTTGGCATCGCCAACCAGCTTCTAGCCAAAAGCGCAGACGAAGTTTACTTCATGGTTGCGGGGCTTCCCGTAACCGTAAAAAAATAGCAGACGGTCAATTCTTCAGCGCAATATACTTCAACACTGCCGGACACATCCGCGCCAGTAAAAAGTACAGTCCGCTCAGAGCCAGAAAAACAAGGGGTACGGCCATTCCCCATATCCAGAAGCTTCCCCTTGGAAAACCGAGCCTGAGCATGCACTCATAAACCAGGGCATGCGCGGCATATACAAAAAAGACGGAGGGAGCCAAACGGGCGCAGAAAGAGGAGATTCCCGGAAAATACCGCATCATCAAGAAGGCGCAGGATGCCAGCCACAGCACGCCCATGCACAAGGATAACGCAGACTCCTGAACGGTGCTGTACATTTCCCATATAAAAATAACGGGAAACACCATCAGCACGTACAGCCACGCTTTACCGACCGCATTCTTCAACTCTTCAAGGGAATAACGGCACAAAAACATGCCAAGGGCAAATGCTCCAAAACCCCTGGGATGGATAACGCAGAAAACCTTGTCCATGTATTCGAAGGACAAGTAAAGGGAATTGCTCGTACTGAAAAGCACCAGGGAGGCCATGGACAGAATGAGCAGACAGGCCCGCGGCATCCGGAATAACGCTCCTGAAACCAGCACAAACACCATTAAATCCCGCAAAAACCATAAAACAGTTCCCAAAGGAGGGCGCCCTATTCCCAGACCGGTCATCCATTTTACAATGTCCGCGGGAAACCCGAACAAGGCCATGGAAACGAAAATCCAAAATAAATAGGCACACAGAATCAGAAACGCTTTTCTCCAGTTAAGCCAGGGCACCGAGGCCGGGCTGCCCCCATACTTCCGGGCCAGGAAGTAACCCGCCGCCATGAAAAAGAAAAATACGCCCGCACGTGTTGCATACACAGTGAAGCCATGAGAAGCGGGAGTATGCTGGATCATGATAAGCAACATGGCCAGCACACGGATAATATCTACCCACGGGTCACGGCACTTCTCCGTCAGTTTCCTTCCCCGGACGATGCCCGGCGCATGTGAAGGAGAGTTCGTTAACGCTTCATACATATGCCAAATACAATAACGAACATCCGGGGCGCCATGATAGCACGGCCGTTCTTCATGGCAATACGAAACAGGGAGCCAAACGCAAGAAAAAGTTCCAATTGACAGGGTCCGGAGGATATGTTAGGCATGCCATGCCTCCCTCACCAACCGGAGGCGCTTCCGGGAAGCCCGTGGTACGGGCAGGAAATAGATGGGGAATCCGGTGTGAATCCGGAGCGGTACCGCCACTGTATATTGCACGGCTTAAAAACCTGCAATGAGCCAGATCGCCAGCCCCGAAGTATTTTATGAACCGCCGGCGAGTATTCCGGCATTCAGACCATACACATGCATTCATCCAACACGCTCCGCTTGAACGGAGCAGACTATGATGGTCCGGCCTCCTTGAAGTCCGGAATGTTCAACACTCCTGAAAAAACACCGTGCCACGCCAGGCACCGGATGCAGGCTGTGGCTATGACCCTGGCCTGCCTCGGCATGCTGGGAACGGTCCATGCCCAGGATACTGCCAGGGAAGACCTGGCCGGCGCTTATGACGCCACTGTAGCCAGAACCGCCTCAGATGCGGCCCTGGGAACGGTCTCCGCCACATTCAACGTGACAGGCTCCAGCAACGTGCGCGGAATCTGGGGAAAATCAGGCACCCTCAGCATTGGCGCGATTGCCGGGGATGCCGTATTCAACGTCTCCTCCACGGCAAACAACGCCTTCGGCATTGACACCTCCTCCGGAGTCAATGTGGACATCGGCACCCTGGCAGGAACATTCAACATCTCCGCAGCCAGAACGAATGCCACCGGCATCCGGAGCTACGGGAAAATACTCTCCATCGGAACGATCACGGAAGACGCCCTCATCTCCATCACGGCCAATTTCTCCTCCAATGGCATTTACGCCTATCAGGGGCGCCTGGACATTGGAACGATGGCCGGCAAAATCTCCGTGGACCTGGGAACAGGAAACTATGCGAGGGGACTGTATGCCTACGGAAATACCATGGACTACCAGGGCCCGCGCTACAAGGACGTCAACATCGGCACCTTTTCCTCCACCGGCAGCATTTCCGCGGCGACGGCCGGCGGCTACGGAGCCAGAGGCATCCAGTCCAACTACGGGCAGGTGAACATTACCCGGCTGGACGGTCAAATCACCGCAGCCTCCGGCTCCAATGATGAAAGCGAGGACTTTTCCGCCATCGGCATTGAAGCCAGGGAAAACATCACGCTGGGCGACATGGGAGCAACGGGAAGCGTTACCGCCACGACCAACGGCATGGACGCCTACGGCCTCTTCGCCGGAGAAGAAGGGGGTTACCAGACCCATTCCAATATTACCATCGGCAATGTGGGCGGCGCCATCCGGGCGGAAGCCATGGCCGGAACGGCCGCCGGGGCACGTTCCACGGGCTCCTTGTCCGTGGGAAACGTCAGCGGTTTCATCTCCGCCTCCTCCACGGGAGCTGCGGAAGCCTACGGGCTGCTGGCGGAATTCTCCCTGACCACCGGCACTATCAACGGAACCGTCAGCGCGGCAACTGCCGGCAGCACGGCGGCGGCCCTGATGGGAGGAGCCGGCATCACGACGACCATCGGTTCCACCGGCGTCATTGAAGCAACGGCGACGGGGAACGAAGCAACGGGGTATGCCCTGTACAGCGGGTCCAATACGGGTTCCGGCTTCTCCACGGAAAACACGGCGGACAACGTCACCGTCCACGCCGGAGCTTCCATCAGCGGCATCTGGGAACTGGGCGGCTCCGGAGCGGAAGGCTCCGTGGATACCATTACGCTGCTGTCCGGAACGGAAGCCGCTCCGGGACTGTTTGACTATACGGTGCGGACAACCGTCAACACCAGCAAGTCCGATACGGCCACCCACCATTCCTCCGTCACGCTCAACGTGGGCAGTGCGGACAACGAAGCGAACTGGACCATCTCCACGGAAAAAACTGTCGGCCTGTTCAACCGGGTCAACGTGGGCCACGGCTCTGCCGTCACCTTGACCGGGAACTCCCAGATACTCCGTGACGGGGCCGTCGTCAACAACCAGGGCTCCATCTCCGGCAGCGGCACGCTCACCATTGCGGAAGGCATGACGCTGCTCAACGGAACCCTGGTGCAGAATGCGGCGGGAACGGCCCTGGAAGTGGGCTTTGACGGCCTGAACGTAAATCTGGACCTGGCGCAAAACGCCACGGTAGGTGCCACGGTGCTCAACGCCACGGATTCCGCCTGGGTCGTCACGCTGGACCAGATCAAAAACGGCATCACCGCCATGTACGGAGCCAGGGTGGACAACTTCCAACTGGAAAACTACCGCATGAGCTACCGCCTCCAGGGCCAGGTATTCCTGGGTGAAGGCGCCCCCATCGTCGTCAACCCCGGAGAAAGCATCCATGTGGGGGAAGGCTCCAAGGTCATCATCGGGGAAAACCTGCCTGAGCACGGCATCGTGCTGGAAGGAGGGGAGGCTGACTTGAGCCAGTCGGACGCCGTCATTTCCTCCGGAGCCGTCAGCGGCGCTTCCGGCCAACTGACGCTGGCGGGCAAGGATGAAAAAGAACAGACCCTGAACTGGGAACACTCCGGCACGGCAGGCTACAGCGCCTCCGCCGCCGACGGAGGCGCCTTCGCGAACCTCAACGTCACGGCACAGGATGTGAAGGTTGTCGCCAAGGGTTCCTATGCGGCGGAAAACGTCGTCATCAGCAACAACGCCACCCTCGTTCTGGACGGCAGGAACGCCAGTCTGGGCGTGGAAGGCGGGAGGATCCGCCTGGGTGAGGCATTCGCCCATCCGGCTAATCCGGGGCATCTGGTGCTGAACGGCTCCACCGTTCTATCCGGCGTGGAAACCAACAGCGGTTCCACCGTCTCCGGTTCCGGCGCCTTCAAGGGAGAGGTTACCTATTACGGCAGTGAAATCGTGATCGGCTCCGGCTCCTCCGCAGGCTACCACAACTATGAAGGCGGCCTGAACGCGTGGGGGGGAGTGCAGGAACTCACGTTCATCGTGAACGGAACGGCGGCGGCGGACGCCGCCCATACCGGAGCGGACACCTATTCCCAAATGAACGTCTCTTCCTCCTACCATGTGGATGGAGCGCACGTCAATGTGGTCATCGGGGACAACCTGCTCTTCAGCAAGGAACAAAGCTTCTCCCTGTCCCTGGTCAACCTGGACTCGGACACCGTCATTGATCCGGACGGTTCCCTGTGGGACCTGACCAGCATCGACCCCACGCTGAAGGGCCGCACGGACCTGGTCACGGATACCAGCTTCACGGTTTCCGGCGACGGGCTGCACCTGATCTTCAACGGCAAGGTCAACATCAACGCCGTGAAAGCCCTGCGCGGAGAAGAAGCCTCCCGCATTGCCAACACGCTGTGGTCCTCCGTCCGGGTGGTGGACAGCTTCGCCCATACGGCGGCTTCCCAACTGGATTTCCGCGGACCGGGCAGGCGCAACATCTGGTTCTCCGGGCTGGGGGACTTCATGAACGTTTCCTCCGCCACGGGAGCCTCCGGCTTTGACTACAAGGGCGGCGGTTATGCCGTAGGCCTGGACTACGCCTGGACGAAAAACTGGATATCCGGCGCGGCCTTCGGCCAGACCTTCGGTTGCTTCCACTCCGCGGACAAGCAGTTCAAGGCGAACCAGGACGGCCTGATGCTGGCCCTCTACCAGCGTTACCACCGCGACCTGCTCCGAGGAAACAGCGTGGACATTGACGGCTACTTCACCTACGGCCGCATGGACAACGATGCGGACGGCACGCTGGGCGGCAGACCCGCCACCGCCTCCTGGAACGATGACGTGTACGGCTTCGGCCTGAAGGGAACCTGGAACATCCGCCTGAGCAGCACGGATGTGCTGAAACCCTTCGCAGGCATTGAATTCCTGCACGGCTCCAAGGGATCCTTCGGGGAGCATTCCGGTTCCGGCACCGCTTGGTACCAGGACGGCTCCGTGCAGAACTGGAGCATCCCCGCCGGCGTCACCTGGCAGAAGCAGATCGCCGTCGGCAGGGGCCAGTACCTGCTGCCGCAGATGACGGTTGCCTACGCCGGAGACGTCTCCCGCCGCAACGCTTCCGTGAAAACGGACGCCTTCGGCACGCCCTTCCGGGTAGACGGCGTCCATCCGGGACGCCACGCCCTGATCGTCCATGCGGGGCTGAACTGGGTCATTTCCAGCGCCTGGAGCGCCGGAACCTTCTACCATCTGGAACAGAGGGAACACATGACCAACCAGAGCGTTAACGCCACCGTGCGCTATTCGTTCTAAACGTTCTTCCCATTCGGAAACATTCCGGAGGGAATCCACCGCGGATTCCCTCCGTTTTTTCGGCAGGCTTCCCACATTCCACAGGAAATTCTTGACTCCACAGCCCTCTTGCCGCTTAATTCTTCCACTTCACGTGCCGTCGTGGCGGAATGGTAGACGCGCTCGACTCAAAATCGAGTTCCAAAAGAGTGTGGGTTCGAGTCCCACCGGCGGTACCAATAAATAAACCCTGAAAGCTTAATGCTTTCAGGGTTTTCTTTTATCAGTTAACAGCTCTCGGTTAAGAAGCAGAAAACTGAATGCAATAATTTCCAGAAGAAACACTCGTGTGTTTATATAGATATAATTTCTGAAACTTTTTCCGGAACACTATATCTATAAATAAAATCATCAGTAATTACATACTTTATATTAAAAATTATTCTACTGTAATTTTCCAATATTCGCCCTCGCGATGTAATTTTACATGCAACAAATGAACTAGTCTTTCTGCTTCCCTGCAAAAATCTCCTACAATATCGTCATGGGATTCTCGTTGTTGAAGATGCCACCAATGGTATTCCATTTCCGGAATCAATCCAAATTCATCCACCCCTGTATAGTTTCCAAGTAAATCTGATAAATGCTGAAGCATGTCTTTTTCAGATTCTACTCCTCCTTTCAAACCACAGACAACATCTTGAAGACATCCAAGACAATAAAGCCTAACGGCATCCTTGCCTTTTGGAGGAATTATTCTGGCGGCTGAGGCAAATGCTCGGAGATCGTCCTTCAACTCAAAATAATTAATTGAAGGCTCTCCAAAATGCGAACTCAACAAAAACAGGGCTTCGTCCATTTCTTCGCCCAGGGAATTATGTAAAGAATTAATTGCCCATTTCACATAATCATTTAAATCTTCCAAAAAGACTCCTTCAAAGGCCAGTACCTGCTTGCTTGTTGGCCGTGCAAGGAGAGCTTCAATCATGTTTTTTTCAATCTTTGCCATTAATTAATTCTTTTTATTATAAAGCCATAACTCCTCCTACAATAGCACCAATTGGGACAGTACCGATTTCCTCCGGTAATGCAATTTGAGGCCCCAATTGTCCACCAATGAGAGCAGCTAGCACTCCTGCAAATGCACCTTCCCAAAATGCATCCCATCCACTGCCAACCGGTTCTTGCACAGGCCCAGGATCCGAAATTAGAACTTGAAATGGTCCAGGATCAGTAAGCAACGCCACTTCGTCTATCCATTCACGTACTACTTCCAATTCAGGATGTATCGTAATGAATTTATTATTAATTATTTTATAGAAATAATCTTAGTGCAGTTCACCGCATTTAACCTAGCTTTCAAAAATTCCGTACGATGGTTATCCCATGGTTCTTTTGTACCATACTTTCTCCAATAATCTGTAAAATCTCTTTCACGACGTGTTTTGGATGCCGTGAACCATTGGAAAAATCTTTTTATATTCTCTTGACAACACTCTCCAAAGGAACACGATTTGACAGTAGGATGTTTTCCATCAAATGGACCTCTTTCTATTAAACCAAGTAAATCAACAAGCTTGACCGAATTATTGAGAATCATTCTATAAACATTATTCCCTATCTTTTCAGCAATAGGATATCTATTGATCCACCTGCCGTCAGCTGAATTGTAATGACGATAATTATAATAGGCGAGAGTAAGTTCCTCATCACAATATTCGCTACTCCACTGCATAGGTTGAATCACATCTCCTGTCCATGCCTTTTCCCTGGAGAGGAGCTTATGGACGGAAACAGACTATTTGCGGACAAGGGAAAATATCTCGGGAAAAAGTACGGAAAGTTCAGAGTGAGGAAGGAGATTCGCTCTTGGATGATCGGACAGGGATTGACGATAAACTCCGGAAAGTTTTCCGTAGTTGTTGTCCAGGAAGTATACCCGGCATCCGGCAAGCAGACCTGCAATGCAGATGTGCAGACGGTCTGAAATGACGATGTCCAATTCCTTCAGAATAGAGAGAAGGCCCCCTATTAGAAAAGCCTGCTCGGCAGAACCGTCGCCCCAGCCATTCCAAAGATCGGAAATATCACGTCCCAGGATCAATTCCGCAGGCAGGGCGCTCTCCTTGCCCCGGCGCGGCAGAAAAGCCCCCTGCTGCCAGTAATTTTCGCGGAATGCGCAGAAAGAAGATTCCTGCACGGATTCCCGGATTTTTTCCAGGAGGGAAACCGCCCATGGTTCCGGACAAGCGGGAGTTCCCTTTTCTTCCAGGATAAAAGACGGCAAGGAATTAGGGCAGAAGTAAAGAGCCATGTCGTCCGCCGGGAGAAATTGCGCCCGCTCATTGAGCGAAAGGCAATAATCCAGGGAACGCTGTTCCCGGCAAAAGACCAGGTGCCTTTCATCAAAGGAACGAATAAGAGAATCTACCTGATAAAAGCTGTGCGGGAGGATAATGCACCGTTCCACTGAGCGGGCCGTCAGTTCCTCTTTCTGCTCATCCAGAGAACCGTAAAAGGACACGAACCTTCCGCCACCGCCATACACCACATGCCGATGAGGTTTTTCCTGCGCCGGCAGATGATGGCGACGGAAAAACTGCCGCGTGGCGATGTCAATAAGCAAATCTCCTATGTTGCCATGGTTGGCGCAATATTGAAATCCACCCAGTTTAATGAGAGCAGGAAGAATGGAAATGGATTCAGGCATGCGGTATGATTTCAAAAAATTCGTTAAGAGTGCCCAGGCAATCCCTGGAAGAAACGTGTGGCACTTCCAGTCCCATCTTGCGCCAGACGCAGATCTGGTGGAGAAGCTCCGTTCCGGAGCCTTCGCAGATGTTATGGAATCCGTTGACGAATAATCGTTTAATTGGAATATTCATAATTGTATAGGAATTGCAATGAATAAGGAAAAGAGATGGTCCATGCTCCTGACGAATATGGCGAATCCGGACGTGCTGAATCTCTCGTTGTGCGGTTAAAAAATGAGCTGCATGCAGCGACGCCTGCTCCATTCGGAGCATCCATGCCTATTGGCGTAAAACGGAAAGTTCCCGCCTTCGGGCATCCCCCTTGAACGAGAACGGATGGACTGCCTGCTATTGACGGCTATCCGTAAAATGTTTGAAAAACGCCACCGCCCCCGCTTCCGGAATTGTAAATTCTGGATAATTTGCGTTGGTGAACAGTTTACGGGCTCCCCGGCCATTGACAGCTTCCACGGTCAGGGTAACCGCTTCCACTGTTTTGACCATGTCTTCACTACCCTCCGTGGATGTGCCGGTCATGCACATATCCAGCCTCGCCCATGCCTGAACGGCCTTCCATTCGTCAGACAGGACGATAAGGGCGGACACTACTTCGGAAAAAGCCTGCAACTGTTCCGGCGTCAGCTCCCGGTGCCTGTAGCGCTGATTCTGAACAAACCCCGCCATATCCGGGAAAACGGCAGTCAACGTGAATTCATCCCACTTGCCGGGTCGCGGGAAATAAAATTGTAATTCTTTCATGTTAAATTGTTTCTATTTTAAGATAGTCAGCCGGATTAATCCCTTGGATGACGCTTACCCTGAACATGGCCATCTCTGCGGAGCAAGTATCTATAATAGCGTAGTGGACGTCATTGCTGACGAGCCCCAGAGAAACTTCCCCCAGGTAATAAGCTTGTGGATTAAGATGACGGCGGTTGAAATTGTAGTGGTTCCCGTGCCCGGAGCTTATCCCCGTATGCCGGGCCAGATAAATACTGCAGGTACCGGATGAAGAGGGAACCGCAATCAAATCAAGCCGGGATACCCAGTCCAGGCTCAAGGCAGCCCAGGAAAGCTCCGTTACAACCTGTCCGTCTCCGGACCTGGCCACCACTTTTCTGCTGGCTGCATCCACATAAAAAAGCGGTCCGGGAATATTCTCCACCGTTGTGGCGGTGACGGTTCCGGAATACCCGGTCCAGCCGAATTTAGTTTGAGTCGCGGCCAAATTCACACCGGAAAGCAGAGACATCACCAGCGCATAGCTGCCGGTTCCGGCAGGGCTGATGGCTCCTCCGTAATTGGTATTGGTGACGGCAGACTTGACCAGGACGCATTTGTGCGCCGTCAGCGTGCCCGCCCAGGACAGCCCGCACCAGTCCGCCAAGGAACGCTCCATCTTGACGTTGCTTCCCTCCAGGGTGGTAACGGTTCCGTTCGCATGGTCCAGATGGTACACATTCCTCAGAACGGACATGACGGCGTGGCTGCCCGCGTTGAGGCCGGTGTTGGAGGCTCCGGCCGCAAGCGCGGATACGGCATTGATACCGCCGTTGGCATTGACGGTTCCGGAAAAGGTGGACGCCTCCGCCGTCAGATTTTTCAAAACGGCATCTTCTCCCAGCCGAATGCCGCCCTGGGCAGCCAATCCCAGAGCGGCTACTTTAAAAGTCTGTGTTACCAGTGCATGTTCGTCGGACACCTCCACCGCATCCGTAGGGGCCACAAAGATATACTGTCCGGAGTTTTCCGTTTCCAGAACAGTCAGGCAAGAAGCATCGGAGAGAAGAGCCTGGACAGAGCATGCTGCCGTACATGTCAGCGCATAAGCCGCGCCCGGTATGGTATTCACTTTCATTGAGCAGATTTAGCACCGGAAAAGAGACAGTAATCATCCATGCTGATACGTGCATGCCTCCTGCCACTTCCCCGGAGAGAGGCACGCCGCATGCGGAGCCAACCGGCATGAAAAAATGACACCGCTTGACAGAAAAGATAAATCAAGATGTTTATTATGAATATTTTATAAAATAATCACAAACCACCCACCTGCGAACGCGGGAAACATGTAATCCATTGATAATAATATATCCTTTACCCATGATTTCTCCACTTTCCGACATTAAAAAAGACCAGGGACTCATATTTTTATCTAGATTACAGAATTCCAACAACTTACCGCAACAAGGACATTCACGCTGAATTTGGCTGCGGAACCAATCCCTACAATTGACTCGAATTCACGCAAGGCAGTACGTATATAAAAGAGTATGACTTCGTTGCCCGCATCTTCATTGGTTGAAACCGTAGCCAATAAAATCAAACAGATGATCCTCAGCGGCAGCCTGGTCAACATCCTGCCCGGCGAACGGGAGCTCGGGCACAGATTGTCCGTAGGGAGGGAGACCGTCAGAAAGGCTCTGGCTCTTCTGGAGAGGGAGGCATGGATCGCTCCCGCGCGCATCAAGGTTCCGCGGCGCATCCTGAAAACTACGGAGGAAGGAGCGGGAAAAACCGTCCCCTCCCATCCTGTTCAGGAAAAAAGGGGCATTATCGGCTTTCTGACGCCCCAGCCCCTCAAGAGGCTGGCGCAAAGCGTGCTGGCGGAGGTGTACACCATCTCCAAGATTCTGGAGGAAGACGGCATCAGCGTCCGCATTTTTGAAGCTCCCTGGATTTTAGGCAACAACCCGGACAAGCGTCTCGCCAAGCTGGTGACCAAATCCGAATGCGTCTGCTGGATACTCCACCGCTCCTCGGAACAGACCCAGCTCTGGTTCAAGACGCACGGCATTCCCTGCATCGTGCGCGGCACTTCCTACCAGAGCAGCAACCTGCCCTATCTGGACCGCCACTGGGCGGCCACCACGCACCATGCGGCGCAGCACCTCTGGAACAAGGGGCACCGGACCGTCGGCCTGTGCCTCCCCCCGGACCCGTTGAAGGGCCACCAGTTAATGCAGAAGGGCTTTTTCAGCTTTGCGGAAAAGGGCTGGAACCCCGTGCTGATTCCCACCCCGTTTGAGACGCCCCTTTTCTTTGAATACCTCGCCAAAGCGTTCAAGGAACATCCGGACATGTCCGCCCTGGTAGCTACGCGGGGCAACCAGATCGTTCCCCTCCTTTCCTGGGTGGAAGCCCGCTCTTTAAGCATTCCGGACCAGCTCAGCCTGATCAGCCTGACGTATGAACCCTTCATGGAGCGCCTGCTGCCCACCATCACTTATTACGAGGAGAACCAGACAAAAACGGTTCACAAGCTCATCCGGATGCTCCGTGCCCTGACTGCGGGCAAAAACATCAAGAGCATCTCCGTCATCCCGGAAATCTACCCCGGGCAGTCCGTCTCCGTGCGCCACACGCCGCCGTCCGCATAAATACGCTTTCCCGGAAGAAACAAGGGACGCCATGGGCATAAAAAGGCGCGTAAACGCCATCTGTGCCCTGGTAATAAGCCCCAGGCTGTACAGCACGGATTTCCGCATGCCTCTTCCGCACACAAAACCCACCGGACCACCGGCGGCGCCCGCCTTGGGAGAACACCTGGCCGCCATCCCGGAAAAGCATGAAAACCGAATAGCGGATGCCCGGCGTTTCCCTCTCTTCCGCCCGGGCTGCGGGAGTCCCTCCGGCAGACCAATAATGTTTGACATCCCTCCGGGCTCCAGATAGGTTCGACTCTGATTTCATCCCCCGGCCCCCACGCTGCGGAACGGGGCTCCACAGAACTCTCCCATCCACCATTTCCCCCATGAAGCCATTGAAAGGAGCATGCATCATCGGCCAGTCCGGCGGCCCCACCGCCGTCATCAATGCCAGCGCGCTGGGGGCCATCCAGACGGCCCTGAAATGCGAACCGGTCACCCGCGTGCTGGGAGCCGCCAACGGGATTGAAGGAGTGCTGAAGGAACGCCTGTTCGATATGGCGCAGGAAGACCCGGAGGAACTGGAATTGCTGAAATACACCCCGGCCTCTGCCCTGGGCTCCTGCCGCTACCGGATGGCGGATCCCGCCGTGGATGATACGGACTACCGCCGCCTGCTGGAGGTGTTCCGGAAGTACGATGTACGTTACTTTTTCTACAACGGCGGCAATGATTCCATGGATACCTGCAACAAGATATCCAAATTCATGCAGCAATCCGGCTATGAATGCCGCGTGATCGGAATCCCCAAGACCATTGACAACGACCTTTACGGCACGGACCACTGCCCCGGCTTCGGTTCCGCCGCCAAATTCATCGCCACCTCCTGCATGGAGGTGCACCAGGATCTCCGCGTGTACGACAAAGGGCGTGTCACCATCGTGGAAATCATGGGCCGTCACGCCGGATGGCTGGCCGGTTCCGCCGCCCTGGCCACTTATGCGGGCGCCGGACCGGACCTGGTTTACCTGCCGGAAGTCCCCTTCCGCATGGAAGAATTCTGGCAGGATGTGGACCGGATTTACAAGCGTAACGGGAGCTGCATGGTCGCCGTCTCGGAAGGGGTGCAATATGCGGACGGCCGCTTTGTCGCGGAATCCGGGGACAGGGACGTCTTCGGCCATACGCAGCTGGGCGGACTGGGCGCCATGCTGGCGGAATCCGTCAAGCGGCAGACCGGGGCCAAGGTCAGGAGCATTGAACTTTCCCTCCTCCAGCGCTGCGCCTCCCACGTGGCCTCCAAAACGGACATTGATGAAGCCTACATGGCGGGGAAAGCCGCCGTGGAAGCGGCCGTTTCCGGCCAGACGGACAAGATGGTCGCCTTCGAACGGAGCACGGAAAACGGCATCTACTCCTGCAAGACCAAATTGACCAGCCTGGGAGACGTGGCCAACGTGGAAAAACTCGTCCCCCGTGAATGGATCAATACCCGCGGCAATGGAGTTGAACAGCCGTTCATCGACTACGTTCTGCCCCTCATCCAGGGAGAAACGGCCATGCAGAAGGAATGCTCCCTGCCCCGCTTTGCGAAGCTCAAAAAAGTGCTGGCGGACCCGGTACAGGGATAGCTTTTTTCTGGCAGCACCTTTTCTCCATTTTCCATAACAGAGAGGAATTCAGCCTACCCGGAACTTCTCCCGGCCAGGTAAAACACTCGGCCAGCCACTAGCCCAACCCCTTTTCCGGCTCAAGGCAAATACGCAGGAAGGAGATTGCATAATTGACCGCAACTGCGGCATTCACGCTGTTTCCATAAGGTATGTACAACTTCTTGAAAAAGAAAAATCCCGGCAGGAAACAGGCTGAATGGCACGGCAGGGGCGGAAGAACATGAAAAAAGAGAAGGCGGATGCAACCCATGACTGCTTTTTCTCCAGTCCAAGAGGCCTTCCGTGCCGGCTTAAAAAGAACACCGTAATAACAGGAACGATAGTTCCCTTCATCATCCGGAAGAGAAAAATAAATTCGGGAAAGGAATCGGCCTGTTTCCTCATCCATGAACTTTATTTTCTCCATTCAATTTCTTCTCCGCGCCCGGATAATTATGGAAAAAACCGGCTTCCCGTTTAATCTCTCGATAAACTTTCCACTATCATCTTTAACGAATTTATTTGCACTTTCTTAGAAATGTTTGAAATAAAGTTTTAAATTCCATTTTATTCATTTTCCGGTCTTATATTAGCGCGACAGAGGAACATTTTTCCCGATATTTCTGCAAGTGCCCTCATAAAGTCAGCTTCCTTTTCTTTTGAATATAATCCGGCCCTCAATCACCTTTCCCCCAGGGAATAAAACGGAACAACAAGATAAACTTTTGGTTCAGAAATCACCTGCGCCAAAACTCCACATCAAGATAAAAAACACTCATTGCCAACAAGTTTAAAACTTTTCTTCCCGTTATCATTTATCTTTCAATAAAAGTGAGCTGGACCCGAAGAAAAGGCTCCCCTGGCAATCCGTCCCCCCCAAGGAGGAGCCGGAACGGAGACGGTACAGAACTCCGGGACGGGGATATGAATCACTTTTCGGCTTCACGGGGATGGGAAACTCCTTTGTGCCGTTTCCCGTTGTTTTGTAACCCGCAATTCCGCAACACCCTTTTCTTCCGCTAGCCCTGCGCCCTGTTTCCTCTCTGGAAGATGATGGAACCGGCTTTTCCTCCATATTCAATTGTAGAATAATTCTTTTCCGGCATATTAAATTCAAATAGCGGGAAACAAGGAAATGAAAAATCTTGCAAGCAAGGGTGAAAAAAGGCTAAAATGATAAAGAGCTCCAAAATTCGACGCCTATCATTTCATCATGTAAAAACGGCTTGTTTCCGGATATTTTTTCGGAAACTGGCATGAAATCGGTCCCCGACCAGCTACTATCCAAGTTTTCCCCGCATGCCATGCTCGATTACCTGTTTCAACATTTTTATTCTACGCTGGCAATTGTTGCTTTTTTTATTGCCATCCTCATTCTGCGCGCCTGCGGCAAGCGCGGCAGGCGCTGGATTCCCGTCTCCACGGCGCCCTTCGGCTGCATGGCCTTCCTGGTCGTCTTTCTCCTGCTGACGGCCTTCATCATCTGGTTATTCAGCTTTTTCACCACGGGTCCCATGGTGGAGGACCTGGCCTTCACGCTTGCATGGCTGGCAGCCATGGCCTGCGCCCTGGCCGTCATTTCACGCCTGACCGAATACTGCCTGCAGCAGGACAAATCCGCCAGCAAGCTTTATCCGGGGGAATCCCGGAAGTTGCTTCCCGTCCAGCTCCGGAACAAGGGCATCCTGCTGTTCGTGCTGATCGGCGTCATCAGTTGCGTTATTGACATCATCACCGTACCCTTCCCGGTTCCGGAACTCCCGCCGGGGTCCGCGCTGTCTGCTGCCACCCTTGTTCCCCTGCCGCAGGAAGTGCCCGTGGAGGTCCATATCTCCTCCCGTGTCACCAACAGGTTTTTCGGAGAATGCGACTTTGACCTGACCGTCCGGGAGAAAGGCGGGGATAAGCATGTTTTCCCCGCCATCCTGATCAATCCCGGCGGGGAAAGCGCCATCACCATTTACAGGCTGCGGCCGGAGGAAAAACAACGCCAGGGCAGCTTGATATTCACCAATGGCATGCAAAGCTGCCTGTTCAACATGGATACCATGCGGATGAAGTCCCTGAGCGGTCCCGCCTCCAATTATCCCCCACCCACCCGGGAGGATCTGGATGGACAGGATATGGACCTGCGCCTGGAAACGGTGGGGCTCTACCAGGGGCTTTCCTGCATACGCGGCGCGGAGCATACGGATACAACGCGCGCCTATGTTCTGAAAATCCTGAAGGATACGCAGCCATGACCGGAACGCCTCAAAAGGGTCGTTGACACGGGCTCTCCCGCTCCCTTACTCTGGATACGGCCAAAACAGCCATAGCCATGATTAAGATTACAGCCAAAAGCATCGTCAAAGCAGGAGCCAGGGAAGAATTCATCGCCACCGCCCGGGAACTGGTGGAAAACAGCCGTGCGGAAGCCGGCAACGTTTCCTACCACCTGTATGAGGACATTGATGACCCTAATATCCTGACATTCATTGAAGAATGGAAGGACCAGGCCGCCGTGGACGTTCATGCGGATTCCGAGCATTTCCAGCGCATCATCCCACTCCTGAGCGACATGACGGAGGAAGCCATTGAAATTTCCCTGTACCGGGAAGTGCTGTAACTCCAGCAGGAAAAACCGCAGCCTTATTCCCTACCCCTTCCGGGAAAGGCAAAAGCGCCCCGTCCCACCAGGGAGACGGGGCGCAGGAAGCTTCGCATCATTTACCGTCAGAATGCGAAGCAACCACACCCGGAGCCCCAGAAATCGGAATACCTGGGCCGCGACGCATTCGCCGCGCCCTCCATCAGCATGAACGCGGAATGCATGCAGCCGTGTTCATGGCAGTGTGAGGAATGCCGGTGCTCCTGCTGGAAAGGCACGCCGGCCCTGGCCGCCTTCTTCGGGTCCAGGGGAGCACCGTATCCGCCGAACACGGCAATGGGGGACCACTCGGGCAGCACCGGAATGGGCGCCGGGTCCAAATCCTTGAACGGTCCCGCGGCATAAACGATTTTGCCGTCCATGACGGTCAGCACGGATTCTATTCCCTTGATCTCCTCTTCCGGAACGGAGAAATAATCTTCGCTCAGCACGACCATGTCTGCCAGTTGACCGGGAACAATCGCTCCTTTTTTCCCCGTCTCGGAGGAAAACCAGGTGCTCCCCTGCGTATAAAGCCGGAGGGCTTCCTCACGGGAAAGACAGTCTTCCTCCCGGTACATCGGTTCTCCGCCCACGGTCTTCCCGGTGGTCAGCCAGTACAGGGAAACCCATGGATTGTAGCTCGCCACGCGCGTGGCATCCGTTCCGGCCCCTACGGGAATGCCCATTTCCAGCATTCTGCGCACGGGCGGCGTATGTTCCGCCGCCTCCTTGCCGTAGCGGTCCATGAAATATTCCCCCTGGTAGGCCATGCGGCACTGCACGGCAATGCCCCCGCCCAGCGCCTTGACGCGTTCCAGATTCTTCTCGTCAATGGTCTCGCAGTGGTCGAAGAACCAGTGCAGGCCGTCAAAGGGAATCTCCCGGTTCACTTCTTCATACACGTCCAGAAAGCGGGAGATGCTCTCATTGTACGTGGCGTGCAGCCGGAAAGGCCATTTGTTGGCGGCCAGCAGGCTGACCACCCCCTTGAGTTCGGATTCCATGTCTCCGGGAAGGTCCGGACGCGGCTCCAGAAAGTCCTCAAAGTCCGCGGCGGAAAAGACGAGCATTTCACCCGCTCCGTTGCAGCGGTAATAATCGTCCCCCTCTCCCGGCCTGGTCATCCTGATCCATTTGGCAAAGTCCTCCTTCTCTTCCTTGGGCCTTTGGGTAAACAGATTGTAGGCAATCCGCACGGTCATTTCCCCGCGCTTGTGCAGCTCTTCAATCACCTGGTAGTCCTCCGGGTAATTCTGATAGCCGCCTCCCGCATCAATGATGCTGGTCAGGCCCAGGCGGTTAAGTTCTTTCATGAAATGCCGGGTGGAATTGATCTGGTGTTCCAGGGGCAGTTTGGGCCCCTTGGCCAGCGTGGCGTAAAGAATGGTGGCGTTTGGCCGCGCAATCAGCAGGCCGGTGGGATTGCCCTCGCTGTCGTGCTGGATTTCCCCGCCCGGAGGGTTGGGCGTATCCTTCGTATACCCGCAGGCGCGCAGGGCGGCCTTGTTGAGCATGGCGCGGCAGTACAGGTGAAGCACAAAAACGGGCGTATCCGGCGCCGCCTCATTAATCTCCTCCAGCGTAGGCATCCGGCGTTCGGCAAACTGGAACTCGCTCCAGCCGCCCACCACGCGCACCCACTGTCCCGGCGGCGTTCTGCGGGCCTGCTCCTTGAGCATGCGCATGGCGTCCGCCAGGGAGGGCACGCCGTCCCAGCGCAGTTCCATATTGTAATTCAGGCCGCCGCGGATCACGTGCAAGTGGGAATCGTTCAGGCCGGGAATGACGGTCTTTTTCCCGGCGTCGATCACCTGGGTATCCGGCCCCTTGTACTGGGCAACGTCCTCGTCGGACCCCACGGCCAGTATCTTTCCATCCTTGACGGCGACGGCGCGGGCCATCGTTCCGCGTTCATCCAGCGTTGCTATGTTGCCGTTTGAGATCATCAAATCGGCGTAAACCTTATCATTGTTTTTCATTGTTTTCATCATGGTTCGGGGTTGTTCCCGGAATGGTTCCGGCCTGCGCCCTGAAAAGCCAGGGAGACAGAATGCTGCTGATCAGCGGCATGAATACCCAGGTCAGCAGCGCCACCACACAGGCGTTGAACAGGAAAAAGGAAAGCCATCCGGGCAGCACGCTGCGGATGGGCCCACCCACGGTAATGTTCAGAAGAAAGATGACCAGGCACACGCCCAGATAGGTGGCCGCCGCCGTCTTGTAGCGCGGCGGCGTCATCATCGGGGTGCCCGGCTGGTTCAACCAGGCGTCCAGGCCGTTCATCTCCTGGATATGGGCCTCCCCTTCCGTATGGGCTCCCAGCAGCTTCATCCAGCGTTCGTACTCCGGGGAGGAAACCAGGGCTTTTCTGGCGGCGGCGCTCGCGAAACGGTCCACCACCACATATTCCCCGTTTCCGTCGGAGGGCCGCAGGACGCTGATGCCCACATGCCCGGGGCAGCTCAGCACAAAATTGACGAAATCCCGCATGGCGTGCTCAAACTGGCCTTCATGCCCCGGCAGAATATGCCGGCGCACCACAACGGTCACTTCCTCTGAAGGATTGATGGCGTTCATGCCTGATGAATGTTCAGGGTTTTTCTTCCGGCGCGCACCCCCGTGTTAACGGAGGGAGCGCCGGAAAAACTCTGCGGGCAATCAGGCGTCATGCTTCACCACCTGCGGGGACAGGGCGGACTGGGGAGCATGGTGAACCATCGTGTAGGCGTACTCCACGCCCACGCCGTAAGCGCCGCCCTGCTGCTTGAGCAGATTCATCAGGGCGTCGTAATGTTCCTTGTTCTTCCAGTCGCGCTGGAACTCCAGAAGGGCTCCGATGGTCGTCAGCCGCGTGCCGCCCGCCTGGACGATGCGGGAAAGGGCCGCCTTCTGGGCGTCCTTGGAGGTGGCGCCGCAGCAGTCCTCCACCACGTAAATGTTATAACCGTCGCCGATCATCTCAATGGCGGGCCACGTGACGCACACTTCCGTCCAGAGCCCGGTAAGGAGGATATTCTTGCGGCCCGTCGCCTTGATGGCCTTCCGGAACTCGTCGGAATCCCAGGAATTCATGGACGTGCGTTCAATGACGTGCTGGCCCGGAAAAATATCCAGGAGCTGGGGCCAGACATAGCCGGAAAAGCCCTCTGTTTCCACGGCCGTAATCACGGTGGGCACCTGGAACAGCTTGGCGGCCTTCGCCAGCAGGGTGACGTTATTGATCAGGTCGGCACGGTTGATGTTGGCTACGCCAAAGGTCATTTGGGGCTGGTGGTCAATGAAAACTACGGCAGCGTCTTCCGGCGTGTACAGCTGATGATAATGCGAGGATATCAGGGACATCATCTTATTCTCCTTATAATCTATGTTTAATTAGTGAAATCGGGACCGCAGGCGGTCAGAAAACCGCTGGTCCATGATTGGTTGGAGACCAGTTTCCCTGTTTTTGTTGACACCATGCCAGAGTGTGACAAACCGTTTTAAGGCGGCAGGCTCTCCTGAAAAGACAGCCAGTTCTCCGCCGGACCGGAGGCTTCCCTGGAAAAGGCAGTCATCTCCGCACCAAAAACGAGCGCATTCCCGGAAATCACGCCTCTCCTTCGCGGAAAGGAGGAACGGCACAGGTTTCCCCTCATCTCGTTCCCTCCGGAACGGGAAACCAGCCTGTCTTTCCTGAAAACGTCCTCCGGCTGCGGAGGCGGCGCGTTCCGTTACTTCTCTTCCCCGTGCTCGATCTTCAAGGCATCCAGAATCTTCTCATATCCAGGCAGCCGCCTCTGGAAATCCTGAAAATTCTTGTCCTCCTTCCGGGTCCAGCCCGTTTCCGCATAAGCGGCAATGCGGGGGAACACATGGCGGTGCAGTTTGTCCGCATCTGCAATCCATTCCGTCCAGACCTGGCAGCCCAGGCCGATGACGTTCTGCTGATGTTCCGGCTTCAATCCCGCGAAAACGGGTTCAAAGGAATAGGATTTGGACAGGGGGAGCTTGTCGTAACCCTTGTTCATATAAGTCATATGGGAGGTGGAATTGACCACCTGGTGACCGTCTTCAACCGCCTTGGTGGCAATCTTGTCGGACCCGTACCAGAAATGGATGATGGCCTTCCCGTCCAGCTTGCCCAGAGCGGCCCCCTGGCCGCCGTCATTGTGCACGTCGGAACCCAGAATCTCATTCCATCCGATCATCCGTATTCCCTTCTTAGCCAGCATGCCGGAAATCCGGTTCGTAAACATGATCTGAAGGTCCGGGAAATTCCTGATGCCCTTCTTCTTCATGAACTCCTCAATGTGGGGCACGCCCGCCCAGTACTTCTTATACCGCACCTCGTCGCCGCCGATGTGGATGATGCCGCCGGGAAACAGGGCCGCCAGCTCTGTCATGATATCCCCCAGAAACTGGTAGGTCCGCTCGTTGGTGGGGTCAAACGCGGTTCCGTCATTGAAGCTCACGGGAATCTCCGTCACGGGCTTGGCGGACAACTTCAATTCCGGATAGGAGAACGTGGCGGCGGCGGAATGCCCGGGAATGTCTATTTCCGGCACAATCGTTATATTCCGGTCGGCCGCATAGCGGACGATGCGCCTGATCTGCTCCTGCGTATAAAAACCTTCATGGGGCCTGCCCTCATACTTGCCGCTCCCCCACGTCTCTATCTCCGTGTCTCTCCGCTTGCTGCCGATGGAGGTCAGCTTGGGATACTTTTTAATCTGGACGCGCCATCCGGCATCGTCGGACAAATGCCAGTGCAGGATATTCATTTTCAGAAGCCCCATCTGGTCAATCAGCCTCTTCACCTCCTCCTCTCCAAAAAAATGCCTCGCTTCATCCAGCATGAAGGCGCGCCACGCAAAGCGGGGATAATCCAGCATGGAAAAAGGCTTCTCCGCCACGGTCCAGCTTACCGCCCCCTTGTCCGCGCCATCGTCAAAAAACGCGGCAGGCAGCATCTGCGCCAGGCTCTGTCCGGCGTAATACACCCCTTTTGGTGCAGCAGCCTTGATCACGATATTTCCGGGCGCCGCTTCCAGGCGGTACGCCTCCGGTCCGTACTGTTTCAGGGAAGCATCCTTCTCTATTCGGATGGCCCCCGTTCCCCCCATCCCCGCCAGGGGCAGTCCTGTTCCGCCTGATAAAAACTGCTGCAGCAGACGGGCCTGACGCTGGAACCCGACGTCCTTCTCCCGGCACACGATGCGCGTGCCTCCATCCAGCTTCACGGGCTTCGCCTCGCTTTTGTCCGCAATCCTGACGGAAACGGGCCGGGGAATGATCTGGTCCTGCGCATTCACGGTCAGGCAGCATGCTCCGGAGAGCAGGAAAAGGAATACAGGGGAAACATAGCGGAACATCACGTCCAGTATACACCGCTTCTGCCGGGAGTCTTTCCTTTTCTTCCCGTTTTTCCTTAATCCCGTTAAAAGCGGTCAGGGAACCTCCCGCTCCATGACACGCCAGCCCGTCCGCTCCGCCTGAAATGCCATGATGCGCCCCTTGCCTTCCTTTTTCCCGCGGCGTATGATGGACACCATGAAAAAAGACGATACGCCGGGCCTGTTTGCCGCCTTCGCGGACCGGCCCCTGGCGGACCGCCTGAGACCGGCCGCCCTGGAGGAAATCGTGGGCCAGGACCACCTGCTGGGAGAGGGAGGGCCCATCCGGCTCATGGCGGATTCCGGCAAGCTGACCAGCTTCGTCCTGTGGGGGCCGCCCGGCTGCGGAAAAACCACGCTGGCGCGCATCCTGGCCACGCGCACGTCCATGCACTTCGTCGCGCTCTCCGCCGTCTTCTCCGGCATGGCGGATCTGAGGAAAGCCTTTGACGAGGCCGCCAAACGGCGGGAATACGGCCAGGGAACCCTCCTCTTCGTGGATGAAATCCACCGGTTCAACCGCGCCCAGCAGGACGGCTTCCTGCCATACGTGGAAAACGGAACCGTCACGCTCGTGGGGGCCACCACGGAAAACCCCTCCTTTGAACTGAACAGCGCACTTCTCTCCCGCTGCAAGGTCTTCGTCATGCATTCCCTGGACGCTCCGGCGCTGGAAAGCATCATTGAGCGGGCGGAATCCCTTCTCCAGCGCAAGCTGCCGCTCGCTCCGGAGGCGCGCGCCACCCTCATTGAACTGGCGGACGGGGACGGCCGCTACCTCATCAACCTGATGGAAAGCGTCTTTGACCTCTGCAAGCCTGACGAGACGCTGGACACGCCGGCCCTGCTGAAAATCGTCCAGCAGCGCGCCCCGGTTTACGACAAGGACCGGGAGGGCCACTACAACCTCATCAGCGCCCTGCACAAGTCCCTGCGCGGCTCTGATACGGACGCCGCCCTGTACTGGGCCGCGCGCATGCTCCAGGGCGGGGAAGACCCGCTCTACCTGCTGCGCCGCCTCACCCGCTTCGCCATGGAGGACATCAGCCTGGCGGACCCCGCCGCGCTGCAAATGGCCATTGCCGCGTGGGACACCTATGAACGCCTGGGCTCTCCGGAAGGAGAGCTGGCGATCGCGGAACTGGTCATCTACCTGGGCTGCGCCCCCAAATCCAACAGCGCCTACACCGCCCGGGGAGCGGCCCGGAAGGCGGCCAGGGAATACGGCTCCCTGATGCCTCCGGCGCACATCCTGAACGCGCCCACCAAATTGATGAAGGAGCTGGGCTACGGAAAAAATTACGCGTACGACCACGACGCTCCGGACGCCTTTTCCGGGCAGAACTACTTTCCGGACAAGATGCCCCGCCGCCAGTTCTACAAGCCGCCGGAACGGGGCTTTGAACGGGAAATCAACAAGCGGCTGGCATACTGGGACAAACTGCGCCGCCAGCGTGCGGAAGAGGATTCCGGAAGCTCCGGCACGCGGAGAGGCCGGAAAAAGCCCCCCGCCCCGGAGGAACAGGCCCCCTCATGAGGCATCCGCCGGCCACACGGCCACTTCCGCAATCCCCTGCCCCGGCGACAGCCGGATGCGGACATACCTGGCCTTCGCCTCCCCGGAGCACGCGGCGACCAATCCGGCCCCGTCCTTCAGAAGAACGGTTTTCACATCCTTCCAGGTTTTGCCGTCTTTGCTGACCTGCACCACGGGAGGCTGCCCTTTCCATATTCCGGCGGCTTTCGCCTCCACCCGGTCCAGGCGGAATTCAAACTCCATGTCCAGCCGCCACCATGGCTCCCTGTCTTCTGCGGACGGCACCCATGCGGAAGCGCCGTCGCCATCGGACGCCTTCATCGCGTCCTGAAGATTGGAGGAAGCGGAACAAGGCCTCAAAGCCGCCAGGTTCGCCTTCTCTCCGGCTCCGGTTCCGGACTGCCCGTACCGCGCCACCTGGGCATCCCTCTCCTGCGCGGAAAAACGCCTGTAGGGCCTCTCCTTCGTTTCCGCGCTCCTGCCCGCCACGTACGCCGGGGCGTTCCGGGAAACAATCTGGATGCTGTCCCCCTTCAATCCCGGGGAAGACGCCTTGATGACCGTTTTCCCGGCGTAATAAGACCGGAACTCAATAGCCGCGCAGCCGTCAATGAAGTCAATGTCCGTCCCGGGCGTGAACGTGATGCTCTTGCCGGTGGGGAACTCTCCGGGGCCTGATTCCACCGTGAGCGTTACCGGAACGGCATTGGCTATCTGCCTGCCGGAGGCATCCGCCACCTTCACGGTCACGTGCACATCGTCCGTGCCGTCAGCCGGGCTGATGACCTTCTTGTCCGCGGTCAGCTTCACCTGCGCAGGCGTTCCCTCCACGGGCCATTCCGGCGGGGGAATGTTTTTAAACTCATTCCTGTACCAGTACCAGGCCCTCTTGGGAATGCGGAAGTAATCCACAATGCCCATGCGTCCGCCGGAGGGCCAGATGCTGCCGTGGTCAAAACCGCACCAGACCGCCTCCCCCGCGCGCCAGGCATAGCGCGCCCCCGCCTGCTTGTCCCCGGCCATGTCCCCCCAGCCCGGCGCATAAGCCCCCGGCCTCCTGCAGCTCACGGAACCGTATTCCGTCACCATGCTGGGCCTGCCGGGCGTCTTCACATGGGAGCCGTCCCCGTTGAAGGCGGCCATGTCCCCCAGCTTGTCGAAATCGCCGCGCTGGCCTCCCCCGGCGCACACGGGGCGCGTCGGGTCCAGCTCTTTCACCAGGGCAATCAGCTTGCCGCACAGGGCCCTGGCCTCCGGCGCATGCCGGGTGAAAAACGGTTCGTTGCTGATGCTCCAGATGACGATGGAAGGGTGGTTGCGGAATTGCAGCACCATCTCCCTCACCTGGCGCATGCAACTCTCCTCAAACGCGGCGCGGTCCTTCTCTTCCGTGGGATAGGCGTCGCAATTCCAGTACCTGTCGTGCTCCTTGAAGCCGCCCATGCCCCAGAAAATGCCTTCATTCAGCATGCACATCCCCTCCCGGTCGCAGGCGTCCAGAAAAGCCTGGGAATGGGGATAATGGGAGCCGCGGATGAAATTGAACCCGGCGTCCTTCATCAGCAGCACGTCCCGGCGCGCTCCGGCGTCCGTCACGGCATCCCCCCATCCCGCGTGGTCCTGGTGCACGTTGGCTCCTTGCAGGTAAACGGGCTTCCCGTTAATCAGCATGCCCCGGTCCGCCGTCAGCTCCAGGGTGCGGAAGCCCAGGGGATTCTCCGCCCGGTCCAGCACTTTTCCCCCTTCGCCCACCAGCTCCGTCGTCACGCGGTACATGTTGGGAACGGCCGGACTCCACAGCCTGGGAGCGGCCAGCGGAGGCAGGTCCGTCTGAACGCACGCTTCCTTTCCCGCGCCCAGTTCCACGGGCTCTTCCCCGCGGAGCACCACGCGGCCACCCTTGTCCTCCCTCACGGTGTGGCGCACCGTCACCCTCTTTATCCTCTCGCTATCATTCTTCACTGCCGCCAGAATGCGGACCTTCCCGCGGGAAGGAGTCACTTCCGGCGTCTGCACCCAGATGCCGTGCGCGGGAAGATGCACGGGAGAACACACGTGCAGATGCACGTTCCGGTACAGGCCGCCGGAAAAGGTATGCTCTCCCGCCCGCGGGGCGATGCGGGGGTTCCAGCGGTTGTCCACGCGCACCTCCACCCAATTCTCCCCGCGTTTCAGGAAAGGCGTCAAATCCGTCCGGAACGCCGTATACCCCCCTTCATGCCATCCTGCGGCCTTTCCGTTCACCGTCACCTCCGCCACCTGGAAGGCTGCGCCGCAATCCAGAAAAACCTTCTGCCCCAGCCATTCCTCCGGCACCACGAGCTTCTTGCGGTAGGAGCCGCGCCCCGTGTAAAAGGAATCGGACATGAAATAGGGCAGGCTGAACGTATGTGGCAAATGCGCCGTCTGCCAGCCGCTTTTACCGGGCTCGTCTTCCAGCCGGAACTCCCAGCCGCGGTTCCAGGCCATCCTCCTGCAGGGAGACGAAGCTTTCTCCGCGGCGGAAACGGGCGTTTCCGCTCCGGCCATGGAAAAACACAGGGCGGCGGCGCCCAGCATACAGGCAATCATCTTGCGCATGCGTATGCTACCATTCCACGGTGCTCTTTCTTTCAACCAAAAAACATTTCCGCTCCCTGGAGCGCCCGCAGCAACAAGCCGTGCACCCCTTCCGGGCTGCACGGCTGGAAAAAAGCCTTCATTCAGGAAAGCGGCGCTCCCGCCGATCGTTACTGGGTAATAATATTCAGTTCAGCAACGGTGGCGCTTTGCTCGCCGCCCTTCACCGGGGAGCGGGCGTCCAGCTTGAAATAGCGGGCCTCCACAGGTTTGCCGAAGTCGATGCGCTGAACAGCCGGATCCTTCCGGATGTAATGGTAGGTGAACTGGCCTTTTTTCACTTCCTTCCAGTTCTGCCCGTCATCGGAAACGGAGAACGTGTACTGGCTGATGAGGCCCTTGTCCTTGTCCATTCTGGGCGTGTAGATGAATCCGGTGAACTTCATTCTGGTTCCCATGTCCACGGCAATGGAGTGGGGGAAGCCCGGCAGGCCGTTCGTATAGGACGTATGCCAGCAGGTATCCGGGTTCCCGTCAATGGCAAAGTGGGCGAAGCCGGTATCCGGCTCTTCCGAGGAAGCGCTCAGGATCTTCCATTCGCCCTGCCCCTTGATAAGGGGGAATTTCCGCTCGCCGGGAGACGTGGGAGGCACTTTGCCGGATTTCCCGGCGGCAGCCCAGGCCCTCACTTCCCCTTCGGGAAGCTTGAAGGGTTTCCGGTACGTTTTTTCCGGCCCCTTGTTGACGGAATACTTCATCTCCGTTCCGGGCGTGGAGGAAACCAAGCTGACCATGCCGTCCCCGTCCCGTTCAATCACGGGGGAATGGGGCACGCCCAGTCCCGCGCGCCCCAGGTTCAGCAGGGCGGACGTGGGGGCCAGCACAAAGCCCAGGGGGGTGGCTTCGCTCAGCGTCTGGTACTTCGCCAGGGGGCGCGGCCCGCAGGAGGAACCGCCCAGCCCCATCTGGAAGGCGTCCAGATTCACGATCACCTTGTCCTTCTCCGGCAGCCTGTCCAGGCTTTTGGCGTTGTTGAGCTCCTTCGGCGTATAACGCAGGATGGACACTTCCAGCGGGGCCCTGGGAGAAGCGGAGCCTACCCACAGCGCCGGAGCCGCCTTGGGTCTGGACAGGGCCACCCAGTCCGTCTCCATGCGGTTGCCCATGTCCTGGGGGCGGGAATAGGCGAAAAACATGTCGTCCACGGAAGTGCGGAACACGTCCTTCCAGCAGCTCGTGCGGCGGTCCCGGTAATTGTCCCACGGCCCCAGCCCCAGGTATTCCACCTGGTCATAGGCGGCAGGCATCCCGAAGGTGACGCCCAGCCGCAGGAGCTCTTCCCCCTTGGCGGAGGGATACATTCTGACGGAGGCATTGATGACGCCGTTGCCGAACACCGTCCAGGCAACCTCCCCGGAGAAGGAAAGGCCGGAGCCTTTCGTCCGGAATTGCGCCGTAATGCGGGCCACGCCGGGAGAAATGACGGCGGCCTTCACATCGGAATACTCCGCCTTCATGGTCTGCATCTTCATCTTCCCCTCAACCTTGCTCCTGATCCAGGCGTCGTTGTCCACCGGGGAACGGTACGCCTGGAGCGCCACCGGATAGCCGGGCAGAATCAGGTCCTGGCTGCCGTACCGGAGGGCGGAAAGCATGCCGTCCTTGAAGGAGGCGGAAAAGCCCTTCCCCTGCACCACCACGGGATCGCCCTGGCGCACGGAGACGGCGGGCAGCGCCGCCGGAGCCTTCACGGAAGCCTCCTTCTCCACGGCCGCCGGGAACCACTCGTAAGCTTCGCACTCGTCCGCCACATGCTCCAGTTGTTTGGCGGAAAGCTCCTTCACGTCTTCCGGCAGCTTGAACCGGGCGTCCGCCAGAACCATCAGGGAGCCCGTCTGCATGGCGGCGGAAGGCAGTTTCACCGTCACGGACTTGCCGGGGGCCGTCTCCGGCAGAGCCATGCGCTCCACGGCATGCTTGCCGCCGGGCGCGAGGGACACCAGGTAAAGCGTATAGCCCTTCAACGGCTTGTGGAAATACTTGTTGCGAACGGTCAGGGAACCGTCCTTGCGGTCAAAGGCCATGTACTGGTACACCTTCTTTACTTCCTTCGTCTTGGCCGTGGTGTTCCGGTTGCCCAGAATGATGCCGTTGTCGCAGAAATTGGCCTGGTTGGGCCTGTCCCCGAACATGCCGCCGTAGGCCTGCGTCACGCCCTTGAAGGGAGCGGGCTTGTAAATGCCGTTCCCGGCAGGGTTGGCGCGGAGGGACTGGTCCACAAAATCCCAGATGGCCCCGCCCACCATGCGAGGGGAGGACTCAAAGGCTTCCATGTACTCCTTGAAATTGCCCAGGGCATTCCCCATGGAATGGGCGTATTCGCACACGAAGAAGGGGCGGGAAGTCTTCTGCTTCCCCCAGTTTTCCACCCGGTCCACGGGCGGATACATGGCGGAATCCATGTCCACGGCCTTATGGCCGTGCGGGAATTCGCAGTAATGGAGGGGGCGCGTATCGTCATAGGCCCTGATGGCTTCCGAGGCCGCTTCAAAATTCGGCCCGTTGCCGGACTCGTTGCCCAGGGACCAGAACACGATGGAGGGATGGTTCTTGGAACGGTGCACCATGCTCATGTTGCGTTCCACATGCGCCTTCTTCCATGAAGGCTTCCGGGAAATATCCATGCCGCTGTTGCGGATGCCGTGGGCCTCGCAGTTGGCTTCATCCATCACGTACAGGCCGTAGCGGTCGCACAGTTCGTAGAAATAGGGATGGTTGGGATAGTGGGAGCAGCGGACGGTGTTGATGTTGTGCGCCTTGATGATCTGCACGTCCTTTTCCATCACCTCCCGCGGAATGGCGCGCCCGTAGTCCGGATGCGCTTCATGACGGTTGACGCCCTTGAACTTGACGGCCTTTCCGTTGACCAGCACCGCGCCGTTATCGGCGATTTCCACGGAACGGAAGCCGATATTGACGGACCGGGGGTCCTTCCCGTTCAGGGAATAGGTCACCTTGTACAGGTTGGGCGTTTCCGCCGTCCACGGCTTCACGCCGGGAAACTTCCTGTCCAGAGCCACCTGAACCTCGCCTCCGGCGGGAATGGCGGGAACTTCCAGCGTGCCGGAATCCAGCCTGCCCCTGTTGTCCGTCTGCACGCGGCCGGAGCCGCTCGCGCCCTCCCAATTTAAATTGGTGGAAATCCCTTCAATGGAATAATCCAGCTTCATTCCGGCGGGAATATCCTTCTTGCCGGAATTGCGGATGGTGAACGTTCCGTCCAGCACCCCGGTCGTGTAATCCTTCCTGTCCAGCCCCGCCTTCAGGAACAGGTCGCGCACGTGCACCTGCGGCTGGGCGAACAGGGTCACGTCCCGGAAAATGCCGGAAAGGCGCAGGAAATCCTGGTCCTCCAGATAGGAGCCGTCGCTCCAGCGGTACACCTCCACGGCAATCGTGTTCCTGCCCGGCTTCACATAGGGAGTCAGGTCGAACTCGCCGCCCGTATAGGAATCCTCGGAATAGCCGACTTTCCGGCCGTTCACCCACACGTAAAAGGCGGACTCCACCCCGTCAAACCGGATCATTACCTGCTCCCCCTTCCAGGAGGCGGGGAGATTGAAATCCCGTCGGTAGGAGCCCACGGAATTGCGCTCCTTGTATGCCGGCCAGTTCCTGGGCGGCTCTCCCATCACCTTGGGGGGATTCGGCTTGAAGGGATACGGGACGTTCGTGTAAATGGCCGTTCCATAGCCCGCAAGCTGCCAGTTGGAAGGCACCTTGACCGTATCCCATCCGGAAACGGAATAGGAAGGCTTGAAGAAATCGGCAGGCCTCCCGTCCGGCGTCATGGAAAACTTGAATTTCCAATCGCCGTTCAGGCTCAGCGTCTTGTCTCCCGCCGGGAGAACGGAGGCGCGGGGAGCCTCCTTGTTGATTCCCGTCACCTCTTCATTCTCCCAGTCCGGGGCTTCCCCCAGCAGGGGCAGCGCCGGAGCCAGGCACATCATGGAAAACAAAAATGCTCGTACCGTCTTCATCTCGGGTCAGGTGCTGGATTGCTTACTTGTACTTGTTGATGGAAGGGTCCTGATAGCGCTCGGAATCCTTCTTTCCTTCCTCCCCCCCGGAAGGCTTCAAGGTCCATTTGCAGGAATCCGTGTACGTTTTCCCGCCCACGGAGGCCGTGGCCGTGATGGTGTTGACACCGGGCTTGAGAGTCACTTCAGGCCAGACGGCGCGCTTCAATTCATCCGGCTTGACGCTTCCCACGGCCTTCCCGTTGACGGCCAGCTTCACCGCAGGGGCATTGCTGTAAACCTTCACGGGCACCGTCTTTTCCGTGCGCTCCGCAAACCTGCGGGACGTAATGTACACGGTCGGCTGGGGACTCCAGTTGGCCTTGTAGAAGAAATAGGCGTCCTTGGGCGTCTTGCGGTCATAGGTCACCAGCCCCTTGTCATTGATGCCGGGGCTTTCCCCCTCAAAGCGGGAGGCGGAACCGAAGTCAAACATGTTCCAGACAAAGGAGCCCCACACCTCCGGCCTCTCCCTGATGCACTTGTAATTGATCTCATGCGCCTGGGACTGCCATTCCTCCGGATGCCAGAACCCCGTGGGGGACGGCCTTTTGGCCGGATTCTCATGCATGCCCGTGCTGGCGCCATGGCCGTATTCGCTGACGGCGATTCCCATTTTGCCGCCGTAATCGCGGATGTAGCCGTTCAGGTTCCCCTTCATGGTTTCCGGGCCGCCCCCGTACCAGCCGGGATACGTATTGAACGCGATGTGGTCCGGAATATTGTTCAGCTTCTTGCGGCCCGCCTGGTTGCTGGCCGCCACTGTCATGCGGGAGGGGTCCGTCTCCTTCACGAACTTGTTCAGTTCCGTCAATTCAGCCTCCATGTCCACCCCTTTGGAGGAAGCCTCCGGCTGGTGGCCGATTTCATTGAAAATGCCCCACATGCAAATGGAGGGGTGGTTCCAGTGCTGGTAAATCATTTCCCGGGCCTGGAGGCGGTTGTTCTCCCGGAACTCCGGCGTATCACGCACCAGGTTGACGTTGGGCACCTCGGACCAGACGACCAGCCCCGTCTTGTCGCACAGGTCGTAAACATTACTGGAGGCTGGATAGTGGCCCGTTCTCAAGCCGTCCGCTCCCATGTCTGCAATCAGCCGGATGTCCCGCGCCTCATCTTCCGGAGAAAGCGCCCAGCCCTTCCCCTTCATGTCCTGGTGGCGGCTGACGCCCTTGACCTGCATGGGCTTCCCGTTCAGGACAAAGCCCTTCCCGGGATCGACGGAAACGGTCCGGAGGCCCAGAGGCTGCACTATTTCGTCCGTCTGGCCGTCCGCCGTCCTGATGGAAGTCTTCACCTGGTAGAGGTAGGGATTCCTGACTCCGTTCCAGAGCACGGGCTTGGCGATCGCCAGCGTTACGGGAACCTCCAGGTTCTTCTTTTCCCCGGCGGCGGCTTTCACCGTCTTTCCGGCCACCTTCCTGCCCTTCATGTCCAGGATTTCCACGGCTACATCCACGTCCCGCGCCTTCCCGTCCGAGTTCAGCAGGGTCTTCACTTCCACCTCCGCTTTGGACTTATCCAGGGACTTCGTCGTAATGAAGACGCCGGGGGAGGCGTAAAAGAGGGGGTCAATGCACACGCCGTCCGTTTCAATCAGCTCAATGGGCCGGTACAGGCCGCCGAACATGGAAAAATCCCCGCGCTGGGGCGCTATATGTTCCCGCTGCGTATTGTCCACCAGAACGGAAACCGTGTTGGCGCCTTGTTTCAGGAGGGGAGTGATTTCATAACAGAAAGCGGTAAACGCCCCCTCATGCCTGCCGGCAGGCTTCCCGTTGACGGAAACCTCGGAAACGATGCTGGCGCCTCCGCCGCGGATGAAATACCTCTTGCCCGGCCTGGGGGCCACCGGAAGAGTGCGGGAATAAACGGCGGAGCCGCGCCGGTAGGCGTCGCTGTTGACGGACTTGGCGTCTCCGCGCTGCCCCTTCACGCCGTCCGCGGCATCCTCCGCATTCCAGGTATGGGGAACCGCCACCTTCCCGGAAGAGCCTCCGTTGAAGCTGTAATCCCAGGAGCCGTTCAGGGAATGGACCTCACGGGCATCAGCCGCCAGAAAGGAGCCCAGGGCGCAGCACAGCCCGGCACACGATACGTTGAAAGAGTGAATTCTGATGTTCATGGTACAGCGGAATAATTTATCTCATACGTTCAGGCATGTAAAATACTTTCATCCTGCGGGGGAGTTCTCCCCTTCTTCTAACAAGAATTTATTGGCGTCAAATGGATAGTGTTCAATTTAACATTCATGAACATAACCATGCTTTCTAACATTTTCGGTTCCTGCACTACCAGAAACTTTGATTTTCCGATCGGATCAAAGAAAACATAAGTAACAACATATCCTTTACGGTTACGCGTTTTCCGATGGAAAGCATAAGTTTTCTTTACTATAAGGATGGCCTTTTTCATTAAAACCGTGTTTGTACAAACACGAGGAATGAGTATGAGAAAAGCACCGAATACAAATAAGTTGAAATACGTTGGAGCCGCGCTTCTGGAAGGGGAATCAGTCACCCTGATCCAGGCTGCAAGGCTGGTATTGGAAATCAAGGAGGCCCTGGGAGATGAAATCTGCACCATCACCCGGTGCAGGGAAGTCGTCTCCCTGGGACTGAACGCCATCAAGAACAAACACCATACCGTCAGCTTCGGTACGGCGGCCGTGGAATGCCTGCGTTCCAAAAGCCATCGCCGTCCCCGGACGCTGACGGACATCAGGAGCATCATCCACAAGCTCAAGAAGAGCAACCCGGAACTGGAGCACACGCCCCTCCGGAACCTGAGCGTGGAGGAATGCCAGAGCATCCTGATGAACACCTTCACCACGTCCCGTCAGAGGCACAAGGCGAGGCTCATCCTGAGCGGCATCTTCTCCTTCTCCGTCAAGCGCGGATGGTGTGATGAAAACCCCATCCTCCGCGTGGATACGCCCTTCCTGCGGGAGCAGGAAATTCCCGCCCTGACGCTGAAAGAAGTGACCCAGCTTCTCAAGGCGTGCATGGATGAATTTGACGGAAGCTGCGTGGCTGGAGCGGCCCTGATGATCTTTGCGGGCATCCGTCCGCAGGAAGTGGAACGCCTGCTCTGGGAAAACATCGCCATCCGCGACGGCTGCGTGATCCTGAACTCCAAGCATACCAAGACCGGAGGCGCCAGACACGTCACCATCCTGCCCGTGCTTGCCAAATGGCTCAAATTCTGCCGTGACAAAAGCAAGCCCGGACCCGGCACGCCCATTTGCCCGAAGGGCTGGACGATCAAGTGGCGCAAAATCCGCAAAAAAGCCGGCTGGGGCGGAAGAAAGAAATCATGGGTGCCTGACTGCCTGCGGCATACCTATGCCAGCTATCACGCCAAGCACTTCAAGGACTACAACCTGCTGCAAATGGAAATGGGCCACCGCTCCTCCTCCCTGCTCCGCACGCGGTACCTGAACATGAAAGGCATTTCCCCGCAAACGGCCACGCGCTTCTGGGGGCTGACGCCGGCCAAGGTCATTGCGGAGACGGAACCGCCGGAAGAACCGCCGGCGGCCTGATGGGCAAAGAGAAAAACGCTTTGGAACGGAAGGCCCTTTTCCCTGCCGGGGCATGGAAAAAAGGCCGTTTCCTACAGCTCGTAATAGGTATATCCGTTCAGGCCGGAACGGAACACTTCCAGAGCCCTCCGGCGTTCTGACGGAGATATTTTCCCGTCGGCTACGGCCTGTTCCGCAAACGTGCGGAACTTGTTGATCAGCTCCTTGGGGTCATATTCCACGTAGGAAAGGACGTCAGCCACCGTATCGCCCTCCACTTCATGGGTGTAAACGGGGCGGCCGCCTTCCAGGTGCACGCCCACCACGTTCGTATCCCCCAGCAGGTTGTGCAGGTCTCCCAGGGTCTCCTGATAGGCCCCCACCAGGAACACGCCTATGTAATAATCGTCCTCTCCGGGCTTGATGGCATGGAGGGGGAGAGCGGTAGCCACGTCCTCACGGTCGATGAAATGGTCTATCTTCCCGTCGCAGTCACAGGTGATGTCCGCCAGCACGGCCTTGTTCGTGGGCCGTTCGTTCAAACGGTGCAGAGGCATCACGGGGAAAAGCTGGCGGATGGCCCAGGAATCCGGCAGGGACTGGAACAGGGAGAAATTGCCGTAATAAAAGTCCACCATGGAGCAGGAAAGCTCCCGGAGGTCTTCCGGAATGGTTTCCATCTCCGCCAGCATGCGGGAAATGCGGCTCAGGATGTGCCAGTAATAGGCCTCTCCCAGCCCGCGCTGGCGCAGGGTGGCGTTCCCGTAAAAAAACTGGGCGCGCAGCTGGTCCCGGTAATAGCAGGCGTCATTGTAGCACTCCTGCATGTTCTTCCTGGCCAGGGTCCGGTCCGTATCCGCAAAAGCCTTCAACAGCTCCGGCGCATCCTCCGGCAGCTCGGGCGGCGGTTCCTCGCCCGGCGCGCTCGTCACGTCCAGCACGTTGAACACCAGCACGGAATAATAGGCCACTACGGCACGCCCGGACTCCGTCACCAGCGTGGGATGGGGCACCTCGTACTTGGTGCACATATCCCCCACCACCTCCACCACGTCACGGGCGAACTCCGCAATGGAATAGTTGCAGGAGGAATGGAAATTCGTCTTGGACCCGTCGTAATCCACGGCCAGGCCGCCGCCCATGTCCAGCGTGCCCAGCGGCGCGCCCTCCTTCACCAGGTCCACGTAAATGCGGGCGGCCTCCGTCAGCCCCTCGCGCACCACGGAAATATTCGGAATCTGGGAACCCTGGTGGTAATGGAGCAGCTTCAAGCAATCCAGCGCATCCACCTGCTTCAGCTTATCCACCACGTCCACCACCTGGGCCGCGTTCAGGCCGAAGACGGACTTGTCCCCCGCGGACTCCTGCCACAGGCCGGACCCCTTGGCCGCCAGCTTGATGCGCACGCCCAGATTGGGGCGGATGTCCATCCTCCGGGCGCGTTCCAGAATCACGTCCAGCTCGGAAGGCATTTCCAGCACAATGAAAATATTCAGCCCCATCTTCTGGGCCGTCAGCGCCAGGTCAATGAATTCGTCATCCTTGTACCCGTTGCAGATCAGGTAGGCATTCGGATTGTGCATGTGGGCCATGGCGGCAATCAGCTCCGGCTTGGAACCGGCCTCCAGACCGTAATCATACTTGGTGCCGAACTCCGCGATCTCCTCCACCACCTGCCGCTGCTGGTTCACCTTGATGGGGTAGACACCCTGGTACTTGCCCTGGTAATCCGCTTCCTTGATCGCCTTCCGGAAGCTGTCGTTCAGCTCCGCAATGCGGCTGCGCAGCAGGTCCCGGAAACGGAACAGCACGGGAACGGTGGTGCCGCGCTCCTTCAGGCCTTCCAGCAGGTCGCACAGGCTGATATCCTTTTTCCCGCCGTCCTCGTCGTTCAGGCGTACGGTCACTTCCCCTTTCTTGTTGATCCGGAAATAACCGTTCCCCCAGTCGTCAATGCCGTACAAATCTGCGGAATCATGATGACTCCAACCCCGGACTTTCTGTTTGATGCCTTCTTTAGCTGCTGCCATGTCAATCTGTCTGGTCAAATGTTCTAGCCCAGGCGGGCTTCAAAATCTTCATAAGTAAAGCGGCGCACCGTCTCCACGGAGCCGTCCTTCCTCTGGACGGCGATGTCCGGGTGGCGCACGCCGTTGAAAAACGTGGTCTTCACCATCGTATAATGCGCCATATCGTCAAACACGAGTTCGTCGCCTGCCGCCAGGGGCTCCGCAAAGGAATAATCCCCTATCCGGTCTCCCGCCAGACACGTGGGCGCGCCCAGGCGGTACGTATGGGAGCCCTCCCCGGCGTTCCCCGCCAGCGCGTAGCTCTCCCCGGCCATCTGCACGGCGGGCTGCCGCGCGGAACGGAGGGAGGCGTCCCGGACAATCTGGAATACGTCCGGGCGGTAGGGCATTTCCAGCGTATCCGGCATGTGGGCGGACGCGGAAACATCCAGAACGGCGTGCTCCACCCCTTCCGAGGAAAAAATATCCAGCACCCTGCACCTCAGCACGCCGGTATGGATGGCTGCGGCCTCTCCCGGCTCCAGCCAGACCTCCACCCCGTAGCGCTCGCGAATGCGGCGGACGAGCTCCGCCAGCAGCTTCCGGTCATAGCCGGGCTTGGTAATCCAATGGCCCCCGCCCATGTTCAGCCACGTCATCTCCGGGCGGGACAGGATGTGGCCGAAGTGCCGTTCCACCGCGCCCAGCGTAGCCGCCAGGTCATCCGCCCCCTGTTCGCACAGGGTATGGAAATGAAGGCCGGAAATGCCGGTCAAATCCGCCCCCTGCATCACGTCCGGCGTGACGCCCAGGCGGGAGCCGGGCGCGCAGGGGTCATACAGGGGCGTGTGGCCGGTGGAAAACCGGGGATTGACGCGCAAGCCGCACTTCAGCTCCCCGGAAAGAAAGCGGGGATGCCGCATCACCTCCTCCCGGAAGCGGCTCCACTGCGTCAGGCTGTTAAAATCAAGGTGGTCGGAAATCTCCGCCAGCTCCGCTATTTCTTCTGGAGCATAGCCGGGAGAATAGGTCAGCACATGCTTCCCGAACCTGCGCCGGGCCAGCCGCGCCTCCCACAGGCCGGACGCGCAGCAGCCGTCCAGCCAGGGGGACAGGGCATCAAAGCAGGGCCAGCAGGAAAAACCTTTCAGAGCCAGCACGATACGGCACCCGGCGGCATCCGCCACATCCCTCAGGATAAGGGCGTTGCGTTCCAGGGCAGACTCGCTGATGACGAAGGCGGACATAAAGCAACGACAACCTAAGCGATTCAGAACGATTTGCGAGAAAAATTTGAGTAATCTACCATCATACCCTCAAGGCGGCACGCATGAAAGGCTTCCGCCGCGCCTGCGCGGTTCCCCTCATCAAACGGAAACGTCAAAAAACGCCACAAATCGGCACTTCCTGCATTCTTTTCCTTGAAATGGGATGTGTTTTCCTCTTTTATAACGTAACCATTGCGATTGCCATGACTAACATTCATCCCTTCACCACTGCAGCAGCCTGCATCCTGACCGCCGGAGCAGCGCTCTTCACCAGCTCCTGCCAACCTACCTCTCCCGAGAGCTACGCCCGTCAATTCGCTACTGCCCAGCACGTTTCCGTACACGGGTACAACGGCCGTGAAACGCTGACCACCAGGGTTTACGCCGACTGGGGCGGCATGCCGGCCAATGCGCGCCGCGCCATGGAGGAATACATCAAGGGAGCCGAATGGAAAACGATGGACTACATCCGTCCGCAGTACTTCATCCAGGTGGACCGCTCCTACTGGGCGATCTGCATTGACAATGACGGCAACCTGGTGGGCATCATTCCCTTCCGCAATGGCAGGGACGCCCGCAAGATGTCCGTCAACAACCACTTCAAGATGCTGGTCAACACGACGGACCGCGCTCCCGCCCTGGGCTATGCCATCCTGAAAAACCTGGCTTATGCGGACGGCCTCCGCGTCAGCACACGCAAGGCTGACGGCCTGGAAACGCCCGTTCCGGCGCCCCCCGCCGTGAAGGTGGTCGTTCCTCCCAAGGAAACCGCTCCGGCTGCCGCCCCCGCCGCCAAGCCTGCCGCAGCTCCTGCTGCCGAACCCGGCACGACGGAGGAAACTCCTGCGGAAGACGCTACCGGAACGGAAGAAACTCCCGCTGCGGATAACGCGACTGAAGGCGGCGACGCCACGGCGACGGATGACGCCGCTTCCGACGACTTTTAAGATGCCTCCCCTTCCGGGGATGCCATCGCCTTAATTTCCACCACGCTCCGCCGGCACGTACGGCGGGGCGTTTTTTATCCCCGTTCCTCCGGAACAAAAGCAAGTTTGCCGTTATTTTCACCTTCTCCCCATCCTGAAAAAAGAGAACGGAAAAATTGCGTTTTTAAGCGGGACCGTATTTCCGGGAAGGGGAAACTTCCTCCGCTGAATATCGGAAAAGCTACCGCAGGAAAGGCAGGGAGGCTCCCTGCCCGGATGGGGGCAGAATGGCCGTGCCGGGGAATACGCCGTTTTCCCGTGTTTTCCCATGGACAGCCTGCGGAGGAATGGCTTGCCTGAAAAGCCCGGAGGATTTCACGGGAACCGCATGGAGCGCCGCAAGCCTTTGCGGCAGATGAAAAGAAACTGAGCGCCAGCGAACGGATATTGAAAAAAGTCCGTTAATCAAAACAGCGTACGCCCTCCGGCCGCCTGTTCATGCGGAAGCCGCAGAAATTGGCGGCGCTTACCGCAGGTCTTTTCAGAACAGGAACGCGGCGCGGAGAAAAGCGCCTGTGAACAGCCCGTTTCATGGAGAAACTGCCCTTCCGGCAAAGGCGGTCACAAGCTGGATGCCCTGCCGGAAGCAGGGCATTCCCATTCACCCGCCTTCACCAGAGGCACATCTGCCGGCCCTGATGGAAAAGAAACCGGAAACTGCTGCGGAATCTCAATTCCCGCCCTTCTTCACCTGGTCGGGCCACGGAACGGAGCTTCCTTCCGGCGCGCCCAGCTCATTACCCTTCTTGTAGGTGGGCATCTGCGCCTTCCGCTCGCGGAGCAGCTTGCCCATCAGGCCGGCCATTTCCTTCAACTTCCGCGGCTCCCTGGCAGCCAGGTTTTCCTTTTCACCGATATCCTTCTTCAAATTGTACAGCTCAAAGCTCTGGTTCCCGTGACGGTAAATCAGCTTCCAGTCCCCGTGGCGCAGGGCGGTGGAAGCGCCGTACTGAGGAGCCTGACGATTGTTTTCCCCCCAGTTGTTGGGCTGGTGGAACAGCAGGGGACGGTCCGCAGGGAACCGGCCTCCCTTGAGCAGCGGGACCAGGCTCAGGCCGTCCAGCTTCTGCGGAACCTTGGCGTTCCGGCATCCCGCTATATCCAGAAGGGTCGGGAAAAAGTCGTCAATCACCACCGGAACAGCGCACCTGGAACCGCCCTTCGTCACGCCGGGCCAGGAAACGATCATGGGCTCCCGGATGCCGCCCTCCATGCACGATCCCTTGCCGAAGGAAAGGGGATAATTGGCGTCCTCATTGCCCAGCCTGCCGGAAATGGCCAGGCCGCCGTTGTCCGACATGAACACCAGCACCGTGTTCTTGTCCATGTCATGCTCCTTGAGGTACTTCATGATATCCCCCAGGCTCTTGTCCATCCCCTCGATCAACCCGGAATAATGCTTCTCCACCGGAGACCACTTGTGCCCGTCCTCCGGATTCTTGTAGGAATCCGCAAACCTCTTGTCGTAGGCGCGTTCATCCAGCGGGGAGTGCAGGGCGTACTGGGCCATGTACAGGTAAAAGGGCTTGCCGGCCTCCTTCGGATTGGTCCTGATGGCTTCCAGCCTCTTGAGGGCCTCAAGAGTCAGCGCCTCCGTCAAAAATACGTCGTCCTGGTAATAATTATTCTCATCCAGCCCGCGCACATGGTTGAACCCTTTTCCGTAATGCTTGGAACCGCGGTAATCTGCCGGGTGACCGATTTCCGTACCCGCAATATTATAGTCAAATCCCATATTCAACGGGTTGGATCCCGGCGTTCCCTGGGTGCCGAAATGGGCCTTCCCGCAGTGCACGGTGACGTAGCCGCACTTCTTCAGCATCTCCGGCAGCGTGGCCGCCGTGACGAAGGGGCGCGTCATGTTGTAATGCATGTCTTCCCCGGAAATGGGGCGTTTCGTCGTCCCCCGGGCGGGAATCCCAACCGGCTGGAGGCCGTTGAGGGCCCAGTCCGGCGGCTGGAGATTTTTGTTGTTGCGGTCCGTCGTTCCGTTCTGCTCCCTCACCCAGCAGGTCACGCGGTGCCGCGCCGGATTCATGCCGGACATCAGGCTCACGCGGGAAGGCGTGCAGAGGGGATGGGCGTACGCATCCGTAAACGTCATGCCCTGCGCGGCCAGCTTCTCCATGTTGGGCGTGCGGTAGCGCTCGTTCAGGAACGTCTTCTTCGGGTTGCCCCGGTCGTCGGACCAGAACGGGTGGGACGTATCCTGCCAGCCCATGTCATCCACCAGGAAAACGATGATATTGGGCTTCTTTCCGGAAACGGGGTGGGAAGTATTGCTCTGGGCGGACGCCCCGGCAAGCAGGGAAAACGCGCCGCAGGCGGCGGACAGGAGACAGGCGGAGAACTTCATGGTCGCAACATATTTAATATAATCGTCAAAATCCTTTCAACCTAAAAATACGCACAAGCAACCTCTGGTCTTTCCTCTTTTTTCCGGAAAAAGGCATCATCCTCCGGGAAGCGGCGGAAACGCTTTTGCGCCACCGGGTTTAGGCTTGATTGGCCAGCGGGCGGAGTATACATTCCTCCCCATCATGTCCGAGCGCAAGAAACCATATCCCTTTGACGTTTTTGAACCCAAATGGCAGCAGATCTGGGACGAAAGGAAAACCTTTAAAGTAAGCAATCCCGGAGAAGAGGGCTTTGACGCGTCCAAACCCAAATACTACGTGCTGGACATGTTCCCCTACCCCAGCGGCGCGGGCCTGCACGTGGGCCATCCGGAAGGGTATACCGCCACGGACATCGTAGCGCGCTTCAAGCGCATGAACGGCTTCAACGTCCTTCACCCCATGGGGTGGGACTCCTTCGGCCTTCCCGCGGAGCAATACGCCATCAAGACCGGGCAGCACCCCTCCGTCACCACCTTCCAAAACATTGACAACTTCCGCCGCCAGCTCAAGATGCTGGGCTTCTCCTATGACTGGGACCGGGAAATAGCCACGACGGACCATGAATACGTGCGCTGGACCCAGTGGATATTCCTCCAGCTCTACAACTCCTACTACAACAGGGAACTGAAAAAGGCGCGCCCCGTCTCCGAACTGGAGGAACAGGGGCTGAGCCGCGAGGAAATCGACCAGCGCCGCCTGGCCTACGTGGCGGAAGCGGCCGTCAACTGGTCCCCGGACCTGGGCACCGTCCTGGCCAACGAGGAAGTGGAGGAATGGAAATCCAAGGGCCACCGGGTGGAACGCCGCCCCCTGCGCCAGTGGATGCTGCGCATCACGGACTACGCGGAGCGCCTCATTGACGAACTGGAGCCGCTGGACTGGCCGGAATCCATCAAACTGCTCCAGCGCAACTGGATAGGCAAATCTGAAGGGGCGGAAGTGGACTTCACCCTGAACGGGGAAACCATCACCGTTTACACCACCAGGCCGGACACCCTCTTTGGAGCCACCTACATGGTCCTCTCCCCGGAACACCCGCTGGTGGACACCATCACCACGCCGGAACAGAAAGACGCCGTGGAACAGTACCGCGCCCAGTGCGCCTCCAAGAGCGACCTGGAACGCACGGACCTCTCCAAGGAAAAAACGGGCGTCTTCACCGGAGCCTATGCCGTCAACCCCGCCAACGGGGAACAGGTCCCCGTCTGGATTGCGGACTATGTGCTGATGGGTTACGGCACGGGAGCCATCATGGCCGTTCCGGCCCATGACGAACGCGACTTCGCCTTCGCCCAGGTATTCGGCCTCCCCATTCTCCAGGTGGTCCAGCCGCCCAGTGAAGACATTGACTGGCGCGGCTTCTGCGGTTATGAAGGCGCCAGCGTGAACTCCGGCTTCCTGACGGGGCTGCCCACTCCGGAAGCCAAGGAAAAAATGATCCTCTGGCTGGAGGAAAACGGCAAGGGCCGCCGCAAGGTAAACTACAAGCTCCGTGACTGGCTCTTCTCCCGCCAGCGCTACTGGGGGGAACCCTTCCCCATCGTCTGGGAAGACGGCCGCCACCGCGCCCTGCCGGAAAGCGAACTCCCCGTGCTCCAGCCCGATCTGGACGACTTCGCCCCCACGGGCGACCCCCGCGGCCCGCTGGTCAGGGCCACGGAATGGATTGCGTACACTCCCACGGCCCACCGTGAAACGAACACCATGCCCCAGTGGGCCGGCTCCTGCTGGTACTACCTGCGCTACCTGGATCCGGAAAACACGGAACGCTTCGTCAGCCGTGAGGCGGAACAATACTGGATGGGCTCCACCGGCAACCCCGGAGGCGTGGACCTGTACGTGGGCGGCACGGAACACGCCGTGCTCCACCTGCTCTATGCCCGCTTCTGGCACAAGGTTCTCTTTGACCTGGGCTACCTCACCACCAGCGAGCCCTTCCAGAAGCTCGTCAACCAGGGCCTCATCCTGGGGGAAGACGGCCAGAAAATGTCCAAGTCCCGCGGCAACGTCGTCAATCCGGACGACATCGTCCGCGAATACGGAGCGGACTCCCTGCGCCTGTATGAAATGTTCATGGGGCCCCTCAAGGACGTGAAGCCCTGGGCCACCAAGGGGGTGGAAGGCATCTCCCGCTTCCTGGCCCGCGTCTGGCGCGTGGCCTTCCGGGAAAACCAGGAAGGCGAATGGGAAATCAACCCCAAGCTGGCGGCGGACGCTCCAGAAGCCGCCGTGCTCCCCGTGCGCAAGGAACTGCACAAAACCATCAGGAAAGTGACGGAAGACATCAATGACATGTCCTTCAACACCGCCATCGCCAAAATGATGGAATGCACCAACGCCATGACCTCCGCGGAGGTGGTGGACGTACAGGACTATGACGCCTTCCTGACGCTGCTGAACCCCTTTGCCCCCCATCTCACGGAAGAAATTCACAGCCGCCTGCAAGCGAAATTCCCCGCCCTGGCGGAAACGCAGCTCTGCCAGAAAAACTGGCCTGTCTGGGAGGAAGCCCTGCTGGTGGAAAACACCGTTCCCATGGTCATCCAGGTGAACGGCAGGCTGCGGGACAAGCTGGAAGTGCCCAGGGACATCTCCCGGGAAGAACTGGAAAAGCTGGCCCTGGCCTCCGCCAAGGTAAAAATCTTCCTGGACGGCGTCACCGTGCGCAAGGTAATTGTCGTGCCCGGCCGCCTGGTCAACATCGTAGCCAACTGACACCCCGGAAAGACTCTGCCATCATGACCATGATCGCCCCGTCCCTGCTGGCCGCCGACTTCTCCCGCATCGGGGAGGAAGCGCGCCGTGCCTTTGACTCCGGAGCCGACTGGCTGCACCTGGACATCATGGACGGCCACTTTGTGGACAACATCTCCTTCGGCCCGGAAATCTGCGCCGCCGTCAGAAAAGCGGTGGGGCCGGACCGTTTCCTGGATGCCCACCTGATGATTGAACGGCCGGACCACTACTTTGACCGCTTTGTCAAAGCGGGCGTCAACCTCATCTGCTTCCATGTAGAGCTGGGGGACCCCCACTACATCCGCGACACCCTCAGGCGCATCCGGAAAGCCGGAGTGAAAAACGGTCTGGCCGTCAACCCGGCCACGCCCTTTGACGCCGTAGTTCCCTACCTGGAGGAAATAGACCTGCTGCTGGTCATGTCCGTGGTGCCGGGCTTCGGCGGACAATCCTTCATGCCCTCCGTGCTGGACAAGGTGGAAAAAGCCGCCGAATGGCGCACGGAGCACCAGGCCCCTTTCCTGATTCAAATGGACGGAGGAATCGGCAAAGACAATGCCGCGCAGTGCGCCCTGGCCGGGGCGGACGTGCTGGTGGCGGGCTCCTCCACCTTCAAGGCTCCGGACATGGCCCGCGCCATTGCGGAAATGAAGTAACCTGCGAACGGTCCTTACCCAGCCCGTTATTCCGGAAAATCAAAAAATCCGGCATTCCCGGGAGGAGTGCCGGACTCTTTCATTAATGGCTCCGTTAATCAGAACCTGCGGCGGCGCATCAGCAGGGCGGCCAGCCCCAGCAGGCCGAGGGAGGCGGAAGCCGGTTCCGGCACGGCGGCCAGCGTCACTTCCGCCCTCAACGCCGGTCCCCATACGGAACCCTCCGTACTGGTAAAGCCCGCATTCTTATACACATCCCCGATGTCCACGCCGTCGGCTTCCTTGCCAAGCCTCAACCTGGCGGAGGAAAAGCTCACGTCATCCCAACTCGTGGCATCTGAAATCTGCGTCGTCGTAAAAGCCACGTAATAAGTTACGCCGCTATCAAGCTGCAAATTATTGAACACGGCCTTCTCCCAGGAGGCCGCTCCGTCTCCGGCGCCATCTCCGGCCATGTCAATGGTGGTCGTGGACTGCCCCACGAACGTCGTTCCGTCCTTGGTGGCGGCGGAGGAAAAAATCGTCACGTACAGCCCGTCGGTGGCATCCGTCCTGTTCGTCGCCTTGGCAATATCCAGTGATTGCAGGAACACCGTGGAATTCGGTGAAATCCCTTCCCCGGAGGAAAGAAGCATGTGGTCCAGGTCAAAGGAAAAACCGTAATAGGCTCCGTATCCCCCGGAAGTCAGGGTGGAAGGATCGTCTTTGGTCGTCGTGCTCAACACAGTAGCCGCCTGTGCCGTTGCCAGGCTGGCCAGAACACCAAGAATACATAGGCACTTCATAAATTTATTCTTATTAATGGGTGAAATACGGAATGGAACCCGTTGCCCAAGGAAATAGCGGATTATGAATCCGTTAAAGATTCTACAATCCGGAAAAGCTGTCCTTCTCCACACCCCGGCTTGGCTGGAAAAAACTCCAAATGGACATTCCATCAACATTTCCCACATTCACTTTTTACGGCCGCATATCGTCTGGTAGTCCAGGACCTCCCGGCTCTGATGGATGTCCTCACCGGAATGCAGTGACGGCTATTAAAAAAAACTTCCGCTATGCTCCAGAAAGAGTTTCAACAACGAAAAGCAGGAACTCTGCCGCTTTCAGGCGCCAGTGCCGCAAAGCCACACTCCATCAACACTTCCACCGTCCCCTTTCACAGCCGCATATCTCCCGGGAGCCAGGGCCTCCCGCCCTGATGGAGGCCGCCGCTGAAGCGTAAAGACGGTTATTAACCATTACTGGAACGAAAAGAAAGCCCATTACATCAGGAATACCCTCTGACAATTCCCATGATATGGACAAGCTCAAATTCCCCAAAACCTTTTTCTTTCAATTTTGTAAGCTTGACTCCGGATTCATAATCCGGAGACATCATGGCCGCACCCCTTCCCGGACCGCAGCTACTCCGCAGAGACGCCCATCATATCTCCCTGACGGGCAAACAACTCCATGCCTTCCGCCGTCTTTTCCAGCAGGTCGGGAGCCAGGCGTATTCTGCCCGGTTCAAAAAAGCACATCACCGTGGAGCCTCCAAAGGCAAAATACCCCTTCTCCCCCCCTCTTGCGGCGGGAACGTCCGGAACATACGTCTCCTCAATCAGCCCCACCCCGGTGGCGCCCACCTCCAGCATGGCGACCTCTCCCCACAACTCCGACCGGATCAGGGTCAAATTCCTTTTATTAGTCCATAGCCACGCCAGCCGGCGGCGCAGGCAGTACGGAGACACGCTCGCCAGCGGACCGCCCAGCCTCGTCCACGGGCCGGGCACCCCGGACACCGGAAAATGAAAACGGTGGTAATCCGTGGGGCACAGGCGCGACAAAACGACGGCGCCTTCCGCATACCGTCCGGCCAGCGCTTCACTCCCCATAAGGGCGGGCAGGTCAAAACTCTGCCCCTTCACGAAAACGCTCTTGATTCGGTCAGCGCGTTCCCAGCCCATGTGCCGGGCATCCGCGGGAAAAACGGCCGTATCCTCCCCACCGGCCAGAGGGCGAGCTCCCGGTTTCAGGCGGCGGTAGAAAAAATCGTTGAAATGCTTGAACTCTCCCATCCCCTTGAGGGAATCCTCCATATTGATGCCGTACTCCTCCACAAAGGAGTGGATGGAACGCGCGCTGGAAGGACGGTTCTTCAGCCACCCCAGCAGACGGGAAAAAACGCCGCGCTTGATCAGGACATGCAGTGCAGCCCGGCCTGTGGAAGTGCCGTAAATCCATTGCAGGTACTTCTCTCCCAGCACCTGTTCCCGTTCTTCCCTGCCCGTGTAGCGGTTGTAATAGCGTATGCCCTCCATGAAACGCCTAGAGTGTCGCCCGCTTCCCCATTTGTCCAGCCGAAAGAGGCTCGCCGCCTCCTATTTCCCCTGTGCGCGCTCCGGATCCTCCTCCGTACCGGAATCCTTTCCTTCCGCCGCGCGGTCATACCATTCCCGTGCAAGATTCAAATCCTGCGGAACTCCATTGCCGTGTTCATAACAGGCGGCCAGCAGGTACTGGGCGTCCCTCTCGTCCGCCTCCGCAGCCTTACGCAGCCAGTACATGAACAAATCCTCATTCTTCTCCACCAGGCCGCCTTCCCGGTACTCCAGGGCCAGGTCAAACATGGCCTCCGGCTTGCCCTGCTCCGCTGCAAGCTGCAGCCAGTGGAGGGCCTGCGTATCGCTCTTCTCCGCGCCCAGGCCTTCATGAAAACAATCATACAGGTCAAAGGCGGCATCCGCATCTCCCGCATCCGCCTTCTGCTTCAACCCGGGCAACGCCCTGTGAAACCACTCCTCCGCCCGGTCCGGGTCCTTCTCCACGCCGTCCCCCTCCTGGTAAATGCGCCCCAGACGGAACTGGGCGGAGGGATTCCCGGCTTCCGCCTGCCGGACGATCTTACGTTTCCACTCCTCCAGAAACTTCTTCATCCTGCCGCTTCTCCATTTCAGCGCCACCAGAAAAACGACCGCTACCAGCACCATCAGCAAAATAGGCGTCCATTCCAAAAAATCATTCAACCAGTCTATATGCATCTTATCTTTATATTGGATTGCTCCGGCTTCATCCATCACAAACTGTGAACGCGGAAAAAAATCCCATGCCGCAGGAAATACACCGCTTGCCTGCTTCCCTTTTCCGGACAGGCTGTCCGGAAACCATAATAAACCATCCGGAAAGTTGTTCATCCGGCGTCCTCCCCAACATAAAAACCCTCCTCAAAAGAATATTCAATAAATAACCATTTAAAACCATTTATCAAAATAATCACCTCCCTTACCATGCAGACATCATTAAAAACAACTGCACTATTCATTCTACGCACCCCGTGAGGGTGCGACTGACATGGACAAGCCGCTTTGTCTTGGCTCCCGGGTTTCAATCCACGCACCCGTGAGGGTGCGACCAACGGACGGAAGGGAGGCCGGAAACCAAGCTCGGTTTCAATCCACGCACCCGTGAGGTGTAACGTCGCAGCGCATCGTAGAAAAATTATCAAGCATCGTGGAAAAACGCCCTTGAACGTCTGCCCGCTGCATCCCCATTGCAACCTGGTTGCACCTCCCTTGAAAACGGCTTGAACTGCCCTCTACTCTCCGATCACGTCCCTGGCGGCCAACTCGTCAAATACGCGGATGAACTCTGCTGCGTCCATCTGCTGCCGGGGCATGTGAAGAGTGCCCAGCGTCACCACGTCCAGCCGGTCATATTTGGCTACTGCTGGCATCGTTGGCCAGCGGTAGGCCGCCCAGCGCCCCTCCGGCCGTGATGCCGCCCAAGGCCGCTCTATGTGAAGCGGAACCCCTGCGGCCATGGCCAAGCGTCCCGTTGCTATATCCTCCGGATCGTCACCCCCAATGGGCAGCCGGTCCAGAACTGCCAGGATGCGGCGCAACGCGGAACCCGTGAACCCGTAGCACAATCCGCACATGATCCGTCCGTCGCAGCAGCTGCCGAACCCTTCCGCACCCGCCGCCAGCATCCGGCGCACAGGGCCGTCAGAACGCAATGCCGTGTCGGCATCCAGCTTGATGGCTACATCATCATCGGCCGTGCCGTCCAGCAACGTCGCCAAGATGCCACGCACGCAGGAACTGCCGTTGAGGTTGCCGCGCCGTGGAAAATCCGTCTGCACATACCTGGCACCCAGGGCTTGCATTTGGGCGGCCACATCTGCCGTAACCGGATCGTGTGCATCATCGGCCACCGTTACAGCGGCATCCGGCAAACGCCGGCGCACGCAACGCAATGACGCCAGGGATAGCGCCGCATCACGATTGAAGGTTAAAATGGTAATTCTGATCATCGTTGTTCTATTTTTTAGGCTGGGCCGTAGGGATAATTGGAACCGCCATGAACGGGAATCTGGATGGAACCCAGTTCATACTGGATGACTTCGTGGTCAGGTGTAATGGTGGCCAGGTGGAAGGAGTAATAAAACTCTTCCCCGTCCGGTTCTTCCGGTTGGAGGCGCAAAGGATTCACCTGACCTTGTGAATACGCTACCGTGCTGCCCTGGTACTTCCCTTTCCCGCTGAACTTCACATTGAGCCAAATTTCCCCGCTGGTAATGGCCCCCTTGTACCAGTCTCCCTCGGTAGGTTCCGGGGCGGCGTTGCAGAACGTCGTCCCATTGAGAAGCAGCAGCCCCGGCCGCAACCGATAGCCGATCACGGTAGTATTATCGTCATCCCAGTCCAGGACAACCTGGAACCCAAAACCAGCCGGACGGTCGGGAGCCTCATTCCAAATAACCTCCCCCTCCGGCCCGATGGTAGGGGCCTCCGGTGATTTGTAGGCATCATCGTCGTATTGTATAGTCAGGACTGGGTTATCCTGCTGATCATCTTGGTCCAGCACATCCTGGCCAGATTGCAGGGACTTGGCGCGGTCCAGCATGTCCTGTAGTGACAAATGCGCCGGCACCCCTGTGTTAATAGACGTGCTGCTGCCGGCTAAATCTACGCTTACCCCTTGCACCACGGTGGACATATCCACCCATTCCGCGCGGCCGCCCGTAATAGATAATTGACGACCTACCAACCCGGCGGGAGACAAGGCCCGCAATGACTGCAACGTCCCTTCCCAGGGAAGCTGCCGGGTAATCTCATAATAATCCCGCAGGACGCCGGTATAATCCGGCCATTCCTGCTCTGTGCCACCTGTGCCCGGCTTGTCCGGTATTGCGGAACCATCTTCCGGCCCTGTTGTCCCGGACTTGTCGGCCCTGTACCAGCGCTTGGGAGTGTTGACCGTGCGCCCCCTCCATGTCAGTTTGCTGTACCAGCGTTTCTGGCCGTTCACTATCTTCTGCTTACCAAAAAGCAATTCAAACCCCGGACGGGGCGGCACCGTGATATAGACCTCCTGAGTCAGCAAGACATAACACCACTTGATAAGTTTGCACGCCGGCGATAAATCGCCCTTGAACAACTCGTAAACCTGGGCGCTTTCCGCCGTGCTGTAATTGCTGGCATCGCTGGCCTTGTTTTTCAGGATGGTTTTTTTGACCGCCCCAAAGCGCGCTCCCGGAACCTCCGCCAGCTTGGGAACTTTTCCCTGCCACCACTCGGTAGCATCCTCAGGTCCGGTGGGCAGCTTGTCGCCAAGAACCAGTATTTCGGGTTTAAGGAAAGCCCACATGGGAGACTCGGAGCTTGGCGGTTCTTCTTCCGTTTCATCCGTGTTGCCGGAAATGGCCATCTGTACGGTTACGCATCCCTCCTGGCGCAGGGAGGCCCCGCGCGGCCAAACCTGGGATTGATAGGCCATGCGCCCTGCCGTCAGCACTACCCCCACCGCAGGGGGAACCAGGTCATGGCGCGGGTCCAAATCTATGGCCGTCAGCAAATCCCCGGCGCGATCCAGCGTGACCACTGGAAGGCTGGTTCCATCTGCAACTCTGATCACAGGGGAAGAACCGGAATAATCAACCCAGCACACCATGCCGGGACGCGCCCCCAGCAGCTTGCGCAACACTCCCGCGTAAGTGTCGCATGCCAGCGCCGTGTCCCATACCCAGGCCGTGGGGGAAACGTCCACCTGAATGCCCACATCCGCCCCCAGCAATCCATACTTGTGGGCATCTTCCAGGATGCGGCGCACCATCCCGGCAATATATATTTTGCGCGGCACGTCCACATCACTGCCGCCTGCCACATTGGTATTCAAGGCACCTTTCAGGCTGCCGGAGGCATTAAAGCAAAGCGCCCCTTCCAGCGGCTTGAGAATGTCATGAACCTCTATATTCCACGCCCAGCTGTTACCGGAAAAGGAGGGGCGGCACCTCCGGACCGTTCCTTCCATGATAGTGACGCCGGACCATACCACGCGCACCGGGTCCTTGTAGTCATAGGGGGGCGGCTCATTTTTGCGGTGGATCATCTGCCGCCAGGAAACACACATCGGCGTAAAATTTTGCCAACTGTAAGACGCATCTTCCAGGGCTTTATCTGTAAGTTCGATGATTTTCATTTACGTGGTCCGAACTGTGTTTGACTCTTGATGCGGACCACTTCCTGGCGCAGCTTGTTGAGTTCCGCCAGTGTCCTGGCCTGGTTGGCTGACGTGGTCCTGTAGCTGGTCAGCATTTCCCGGATCAGGGACATGGCCGCTTCCAGCTCCGGGGTGCTGTCACGGGGGGAAATGGCTTCCAACTGTTGCAGCATCCTGGTGAGTTCGCCGGATTCACGGCGGGAAATTCCCTTGCCTCCGTCGCCCTGGTCAGACAGTACCTTGCGCACCAGCGCCTCCACTTCCGGCAGGCGTCCGGACACGTCCGTGCGTCCCAACTCACCCATGCGTCCGGTGAGCCGTCCGCGTTCCTTGATCATCCAGTCATCCAGGGTAAGAGCATCCTTGCTCTTGCGGTCCATCTGTCCATCCAGATCGGCCAATTTGCGGGATCGTTCTTCCAGGGTTTTGGCCTTGGCTTCGGCTTCCTTCCGTTTCTTTTCCGCCGCCAGGGCGGCGTCCATGTTATCCAGGGCCGCCGTCGCCGCCTTGACCACCCCGTCATATTTTCCGGTGTCTTTCATCAGGGCAATCACTTTCCGCAGGTCGACTAATTCTTTGTCTTCCTCTTTAGTCCGGTCTTTGACGGGTTTCCCCTGCAACTTGGTAATGGCCTGCAAGACCCGTTCAATTTGTCCGGCTATCGGCTTGTCCTCATACTTTTCTGCATAACGGTTCAGGCTGTCCACCGCATACCCCATCTGCGTTTTGGCATTTTCGGCGCCCTTGGTTTGACGATCGGCCGCCTTGTGCTGGGCCTCGGCGGCCTTGGCCAGACGATCAGCCATGCTGCTGGCCAGTGTTGCCGCATGCTGCTTGTCGTCCTGCTGGGCGTTGGTCTTTCCCGTTTCGGTGGATACCTGGGCCTCGGCTGCACGCTGCGCGCCATGCAGGGCCAGCAAATCCCGCAAGCGCGCCCCGGCCTGGTCAACGGCATCCTGGGCGGCTACGGATTCTTTGAGGGCGGCTTCTATATATTCCCCCTGATTATCCGCCAAATCCTTCACGACACTTAGCACCCGCGCATATTCTAGGTAGACCGCATCCCCGGATTTACCGCGTAAATCACCCAGCAGCCCGGTGCTCTTGATCAGAGCCATGGACTTGTCCAGAGCGGTGCGGGCATCCTGGGACCGCTTGGCCAGCATGGCTGCCACTTGTCCAAAATCCTGCCCCTGCATGCCGTACTGGCCAGCCATGGCTTGTTGTTCGGCCAGTACGGACTTGAGGCTTTCTTCGTCCTGGGCCTTCTTTTGCTGCCACTGCGGAATAAAGGCGGCTTTTATCGGGGAAAACATTCCGTCCCGTATCTTGCCGTCAGCCTTGGAAATCTCCTTCTCCAACTCTGCTTTACGCTGCGCTATACGTTGCCAATCCTTCAAGGCAGCTTCCGCTGCTTTGAGGTTATCCACTTGGCCGAACAAGCCTTCTTTGCTCAAATTCTCCACATTGCCCTTGTTGGGCATCCGCTGAAACTCCTGAAGGCGGCGCACCTGTTCCTCCTTGGCCTCGGCCAGCTGCTGGGCGGTCTTGAGGGCTTGTTCCGCCTGCTGCTGTTCCATGCGCCTGCGGTCTTCGGCATCCTTGGCGTCAAGCTTGGCCAGTTCGTCGCGCGCCTGGGCATCGGAAATGTCTCCTCTGAGTTGCCGCTGCCGGATGATGCTGCGGTTCTTCTCGGTTTCAATTTGTAATAGCTTGTTCTCCAATTCCAGCCGCGCCTGGGCCTTGCGGTCCAGGTCTTCAATCACCTTCTTACGGGCTTCATAAGCCGCATTGATTTGCTTGACGCCGGCTTCTTCCTTCTTCAACCATTTTTCCTCTTTCTGCCTGGACAAGGTTTCGGAAAGCGACGTTTGCCATGCGGCCATCTTGGTCTTGGCCGCATCCAGAGCGGTGGCCACTTTATCCTTGATCTTGTCCGCTCCTACGCCAAACGCATTGGACAAGGACTGTCCCAGGCTCCAGCCAATATCCCATGCCTGTTTTCCCAGATTGGCCATGTTAGCCATGTTCTGCAATCCGCCGTTAAACCGGCGCATCTGATCCATGCCTCCCTTGCCCCAATCCTGAATCTTGCCAGGTAATCCTGCCAATGCGGAGATGCTGCGCGAAAGCCAAGATGAATTTGTCTTTAGACCCTGAGCGGCGGACCCGATGGTCTTGTCCACCTGCTTAATGGACCCGGTCAGTTCCGACGCGCCTTCCAGCTGCCAGGACATGCCGCCATTGGAGAAAGGAGTGCCCGTATAGACAGGCGGGGCCGATGCACCACCAACTCCCCCGGACAACAAGCTGCCGGGAACCTTGCCGGCAGCCTTGGCCAGACCGTCCACGGCCTGCTGGGCCTTGCGCAGGCCGCCCAGGTCCGCTTGGGTGCCGATGCTAATACTTACGTCGTAATCCATTAGTCAATATCTCCAGTCAAAAAGAGTTGAATTTCCAGAACGCCCCAAAACGCCGTGGCTCCATACCGCTGATCGTTGGTCGGCGGCAAGGGATGCACGTTGTCAAGGGTGGCGTGGTACTCCCGCATCCTCTGCGGGATGCCGGAATGATAGGCTGTCATCCAGGTGACCATGCCCTCCGGGTGCATTGCCAGCAATTCCGCGGCATCCAATCCCCAAGCCCTGGCAGCGGCGTAACTATCGAAAGCCCGCGCCAGAGAAAAAGACATCTGAAATCCGGCATTGCCGCGTGCGGCCTGGTGCATCCAGCGGCTGCCGATAACCGATTCCCGCTGGACCTGGACGGAGGGCACCACATCCACCAGGGACACCATTACATCCCCGTAACTGCACAATGCCACCGCCTCCGGGGCACCGTCCCCGATCGGGCGGTAGATCACTGTATCCTGCGAGCGGTAGGCGTCCATGGTGATTAGTTAAGGGTTACGGAAGTGAAATGCCGGAAGAACGCCACGGCTCCGGGGTCCGGGAGAATGAAAGCCGGGTAGTCCACCCGCGTGAACGTCCGGCGTCCGCCCTGGGTATTGACGGCCTCGACGGACAGCGCCACGGCATCGGTGGCAGTCGGCGGCCTGTCGACGTCATCTCCGTGAGTTGTCACCTGCACCAGGCGCGCCCATACCTGGGAGGCTTGCCAGTCCTCGCCCATGCTGGCAATCGCGGCCACCGCTGCCGCCAGGGCCGGGGCTTGGTCGGCTGGGATGCCGTCCTGCGTGTAGCGGTAGGAACACACAAAGCCGTTGCTGTCTGGAAATCTGGCGGTCATGACAAATTCGTCCCACTGTCCTGGTTTGGGAAACTGTAAATGTATCTCTTGCATGGTGTTATTGCGCTAATTGGTTGATTTCCACGACAGCGGTCTGGGCATAGTGGTGGCCGACAAAAACCCACACTTGCCGGGGTTGCCCGGTCATGTTGGGGGCAAGCGTCAGGGTGATTTGGCCGCCGCCGGCTGGTATCTGCTCGGTGGACTGGCTGCACCACACGGCGGCGGGATCGTGCCCGCACATGGTGTCGTTGATGACGTATATAGCCTCCGCCAGCGTGGACGATACCGTCAGCGTTACCTCACCGCCCTCCGCAGGTACATCCAGCGCGGAAGCCGTCACCGCCGGCATAGGCTTGGCCGTTACTCCGTCCATCACCACGCGCCCCATAATGGATCGTACATCGTTGACCCCCAGCGCGGGGGCTGCGTCAATCCTCATGCCTCCCATCCGCAGTCCCACTTGCAAGGTACTGCTTAGCTCGTGCGCCTTGACTTTTGCCGTGACGCAAGCCGTATGGCCGGACCCGCAGAACAAGGATGTCATCGGCATAACATAGTTGCCGTCAACAAACAGTTCCCACCTGTTCATCACGTTCTTGTGATCGCCTGCTGCGCGGGGTGCCATCGCCACGGCAACGCACGTGGTCTCGTATATGCGCTCGGGAACAAGTGCCCACATATATAGCTGGTCGCCAACGTCGCGCCCATAATCCGTGCCGCGGATCAGGCGAGATGCCGTACTCCCCAGGTAGCCTGTGGGATAAATCGTCACCTGCCATGCGGGCGCCATGTCCCGGCTGGTGTAATTATTGACTGCGTTGAGCAACGGATACCTGTAATCCGCTGCGTCCAGATTGTAGTCAGCCCAATGGATGGGGTGAGCATAACAGGGCGCCGCCGGATTAGTTGTCGACGAGTACCCTTGAGATGTGCTCCCCAGCAGTATAGACGCCTTGTCAGAGCCGACAATACGCCATGCAACGGCGGCGGCATAATCACTGTTGATTTGGTCGCCCAGGTAGCTGGCAAATTTCCAGGAGCCAGAAGAGCGGCCAATCAAAGACATGCCGGCAGCAGGCGACATCGTAACCAAAAAATCGTGCAGATCGTTGGCATACACCGCCTCCTTAATGGATACGTTGTTTGTGCTCACATTATAAGCGGCGGACATCTGCATCTGCCGCACCAGTGTTGTCACCCATGACGGGATCAGTGTGTCCATGTAGTAATTCATGCGCCGCCAATCAGCCGCCGTCTGTTGCTCCACTAGGGCCTCATAAGATAGCGCCTCCTGAGCCGTGGAGGGCAAAGGAACACGCACGCCCCTGGATGCCGTGACGGTGGAATCAAATATCTGTGGCTGTGTCCATGTGTAGGATTTGGAGGTGTCCACAGTGCCCATGTCTCCACGCGGGATAGCCATGTCCAGTTGCCACGATCCCGGCGTGCTGCCGGGTGTCAGGGTGGCGGTTGCCTGGCTGCCTGGATCGCCCGTCGTGACCGTGCCCACAGTGATGGCCAGGCCCTCGGCAATCTTCTGGGCTGCGTCCCTGGCCGCCTCGGACGCGCGAGCATCCTGGTATGTCTGCTTGCCGACATTGGCAGTATAATCCGTCAGCCGCTGCACCTCGGCGCGGGTGGCCAGATTAACCCCTCCCACACTGACGCCGTCGGCGTAGGTACATGACAACATCACGGCGGGCATGACGGTGGCATCGGTAATCGGACCGTCTAGCGACGACGCAATCCCGCGCCCATCGGCAGCCGTCACCATCTGGCGGGCGATGGACAGGGGTAGCTCCACCGGTGCCTCCGGCGTGCCGCCATACACATGCAGCGCCACCTCGTCCCCGATCACTATCTCCGTATCAGCAATCATTCCCCACATGTACAAGTCCACGTCAGCGCTGGATGCTACGGCCTGGCTGGATCGTGCCGCCAGTACCCAGTCCCCACCCGGAGCACGCCGCCAGATGTCCAGCCAGCGCGGTGTGGTGTCCGTCGTACCGAGGACCGCCCACATGCCTACGTCGCGCACCTTGCAGACGCTGCCGCGATAGGCGCTGAGCATGTCGTCCCCAAACCTGAACCGCGCCCAAGACCACGCCACGGTCTGGTCCTGGTCATAGCCGGGAGGCGACATGGATGCCGTGCCACTGGTTGGAGTGACGTACATGCCGGCATCGTGCAGGGCATCCGGCAATTGAGCCGCCAGGGCGGCAGCAATCAGAGCATGCCAATCGGCCAATACCTCAGCAGGTGGAGCATACTCTGCCGGCAGGATGTCCCGGCGCACCGTCACCCTGATCGGGCGGGACGTGTGCTGCGCCCCGTCCGGAGATACCAGCACCACCTCGGCCACCAGGGCCACGCTGTCTGCACTGCCCAACGCCTCCTGAAGCGGAACCGTATTGACCACCCAGGAGGCTGTATGCCAGTCATCCTCCCGTGTCCATCCGGTCACGGTCATGATCAGGTCGGCACTGCCTATCGTCTGCTTGACCGCCAGCGCCGGCGTGCAATCCGTGAGTGCATGCTCCACACGGATGCTCACCGGCACCGTATCGCCCAGCACCAGGGACAAATCCGTTACCGGCACTCCGGAAGGCCAGCGGAGCGCCATTGTTCTGCCATCAATTACCAGTTCCATGTCTATGATCGTGATCGGGGTTGTGGAGGGCGGAGGCTGCCTGCCCCCGCCGCTCCGGGTTTTCATCAGGCTGATGCCTGGGCCGCCAGCGCCTTGGGCGTCAGCTTTTGCAGCGGGCTGTATTCAATGCTCAGTTCCCATTCGGCGGTTGCCGGGTCGGACGCGAAATTCGGAGTATTCGTCAGCCGCAGCCTGCCCATGACGCACCACTCCATCAGATCCTTGCCGTTTTCGGCGTGGTCCGTCAGGCGGCCATAAAGCCAGACCTTGATTTCACCATTGGATATAAACGGCACGGCTTCCTGGTTGTCCGCCAGTTCATCAACCACGCCAAAGGCAAGTTGAATCACTTCCGGCGCAATGTACTGCGTGGTGAATTTAAGCTTGTACTGCTGTACCATAGTTACATCCTCCATTTCATACATGCCGGTGGCATCATTCACGCCCTCAATCTGGACGTTCTTCTTGACCTGCTCCACCTGGCCGCTCTTGATTTTTCCCAGGTACAGCCAAGGGCCGGGGGCTTCGGAGGTGGGGAGTGCCGGACATGCGTCCGCGCCCACTGTCTTGCTACCGTCCGTTGCCCCGAATTTGGCAATCCTGATCGGCATGCCGCCAATCAGGTAGTTCACTCGTCTTGCTTCACTCATGATGTTTAGTCTTTCGTATTTAATATTTAGTCTTTAGCCTGACGGGCACGTCAGGCGTTAATACACGCGCTTGGCGGCCTTATCGGCTTCCAGCGCGCCGGCCTGTTTGGCCGTTACCGTGACCAGCGCGCCGGCGGCAAAGCGCCAGCCGTCAATCTCGGTTCCCGTCTTGAGGATGCGCACCTTGACGGCGGCTTCCTGCTTTGCTTCCCCCTCGGCTGCTGCCGGGGCCTGTTCTTGTTTGGTTTCTACTTTTGCCATGGTTCTTTATGGGGTGAAAATTGTTACACTCGCATGCGGCGAGAAAGGAAGACCACCCTCCCGACGATGTTTTCCAGGTCGGCCACATCCTCCGCCATCAAGTCCGCCGTTCCCACAAACCACGGCTCCATGATCAACCCGTCTCCGGCATCGGGGTCCCAGTCTGACAAGGTGCGTATCACTTCGGCCAGCAAGGCGGATGACCGGCGCAATCCGGAATCTTCATCCGTCTTGGCCGTCACCATGACCAGAATGGCCACCCGTGCCGTCCAGATGCGTACTCTGGCGTTGTCGGCTCCCTGCCAGTCCATGCCCAAGCCGGCGGGCATGACGGCCACGGCTCCGTCATATTGACGGTCGGCCAGGGCCAGCTTTTGGGTCTGGTCATCCCGGTCATAGGGTTGTTCCAGCACAAGGGGACGCAGGTTTTCATTTTCACACAGACGGTTGATAACCGTCTCGCAAAAGGTAAATTCCGGAGAATCTTGAATCGTGTTCATTGTAAATCCAGGTATTGCATGACCGCCTCCCGGACGGAGGTTTGAAAGGTTTCTGCGGATGGCATCACTTCCGGCTTGGCTTCAATCGTGGCGGATTTGAGGAAATATCCCAGCGGAGTAACCTTGGCCGTTTTGCCATTCACCTTTCTCTTGTACTTCCGGACATGGGCCAGGTACGGGCGGCCATTTTCGGATTTCAGCACCATGACCTCCTTCGGATCATAGCCGGCTTCTGCCAGACTTCGGCGGCGTATTGGGGAATCGTCAAACGGCACCAGCAGGCTTTTAATCGAGCGGCCGGTTACACGAGACGTCTTGCCCGACGGGCGTACCGTTCCACCTTTCCAGTGCAGCCGCACTCCTTTCTTGGTGATCAGGACAACAGCCATGTTCCCGTCCAGCTGGGGGGGCGTGACGCTCTGTGAGGCTTCCGGCCAAAAATAGCGGGATTGGGAGGCGCGCCCCATTTCATCCAGACTATGGAGCACTTCGGCATAAACCGCCCGCGCTCCTTCCATGGCTGCGGCGTTGGCATCCACATGGGACAAATCCAGCTTGCCGGTTATGTCAACCTTGAGGCGGATCATGCCGCTTGCCCTCCCTTCCAGATAAGCGCGTCTCCATTCCGCACGGCTCGCCCTCCGGACAAAACCGCCACCTGGGCCATAACATCGGCATCCAGGCCGGCACCACTCGCCTGCAATCCGGAGTTCATGGAGCCGCGTTTTCTGCCTTGGGCGGCAATTGCCGCCGCGTCTTCCGGCCTCACCAATCCCAGGCGCTGGGCATCATTCCAGGAGACGGGCCGCCGTCCCATGCCGGAGTTATAATCATAGGGAGGATAGGGCAAATCGAAACGGGACAAGGCCGTCCAGATCGGAGAATCATTCAGGGCCACCATTTCCTGGGCGCTTGCTCCTTCACCGCCTACCAAAGCATAAGCTTCACGCCATCGTGAGGGCCAGTCCCGTTTTTCCACTCGTTCCGCAATGCGCACCAGACGCTGGGCCGGGAACGCAACGGAGCCACGGAACAGTTCCTGCTGCGCGTAGCCGGCCACCATGGCCTGGTTGGTTTCAAGCACCAAGTTCTGGCGTTGCACGGTGCGCAAGTCCTGTATGGTTCCTTCCTTGCCCTCCGGGGGCTGATACCCTGCGGAGGCCAGGTAGTCTCCTATCGCTTCGCGGGCTTCCGTCTTGGACAGGCTGCCGCCAATCATCCCTTTCACAGCATCCCTGTGTTCCTGAAGGATATGAGCTTCATCCACCAGCGCCATGAAAAAGGCACGCTCCCTGATGTCGGCGCGCATGCCTTCCCACTGCGCCGCAGTAAGCTTCACAGGCAGCAATTTCAGGGCATTGATGATGTCGATCAGGGATGGCATGGTCTTGGTTCGTTACATGACGCCGTTGCGGGTGCGCGGCCCCCAGCGGATGGGACGGCCGGAATAATGGGGGCGCGGCGTAGAGTCTCCGCCGTCATCCGCCAGGACGTAAGCGCCGGCAGAAAGATCATCCAGCACCTTGTTGGCGCGGTTCCAGTCCGCCGTCCGTTCTTCCGTTACCCCCAGGGAGAACCGCACCAGGCAGCGCCAGCGCACCAGCGCCACGGCCACCCAGCGCAGTTCCCTGGGAATATCCTGCTCGCTTCCCCGCAAACGGGTGCGGCCGCCTGCCGCGATCCTGGAACGGATTTCGGCGGGAACAGCCGTGACAATCTCGGCTACAGGGTCTGGTGCTCCTTGCTGCACCGCGTCCTGACGCTTCATTCGGATTTTCTGAGTCTCATTGGGAGCCAGAGCTTCATCCAGGATGCTTTCATTTACCGGTTGCCAATCCATAAACGGGGAAGCTGTGAGTTGTTACGCCACGGAAATGCGCTGAATGGCGATCGGAGCGGTGATTCTCAAATCTTCCGACCAGAGCACTTCATCAAATTCCCTGTGGTTGAGGTCATCCCGGAGGGTGTGGACTTCCGCCACGCCGGGGGCATCAATCGTGAACGTCTTGACGGCGCTCATGTCTTCCGTAGTCGGGCTTTCCGATTTGTGGAAGATGAACACGTCCGCGCCCAGGATGCCTTTCTTGACAGCCGCCTTGCCCAGCTTGGCCGTGTTGACCGGCATGGAGCCGATGCGGATGTCCATGTTGGGGTTCAGCAGCATGCCGCGCACGTCATCCACCGTTGCGCTGGCTTTAATGCCGGACAGGCGGGACAGCACCTTGGGGTGATTTTTGAATACGCGCCAGGCGGACAGCCCCCAGGCCATATATTCCGGCATGGAGCCGGTATCGTTGTTGATTTTTTCGATCAGGGCGTCAAGTTCGTCAACCGGGTCCTTGTCCGCTCCGGCCGTGCCAGACCAGGCGCCCTTGCCGGATGCCGCCGTTACGGCGGCACGTATCTTGGCCCAGCCTTTGTATTCCCGGTTGACCAGCTGTGTGGACAGCAGCGTATTGAGCTTGCCGTTACGCATGAGCGCAAACCCCTTTTCACCGGCTTGCTTGCGCTCCCAGTCGCGGATGGGGATTTTCAGGCCGTGAGGTTCGCAGTCGTACTTGTCCGTAGAGGCGTTGAAATGCACCGTCTGGCTCTCGCCGTCTTCCGGGATCACGGTGTCGTCGTAAATCTGGAACGGGTCGTTCTTGTCAAACAGCTTGTAATCGCCGCTGGCCGTGCCGGTGGAAACATAAGGCGCAATGAAGTCGATCAGACTATCGGCCCGCTGCGCCATGAAGCCCTGCGCAAAAATCGTCAGGGTTTCGTTGAATGTGTTTGCATCTTGATACATAATTGATGTTCTAGTGTGTGTTAATCCGTTGATGAATGAACCGGCTATCAGGAGCCGGCGGCCACCGTAACCGGGGCCGGGTGCCGCAGCACCGCCTTGACCAGCTGGTCGCCTTCGCCGGTTTCCGCCGCCGTGGCCACCACCATGTAGGTGCCGGCAGCCGTCGGGAGCGCCTTAACGCGGCCGTCGCCCATCAGCACCAGGTCCGTGCCTTCCTTGACCGTGCCGGGGGCGCTCCCCAGCTTCACGGCCACGATCCCGGAAAATCCGGGTTTGAGGTAGGTGGTCGGGCTGCCCTTGTCGGCCCCGATGTGCACCGCTCCCACGGGCTTGTCCGTGGTGGCGGTGCTGCATACCAGTTCTGCGGAGTCATTGCGCACCAGGAAGCAGCCTTCCTTTTCGCGCAGGTCTTCCCCGGAAATTCCCTGGGCCACTGCTGTTTCACGAAAGATCATGATGAATAATTCCTTTCTAATTGGTTGGGGGTGATGATGGGGTTACGCTTCGCCAAGTTCGCGCTGCGCCTGGGACAGGGCTTCAAAGTACCCCATGCCGGTGCGCTGCTGGATTTCATGGGCGCGGTCGCGGATGGACAGGGCCTTGCGGGTCTTGTCCGCCTTGTTGTTCATGCCGGAGCGGTTCATGATCGGACGGGAAAACACGGGAGCACTGGCCGGCTTGCCCTGCTGATTGGCTTTGCCTTTGGCGGCAGCACGATTCTTGAGCACCTTGATGGCGCGTTCCCGGTTCGTGATGATCTGTTCCTTCATGATTTCCTTTTCTTCCGGCGTCATGTCTTCCGCGCCTTCCGAATTCAGGATCGCTTCCGCTTCCGCCTCCTGGGCTTCGGCTGTCGCTTCCTGTAGGGTGGCAATTGCAGCCAGGACTTCCTCAAGGGTTGCCTCTTGGGTAAGGCCCAGCTGTTCGGCTATTTTTTTCAACTCTTCCATATTCGTTGGTGTGTTGTCGGTTATTGGTTTTCCGCTTTCGCGGTTCGTGATGGGCCTCTGCCCACGATTATTTGGCCGGTTGGTCAATGCCAGGCCGACCAGGCGGTGGGGCCTGTAGCGGTTCCCTCCCAGGCTTTCCATGGTTTCCGGTTCGTATTCCGTGGAAAAATGCTTGTATTCCTTCCCCTCAATCAGATTCAGCCCCGTGGGTGTCCATTCCTGCCAGCCGCATAAGTGGTATTTCCCGTTATCGTCCCAGATAGCCGGGTTCTTCATCCACGACTTGGCTGCCGTGTCATTGTCTGGATTGCGTGACAGGTGGTCTTTATCCACCAGCAATTCCTTTTCCCAGTTCCGGCACAAGTCCAGCATGGCGGCATTGTCCAGTACCTGGATAATTTGCTTGCCGTTTTCCAGCGTGGTGGGGTGTTCTCCGTTGGCTTCGATCATGTACCAGCCGTCTCCCGGATCGTCCAGGGGGCGCAGGTCGTTTTCTTTGATGAAGTTGATCATGACTTTGTTTGTGTCTTGATGTTTGATGATGATGTGCTACTGTAAAAGTCCGGTCGGCAACCGGTGGCGGAGGGTTCTAACCGAAACCACCATGTAGATGGGAGGATCATATCTCCGTTCATCCGACCGTAGGCCCAGGTCCATGACTTGGGCGCGCTTGTTTAAGGGGTTCTCTTTTTGTGGGCGGTATGCAGTTTGCCGCCCTTGGCGTTCCTGCGTCCGCTTCCTTTCTTGTTTTCATGTTCCACGATTACCTGGGTGTCCTGGTGGACAATCCGGCTGCGGCTGGGCTGCGGGTCCGGCATTACTTTTCCCTTCACGGCGGTAACGGCCATTTTCCCGGTGGTCATGCCCTGGCTGCCGTGTTTGCGCAGCACATGCGCCACGCCGCTGCCTCCCTTGAATCCTTCCCGCTTTTTCCCTACGGTGCCCCCTTTCACGGTTAGAGCGCCCACGCCTTCCTTGTGGATGGCTCCCGTCACGCTGCCGCCTTTTTTGGCCACACGGTCCAGAGCTTTTTTCAACGTTTTCACCTGCGTCTTTTCATTGGAGCCTTTCGGGGCCACCAAGGGAGTGCTTTGCTTTTTCTTTTCCTTGCTTTCGCGGCTGGTTCCCTTGGCTTGTTCCTTCCCCCAGCGCACATTGGCCGCGTGCCTTGCCGCTTCGCTCCGGCTCATATTCTTCACAGGTTCGCCTCCCTCCGGGGCGGATTGCCCATTTCCTGCGTTTTGCAACGGGGTTGCAACGGGGTTTCCTGTGTCTTGCGGCTCATTGTCCGTTTTCGGAGGCTGCGCTCCTTCTGCGGGTATTTGGGCGGCCGTATCGGCAGCAGCAGCGGCAAGGCCGCTCACGGCGGATTCTTCCAGCAGCCTGGTGTAAATTTCTGCACGGCGCTTGATTGCTTCCGGGTCCAGCACGGTAAGCAGCCTTTCCTCCGTCGTCACGGCGGGCGCTGTATATTCGCGGTTGCGGATCAGAGGCAACGGCAGGCCGGGAGTTCCCATGCTCTGCAACACCGGTTCCCGGTAAGTCACCCGCATGCCGGTCATTTCGCTGACTTCCTCGTCTTCGGCCCGGTAGCCTGCGGCGGCCATCTTGGTGATCTTGTCCACGTTGGCGGACTTGGCTTTTTCGTCCTCCGCATCCATGGACCAGTACACCAGCCGGGGCTTGCCCGGATAGAGGCGTTCCAGCCAGCGGTTCACAAACTGCTTGCTGATCACTTCGGAAATTTTCACGGCCTCCGCCTTGGCCAGCGTCCGGAACACTTCCATCTGCGCCTCTCCGGCCAGGGTGCCTGTTCCGGATTCCGCCAGAGAAGTGAGGGTGCCTCCCGTGGCCCGCATGATCATCTTTTTATTCGCAAACACGGCACGATCTTGAAAAGTCACGCCGCCTGTAGCCGTCGTTTCCACTGGTACGATCTTGCCGCCGGCAGGATAACCGCCCCGGCCATCGCCCAGCAGCTTGAACATGATTTCATCGTATTCCGCCGCCTTTTCGTCACTGGTTCCTTGTGGGTATTCAAAGAACAGGGCCGGATTGCCGAACACGTCGATAAAACCGTCCCAGCCGGCTTCCGAGTGCGCCTTGATGGTGATTGCGAACAGGGCCACAATGTCAACCGGACGAGGCACCGCCCGGATGATCAATTCTCCGTCACTGACGGGGTGCAGGTCCGACAGGCTGTTCACCGCCGTGGGATTGTAAAACCAGGGTCCCCTCTTCATCGGACGGTTCCAGAACCACTGGTCCACCGGTTCCAGCCGTATCTCGTCGCCGTCGATTACTTCTTCCAGGTGAGAAAATCCGCGGAACGTAGCCAGGCCCAAGTGTTCAATGACCTCGCTCATGTTGGAGACCCGGCTCATGATGTCGCTCATGGTCTGCTGCTGGTCGTCGGCCAGAGCCTGGAGGGCCGGATCATCCCCCACCGCATCGGAGTTGATGCTGATGCCGTGATCCAGTTCCCCCAGCGCGGACAGGCGGCGGTCCACCAGCGTGCCCAGCGTGTCGTCCCATTCTTCCAGGGCGTCAAACACGAACATCACATCCGCATACCTCCCTTCACGCCAGGCGCAGTACAATTCAACCGTTCTTTCCGGCGTCAGGTCCGGCAGGGGATTGTAACGTTCCCGCCAGGCAAGGCTATCGTAAAACGGCGCCACCGTATTGCGGGAGGCATATCTTGGTAAACGTCTCATCGTCTAAAGGCTCCTTTCCAGCGTTGCCATGTCCTGCCGGTTGCAGCCCATCGGTGGGGGGAACACGTTCCATGTTCCTTGGCCGCATGGATGGCCAGGGACGCCGCCCAAAAGCGGTCGGCATGGCCGTTGCTTGTCCGCTCGCCCACATAGCGCACATTCCCCGCGCTGGTGGTTTCCTTCCGGATGGAGCGAAAATCTGAAATGAGTTCCGGCTTGTTGGGCATCCGGAATTCCCCGTCTTCCATACAGCGGCGCAGGGTAATGGCCAGATCTTCCTTAACTCCTGCCGTGAACTGCACTTCTTCCACCTTGCTGCCGTGACGGCGGCGGGCGTCTTCTGCTAATTGCCGACCTATGCCGGTGGCATCCAGGCACACCCGCTTCACCCAAGGCATGGCTGCATATTTGTCGATGATAGACGCCTGTTCGGAAAATGGCATGTTGGCCAGTTCAATAATCCTCACCGTCCGGCGGCTCTTTCCTTCTACTTTGAGCAGCCATAGCACCGTCAGGTCATGCACACGTCCAATGTCTCCGCCCAGGGCATAATGGGCAGCCGGGTTTAGTTCTTCCTCCCAGGCCGTACCGGCAGGATAAACGGAGGCGTCGATCAGGTCATAACCAATGAATGCCCCCGCGTCGTCAGACGGGATGCACATGTATTCTTGGAGGAAGGTTTCTTCATCCGGGCATTCCCGGCGCACGGCGTTGAAATAGTCCGTCTCGTCGTATTCCTGGCGTGGATCATCCTTCGGCCATTTCTGCTGCAACTTGTCCAGCAGCCCTTCATTGAGCGCATCTTCCAGAGTGATGCGGTGCAAGGAAAACCCTTTAGGGTTGCCTCCTTCCCGGATTTCCTGGATCAGTTGGTTGAAATAGTTCTGACTGCCGCGATGGGTGGACCATATCCACAGGTTCCCCGCCCAGGTAATGCCAGGGTACATGATGCCATAAAGATGGCGGTTGTCAGGATTCAAGGCGAATTCATCGGCGCGGCGGTTGCCGCGCTTGCCCGCCTGGGCGTCGCCGTTTGATGAAAGAGAGTAGATAACTTGTTCATTGGCGCATCGTAATACCTGGGCGGATTGTTTTTTTCCTCCTTCATCCAGTAATACCTGTTCGCCCATGTCTTTGGCGGCCAGTCCAAAGATTTTTGCCCAGTTCAGGCAGTCCTGAATATACAGCTTGGCCTGCAAGGTGTCGCGGGAGGTGATCCAGGTATCAATATGATTGTTTTCTCTGGCCGTGTCCTTCATGTCCGCGTAGGAAGAGCACCAGGTAAAGCCGATCTGGCGCGCTTTTTCGCCAATTTTCATGCGGGACTGGTCCTTGATCCATTTCGCCTGGCAAGGCAGGAACAGCGTATCAGGGGCTTTAATCTTGGCTCTTCCCATGGGTTACAGTAACTTGAGGCGTTCTTCCACTTCTGCGATTGTTTCGGCGCTTAATCCCTTGCGTGCGGAATTCAATGTGTCTTCAGCCAGCCGCTTGGCTTCCGCCGCCTTTTGTTCCAGCAAGGACAGCTTTCTTTCATCCAGCTTCATCTGTTGGGCCTTGATGACCAGGTCCATAAAAATCTTGAGCGTCTTGGGATCACTGCCCGGCGCGCTGGCCAGGTCGAACACGGTCATGCGCACCGCTTGCAAGGAGGCTTCGTCCAAGCCCTCGGCATCCATCTTGTTGAGCTTGGCGGCTATGTCCTGGCGGCGTGTCGCCATGAGAGGCTGGACGTGGTTGTGGTAATACTGCGCAATGCTCGTCAGGCTCCAACTGATTCCGTCTTCCGCCACCCGTTCCTGCACGGCCTTGTAGGTCGTCCCGGAAAAGAACATTTCATCCACCGCATCCCGGAGGTAGGGCGGAAGATTGGCGGCTACGCTGTCCTGACGGAGTTTCTTCATCGTTTGTATAAGATGTAAATGATGGCTAGGCTAAAGGCCATGGAGGCAACGGTGACAATGGCGTCCGGGATGGTCATATCTGTCCAAGTTGTAATATGCCGGTGTCCGTGATCATCCACTTGCGTTCCCCGGTCAGTTCATTGCGAGTGCCAATGATGCAAGAGGATTGTTCCAAATCCGTAAGGGCGTCTTCTATTTCCAGCAGCGTGGGGCGCGGCTGCACGTCCAGGCAGACCTCCGCGCGCAGTACCTCGTCGCGCTGTGTGTAGGTTTTGGGCATCCGCTTGAGGCTGTGCAGGATGGCAATTTTAATTTTTGCGTGATGGTCCATGGTTCCCAGGTATTAGAGTTTTACAAAGCAGTTCCATTTTTCCGTCCAGACTGGCTAGCGTTTTGGCCATTTCGTCAATGCGTCCGTGGGCTTTAGTTTCAGATTCCCGCTGCAATCGTTCGATTTCGGCAATGTCGTTTTCAATCCTGGCCAAGTCTTCCTTGGTCGCGTACTCGGCAGCCATTTTGACGGAGATTTGCTTGGTCTTACCTGCCATGTAACCCATCCCGCCAATGCCTCCAGCCCCGATCAGAGCACCCAGCATCTGACCCACCGCTCCGGCGTCCATCGTGGCCGCCGCCTCTGCAATTACGCCCCACATTGCACCGCATAAGCATGGATGCCATGAGCAACGGCTTGGGCCAGTACCTCACCCTTTTTGCGGATAAATTCCACATCGGAATCTACGGAGAGAAAAGCCCCTTCCACAATCACTGCCGGGCAGATGGTGCCCTGCAAAAACACGTCGCCACGGTTGGCGTAAGGCGTTCGGATGTTGCGATCGGCCAATTCCGTGATCAGGTCAAATTGCGCATCAATCGCCTTGGCCAGGGCAATACCTTTGGTGCTGCCGTCGTAATGCACCACCTCATGGCCACCTTTACAAGTTGGAGAATCGGCAGAATTAAGATGCAGGCTCACGGCAACATCGGCGCCCCAGGCGTTGATGGCTACGCATTCATTTTTAATGCTTCTGGAATAATCCTCGCGGCGGAAGACGCGCACCTGGTGCCCCATCTTTTCCAGTGCCCGGACAATAGCCGGGGTGTACTGTGCCCAAAAAGGATGCTCGGCCAGCCCGTCGCGGCTTACTGCGCCCTGGTCGCCCGTAGAGCAATGCCCGATGTCTAATGCTACTTTCACAATTGTTTATTAGTTAAAAGTTAATAGCGGTTACTTGGATGTAGCCTGTACCACGGGAGGCACCACAACCACGTCCGGCGTGGACTGGGACCAAGCAATGCTGTGGTTGTCGCGGTCCAACACAAGAGACGATCCACCACGGATGACCACCACCTGACCATCCGTCAGAGCCACGCTGGTGGCTGCCTGCTTGTCCGTGGTGCTACACGCCCAAGTCATCATGATCAGAGACATGCCGATCATAAGCAAGAGGGCGGAGCCGCCGACGCCGGATGTATGGGACGCTCTCGGCGCTGACTCGTCAGCGCCTTCATCCTGGCCGCCGGACGGCTCCGCAATTTGATACTTGCCCACGGTCACAAACCGGAGCAATACATTGACCGCTCCGAGCGCGGCCGTAAATTCTACTGGATTGGATTCAAGCCAATCCCTCACTGCCGGCACCAATAAAGAGACCAGGGCGGCAGCGTTGATCCAAAATGTCCGGCTCAAATACCAGGGCGTATTCTTCTTTGCCGTTTGCTGGGGGGTGGTTGCCCCGGCGTCTCCCGACGCGAGGGCTTGTTCTCTATTAGTACCACTATTTATCAGGGCATCGCTATTGCCGGTTCCGCTGAAATCTTGTGTGTCGTTCATGTGGGCACCTTAGCCCATATTCCGGATTGTGCTGCGGCGTTTGCGGCAAAAGCGGCGTTTGCGGCAAATGCGGTAAAACTAAAGAGCGAGCATCATCTGCATATCCCGTGCATATTTGATTCCCTCCGCTCTCATTTTTGCCGCTACCTCTTTAACTTGTGCCCTGTATAACAGGTATTTTCCTTTTTCTTTTTTACGCCAGCCGATTAGATCACCATCCGCAATCATGCGCAGTACCGTGTCCTGGCTGTAGCCGATTATCCGGGCAGCCTCCGTTACTCCACATGTCCCCCCTTGTTCCCATCGAGTGATTGCGTCCATGCACACAGTATAACACACGGGCAATGGCCTTATTCCAACATTTCAAGCAATAAAAAAGCCGCCAGATTTTCCTGGCGGCTTTCTTCATTGATGGGGATATTTCTCAGCTAAAGTCTGCAACACTGTGGTGAGCCTACCCACTAAATGATCAGGCTTGATTTTTTCAACTCCTAGGGTGGTCCCTTTCTCGTAAGGGGGGTATGGTTTCTTCTTTGTTCCTGTGAAAACAAAGGATTTATGGAATGGATAAATATAGCGGTAGGTCTTAACATCGAAACATTCCAGCTTACCAAGCAACAAATCTATGTTCTTGTGAAGGAATCGGGTTCTGCAATTAGAGTTGGTCAAGCCCTGCTCATGAAAAATTTCTCCTGTTATCTTGTCGCGAAAAAAGCGCGTGATGTGATAGCCATAGTATTAAAAATTCGCAGCTTTGTAGATGGTACCACAACCGAGCCGACCATCTGCAAATGATTGGACAGCCACGATGGAAGAGTTAAAAAGGTGCAGCAATTTGAGAGATGCGGAGATAAGAATAGACTCGGCATTTTTCCCCAGCTGATCATCGATCCACATGCGGTTAAGTTCGATCATCCAACCATCAGAAACAGCGGATATATAGTTCTTGGCTCGCGGGCATTTTGGCCAACCATAAGATGCTACTCCCAAGCAACTATCCGGTGCCACCTCTCGGAAAATGCCGAAGTTATAAAGCCCAAATGTAGTCTGCCATTTGTGGGAATAGTGATGTTGAATAATCAGGTCTTTTGCTAAAGCCTTGCTGATTGGCCGTATGATCAGCGTTCCCATATGGGAAGTCTTCTTACGTATTTCTAAGGTGCTCATACGAGCCACTATAGACGCAAATCTAACATTTGCATCATGGTGTAATAAATTTATTATAAATTTGTTACACTAAAATGACCGCATGAAATTCACGGTCAGCCATTTCCGGCTGTGTCATGGGGTAGGCTTGGGGCGACGCATTAAATAACGCCTTTCACCGTCCATTTTCATTATGGGTTCCCACCCTTCTTCTATCCATGAATTAAAAGTCTCAAAGTCATTATTCGTTGGGTCAACTCCAAGAATTTCTTTTCCTCCATATTCCCATTGGGGAGATATAGAATCAGCAGAAGTATATTTATTAGATTGATTGTAAGCTATTATCCCAAGAAAAATAGCAATGATAGCTAATAGTATGGTGTTAATAGTGACTTTCATACGTCGTCTTCGGCTACACGGGGAGCAGGTAATCTGTCATCTGCATTAGATAGATAAGAGGAATATTGGGCAAGTCGTTTTCGTAATGACCCCATAGCTCCCTCTAATGTGTCAAGGGCAAAACTCAAGGATGAGATCAAACCTATATTGTCTTCATACAAAATCTTGCTGTTTGTAACTGGTCCAGCTTCGCGGAGTCCACACAGATAATCCATAGATACGCCGAGTATTTTTGCAAGCTTGTAGAGTTCCGCCGTACGAGGCAGCCCTTTGCCTGAAAGGTACTTTGATATCGCGCTTTGGGCAATTCCCGTGAGAAGCGACACTTCTCTTTGTGTAAAAGATTTGTCTGCTATAGCTTTGGATAATCTCAACGAGAATATCTCGTTTAAGGAATTTTCTTCTTGCATAATAATCTCAAATAAGATATCTCGAACGAGAAACCGCAACACAGTAGCGGGCAACAAAAGAAACCTAACACAATGGAGACTCTAGCACAAGGACCGATCACAAAGCAGTGGTTGTATGGCAATGGATGGACCATTGAAGAAGCTTCAAAGTTTCTTGGCTGCCATAAAGGACACCTCAGCCGAGTGTTATCTGGCAAGCGCAAAAGCAAGAGATTACTCAGCAGAGTATATCAGCTTCCCTACAAAGAGCTACAGCTAAGAAAGATCAAAAAATGATCACTATGCAGGACATTATGAAATTCATCGTAGGCATAGTCGTCATGGCCCTAATGGGCTGGTTGACCGCCTGGGCGGTGGTTCATTGCTTGGACACGGAGGCCGAGCAAGTTCGCGCTGGCATCAAGGATGCCCGCACCGCCGTGTTGCCTGTACCCCTCACCAAGTAATGTCATGCAAGTAAGTGAGGATACCGTGGACATGGACGCCCCCATGACCTCCGCAGAATGGGCGATATGGAACGCCCTGTGGAGCATTCCTGAGTTCCGGAGACATTACGGGGTTTTCCATAAGGGGGAACTTACCCAACAGGAAATAGCCTCGTACATAGGGCTGCCGAGGCAATCCGTCCAGTACTACGAGCGCAAAGCCCTGCGAAAGCTAAAAATTGCTTACATTGCAAGATTTAAAGAAAATGAAATATGAGATTCAGATTATACCTCAAGGCGAGGTGACAACCACAAACCGTGATTGGGAAATTGCAATCGTCCGAGCCAATGCACTGCACGGCCAGATTGCAGGATTGACGGGGCAAATCCAAACCCTGGAGCAGAAACGCTGGATGACAGCGGTTGTGCTGGGCGGGTTGCTGGCTAGAATGAAAGCGGCAGCCCAGCACGGGGAATGGGGAAAGCTATTCGGCAAAACGGAAACATGTTTCCGTTTTGATGCTAGGACGGGCAGAAACTACATGAAGCTCCACCGGGAAGTGCTCAAGCGCGCCAAAAAGCTGGGCACGGTGGATGTAGCGTTGATTGAGTCCGGACGCCGAGATGCCCGCACGCTGGAAGAGATCGGCAAGCTTTCCGATGCCGACAGCCTCCGGCAAGCCTACTTTGACTTTGGTATAGTCACTCCGCACAAACCGCACGGCTTCAAAGAATCTGGTAATCCCGCCGGACGCCCGGCAACAGAAAAAGAAACCGACCCGGAAGCGGAACTCGCGGAAGCCCGGAAGCTGGCCATCTACGCCAAAAACAAACTTTGCCAGGACTTGAGCGAGTTCTGCGACCTTGGCCGCCACGCCTTGCTGGACAAGGACGACCTGGCGGCCCTGGAAATCGTGCTGCGCGCCACGCTGGACCAAGTACAGGCCGCCCGCAAATCCGCCCAGGACAGGCCCAGCAATCCGGACAGCCTCCCCGTGGCGGATGTGTTCGCCGCCACGGGAAATAACTCCAGCTTTAACATCCCATCATTATAACATCATGAAAGAATTCCTGAAAGATCACTTTGTCTCCTTAATCCTTCTCCTTAATTACGGGATTTTCCTCTTCAATTTTATTCTTGTAGAAAGATACAAACGCATTCTTACCCGCAGATACCAAGTCGCGCTTAGCCAGGAAGAATCTTACACCACAAAGTCCAATATTAAGTACCACTAAGTAAATAATAAAAGTGTTTTCTGTTCTTATAATTACAAAAAAAATAACGGTCCACGCTGCACACCAGACCGTCTCATAAACACAAGACACCGCCAATTGGATTGTATTTTGCAGGATGTATATCCCTCTTTGAATATTATCACCTTTTTTCAAGTTAGCATGTAAATTGGCTAACTCTCTAGCTTCTCTTTCCAGTTGAACCTTTCTCTTTTTCCTCCATTCCTGAAATACGTATCCGAACCATACCGTGCCTATCGACAAAACTATTTCAAACCAGTGCTCCGCTATGAAATTCACCAAATACTCCATGCCGAAAACTAGACAATTAACCTTCTGAAAACAACAGAAAAATGAAAACTGTACCCGTACCTGCCCACGATCCAGACTGGCTGGCACTTGATATGCCTACCCGCGACCGGGTTTATTGCTGGCTGGCGGCCCTTTCTGATTTGCCTTCCGGCCTGCCGATTTGCGGAACGGGTGGCATTATCGATCGGCTGGCCAAGGCCATGGGGTGCAGCAAGGGGCTTGCCAAAAAAAGATATTATGCCTGGCGGGAAGACCCCGGCAACTGGCGTGCCATGGTGAACGGTAATACGCTCAAATCCCGCACCGCCAACACGGGGGTGCATTCTCCCCGTTTCGTCGCCTGGGGCAAGGCGATCCTGGACAAACACCAACGTTCCGAGCAGCAGGGCATTCTGGAAATCCAGCACCGCATCATTTCCGGCAGAGAACAAGTTCCGGGGTTCGAAGACTGGACCAAAGCCACGCTGCCGCCCGGATGCTCAGCGGCCAATCTCCGCAAAGTGCTGGCCCGAACCAAAGCCGAAAAACAGCAGGGCAAATGGGGATCGCGCGCCGCCGCTGCCGTGCTGCCTTATGTGCGCACTTCTCGCGTTGGCCTGCCCGTGGGTGGTCAATACATGTTCGACGACGTATGGCATGACCATTACGTCACCTTTGCCGGAAAGCCTGTGCGCGTGCTGGAATTCGGCGCCCATGACGTTGCGTCCGGCTGCCGGTTTGACTGGGGGCACATGCCCTTTGTGACGTTGCCGGATGATCCCAAAAAGCGGAAAGCCCTGGACAATGAAATGTTCAGGCTCTTCTTGGCCAACATCCTTTATTCCACCGGCTACCATCCGGACGGCTGCTTGTTGATGATGGAGCACGGCACGGCCAACCTTTCAGAAAAATACATTGCGGCGCTTCACGACCGCACAGGCGGCGTGATTCGCGTGGGCATGGGCGGTATGACCGGAGCCGGCAACGCCTGATGGGCGGCTGGGCCGGACGCGGCGCAGGAAACCCCCGTTATAAAGCCATGATCGAATGCCTGCACAGCCTTATTCATAACGTGCTGGGGGCATTGCCTGGACAATCCGGACGCGACCGCCGCCAGCCGGAAAGCACCGACGGCATGATTGCCTACCAAGACAAGCTGTGCAAGGCGCTGCCACGCCTGGGCGAGTATGCCGACATGATCAAATCCCCCTTCCTGGATTTTTACCAGTTCTCTTTAATCCTCCGGGACGTGTACGCCATCATCAACAACCGCACCAATCATGCCCTGGAAGGCTGGCGGGAATGCGGCCACATGATCCGCGAGTACGCGCTGGCGGAAGGCGTCTGGACGCCGGAAAACAAACTGCCCGATCCCACCAGGGGACAGGCGGAATTGCAGGCATGGCAGGCCATCCGCGCGCTGGTGCTGGCCGATCCTTCCCGCCTGCGTGAAACGCGCCTGTCTCCAGCCGCCGTGTGGGAGCAGGGCAAAAAGCAACTCTGGCGCATACCGCTGGACCTGTACGTCACCCTGCTGGGGCCGGAAAAGGTGCGTACCCTGACCGTCAAACGGGGGTACATGACTTTGCAGGACAAGACGCTTTCCCCGGAACCGCGCATTTACCATGCCTATTATACAGACCTTGACGACGGACGCCGCCATGAACTGGCGGACGACAAGCACGACGTGGTGATCAACCCGTTCAAGCCGGACACGGTGATCGTGCTGGACAAGCGCGGCGGCATTCTGGGAGCGGCTCCGTTGAGCGTGGCCGCCGCCCGGAACGACGAGGACGCCGTGAAATCCCAAATGGGCCTGATCGCTTCCCGCCGCGCTGACCTGATGATGGACTACAAGGTCCGCAATGCCCCCGCCAAGGAAAGCGTGGCGGCGCTCAAGGAACACAATGACGCCGTGCTCCGCCTGGCGCGCCAGCAGCCTGACGCCCTCCCGGACGACCGGGACGCGCTGCCCGGCGCTCCCTCCGTTCCCGGCGTGGACGTGTTCGCCGCTCCATCCTTTCCTGACAGGGAAGACGAACCGGAGCCAGAAACAGGAGCGGAATATCACCTTTCCCTGGAAGACATGATTCCCGGCTAAAGCTCTTTTTTCAAACAACAACCAAACCAATAACAATATGGACGCAATAGAAACAACCGAATCCCTCTGGGACAACTACGCCGCATCATTGGCGGCATCCGGCTACGATCCACGGACCAAGGACTTGCTTTCCTGGCTGGTGGCTACGGCCAAACAGGAAAAATGGACGCTCAAGCAAACCGCCGAGACTGTGGGGTATTCCCCCTCCACGCTTTCCAAACTCTTTTATGAGAGCCGTGAAGCCGCTCCGGACCAGGTAGTGAACAGCATTGCCAACTTCCGGCGCAGGTACAACAACAAGACGTGGGTTGCGGGCATCCCATTTGTTGATACGGACATATTCCGCAAAATCAGCCAGGCTTTTGAATACTCCGTGGAGTACCAGGAGATTGTCAGCTTGGTGGGGAACCCGCAAATTGGCAAAACCTGGGCCTGCGAAGAATACAAACGCCGCAAGGATATTGCTGACCGTCAAGCCGGTTGCGACACCAGCCGTGTGGTGCTGGTGCGCATACCTACGTCCCCCTCCGCCTTGCGTGTCGTGAACCTGATTGCCCGTGAATTGGACCTTGGGCAAAACCTGCGCTATGAAAAGATGGTGGATCGCATCAAGCAGACGGTTACTCCGGCCCATCTCCTGATTTTCGATGAAGTGCACCAAGTGTGCATGACCGGAGCGCGGGGCCTCAAAACCATAGAAACCTTGCGGGAAATCTATGATGAAACGCATTGCGGCATGGCTCTGGTAGGTACGGACGTATGGGGGAAGACCCTTTCCGGCCAGTCCAAAAACGGGCAAGTGAAATGGCATGGGATGCCTGCGAGCTGGGAAGGTGTGTTAAGCCAGACCATCCTGCGCGGCATCAATATCTACTTGCCCAAGAACATCACCTATGCCGACCAGCAGCGCGTCTGGCAGGCGTTCGGCTTGCCGGACCCTGACCCGGCCACGCTCAAAATCGTGCAGAAAATGGTCAAGCAGTACGGCCTGGGACGTTATACCAAGCGCATGCGTTCCGGAGCCACGACCGCCCGCAAGGCCGGCAAGGAATTTACGTGGGGCTATTTTGTAGCCGTTCACAAGCAACTGGAAAAACTGGCCACTGCCTCCTGACCATGCCCGCTCCTTTATATATTGCCCTGATCCGGTATGCCAACGGCTCGCTGGACATCCGCACCTACATCACCCCCGCCACCATGCAGGCAGACAGCAAATGCGCCCGCATCGTGGTGGATTGGGAAGAAAGGAACAAACTAAAGAATATCATCCGCACGGGCCAGGACTGGCCCGTGAACATCCCCGCAGACCAACGGGAAGCCATGCTGGGCAAGCTTAACCGCCTGATCGCCCTGCATGATGATCAAGAATCATAACCCACACCACTATGCAAAAAGACAACGACAAGAAAAAAGGTGCCGTCCGCACCATCGCAATACCATCGGAAACGCTCGCCGCCATACGGATTGGCGGCGACATGCTGAAACTGGCTGATGCCATCGTCAAGGCCGTTAAGTTATGGGGGCCGGTTGGCACCACTGATGCGCTCGACTTGGGAGACCTTCAACAACATCTTGGCAACGCGTACACCGTACTGGGACGGTTACTCAAGGATGTGATCACTCTGAAAGAGGCGATGACCAACCAGGAGGGAAACCAATGAAAGACTTATTTACAGCTACCTCTGAGGAGAGTGAGATCATTGAGCGCATCGCCAATCGGGCCATCGCTCTCTATCGCAAGTACGGTAACACAGAGCTCGATGAGGTGGATATCATGATGGACCTGATGGCATGCCACTGTAACGGATGCCCTCTGAGGCTTTCCGAGATGGAGCAGGCCGATGATTTTAATCTAATGCACGATGTCACGGGTATCAACGCTCATATTAACCGCTACTCAGGCAAGCTGGAGAGGTGTTTTCTCCCCCGGTTTGCCGATATGGAGAGGAGGGCCAGCCGTCATGCCTGATCCTATGGCCTACGATCCCAATACTCTGGCCTTTCTCATTGGCCTTCAACTCAACCGATTCCCGGATGCTTGCTACCACTGGGAGGTCTACGATCCACGCTGGCCGGGCATGATCGCCATCCGCCTGGAGCAGCTCGGTGAGCGCTACATCCCTGTAGATGGAGAGCTGTTCTTGGAGTGGCTCAGCACCACGCCAGACCTCACCTGGCAGCATGTCGTGGACATGCTGACCAAGAAAAGAAAGCAACTTAACAAGAGACATGCAAATAACAATGTACAACAATAAATACAAGTGCCCTCATTGCGGCAAGCTCAGGCCCGTCGATCCGTCAACCTATAAGGTCGGTGATGTGGTCTACGTCAACCGGACCACTCAGACAACGACCAAGTCCGCCGACCGGATCAGGATATCGTGTAGAGTCTCTGGTTATGATGGGGTTATTGAGCGGATATTGTCAGAGGGTAAGGCCGTGGTACGGAGAGGATTCAAAGGGTACGGCCGACTCTGTGTCGTGCCCATTGCCGATCTTACTCTAGACGGTGCTCCTAGTGTGGGCGCTTACGCCCTGATAGGGCAGTGCCAATGTAACAACTCCCAACCTCAAAACACAGACCACAATGGGCAAGACACGCACAACGACTAAGGCCACGGATCAGAAAGTGATCAAGGACCGGGTCGATTTCATCAAGACCCTGGACGACATCGCTCGCAAGGGCGTCGAGCTGGACACCTTGCAGGCGGCCAAGGAGACCGCCTTGCAGCAGGTTCTCACGGATCATGACCCCGGTATCAGCGATCTGACCACGGAGATTAACAGTCTCGTCAAGATGGCCGAGCAATGGGCCTCTCCTCGTCGTGAGGAGTTATTCCCCAAGGGCCGCAAGTCCGGGACGACAGCCTTGACCACCTACGGCTACCGCCTGGGGCAGCCCTCCCTCAAGCCCGCCAAGGGCTGGACCTGGGACAAGATTGTCGCCCTGCTCAAGACTACACGCCGCAAGGCGTACCTGGTCACCAAGGTGACTCCTGACAAGGATGCGATCCGCCAGCATGTCAAGCCTCACAAGCTCGCCAAGCTGGGGCTTAAAATTGAGCAGGTAGAGACATTTTTTGTAGAGAGGAGCACCAAGAGCGATGACCGAGATTGAGGTAGTCTACATTGATAGCCATGTCGTCCTGACTGTTACAACCGGGTCAGTACGCGGTGCAAGCACCGCCACGCTGATCCACCTGACTCCCGCACAGCGGGACCAGTTGGTCAATGATTTACAACATCCCAAGCAACAATCCGATCATGAGCAATAAGCCACTCACCAAGCGACAGATCACCGTGCTGTCCATCATGGCCGGCAAAGCTTACAAGCGCATCCAGTCCCAGGGCTGCCCCCTTCCTCCCTTGGCGGAGTGGAGACATCAGGAGGTGTGGTACGCCACCGGGATCACCGAGTCGCTGACCCAGTGTTGTCAAGAGCACTACGTGCCTATCTATAATAGGCTGGCAGCCTACCTGGGCGATGCTCCCATTAAGGACCGTACCTGGTCGGAGATGGGCAAGGTCATCCACAACCTGCGCGATGCCATGCAGCGCTATGAGACAGCGCCGGACTATCTGGCGGCTATTGTGCGCGACCAACTGCATCTATCCTGCACAGGTCGGACAGTGTACAATACCCTGCGAGATCATGCTGCCGTGGAGCATGTCCAGCACCTGATGTACACCATCATCAACCGGGGCCGGGCGGATGCCCGCAAACTGGCCTCCGAGACCGGCCAAGAGACCTACGAACCGCATGCTGATCCGCGCACGATGCCGCCCGGCAAGCTGGCCGATCATGTCGGGGCTGTCCCTCTTGAGCGCCACCGCTCAGCTCTGGAGGCTACCTGGGATATGACCGCCCGCAAGTACAACCAGGGGAGGTGCAATCATGAGTAATCCTGGCTATCCGCTCACCTGGCCGGAGGCTCTTAGAGCTGCCAAGGAGGGAGCCATGATTGAGTCTGCCTGCTTATCTCAATCGGATGGATACCGCATTATGGCAGTATTCAGCCCATCCAAGGGGGTGCTAGTCGATCATATTTGGCAGGACTGGGTTATTGACATCGGCAGTAACGAGGTCCGATCTGGATGGCGTATCGTCCCACAGGAGGAGGTGCAGTAGGACTGATCATGGTCCGACCATTGATAGACCATGACGCTCTTATACAATTCAGGCCGCCAGGTTGTTCCTGGCGGCCTTTTTCATTTCAATCATCATCTTCCTCTCTCCTGATCACAATCCACACGTTGTCGAGTACATCCCTCACCCAGCATGTTGTTTTGGCCCCTTCACGAGTTGCCCACATCAACACGACAGCGGTATCATGGAGATGGTAAATTTGAGGGGCCTTTTTCCTCCGATCTTCTGGAGAGATAACGGTAATGGAGCCGTACAATGGTATGCAATATGTAGATGTACACATGCGGGAATCCTATCATGATTATTTTCCACGATGCTTGATAATTTGCATTCCTGACGCCGATTTTTTCCACACTGTCTTTCCCTGATCACCCGACGCTTGCACCCCTTGATTTTCCTAGCGTTCACCCTTATTCACCCCAAATTCACCCCTTTCCACCCTTCACTGATAACGATCAGAGGGTGCGACAATCCGCTCCTATGCTAAATTGGCCTTGTTCCCGTTTCAATCCACGCACCCGTGAGGGTGCGACCAAACTTCCATATTCTTTGCCTTACATAAAGTTAGTTTCAATCCACGCACCCGTGAGGGTGCGACGGCCTGGAGGATACGGGTTGAGCATCAAGGGCGCAGCAAGGGGTTTGCGCCAACCTGATGCGGAAGCCGGATACGGTCAGGCCCGATAAGAGGTGATTCTTTTGTCAATATCCATTTCCCAATCACTTGCAGCAAGCGCCGGTCTCCCGGGAATTTTCTGTGAGCTTGGGGTTGGCGCAAGGCGGCATCAGACGCGGCGTTATTCCGTAATATTCCATCTTCGCCGCGTCCGGTCCGGCTTGCATTCAACTTGGTTCATTGATGCTAGCCGTTCCCCTCTGCCGCGTCCAGCAACATCTTCCACGTTCCTTCAAACAGAACCGTGCATCCCCGGAGCCGCCAACATGGAGACACATACACAACAGGCCTCCCGGGCGGCGCGCCGTTTTCCCCATTGCCGGAAGCCGAATTCCCCTCCGGTTTCCGCTGCCATTAAAAAGGAGCCGCCCTTGCGGACGGCTCCCGTTAACGAATGAATGACGGAATATCCCTTACAGGGCCGTCGGAATTTCCTTGCCCAGTTCGGACGCCTTCTTGGCGGAGCCGTCCCCGGCAATGCGTTCCAGAATCACGTCCTTGTAGCTCATGCCGCCCAGGATGATCGGCAGCACATGCACGTCGTGAGGAACCATTACGTCCAGCACGTACGCCTCCGGGGATTCAATCATGCGGGTGATGGCCGCCGGAAGTTCCTCTATGCGGAGCACGCGCTCGCACTTGACGCCGAATCCGGCGCAGATGAGCGGGTAGTTCGGGTAGATGACGTCTTCCGTCTTGTGGGTGGGGTCATAGCTGTCGTGCGGGTCCGCCAGGAAGGTCTGGGCCCGGTTGGAGTCATACTTCAGGTCTTCCCACTGCACCACCATGCCCAGGTGCTGGTTGTTCAGGATGATGCATTTGACAGGCAGGCGCTCCACGTGAATGGTAGCCAGCTCCTGAATGTTCATGAGCATGGAGCCGTCTCCGTCAATGTTCACCACCAGCTTGTCCGGACAGGCCAGGCACACGCCCATGGCGGCGGGAAGGCCGTAGCCCATGGTTCCCAGGCCGCCGGAGGTAGCCAGACGACGGGGCTTGTCGAATTTGAAGAACTGGGCGGCAAACATCTGGTGCTGGCCCACGCCCGTGCAGATGATGGGATCCTTGTCCGCCGTCTGGCGGTAGAGTTCCTCAATGACGGCCTGCGGGGAGATATAGCCCTTGCGGTCTTCATAGGAGAAGGGGTATTGCTTCTTCCAATCTTCAATCACTCCGAACCATTCCGGAGTGCGGGTAAAGCCGGAGGATTTGCGTTCCCAGCCTTGAGCGGCCAGAGCGGCGTTGAGAACCTGGAGGGCGTCCTTCACGTTCGCGCGGATGGGGTGCGCCACCTTCTTGTTCTTGTTGATCTCGCTGGCGTCAATGTCAATGTGGACGATGGTGGAGTCCGGGCAGAACATGTTGACGGCGCCGGTCACGCGGTCGTCAAACCGGGCGCCCAGGGCGATCACCAGGTCCGCTTCATTCACGGCGTTGTTCGCAAACACGGCTCCGTGCATGCCCAGCCAGCGCAGGGAAAGAGGGTGGGTCTCCGGCATGGCTCCTATGCCCATCAGGGTGGTCGCCACGGGAATCTGGGAGCGTTCCGCAAATTCCAGCAGGTCCGCGGAGGCTTCCGCGGAGATGATGCCGCCGCCGGCGTAAATGACGGGACGGCTGGCGCCTTCAATCAGCGGAATGAGTTCTTCCAGCTTTTCCGTGGGAACGGGCAGCACAGGGTTGTAGCCGGGGAGATCCATCTCCATGTCGAAGTCCGGCGCAAACACGGCTTCCTGCACGTCCTTGGGCATGTCAATCACCACCGGGCCGGGACGGCCCGTGGAGGCGATGTAAAAGGCTTCCTTGATGATGCGGGGCAGTTCTTCCGGTTCCGTCACCAGATAGCTGTGTTTCACGATGGGGGCGGTCATGCCGAACACGTCCGTCTCCTGGAAGGCGCCGCGGCCGATCAGGGAACGCATGACCTGCGCCGTAATCGCCACCAGCGGAGTGGAGTCCAGATAGGCGTCCGCAATGGAGGTGATCATGTTGGTGGCGCCGGGGCCGGAAGTGGAGATGCAGACGCCCACCTTGCCCGTGACGCGGCCGTAGCCTTCCGCGCCGAACGCGCCGCCCTGTTCGTGGCGGGGCAGGATGGTCCGGATTTTGGGCTGATGGCTCAGGGCCTGGTGAATCGGCATGCTGGCGCCGCCGGGATAGGCAAAGACGACGTCTACACCTTCACGCACGAGGCATTCCACGAGCACTTCGGCTCCTGTCATGCGGGTTTTCGTCGGGGCGGATGATGTTTTGTCGTTTGTGCTCATGTGCAAATAATATTTTATTTGTTCAATAGGAAAAAAGGTTCTAGCGCATTCCGGGCGTAATGTGAAGCCTTTTCATTAAAATGCAGGCGTGCATCCCGGGAGGAGGGGAAGGCCGGAAAGCGCCCCTCTGCGGAAGCCGCTGGAGAGGGAATCAGGCCAGGGACGCGCGGCGGACGTGCACGCAGTCCATTCCGGCGGCTGCGGCGGCCTTCATGCCGGGTTCCGCGTCTTCAAAAACCACGCAGCGGTCCGGGGATGCCCCCAGAAGTTCCGCCGCTTTCAGGAACATGTCCGGCGCAGGCTTGCCATGCTCCACTTCATCCGGCGTCAGAATCACGTCAAAAAGACCTGAAAGTCCGGCGGCGGCCAGCGTCCGGGACGCTCCCGGCATGGCGCTTCCCGTAGCGATCGCCTTGGGGGCGTCTCCCAGGGAATGCACGAATTCCACCACCTCCCGGATGGGCTGCATGCCCTCCTCTTCCAGCATTTCCAGATAAATGCGGCGCTTGTCCGCAGCGGTAGAAGCAGCATCCATGTGCATGCCGTACCGTTCGTTCAGAAAACGCACCACGTCGTTGGCGGATTTACCGCCGCAGGAATAAAATTCATCCGCCAGGAACACGCGGTCCGGCGCCCCCGCACGGGCCAGGGCCTTGCGCCATGCCTTGTAATGGAGCGGCATGCTGTCCACCAGGGTGCCGTCCAGATCAAAAATATATCCTTCATATTTTTTTTCAGGCAAATCCACGCGTTTCTTCATAACGGGGGCACAGGATGCCACAAACCCTTTTTCCGGTAAAGCCCGCAGTCTGCCCGCGCTTAGGAGGAATGCCTTAAAAAATATATCAAGAGCTTGACATTTTGTCCTGTTATTCTAATGTTTCTGCCACCTCGAAACGGAAACCGAACCTCTTTTAAAACATGGCCAATACCAAATCCGCACTCAAGCGCATCCGTCAGACAGAAACCCGCACCGCCCGCAACCGCGCTGTGTCCTCCAAGCTGAAGACCCTCCGCAAGAAGATTGCCACTGCGGTGGAAACGTCTGACAAGGAAGCCGCTGCCGTTGCCTATAACACTTTCTCCTCCGCCGTTGACAAGGCCGCCAAGGTGGGCACCATTCCCGCCAACCGCGCCGCCAACTACAAGAGCAAGGCCGCCAAGGCCATCGCAAAAATCGCCTGAGTTTTCACTTCGGTTTTCTGACGATCTTTATGGCAAGCCGCTCTGTTCTGCTGAGCGGCTTGTTTTATTTTCCCCTCCCATGCAGCAATCCCGCCTGGATAAAGCCAAACTGATTATTGACCGTCCCGGGGACTTCAAGGTTTGCGAAGCCTGCGGCTCCATCGTGTCCCTGACCACTGCCGTGTGTCCCAACTGCAACGCCTACCGTTTCGACTCCAATACGGAGTACGTCGTGGAACAGGCCGTACTGCTTGCCTCCCGGGAACAGCGTTCCGTCACCCCGGAAGACCTGGAAAATTAAGGAGTCCTGCCCGGCGCCGTTTTCCGCCGTATTCCTGTTTCTCTGTTTTCCTCTCCCGCGGGTTCGGCCACCGCTCCGTTTTCGTGAGAAAAACGGCAGATGCCTTCCCGGTGGAAGGCGTGCCCATTTCTCCGCATCCCTCCAGCTCCGGATGCGCGCCGCTACTTGCGCAATTCTGCAATGCGCAGGATAGTGGCCTCAATCAGGTTGGCCGGGCATGAAGCGCCCGCCGTAATCCCCACCTTCAGGGATTTGCCCAGATTCTGCACCACCGGTTCCGTGGTCATGCGGCGGACTTCCCGCGTTTCCGTGTCAAAGGCATCCACGTACTGGATGGATTTGATGCTTTCTGCGGATTCAATGAAATACGTGGGCACATGCTCCTTGGCGATATCCACCAGGTGCGTGGTGTTGGAACTATTGTAGCCGCCCACCACGAACATGACGTCCAGAGGGTTCTTCAACAGCTCGTACAGGGCGTCCTGGCGGTCCTGGGTAGCGCCGCAAATAGTGTCGAACACATAAAAATTATCATCGTCCCCGTCCCTCTGGACGACGGCGTCCTTCACCATCCTCTGGAGCGTCTGCGTCTCCGTCTTCAGCATGGTGGTCTGGTTGGCGATGCCCACTTCCTCCAGATCCCGGTCCGGATCGAATCCCGGGGAATAACAGCCTTCAAACCGTTTCAGGAACGCCTCGCGATCTCCGCGGCCCAGCATGTAGTCGCACAGGATGCGGGCGTCCTCCAGATCGTAAACCACCAGGTATTTCCCCTTTCCCCGTTCCCCCAGGGCCCGGGAGGCCGTGGCGCTGGTTTCCTCATGGGTGGCCTTGCCGTGAATGATGGAGGTAATCCCCATGGCGGCGTAATTCTTCACCCTTTTCCAGACCTTCATCACGTCCCCGCAGGTCGTGTCCACAATCTGCACGCCCTTTTCCTCCAGCGCATCCATGAAGGGAGTGGGCACGCCGAACGCGGGAATAATCACCACGTCGTCCGCGGCAATCCGGTCATAGGAGGAATCAAGCTGCTTCCAGGGAAGCTTCTGAATGCCCATTTCCTCCAGCTGCCGGTTTACCTCCGGATTGTGGATGATGTCCCCGATCAGGAAAATCCGCCGGTCCGGGAACACCCTGCGGGCCGCATACGCTATGTCTATGGCGCGGCGCACGCCGTTGCAGAATCCAAACTCCCTCGCCAGGAAAAATTCCGTGTGGCCCAGGTTGTACACGTTGCCCGCAGACCGGATATGGGAAATCAATTCACTCTGGTAATGCTGCTGGATTTCCTTCTCCACCTGTTCCATCACCTCGGCTCGTCTCACATTCACTCTGGCTTTGCGGGTTGAGTCCTGATTCATGCTCACAGCTTCCACACTTTCCTTCTTTCGTCAAGACAATCACAGCTTGCCAACCGGGGCTTTTCACGGTATGCACAGGCGCATGCTCCTGGCCCTGGCCCCCATGAAAGATGTGACGGATCTGGCTTTCCTCAAGACGTTGAAGGACTTGAATTCACTGCCGGATTATTTCATCACGGAGTATTTCAGAACGGTGGCCCATCATAAAAAGATGTCGCCATACATCCTGCGCTCCATTGATGAAAATCCCACGGGGCGCCCCATTTACGGCCAGCTCGTGGGCCATGAGCCGGAGTATCTGGCGAGGGACGCGCTGGCCCTGATGGAGCACGACTGCGCGGGGGTGGACCTGAACATGGGCTGCCCCGCCCCGATGGTGTGCAGGAGAAACGCCGGAGGGGGCATGCTGCGCTCCCTGAAGGCCATGGACGCGGCCCTGGGCGCGCTCCGGGACGTTCTTCCCGCCGGGGCCTTCACCGTCAAATGCCGCCTGGGATACGAGAATCCGGACGAGTTTGAACGCATTCTCCCCGTGATTGCCGCCCACACCCCGGACAGGGTGTGCATCCACGCCCGCACCGTACGGGAAGGCTACCGCTCCCCGGTGCATCCGGAATGGGTAAAATGGGCCGTGGAAGCGCTGGACTGTCCGGTGGTCGCCAACGGCAACATTGTAGATGCGGCCACGGCGGACGCGTGGGTGCGGCTGGCCCGGCCCGCAGGCCTGATGATCGGGCGCGCGGCCCTGCGCAATCCATGGATATTTTCCCAGCTTTACGACCGTTTCCAGGGTAGAGTCCCTGCTTCCCCCACCTTCCGGGACGTGCTGCATTACATCCGCCGCCTCCATGAGCGCACGCTGGAAATGCAGGAGCGTTATGTGGAGGAAAAACACATCCACCGCATGAAAAAATACCTGGTTTACACCGCGCGCGGGCTTCCGGATTCCTTTGACCATTACATGAAAAGGGCGAAAACCTCCCGCGATTTCATGCGCATTTGCGAGGATATCCTGGACAATGACGCCCCGTTTGCCCCCACGCCGCCGGAAGACACGCACCTGTTCGCCCATTTCCATGCCCTACTTGCGCAAGAGGAAGCTTGTCTCCCTCCCGGAATTCAGGTATGAATTCCCGTGTTCATGAATCCGCTGCCTTCCGCCCTTCTCCTGGGCCTGACCGCCGCTCTCTGCGCCGCCCATGACGCCATTCCGGACGGAGTGGAATTCCTGCGCGCCTACATGCCCGCGCAGGACAGGGAAACGATTACGGAAGAACGGCTGGACCGGGAAGTCCGCCTGGCGCTGGACGCCCGCAGCCAGTTCCCCTGGGCCGGCAAGGTTCCGTGGGAGCTTTATGAAAACAACGTGCTCCCCTATGCCGTGGTCAACGAGCCGCGCGACGAATGGCGGGAACAGTTCCACAACCTCTTTGCGCCGCTGGTTTCCGCATGCAAGACGGGCCGGGAAGCCGCCCTCACGATTGCCTCCTGCATCCAGAAAACCCTGAATGTGCGCTATTCCACGGAAAGAAGGATTCCCCACCAGGGGGTGAAGGAATCCCTGCAATCCGGCAAGGTTTCCTGCACGGGCCAGAGCATCCTGCTCGTCTGCGCGCTCCGCTCCGTGGGCATTCCGGCCCGCATGGCCGGCGTCCTTACCTGGAACCATGTGCGCGGCAACCACAACTGGGTGGAAGCCTGGTGTGACGGGGAATGGAAAATGCTGGAGTACAACGAGAAGGATTTCAACACCCCGTGGGTGATGTCCGCCATCAGCATGCTGGACCCCCGCAAGCCGGAGAACGCCATTTACGCCACCTCCTGGAAGAAGGAGGGCGCCGGAGAGTTCTTCCCGCTGATCTGGGAAGCCCGCTACGACGAAAAACGGCGCGCGCTGACCTTCCCTCCGGAAAGCCGGACCGTCCCCGCCGTCAGGATCACGGACCGTTATATGAAACTGGCGTCGGACTGGGTGGCGGCACAGCCGGAGTACCTGCCGGGCAGCAGGCTGATGCTGGATATCAGGGATGGGAAGGAAGGCAGCGGCAGAAGACTGCCCCTGCGCGTCGTTCTCAAGTCGGAAGAAGGGAAAGTCCTGGCGGAAGGCACCACCCCCGGCCCATCCGACGACATGAGGAAGTTTCTGGAAGTGCGCCTGCCGGACACCGTCTCCCGCGGCATTCTGGAATTCATGCTGCCCGACGGAACAGTGCGCCATGAACCCGTGGCCCATACGGAAGCCCCGGTGCAGATTTTGAATTTCTCCGTGACCGCTCCATGAGGATTCCCCTGTTTTTCAATAATACGGCGCGCAGCGCCAGGACCGACCGCTTCCGCCGCTGGCTGGACGGCCACCGGGATCTTTTTGACGTCGTTGAGCCGGAAAGCAGGGAAGACATGCTGCGCCACCTGGCCGCCCGGGCGGATTCCGGAACTCCCGTCGTGGCCGTGGCGGGCGGGGACGGCACGCTGGGCGTGGCGGCCAGGGCCCTCTGCAATACGGAAACGGCACTGGCCCCCTTCCCCGCGGGAACCATGAACGTCTTCTCCCGTGAAATAGGTATCCGGCAGGATTTTGACCACGCCCTGCATGTTCTGAATGCGGGACGTCCCAGGGACGTGGACCTGTTCGCCTTCAACGGGCAGCCCTTTCTCCAGATGGCGGGCATAGGCGCGGACGCCCGTGCCGTGGAACTGACCACGTGGGAAATGAAAAAGAAATGGAAGGCCTTCGCCTACGTCATTGCCGGCGCCCGGGTTTGCACGGAGCGGCAGCCCCGGCTGACCCTGTCCACGGATGACGGGCGGGTGGTGGCAGGCCGTTCCATCCTCTTCGGCAACGGGCGCAGGTACGGCGGACCGCTGAATTTCTTTGCGGAAGCGGATAATGACGACGGTCTTCTGGACGCCGTGGTTTTCAAACATTCCATTCCCTCCATCATCGGGGAATGCCTGATGGCCGCCGTCCACGGAGGCTTCCATTCCCGGCGGAACGGCTCCTTTGAATATATCCGGATGACGGGGGGAACCGTCATTTCCGCCGGACAGGCCGCCTGTGAACTGGACGGCGATTATATGGGCAACGCCCCGGTCCGCATCACGCGCCACGGTACGCTGAAGGTACTCGCCCCCTGAAGCGGAGCCGCAAAAGGCTTCCTTCAACAGGCCGCCCCTGCGCGCCTTAACTGAGCAGAAAACGGGTAAACGTATCCAGCATGCAGGAAAGATGGACGGTGTGGACCTCCGGAAGCCCGGTGAAGGCCAGTACAATGGCGGCATCCATCAGGGCCGCGACGCCAATCCATTTGACCATCGCCGGAAGCGGGGAGGCGGAAGGTTCGTAAAAGCTCCAATCTTCCTTCACAAAGGAGAAATCCTCCCCTGAATCAAAACGGCGGAATTGTTCCTCCAATTCCTCAACCGGCATTTCATGGGGGCAGACGTAGCCATGGGCGTCATCCCCCACCTCGCAATAATAAAGGCCGTTACCCACCGGAACGGACTGCATGTGCATTCCGTCCCCGCCAACAAGGGAGATATGGGCTTTATGAGAAGAGTTCCCGTAGCGGAGGAACAATTCATCCAAGCTGCCGCACGTTTCTCCGTTAAACAGATAACGAGGGGAGGCTGTCATTTTCTTATTTATAAAAATGAGGCACCGGAACACAAGAATTTTTGACAGGAGAGATGGCGCATCCCTGTCATACCCGCGGAAACAGCGCAAAAAGACCGTACCGGCAAGCGGTACGGCCTGAAACAAAGGGGAAATTTTCCCGGAGGGAATGCTACATGCCCATGATCTGATAGCCGCCGTCCACGTAAATCACCTGTCCGGTGATCGCGGCTGCGCCGTCGCTGGCCAGGAAGACGCCGGTAGCGCCCAGTTCCTCGCCCGTGCAGGAACGGCCCAGGGGGGCATGTTCCTCATACACCTTGAACATGGTGTTAAAGCCGGAAACGCCGCGTGCCGCAAGCGTCTGCATGGGGCCCGCGCTGATGCAGTTGACGCGGATGCCGCGGGCGCGGCCCAGATCATACGCCAGATAACGGGTGCAGGCTTCCAGGGCGGCCTTGGAAACGCCCATCAGGTTGTAGTTCGGCACCACCTTTTCGGAACCCAGGTAGGACATCGCCAGAATGCTGCCGTTGTCGGACATCATGGGCTCCACGGCGCGGGAAAGGGCCACCAGGGAGTAGGCGGAGATATCCAGGGAAATCTTGAACGCCTCGCGTCCCGTATCCAGGAAACTGCCGCCAAGGGCTTCCTTCGGGGCAAAAGCCACGGAATGCAGCATGCAATCCACCTTGTCCGTGTGTTCCCGGACTTTTTCAAAGAATGCATTGATGGATTCATCATTGCTGACATCCAGATCGTAAACGGGGACGTCTTCGCCGAAGTTTTCATGGACCAGCTTGAGCACGCCGTCCTTGAGGCGTTCGCCCTGATAATTGAAGATGAGCTTTGCGCCCGCTTCATGCCATGCCTTGGCAATTGCGAACGCGATGCTGCGCTTGTTCGCCACGCCGATTACGACACCAACTTTGCCTTCGAGTAATTTACTTGACATAATGGTAAGTGAATACTGCCCTACTTTCCTTCATTTGACAAGAAAAACGGACGTCACGGCGCTCCGTCAGGCTCCCGTCTGCTGGCGGCAGGCCTTGACCGTGTTAGCCATCAGCATGGCGATGGTCATCGGCCCCACGCCGCCGGGCACGGGGGTAATGGCCCGGCACTTGGGCGCCACTTCATCATAGGCCACGTCTCCAACAATCCGGTAGCCGCGCTTGGCGGAGGCATCTTCCACGCGGTTGATGCCCACGTCCACCACCACGGCGCCGTCCTTCACAAAATCAGCCGTCACGAATGCGGGCCTGCCTATCGCCGCCACGATGATGTCTGCTGAACGGCAAAGCTCCGGCAGGTTCTTCGTGCGGGAGTGGGCCACCGTAACGGTGGCGTTCGCCTGCTTGGACATCAGAAGATGGGCCATCGGCTTGCCCACGATCATGCTGCGGCCGATGACCACGGCATTCGCGCCCGCCGTTTCAATGCCGGCCGCCTGCAACAGCCTCATGCAGCCCAGCGGGGTACAGGGCACAAAACCGGTTTCATCCTCCAGCACCAGCTTGGCGACGTTCTCCGGGTGGAAGCCGTCCACATCCTTGGCGGGGTCTATTTCCAGGACCACGGCCGCCTCGTCGATATGGGGGGGAGGCGGGCTCTGCACCAGAATGCCGTGGATGGAGGGGTCCGCATTCAAGTCACGGACGACCTGGAGCAGTTCTTCCTGGGAGGCATCCGCGGAGAGAACGATTTTACGGGAGTTCATTCCCAGCTCCGCACATTTTTTCACCTTGGAATTCACATACACCTGGGAGGCGGGGTCCTCCCCCACCAGAACCACGGCCAGGCCGGGCGTTATTCCCTGTTCCCTGAGCCGGGCAATGTCCTTTCCAACCTCTTCCAGCACCTGGGAGGCTACCTGTTTTCCGTCGATGATTTGCATAATAATGATTGATTAAGTGGCGGGAAGTCCGGAAGCCCCTCGCTCAGCAGCCCGGCCAGAAGGCGGGCGTAGTCCGCTACCTGCTCATCCGTTGCGTCCGGAGGAATGAACAGGCGCTTTTTCCATAGAATGTTCACGTTGGAACACGGCTTGGGAATGGCGTAGCGGTCCCAGGCCTTGTTCAGCCTCCAGCAGCTTTCATATTCGATGCACACGGGAACGATGGGAAGCCCGGACTGGGAGGCCATCTTGATGATGCCGTGGTGCACCTGGTAAATGGGGCCCTGCGGACCGTCCGGGGTGAGGCAGAAGCAGACGTCCCCCTCCTGCACCTTCCTCATCATTTCCATGTAGGCCAGGGCTCCCCGCCGTCCGGAGGAACCGCGGACGGAATCCAGGCCGAAGTGTTTGCATACGGCCTCCACCAGGGCACCGTCCTTGCTGGCGCTGGTGAGCACGCACATCTTGAGCGGCTTCTGGGCCAGGGACCAGGCATAGCCGGGCACCGTCGTGCGGTTGTGCCAGAGGGCCACCAGGAAGGGCGCCGTGTAGACGTCGTCGTGCTCCTCCTTGATGGAGCGGATATTCAGGCTCATGCAGATGGGCTGGAGCAAGGACCACAGGCCGAAGCCGGCCAGCTTGGTCCACCAGCGGGAACGCTTTTCGGACGTTTTTCGGACAATGGGGTTGAGCAGCAACATGAATTCTCGGCAATATCACATGAATCCGTCCACCGTAATGCGGGCGGGCGGGGTACTTGACGGAGCGGGAAGAGCCGTTCCGCGGGAGGGGGCAGTCCCCATTCCCGGACGGTCCGCGCGCGGCTCCACTTCCTGGAGCATGCCGGCGGAGTTGTCCTGCGGGGATGCCGGCGTACCGGAAATTTTCACGGGGAGAATGATTTCATGCCCCTCCTGCGTAACGCCGGACGGCAGGCGTCGGCTATCCACCATGTAGGAGGGGATTTTAAAGACCAGCTCTCCCGTCACGGCGGAACCGTTGCTGTACAGAACCCCGGTCACTCCCAGGAAGCCCTGCTCAAACAGGGAAATCTCTTTCAGGGAGGCGGAACGGTCCGTTCCGTCGCTTTCCAGCAGAAAGGAGCCGGACGTAAAGACTGGGGAAGAGTAAGGCAGCCTTATTTCCGTGTTCCGGGCGGTCATGGCCGCCAGCAGGCGCAGGACGGGCAGCCTGAGCATGGTCGCCTTGATGACGGAACCGCTGTACCCTTTTACGGAGGGCCTTTTCTGTTCGTCCATCACGGGCAGCGCAAAGTCCAGCTTCAATTCATGCTTTTCATCCACTTCCTGTTCCCCCATCTGTACCTTGAGGAAGGAAGCGAAGTCATCCCCCACCAGGGAGAGGAGGTCAAAATTCCTGCCCGTCAGGGTCCAGGCCTGGTGGCGGAAATCCGTACCCAGGAGGAAATTCCCCGTAATCATGAAGGGGCTGAGGTCCGTAGGCTTGTTGAGCAGGCGCCCCTTGTCCAGAAAACCGGAGAAGGTGAGCTGCTTGACGCCGTTTCCGTTTAAAATGATGGAGCCGGAGTCGACGCCCATCAGAGGCCAGCCCTTGATTTTCAGCTTTTGCTGTGACAGGTCCAGCACGTATTCCGGTTCCGTACCGTTTCCGGACGTGCGGATGTAGGCTTCCGCCGTCATGTAGAAGGGGCCGTCATTCCGTTCCAGGGTAAATTCCTCCGTCTTGTGGGCGTAACCTACCTCCAGGCGCGGAGAGGTGTACCGCCGGAAGACGAACGGGAGTTCCCGCTTCGTCTGCGGCACGGCAAATTTGGAGAATCCGGGGCGCAGGCCAATCGTGACCTTGGCCATGTTCAGGCTTTCCCCCTTGATTTTTCCCATGAACAGGGACGTGGCGGAGATTTCTCCGGAAACGCCTTCCATCATTACAAAAGACAGGCAGGAATCCTGCGGGAAAGTGACCTTGATGCGGGCGGCCTTCATGGAAAGGCCGTCCATCGCCATGCCGGAGGCTTCCACCTTCCCGCCCCAGGCGGCGGAGAGGTCCGATTGCAGCCGCCCGGCGAATTCCTCCGTATTGAAGGAAGTCAGGCGGTACATGTACGTTCCCGCCAGGGCGCCCACAACCAGCAGGACCAGGATGCAGAGGCCAATGAGGAAACGCTTGTTTTTCAGCACGGCCTGCTTGGCGTCCCCGTGGTCGTCATTGTAGGTCCGCCGGCGTTTTTCCACACGGATGACCTTGCTGCCGTCCGGGCGCACCACTACTTCCCTCTTTCGCTCCACGCCCTGGGAATCCGAGGCATGCAGCTGGCGCATGATATTGTCCGCCCCCTGGGAGGAAGAAGAGGACTCAGGATCGGAATCACTGTTCTTCAATAGTCTTAATCCGGTTAAAGGTTACTGGGCATTGCTGAGGGCGGGAAGAGGCGCGAGCCCTGCCGGAGCTTCCTCATCCGGAACGGCGGTGCCCGGCGTGTAGAGCTGCTTGCCGCCCGGGTCCACCACTTCCGCCTTCACCATGATGATGATGGCCTTGCGCTCTTCCTTGGATCCCTTGGAGCGGAAAAGGCGGCCCACCCAGGGAATATCCCCCAGAATGGGGATTTTATCCTCATACGTGATGGAGGTGGATTTTTTCAAGGCGCCGATGACGAGCGTGCTGCCGGTGGCAATGCGTACCGGAGCGGTCAGGCGGCGCGTGGAGAATACGGGCTGGAGAATGAAGTTGTCGGAAGCTTTCACCATGACGATGTCTTCCTTCGCATTTTTCTCCTGGGAGGCCACGGGGACGAAGAGCGGCGTACCGTAGTTGATGAAGCCGTCAAAGTCCACGATTTCCGGCACTACGGTCATTTCCACGATGGATTTGTCATCGCTGATGCCGGTTACCTCCACGTTGAATACCGTGCCGAGCTGCCTGGTTTCATAGGCGGATGGGTGGGCGGGCGTGATGGGCATGACCGGCAGGCGGTCTCCGCCATCGTCGTCATAGTCGCCCCAGTCGTCTCCGTTATTGTTGTTGCCCGTGCTGTTGGGAACTTCGGGCGGATCGTATTCCGTGGGGTAAATCAGTTCCTTGCCGCTGAAGAAGGTGGCTTTTTCCCCTGGGCGCACAATCACGGAAGGATGCTGCATGATGTCCGTGCCTTTCTTCTGGCTCAGGCCGCGCATGATCATCGTGATGTCCGCCTGGCTCCACATGCCGCGCATGGTGACGATGCTGGGCGCACCGCCGGGAACGTAGGCCACGCCGGTGCTTCTGGCGGAGGAACCGCGCTCAATCATGCCGTCAATGCTGTCTTCCGTAAAAACCTGGTTGCCGGACCTCAGTCCACCCACCACCCCTGCCGGGACGGCGGCTCCGACCACGCTGGCGGCGCTGTCCAGCACGGTGTTGTTGTAGTCATTCTTGTTGGTGCCCGCACCGCCCATGAACCACTTGGAGGGGTCCAGGTTCAGGTTCACGATCCAGTTGAAGCCCAATTCTTCCAGGTCCGTTTGATTAACTTCCAGGAACGTCGCGCTGACAACCACCTGCAGGGGCTGTTCCGCCGTCTTGGACGCCACCAGCTCCTCCAGCATGCTCAAGTCCTTGGGCGTGCCGTGGAAAAGGAGGGTGGAGTTGCCCGAGTTGTATTTGATGAAGCTGCCTTCCGGGAATTTCACGCCCAGGGAGGCCAGGGCCTTCTGCGGGTCCACCCGTTTCAGGGTCATGCCGGAAGAACCGGCATCCCCGGAACCGAAGGGATCGGCATTTTCCGAATCGGAGGATTCCGACAGGCCGGAGAAGAAGCCCGGAGGAAGGGCAATGGCCTTGGTCACCATGTAGGAGGTGCCGTCAGAACTGGATACCAGCTCCGCGCCAAAGGCGTTCGTGCGCAGAATGAGGCCGGAAGCGCGCGCCACGTATTCCAGGGCGTCGCGGAGCGGCACGTTTTGAAGATTAAGCGTAATTCTCTTGCCGGCGGTCTCCTTGGCGGAAACGCTGTCCGCAGGACCGGGGTCCACGGAAATATTCACGCCGCGCTCCGCCGTCGTCATGGCCGTTGTATCATGCGTCCTGGCCAGGCTGCGCAGATAGTCCACGGCTTCCTGCACCGTTGCGCCGTCCAGCTGCACGCGGGGCAGACGGATCATGCCCAGCTTCTGGTCCACATTCACCACCGGATTGTCCAGCGGCTGGGAGAAGGAAGCGGGTTCCTCCGGCGTTTCCGTCAGGGGAACGGGCATCTCCCACAGCTTGGAGACGTCCGCCAGGGCACTGCTCCGGGTTTCATCCCTGGCAGCGTCAAAGTAGGCGGTTCTGGCGCGGTTGACCAGCTCCATGCCGCGCCGCGCCGCCGTGTTGTAAGGGTCCGTCTGGAGGACGGAGGTAAATTCCTTCAGGGCCGCATCATACTGGCCCAGTTCATAATAGCCGTAAGCCAGGCGGAGCAGGCGGTTGACTTCCTCCACGTTCTTGACGTGTTCCGGGGATAGGGCCGGATTCGTGCGAACCGGGTCCCGGGCTATTTCCAGCGTGCGCTTGGCCAGGGCATGGCCCGGCGTAGCTTTCAAGGCATCTTCCAGCAGCTTGACGGCCTCGTCGTAACGCCCCACCTTGATGTATTCCTGCGCCACGGCCACGCTGGCGTCCGCAATGCTGGTTTCCAGAAAACGGCGCCGCTTCTCCATGTTGGGGGACTTGGGCAGCGCGGTCAGGCTCCTGCGGTAATTGTCCAGGGCTTCCTGGTACTTGCCCTCGGAATACAGCTGACGCGCCTGCCCCAGCAGCAGCATGGAAGCCTGGGCCTGCTCTTCCATCCGGGCCGCAGTCCGGCGGGCGGCCCCTGCTCCTTCCTGGGCCAGCCCCTGGCCGGCTCCAATACCGGCAACGGCAAGCGCCAGGGCAATTTGCTGAATGGCAGACATGGAGTGAGGGAAACGTCTAGTCATAGGAATTTCCGGGACTATACCGAATTAAAAACCGCCCGTCATTATAAAAACGCCCAGCAGAGCAAAAAATATCGGAAAGGGCAGCCGCACCCCTCCGGAGGGAATGCCCCTTTAAACGGCAGAGAGTTCCAGCACGCCCACATGCCCCGGTTTCAGGGGATGGGGAAGCCCGCGTTCCATCAGTTCCTTCCGGTCAAAAACCCGGTCTTCCCCCTCTCCGGCCATCAGGTTCCTGACACGCACGCGGTCCGTCTGGATGCCGCACCAGCCGAAGGCGTGCTGGGGAATGGAAATGCGGAGGTTGTAGAAGTTGATCTCCGGGGAAAGGTTCCCCACCACCAGCACGGTGGCCCTGGAACGGGCATCATGCCGGAGCATGGCGTACACCCAGTGGCCGGAGGTGTCTTCCGCAGGTTCCCTGCCAAAGGTGGTGTTTTTCATGTTGGCCCAGTTCAGGCCGTAAAAATCCCCGCGGTCAAGCGCCGGATGCTGCATCAGGGGAAGCAGCCGCTGATGAAAGTTCCTCAGCTCCGCGGAATCCTCCGGCAGCAGAGAGGCGTCAAACCGTCCGTCCGCCACCCAGGGCTGGAGCTGGGGCAGGCAGGTGTAGTCAAAAATGCTGGTGCGGCCGTCATGGCCGCCGTAGCCGCCGGGACTCTCCCCCCGCTCCCCTACTTCCTGCCCGTTGTACACCAGCACGGGACCGCGGCCGGACGCGTACACCAGCGTCATGATCGCCGGAAGGATGATGCGGCCCACCCCGCCCCAGGAGAGCGGGGAGCACACGCGCGTTTCATCATGGTTTTCCACGTAGCGGACGCCGTTGGCCATGTATTTGGGGTCGCTCCGGAAAAGGCGGTCGAAGTCGTTTGCCCAGTTTTTTTCCGTGTACACATGGAGCGCCAGGCGGTAGCAGGCCGAATCGTAAACGGCATTGAACCCGGATTCCAGCAGCGCGGCGCAGGGATCGCCGGGGGTGGTTTTCATGTGGTCATTGTACGCTTCCGCCATGAAAAACACGTCCGGCAGGCGGACGCGGGAGCGGGAGATGGCCCATTTCCAGAAGGCCATGGGAATCATGTGGGCCATGTCGCACCTGAAACCGCCGATGCCCAGGCCCTGCCAGAAGGAAAGGATGTCGTCCATGATGCGCCAGGTCTTGGGCACGCGCTGCTTGGGGCTCGTCCAGTCCGGCAGCAGGCGGAGGGCCGGCAGTCCGGCCAGGAAGTTATAGCCGTAGTTGAGTTTGACCGTTTCATACCAGTCATATCTGGTGGGGTTCCACGTAACGGCATTGTTGCCCGTGACGCGGCCGAAGGTCATTTCCCCTTCAAACAGGCCGTCCGGCAGATGCAGGGGGGGGCCGTCCCCCGGGCTGTTGGAGGTCAGGTAAAAGTACCCCTGCTCCGGAGAGAAAAACGTATGGTGGTCGTCCCCTTCTCCAAAATCGTCATGCCCGTCCCAGTCCGCCAGGTACGCGCGGGAAACATGGTTGGGGATAAAGTCGATCAACGGCACCAGCCCCACCGTTCGGCAGCGTTTCACGAGTGCCTTGAATTCCTCCATTCTTTTTTCCGGCGTGGAGGCCAGGTCCGGGTCCACGTCAAAATAATCCACTACCGCATAGGGACTGCCGGCCAGGCCTTTTACGATGGATTCCGGCTGGGCGGGCAGCTCGGGATAGGCCGTCTGCGTGGCGTGCCTCAGCACCCCGGTCAGCCAGATGTGGGTAAAGCCCATCCGGGCTATTTCCCTCAGGGCCTTGTCCGTCACGCCGTTAAAGGTGCCGCACCCGTTCGTCTCCCGGGTCCCCCAGTCCACCCCATGGGTTTCCATGTTGGAGAAATGGCGGACAAACAGTTGATAAATGACCGGGCGCATGAACTGAAAGGATGAGGTCTTGCGGCCTATAATGCTAACTTTTCCAGGTACTCTGCAAGTGTATTCTGTTCCACCGGGGCAATTTGCCCCAGCATCAGCAGGGCCTCCTTCCTGGTCCGGAGCGTTCCTTCCAACTGGAGCTCCTGCAAACGGGACAGCCATTTCCTGAAATCGGGACCGGGGGGCAGCCCCAGGTCCAGCAGATCGCGCCCGGTCACCAGGGGCGGAGGCACCAGGGGTGCGTCCCGGTAGGAATCCATGGCGTCCCGGACAAACTGCCAGTTGTCCATCAATCCGTTGGAGGAAAGGCAGTCCAGGCGGTGAAGCTCCAGCTCGTCGCTGAAATGCGGAGCGCTCATGAACATCCGCAGGGTGGACTTCTTCATCTGCTGCACGTTCATGAAGCGCATGTGGCGCTCCACCATGGCGCACACCGCATCAATCACGGCATTGGAATATTTCAGTCTCCTTAAAATGTCCCGCGCCATGGAGGCGCCCTCCTTGTCATGACCGGAAAAACGGATGCGCCCCGTTTCATCCACCTGGCGGCAGGGAGGTTTTCCGACATCATGCAGCAGCACGCCCAGGGCCAGCTCCAGAGACACGGGGGCGCCGTCCTTCCCCAGCGCGTCCAGCATCATCAGCGTATGGGCGTACACGTCCCCCTCCGGGTGCCACTGGGGAGGCTGCGTGCAGCCGATCATGCCGTATACCTCCGGAATAACATGCTTCATCAGTCCCGTTTCCACCAGCATTTCCACGCCCCGTTTCCTTCCTGGAGACAATAGAATCCGGTCCAGTTCCTCCCGGATGCGCTCCGGCGCGATGCGGGCCAGCAGCGGGGCGTTCCTGCAAATGGCGGCATAAGTTTCCGCTTCCACCCGCACTTCCCTGGTAACGGCGAAACGGACGGCGCGCATCAGCCGGAGGGAGTCCTCCTCAAAACGGCGGTCCGGCTCCCCGATGCACCTCAGCACGCGGACCCGGATGTCCTCCACGCCGCCCACATAATCCACCACATAACCCGGAGGAACGGAAAACGGATCTTCAAAGAGGCCGTTCATGGTAAAATCACGGCGCCGGGCGTCCTCCTCCGCATCCGTGAAGCAGACGGATTCCGGGCGCCTGCCGTCCCTGTAGCTGCCGTCCCTGCGGAACGTAGCCACTTCAAAGGAGAAACCGCCACGGCGCACCAGCACCACGCCGAAGGCGGCGCCCACTTCCCAGGCGTCCGGGAACAGGCGCAGCACCTCGTCCGGACGGGCGGAGGTGGCAATGTCAATGTCCTTCACGGGATATCCCAGCAGCCTGTCCCGGACGCAGCCTCCCACAAAATACACCGTGTGCCCCGCTCCGGCCAGCACGCGCGCCACAGCCTCCGCGGCCTTTCTCAATGGAATATTTTCCATGGAACAGGCTATTCGGGCATGGGCCGCAGGGGGGGAGCGGAAAGAGAAGAGGGCTGCTCCACACCGGAGGAAGCAGGCGGGGCCGCTGGCCGGAGCGCGGCAGGCTGCGGAACGGAGGGAATGCGCGTATCCGGAGAGTTGATCCTGGCCGGCAGCGGAGCCGGCTTCACGGCGGCGGGGGCGGCCGGGGCCTTTTTCTCGTCCGCCTTTCCATTCTTTTTCCCTTCCAGCTTGCCCATGACCGCGTACAGATTCGCGTCAAACAGCATGTCCGGCGTGCCGCGCATCAGGATTTTCCCCGCAGGGTCCAGCAGATATACCCGAGGCGTGAGCATCACGCGGTAATCCTTGAACGCCGCCGCCTTTTCATCCACCAGGGAGGGAGTATCCATCTCCAAATTCAGCAGGGCCTTTTTCACGTCCTCACTGTTTCCGGGGGCCACCGGCATGACCGTCAGGCCCGGAAATTCCTTCCGTAGGGAAACGGCCTTTTGCAAAAACTGGACAGAGCGCACATCCCGGGGATCCCAGAAAACCAGCAGCACGGGCTTGTCCCCGGAGGGGACCGTCACTTCCGCGCCCGTGGCGGTGGAAGGCAGGCTTATTTTGGGCCCAGTCTGTCCAATGTTGAGATTGCGTATTTCATACAGCTCTTCCTTCACCAGATTCCGGACCGGAACGGGACCGAAGCTGGAATCATAGCATTTGATGATGGCGTCTTTCAGCAGCTTTCCGCGTGCCGCCACCAGCCTGACGTCATCCTGGAGCATTCCCGTCGTTTCCTTCATCACCATGGCCAGCCCCAGGGCGGACAGCCCCTGGTCTTCCGGAAACTGGTTGTAATCCTTGATTTGTTCCAGAATAACGCGGCAACGCAGGTCGCGGGAGTTGCTCAACGCATACGCCGCCTTTCCCGCTCCCTTTTCCCGGAACAGGGTATTTTCCAGGGAGTCCAGGCAAAGCACGACAATTTTCCTGGCAACGTCTCCGTTGGGGAAAGCCTGCGCCACGGCCTGGGGATGGTCCAGAAACCAAATGACAGCCGGGAGAAGGTAGGGTTTTTGAGTCTCGGGCTTTTGAAGGTCCCTCCCCACCTGCCTCCACAATTCCTGCGCCACCGGAATGGCATTCGGACGGCTCTCCATCAGTTCCGCTCTTTTTTCATCGCTTTCAGCCGTTTTGAATGCGGATTCCCAGTCGGACTGCCTCATTTGCCAGTCCGCCAGCGCATTCTTCATGCCAGCCTCGTCCGCCGGAGCCCATCCAAGCAGGCTGCATGCACCGGCTATCACGCAAAACGCTCTCTTCATACCCTGCCACTATGCCCTGATGCGTCCCGCTCGTCAATCAAACCCCGCGGCAAAACGCCTCCTATTCTTCCTTCCCCGCTTCCTTCCAGCCGTTTACGGCGCGGAACGCGCCATCCGGAGACGAACAAACCCCGGCGAATCCCTTCGCCGGGGCTGCTGTTCAACTAACTACCTATGAAGACGGTTGAGTCCTTAAGTGGATGAAGTGCTCTCTCTTTCACTGCATCCGGATCATAACCGTTATGGGTGAGACAGCCGGGCGGGAAATATGTTCAAACATTCCTTCTTTTGTATGACACAAGGTCCGCCCCCCTCCTGCGGGGGCAAAAAAGCGGCTGCGGAATTCCTTCCGCAGCCGCTCCAACTAACTACCTATGAAATCAGGGTCGTTCCTGGTGATTCGGAAGGCTCTCGTTCCTTCCTTATCGAACACCCCTGTTCATTCAGCATACTTGCATGAACCAAACGCTCAAGATTTTTCTTTCCTTTTCATGCAAAAAGCCCGGTTCCCCGCCGCCTTACGCCGCCACGAAGTTCCGTTCGTCATTAGTCAGGGCCCGCACCTGCACGGCCATGAACCTCATTTCATTAAGCATGTTCAGATAAAGGAGGGAGGAACGGGTGCGCGTCTGGTTGCGCTGGGCGCGCTTGATCTGGCGCTTGGTGGCCTTTGCCACCAGTTGAAGGAGCTGTTCCTGGGCCACCATGGTATAGTCGAACTGGATGTACGTTCCCGTCTGGAGCATCTTGCAGTATTCATCCAGAAGCTTCATGAGAGCGGTATGCACCTCCTTCAAGTCGTCCACCTGGTCAATCGTGAACGGCGTGTGGTTGTTGTCCACATACGTGAAGATGGACTCGGAAAACTGCGCCAAGCTCTGCGTGGCTTCGTTCAAATGCTCCAGGGCCTGCACGAAGTGGTAGCCCATGTCCAGGGAACGGGACTGCATCTTGTACAGGATGGGGAGAATGTCATACTTGTGGTGCTCGCTGCTGGTCAGGGCCAGGCGTTCCGCGGCGTCCGCCAGCTCTTTCAGGGCCTTCCGGTCCCCCTGGAAGAAGTTTTCCACGGTGTCATTGTAGATTTCCCGCAGCTTGAGCGTGCTGTCCACGACCTGGTGGCTGCACACGTCCAGAATGTTTTCCTCCGTAATCTGGTCAAAACGCTCTACGGAAAGCTTGTTCTCCCGCTTGCGGTGCATGATGGTGGATTTCACCAGGATGACGACCACCAGGGCCAGCAGCCCGAAGATGGCGTACACCTGCCCGTAGTGCAGGACGGTCGCCATGACGGCGGCCAGCGTGAAGGCGGCCAGGCCGGTCATGAACCAGCCGGAGATTACGGTCAGTACGCCGGTCACGCGGTAAACCGCGCTTTCCCTGCCCCACGCCTTGTCCGCCAGGGAGGAACCCATGGCTACCATGAACGTCACGTATGTGGTGGAAAGGGGGAGCTGCTTGCCCGTGGCCCACGCGATCAGCAGGGAAGCCACCGTCAGGTTCACCGTGGCGCGGATCAGGTCAAAGGCCACGCGGTCTTTGGGATTCAGTGGCTGCGGGGCAGCATCCCACTGGTGGTTCATGCGCACCAGCATGCGGGCGGGGATAAGCTTTTTCACCCCGCGCCCCAGCGCGATGGCGCTGCGCACGATGGCGCGGGCGGGGGGAACGGAGCCGAAACGTTCAATGCCTCCTTCACCCTGCCGGGAAAGCTCCACGCCGGTGGCGATCACCGTCTTCGCCTTCTTGGAGAACCACAGCGCAAAAATCATCATGCATCCGGCGGCAAAAAGAATGTAATGGTTCACCGGAGCGCCCTGCCCGGGCATCAGGCATTCCATGGCGGTGATGGAGGAGGCGGAGCCGCCGGCCTCCACTACGCCCGTGGCGTACTGGAAGGAATCCAGGCCGCCCATGAACACGCCGATGAAGTTCACGAGGTCGTTGCCCGCAAAGGCCAGGGCCAGGGAGAAGGTGCCGGCCAGCACGGTCAGGCGCAGGATGTTCGTCATGAACAGGTGCTGGAGCAGGAACATGAGCACGGAAAAACCGCCGAAGGCCACCAGCAGGGCCATGCCCAGGTTCTGGTCAATGTATTGAATGAAGGAAGGCTCCATCAGAGTGGATTCCTTCAAGCCCTTGAACACGGCAAAGTAGGCCACCGCCGTCATGGCGATGCCGCACCAGAAGCAGCCGAACCACTTGAAGCGGGACTGGTATTTGAACGTAAACGCCAGGCGGGAAACCCACATGACGATGGTGCCCACCGTGAAGGCGATGGCTACGGAAAGGAGAATGCCGGTGACGATTTCAAACGCCTTGTCCGTATTGATGAAGTCCCACACGGACTGCGTCATGTGAAGCTTGGAAATCTTGAACAGGGCCGTCGCCACGGCGGAGCCCAGAATGCCGAACACCAGGGAAACGGTGGTGGACGTGGGAAGGCCGAAGGTATTGAAGGTATCCAGGAGTATCACCTCGCTGATCATCACCCCCAGGAAGAGTAGCATCACTTCGTGGTAACTGAACATGTTCGGGTGAAAAATACCGTTGCGGGCCACCTCCATCATGCCGCCGGAGAAGCAGGCGCCCACCAGCACGCCGATGGAAGCCACGGTCAGGATCACCCGCACGGGGGCGGCCTTGGAACCAATGGCGGAGTTGAGGAAGTTGACGGCGTCATTCGCTACGCCGTTGATCAGGTCAAATGCCGCCAGAAGCAGCAGGGCTACGATGATAATCCAGTAAATTGAGTCCATAACTGTCTCTTGTGAATGGTGGGCGGAGGGCGTCCGCGAGCTGCACCACCGCCTCTTTACACGGAAACGGACGATTTTGCTACTGTTTTGTTACAGAAAAATCCTTTCGCCTTCTCAACGGGAACGGGGGAGGAAATCCAGCTCTTCAGGATCGGGCCAGCGGTGCCGTGGATAGCGCCCCGCCAGGTCTTTTTTCATCTGGCCGTAGCCGTTCCGCCAGAAGCTTTCCAGGGAACCCGTCACCTGCCAAGGCCTCTGGCTGGGGGCCAATACCTCCACCTTCACGGTCACGGAGCCGTTGGCAATGCGCGGAGACTCCGCCACGCCGAACAGCCGCTGCACCGTAAGGCCGATCACAGGCGTGGAATCCTCCCCGTACCTCACTTTCGCGTGCTGGCCGTTGGTCAGCGTGAGGCTCACCGGAGCGTAATCGTCCAGCGCCTTCGCCTGCCAGCCGGAGAGCCAGTCCCGGAGCACGGGAATGATCTCCCGCTCCTTGATGTCCTTGTAGCCCACGGCCCCCTCGCAAACCAGGGAGATGGCTACCAGCTTGTCTTCCTCTGAAAAACGGGGGAGTTCCAGTTCCGGCATCCAGACGCTTAAACCGTTCAGGCGGCGTATCCACTGCTCCACGGCGGCGTCCCATTTCACCAGCTTCAAGGTTCCGTCCACCACCCTTTCCGCCAGAATGGGGGCGGCCAGCTCCGGCGGAGCGTCCCCGCGGTCCCGGTCTTCCAGCACCAGGTCTTCATACATCAGTCTCCGGTGCAGGCGCACGCGGCGCAGCACGGCGTCAAAGACGGCCGCCTCCCCGCCGGAAAAACGCTCCGGCCAGACGGCGCGCAGCTCCTCCGGGTCAATGAGCGTACAGCGGCCCACACGGGTTTCCACCGCCTTTCCGGACAACTCCGCCACCTCCGCCGCCACAAAATGCTCCCCGTGGAACGCCACGCTGCCTTCCGCCAGCCTGCCCCCCACGCCGCCGGCCATGCGGCACGTGTTGGCGGCCACTCCGTTCCGGACGCCCACATGGTCCGCAAAGCTCTCCATCATGGCGCGGACCACGGCAGGCCGCGCCGCCGTGAAATCCGGCTCCGGCATTTCCCGGGATTTCCCCCGGCTGCCGATGGACAAAAGCTGCCGGTACGCCATCCACACTTCCCGCGCCCCGCGGGCGGAAATGCCCCAGCGGGTGCACGCCCCCGCCTCAAACCCGGCGTCCACAGCCTTTTCCACCGCGCGCCACTCCGCCTGAAAATCCGTATAGTCCGCAGAATCGCGCAGGTTGTCGTTCAAGCCGCCCTTCATCGCTACGCCCTCCCCCTGCATCAGGGCCGCAATGGCGGCAAGCTCCACCACGCACTGTTCATCCTGCCCGGCCGCCATCAGGCGCGCCAGCCGCGGCGGCAGAGGAAAAGCGGTCATCCTTCTTCCCACGTCCGTCAGGCTCCCGTCCGCCTCCGTAGCTCCCAGGGCGGCCAGCAGATTCACGGCCCGCTGCATCACCAGGGGGTCCGGCGCATCCAGCCAGCGGAACCCTTCCGGCGCGGTTATGCCCCACGCGGCCAGATTCAGCACGGCCCCCGCCAGATCCACCCGGAAACATTCGGGCGGATCAAAATCCGCCTTCCGCGCCTGCTCCGCCTCACTCCACAACCGGAAGCAGCGGCCCGGAGCCACGCGTCCGGCACGGCCCGCGCGCTGGGCGGCGGACGCCTTGGAAATCTTCGTCAGGTGCAGCGTATCCATGCCCCTGTAGGGGTCCCAGCCGGACCGGCGCACCAGACCGGAATCAATCACCGTGCGCACCCCCTCAATCGTCAGGGAGGTTTCCGCTACATTGGTGGAAACGATGACGCGGGGATTTTTCCCCTGCTCCACGGCGCGATTCTGCTGTTCCGGGGTCAACGCTCCGTAAAGAGGAAAAACGTCCCGGCCGCCCATCCACGGCCTGCCTGCCAGCAACTCCGCCGTTTTCCGGATTTCATACACGCCCGGCATGAATACCAGCACGTCCCCGCAGCCGTCATCCTTCACCGCCTCCTTCACGGCGTCCGCCGCCTGCTCCCATACCGGAGGAGGGGATACCCTGCCGCGACCGTCGCTGACCAGCCGGGGAGCCCGGTAAACGGTTTCTACGGGATACTGCCTTCCGTGCGCCTCCAGCACCCGGCAGGAGGCGCCCATGTAATCCCGCAGGCCGGATATTTCCAGCGTGGCGGACATTACCGCCACGGCCATGTCCGGGCGCGGGCCTTCCTGCAAGTCCAATATGCGCCCCAGGGACAAATCCCCGGAGAGGCTCCGTTCGTGAAACTCATCAAACACCACGGCGCTCACCCCTTCCAGGGCGGGCCGCTCCGTCAGCCAGCGTTCCAGCATGCCGTCCGTCACGTACGCAATGCGGGTGCGGGGGGAAATGTGCCGTTCAAAGCGCACCACATACCCCACTTCCTTCCCCAGCTCCACTCCGCGCAGCCGGGCCACGTGGCGCGCCAGCAGGCGCGCGGCCATCCGGCGGGGCTGAACGACGACGATCAGGCCGCGTTCCCCCAGCCCGGCGTCATCCATCATGGGGGGAACGCCGGTAGACTTGCCGGAGCCCGTGGGCGCTTTCAGCAGGATGCGCGGAGAGGGGGCTTGCAGCGCGTCCAGCAATTCTCCGCGGATTTCCTCAATGGGAAGGGAGGGGGAATCCATACCGGGTTACAGGGGAATCCGTTCATGCCCGGGCCGTTCAACCGATGCAGGCCAGCAGGAACCAGAAGAACGGCACGGTAAAGGAAGGACTGTCAATCAAATCAAAAATGCCGCCTATCCCCGGCAGCAGGGAGCCGGAATCCTTGATGGCCAGGCTGCGCTTCACCAGGGAGCCCGCCAGGTCCCCGTAAACGGACAGCAGGAAAATGAAGGAGACGCAGCCCACCAGCACCAGCATCTGGGACATGGACAGGACGGAGACCCTGAACATCGGGAAAACCAGCCCGATGGCCGCCGCATTCGTCAGCACCCAGGAACCGAGGATGCCCTCCCACGTCTTCTTGGGGCTGATGTGGGGAATGAGCCTGCGTGAAAAAATGCGGCCTCCCAGCAGGAACCCGCTGACATAGGCAAAAATGTCCGCCATCTTCGTCACCAGAATGACCCATAGCACGCACATGACGATGGACGGATAAACATACCCCACCCTCATATAGGCCAGATGCAGGGCCAGAATGGCAAAGGCGAACAGCCAGCCGGGATAAATGAAGGAAAGCAGCGTGGTCCCGACGGAACGGAGCGCCCGGCTTCCCACCACCGGATACTTCATTTCACGGATAAAGGAAATCACGACCAGAAGGACCGGGGCGGCAAGCGCCACCAGAAGAGGAAGGGGAATCAGGAACGGGGCATTCTCCGTAGGGGCGATTTCCCGGAACTTGGTCACGTAGCACGCCCAGGACAGCAGCACGGGATACGCCGCGCCGAAAAGAAAGCTCAGGTTCGGCTGGGAGGCTTTTCTGGAACGCAGCAGCATGTGCCTCCATTCCCAGGAGGCCAGGATGCAGAAGATGCAGACCAGCCCGTAATACCCAAGTTCACGGTCCCACCACAGGGCCCCCGCCAGCAAACCCAGCAGAACCACGGTGCTGAATGAACGCTGCAGCAGAACGCCCATTTTGCTTCTGGAAGGCTTCTTGTCCTGGTTCGGTGTTCTCATCATCACGCGAAGTGTACAGAAAACCTCCGTGACCTCAATCCTGAAATGCTCCCTTCCCCGCGGCGCCCATACTGGAAACATCCGCTCCCCGTCCGGCCCTCCCCCGCCGCTGACAAGGAAGGAATGCCTTCCCCGCTCCGGAAGAAATGCGGCGGCGGAAAAAGAAAAAGGCTGCCGTCAAGCGGGCGGCGCTACGGCGCACGGGAAAAAGCCTCCGGAAACCGTGTTCTCCTTCCTGTACGGCCCCAATATGACAAATGCCGGACTTCCGCACAGAATTTCAAACTTTATGGTGTATTTGTCCACTAATGAATTTGCCTCTTTCTTCCTCTCTCCCGCGCCCTGCACCCGCAGGGGATTGCAACCCCGCCGGATGCCGTTCTTTCCGGACGGACGGGGGTTCTTCCGCCCTCCGGCAGTCCCTTTCCCCTTTCCGGAAACCCGGCGCGTAAAATAGCGTCATGTGGACGTTTTATAAGATAGACAATCACCTACAAATCAGTAACACTCACATCCCAGCACTAGCTTTTTTCCCTGATGGAGAAAACCGCACCCTTTTCCGTTATGAACATGCACTCATTCCGTTGGATTCGACTTACAGCATTCTCGGCCCTGGCCGCAGCCGCCATCACCTCCTGCGCCTCCGCGGCCACGGACTTCAACCAGGTGGGCAAGCAAATGTCCCTCCTGCTCCAGAACTTCCACTTCTCCCGCAAGGAATTCAGCGACGAACTGTCCGGAAAATTCCTGGAAACCTACCTGCGCAAGGTAGATCCCAACAAGATATTTTTCACCCAGCAGGATGTGGACGCCCTCAAGAAGAAATACGGCAGGGAACTGGACGACTACCTGATGTCCGGCCAGATGATGGACGCGGCCCAGGCCATGCACGCCCTGTACCGGCAGCGCGCCATGCAGCGCATCGCCTATGCGCGGGACCTGCTGAAAAAGGGCGGCTTTACCTTTGACAAGGACCGGTCCATTGAACGCTCCCGCCGCAAGACCGCCGCGTGGCCCAAGGATGAGGCGGAAATGCAGCAGGTCTGGAAAGACATGGTGGAGGAACAGCTCCTGTCTGAAATCCTGCGCCGTGAAACCGTGGCGCGCCTGGCGAAGGAACAAAACAAGCCCGACCCGCTGGCCAATGAAAAGCCTGCGGAGGAAAAACTGCTCATGCGTTATGAACGCATCCAGCGCAACATTCAGGAAACGGACCTGGAAGACGTGGCGGAAACCCTGCTCAGCGCAGTAGCCATGACCTATGACCCGCACACGGACTACATGGGCGCCCGCCAAGTGGACCGCTTCAAGATTTCCATGGGCACGGAGCTCACCGGCATCGGCGCCCTGCTGGGCAGTGAAGACGACGGCTCCACCAAAATCACGGGTATCGTCGTGGGCGGTCCGGCTGACAAATCCGGAGAGCTCAAGCTGAACGACCGCATCGTGGCCATTGACTCCAACAACTCCGGAGAAATGGTGGACATCCTGTTCCTGAAGCTGGACAAGGTGGTGGACATGATCCGCGGGGCTGAAAACACCCAGATGCGCCTGAAGGTGGAACCGGCGGACGCTCCCGGCCAGGCCAAGATCATCACGCTGACCCGCTCCAAGGTGCCGTTGAAGGACGAACTCGCCAAGGGCGAAATCATCGAACTCACCGGAGCTCCGGAAGGGCAGAACCGCATCGGCGTGCTGAGCCTTCCCTCCTTCTATGCGGACATGGAAGGCGGCGACCGCCGCTGCGCCAAGGACGTCAAAAAAATCCTGGAACGGATGAACAAGGAAAACGTGGACGGCCTGGTCATTGACCTGCGCAGCAACGGCGGCGGCTCCCTGGAGGAAGTGCGCCTGATGACGGGCTTCTTTACCGGGAACGGCCCCGTGGTGCAGATCAAGGACACCCGGGGCAACGTGGACATCAAATCCGCCCACAACCGCCAGAAGCTTTTCAACGGCCCCATTGTGGTGCTCATCAACAAGCTCAGCGCCTCCGCCTCTGAAATTCTGGCCGCGGCCCTCCAGGACTACGGCCGCGCCGTGATCGTGGGGGATGACTCCACCTTCGGGAAGGGTTCCGTGCAGCAGCCGGTGGACATCGGCCAGTACCTGCCCTTCTTTGCAGCCAGGGACCGTGCCGGCCTGCTGAAAGTCACCACCCAGAAATTCTACCGCGTGGCGGGCGGCTCCACCCAGCTCAAGGGCGTGGAGAGCGACATTCAGCTTCCCACCGCTACGGCGGCGTTTGAACTGGGGGAAGACATTCTGGACTACGCGATGCCCTATGACCAGATCACGCCCTGCACCAATTACAAAAAGGACTCCTCCATCACGGCCATGCTGCCCGCATTGAAGGAAGCCAGCGCGAAGCGCGTGGAAAAAGACCGCGACCTCCAGATTGCCAGGGAAGACATCGCCATGATGAAGCAGCGCATCAAGGACAACAAGCTCTCCCTGAACAAGAAGACGAGGGAACAGGAAAACTCCACGCTGGAAGAGCGCCGCAAATCCATCAACAAGGAACGCAAGGGCCGCTTTGCGGAAATGGCCAAGGAAGACGCCACCAAGTACAAGATTTACCGCCTGACGCTGGACGACGTCAACGCCAGGGAACTTCCCCTGGCGGACCCGGACAAGGACAACGAACAGTTCATGCACCTGGCGGAAGACCCCACGGCGGAACTGGACGACTCCCCGGAATATCCCTCCGGCCTTGACCCGGAACTCCGCGAAGGCATCAACATCGTCCAGGACATGTTGAAGCTGGAATCCTCCGGAAAATAACGGTCCCTTCCCCATTCCTTCCCACTCGCCCCGGTTTCCTCCAGGAACCGGGGTCCTTTTTTTCCGGGGCAAAAGGCGGCCGCCGCTCCTTCCGGAACGTGCCGGAATGAATCCGGGACTTGCCAGCCGGGGTGAAATAAGGCAGTATCCTTGCCCGTCAGCAATGAGCACCATCATGAATACGACATATAAAATTGCCATCGGCGCGGACCACGCCGGAGTCGACCTCAAGGAAACCGTAGTAGAACTCCTCAAGGCATGGGGCCATGAAGTGACCGACATGGGTACCATGACCAAGAATTCCTGCGATTATTCCGACTACGCCAATGAAGTTGCAAGCAGCATTGCTGACGGTACCAACGACCGCGGCATCCTCATCTGCCGGTCCGGCATCGGCATGAGCATCGCCGCCAACCGCTGGGTGGGCGTGCGCGCCGCCCTCTGCCGCACGGCCCCCGCCGCGGCCCTTTCCCGCCAGCACAACGATTCCAACCTGCTGTGCCTAGCCTCCGCCTATGTGGACAATGAAAGCGTGGAAGACGTGCTGGACGCATGGCTGCACGCGGACTTTGAAGGCGGCCGCCATGAACGCCGCGTCGTCAAATCCTCCGGCAGCCCCCTGCAATGGACGGACCCCGAACTGGCCGCGTTCATCCAGGAGGAAGGCCGCCGCGAAAGCAACAACATTGAGCTGATCGCCTCTGAAAACTTCGCCTCCCCCTCCGTCCGGGAAGCCCAGGGCTCCCTGCTGACCAACAAATACGCGGAAGGCTATCCCAGCAAGCGCTGGTACGGCGGCTGCGAGGTAGTGGACAAGGTGGAACAGCTTGCCATTAACCGCGTGCTGAAAATCTTCGGCGGGGACCATGCCAACGTGCAGCCCCACTCCGGCTCCCAGGCCAATATGGCCGTTTACTTCTCCGTATTGAAGCCCGGCGACACCATTCTTACGATGGACCTTTCCCATGGCGGCCACCTCACCCACGGCCACCGCGCGAACTTCTCCGGCAAGCTGTACAACGTAGTTCACTACGGCGTATCCCAGGAAACGGAAGCCATCGACTATGACGCGCTGGAAAAACTGGCCCTGGAAGTGAAGCCGCAGATGATCACGGCCGGAGCCAGCGCCTATTCCCGCACGATCGACTTTGAACGCATGGGCCAAATCGCCAAGGCCTGCGGCGCCTACCTGTTCGTGGACATGGCCCATATCGCGGGCCTGGTGGCCGGCGGACAGCATCCGAACCCGGTTCCCTATGCGGACTTCGTCTCCTCCACCACGCACAAATCCCTGCGCGGCCCGCGCGGCGGCTTCGTGATCTGCAAGGAGGAATACGCCAAGAAGCTTGACGCCGCCGTCTTCCCCGGCATGCAGGGCGGCCCCCTCATGCACGTGATTGCCGCTAAGGCGGCCTGCTTCGGGGAAGCGCTGAAACCCGAATTCAAGGACTATGCGGCCCAGGTCGTGAAAAACGCCAGGGCCATGGCGGACAAAATGGCGGAACTCGGCTTCCGCGTCGTCTCCAACGGCACGGACAACCACGTATTCATGGTGGACCTCCGCAACAAGGGCATCAACGGGGCGGACGCACAGGAAGCCCTGGACCGCGTGGGCATCACCGTGAACAAGAATGCCATCCCGTTTGACACGGGTTCCCCCATGAAGCCCTCCGGCATCCGCATCGGCACGCCCGCTGTGACCACCCGCGGCATGAAGGAAAAAGACGTGGAACAGGTAGCGGAATTCATCGCCCGCGCCCTGGCCCTGTACGTAGGCGACCAGGTCTGCCCGAACCCGGACGGCTTCGCCCAGCTCAAGGAGGAAGTCTCCGCTTTCAACCGCAACTTCCGCCTGCCTCACTAATCAAATTGCTCTTTCACGTTCAAGCCGTCCCATTGCCAGCAATGGGACGGCTTGCGTTTTTCACAAGAAAAGAGGGAAGTGCCGGGAGCTGCTTCAAGGGGCTCCCCTTTCCGCGTTCAACTCCCTCCGGTACACTAGCGAGGATCTGCCGGGATGTTTCCCCCACCCCCTGCCGCCGCCATATAACAGGCGGCTACATCGGCAATGCCATGGCCGTTGGAAAGGGGCGCGTTCTGCCTGGGGATGCGGTACCGGCCGCCCACCAATCCTCCGCCATACGTACTGACCGGATCACAGTAAGTGGTTATATGGTCCAAGACGCCGGCAGCGGCCGCCAAACGGTCTGCACCCAGCGCCTGCAAGGAATTACCAGACAATCCCGCAGCATTCACCGCAACGCCGCCAACCGGGAGAGGAGACCCTACATTGGCCGCCACCCCGAATTGGGCCATGCCGCCTCCCAGGGAATGCCCGGTGGCCTGCAAGGACACTATTCCCGGCACATGATTCAACAAATGGCGAATCAGTCCCGCCGCCCTAACGTAGCAAATGTCACAGGAATACAACTGGAAAATATCCGTCAATACGTTGGGAACCAAGACACCCCAATGTCCCGTATCCGTCCCCCGGAAGGCAACATAAATGTTATTGCCCGAGCACTTGATGTAGGCATTAAACCCATGGCGCACATGGACATGCCCACTAACGGGATCGTACCCGGTTGCACCGCCAAAAGGAGAGAAGGCATGATTCAGGGAGGACAATGGAACGCCTGGCAGAAGGGCTGCGTCCGGATGCGGCGCCATTCCCATCAGATACCCTCCGGCTCCCGGATTAAGGTAGGCATACCGGGAAAAAGTGATCCAAGTGGGAATGCGGGCAGGATAATGCGTATTGTCCCTGTAATGGAGGCGGCAACTTATCACCGCCGTCACAATGCCGGCCAATATCTGGACTAAGGCGGAATGCCGGGTCAGAGGCAACCCCGAAAGCCTTTCCATGATATAATTATAATGAGGAAGCGCCGCATGGCCTTCCTGAACGAGAAAGGCATCCAGCCTGCGCCTTCCATCCTGGCGGGAAAAATACCTGGTTGCTATAAAGTCAAACAAGTGCCTGAGATGAAGTAATGGAGTCATGGTATTTATCGAATTGAATTTTGAATATAATTCAGCACATCACGTTCTTCATCCGTCAGCGTGCCGCCCAATTGCTCTTTTCTGGACAAAATCTCCCGGGAGAACAGGAGGGCGTCCTGGTATAGAGACGCGATCTGGTTCTGTTCCAGTTGGTCCAGGGCTTCAAACCCCTTCAGCTTGCCCAATTGGGTTTCCACCCACTTCCTGATTTCCCGTTCGCCGGGTTCAGGCGCAGAGTTCGTAAACTTTTCCCATTCCTCCAGCCAGGTATTCGGGATTTCCACTTCAGACAGAGCCTGGAGCACTTGCTGCTCCAGATCATCCAGCTTGCCTTCCAGCCGTTCCATTTTTTCCAGGAACTGCTTTTCATCCGATTCCGGAAAATGGAAGGATGAATCATTATTTTTCTCGTCAGACATGATGTTTCAACATGGGTTGCGGTTTGCCGCCGCATCCGGAAAGGACGCGTCCAGCGGCAAACGCTGCACGAATACCCTGGCCTCCCGCGTCCGGAAAGAAAACAGGGGCTTTCCCAATACGGGGAACCATCATTCACAACAGCCATGCGCGCCTTTCAGCGGCATGGAAAAACCCGGCATGAACAAATGCCGTTTATACCGCCACCGTGCGGCCGCAGCTTCCGGCTACTTCCCTTCCCCTCCCAAACGGCTCTCCATGGACAGCAGGGTGCACTTGGCGGCAAGCCATGCGTCCCGGCCCTTGAGAACCATCATTTTATCTCCCACGCTGGAAGCATAGGCCTTTTCCGCATCCCGAAAGAGCTGCTCCAGATACTTGACCAGTTCCTTCTGGACGGCGATGGCTTCTTTCAGAGATCCGGCGTTGTTTCGGCGGAATTCCAGCAAGTTCAAGTTGGCCCGGGTCACTTCCTCCCAGGGAACCATGCCGGACTTGTACTGTTCCTGCGCCAGTTCAGCCATGCTGGATAAAAGCCGTTCCCTTTCCTTGAGAAGGGATTTCAAGGTTTCTTCCGCCGGGGAAACGGCCGAAAAGCAGACGAGACAGAGTATGATCAGGGTAGTTTTCATTACTCCCCTTTTATCCCCTCCCTTCATTCTGTCAAGATGGAAAGGAACGTATCGCTTTGAAACAAAGAAGCTCTCGAAGATGAAAAACAGCGCGGCACGGACAAACATAGCCACCTCCGGAAAGAATCCCCAGCCGGGAATTCTTTCCTTTTATCCCGCCTTTCTCCTTCTTCCGGGGTCGCTCATACGCCGCCGGCCTTCCGGACCGGGGCGGACCATTCCTTGCCGCTTACATCCGTCAGCACTACGGAAAGCGGACCTTCCGGAACCGCAGAAAGCGCGGCGGGGAGTGTTACGCCGGCCCTGGCCCCCAGCGGAACGACCAGCCCGAAGGCACCCGGCTTGACCTTTGCCAGATAAGCGTTCTCCATAGCGGAGGGGGGAAGCGCGGAAAGCTGGTCCGCCTCCATTTTCCACAGGGTGTTGCCCTGGCCGTCCGTCAGCCTGATGCGGACGAGGAAGGAGCCGTAGGTATCCACGCCTTCCGTGCGGAATACGTTGAAGCGCAATTCCTGCCCGGACAGGGAGGCCCCGCTGACTTCCAGCAGGGGCTTCACGGATTTGTTATGGAGCGGCCCCCATACGCCGCCATGAAAGAACTGGTTGGTTCCTAGCGTGACCAGCATCATGAACACGGCTCCCCAGATGGAAACGCGGGCCATGCGGCCGTATCCCAGCGGCAGCGGACCGGACCCCACCCAGGCAAACAGGGAGGAACGGCGCGCGCAGCACGGAAGTTTGGAAAGCCTGCCGTCCAGCGAACAGGAACCGCCCCCGGTCAGGAACAGGAGCAGTCCGGCGCACATGCCCAGAATGCCTATCTGCCATTCGTCCAGGCAAGTGGTTCCCAGCCAGCCGGAACCCAGCAGAATGCCCAGCGCCAGGCAGAAAACGCCCACGCTCGCCAGGCGCGTCAGCAGCCCCAGCATGAGCATCAGCCCCACCAGGAATTCAATGATGGTAAACGCCACCATGAACCACCAGAGTTCGGACGGGTGCGTCACCAGATATTCAATGACCGGCTTGATTCCCAGCGCATTGGGAAGGAAGTGGTTGAATTTGACGCCGATATATCCCGGATCATCCGGAATCAGCTTGTTTTCCAGCACCAGGCGGCGCCAGAACGCGGAGAAGTACGTCCAGCCTACTACCAGACGCAGAGGGAGGGCCATTACGGCAGCCCAGCGGTAGGCTTCGGGCTGCACGGCGGAATCATGGGAATGTTCTTCTTTCATCTGGTCAAATTCTTCAGTATTCCGCCATCCTATTTCCGTCGGAAAAAAATCAAAGGATAAAATGCCCGGTCCGTGACAGCGGACGCGTCAAAGATTTACCGGGAGGCCATGCCGTCCCACACCGGGAAGTAATAATGCAGGGAGGGCGCGGGTTCATTCAGCAGGCGGTAGTGCCACCATTCCGGAGAATAGTTGGCGAATCCCTGCTTTTCAAAAGCCTTTTTCAGAATCATCCGGTTCCGGTGCTGGGCCGGGGTCACCAGCGCGGTGTCCGTAGCGGAACTGGGGTCCAGCAGGTCATGATGGCCGCCCATGTCCACGGGCTTTCCGGTTTTGGCATACAGCAGGGAGACGTCCACAGCCACGCCGCGTGAATGTTCCGAGAAGTCGCGCACGTAGTGGTCCCCGAACACCTTGGCCTTGTCAATGTTCGGGTAATACCGGGCTTTCATCTTCTGGTCTCCGGCGTCCGCGCCCCATTTGCAAATGTCCAGCACGGCGGTGTGGGGGCGGTAGGCGTCATAGATTTCCAGCAGGTAGCCCTGCCTGTACAGGTCTTCCGAGACTTTTTTCAGGGCGTGCGCCGTCTGGGTGCGCAGGATGGCGCGCCTGCCGTGGTAGCCGTCCAGCGGACGCCCCACGAAATTGTCATACCCGGCATACTTCAGGTTGGTCTTCACCAGCGGGGCCACCTGGTCCACGTACACAAAGCCCGGCTGCATCACGGGCTGGAGGGGCTGGTTGAAAGAGGGCTTGAATTCCCCGCTGCCTGAGCAGGAAGCCAGTAAAATGAAAATGCCGCATGCCGCGGCCACGCAGGTCTTCATGACCACGGAGCGTAGCACGGCATGCGGCGCAAATCCGGTCAGGATTCCGTCATTTCCAGGAATCCCTTGATCTTGCTGATGCGCGTGGGATGGCGCAGCTTGCGGAGGGCCTTGGCCTCAATCTGGCGGATGCGTTCCCGCGTGACGCTGAACTGGCGCCCCACTTCCTCCAGGGTGCGGGGGCTGCCGTCCCGGAGGCCGAAGCGCTGTTCAATAACCTCGCGCTCGCGGTCCGTAAGGGTGTCCAGCACATCCTTGATTTTCTCTTTCAGGAAGGAGAAGGAGGCTTCCTCCATGGGATTTTCCGCCGCCTTGTCTTCAATGAAGTCACCAAAGGAGGTGTCGTCGGAATCCCCTACGGGGGCTTGCAGGGAAATGGGCTGCTGGGCCATTTTCAGCACGGAACGCACGCGTTCCACGGGCAGGTGGATTTCCTCCGCGATTTCCTCCGGCGTAGGTTCGCGGCCGTATTCCTGCACCAGCTGTTTCTGAACGCGCATCAGCTTGTTGATGGTTTCAATCATGTGCACGGGAATGCGGATGGTGCGGGCCTGGTCCGCAATGGAGCGGGTGATGGCCTGGCGGATCCACCAGGTGGCATACGTGGAGAATTTGTAGCCGCGGCGGTATTCGAACTTTTCCACCGCCTTCATCAGGCCCATGTTGCCCTCCTGAATGAGGTCCAGGAAGGAAAGGCCGCGGTTGGTGTACTTCTTGGCAATGGAAATGACCAGGCGCAGGTTGGCTTCCACCATTTCGTCCTTGGCCCGGCGGGCTTCGCGGAGCCACTTGCGGAGCTCCTGATAGGCTTCCCCCATTTCATCCGCAGTCATCCACATGCGCAGTTCCAGTTCCGCAAGGTGTTCCTTGAGCTCCTTGTTGGACGGGTCCTGGGCTACCTTCTTCTGCATGCGGAGCACGCGGTCGCGGGCCTCGTCAATCATGGAGCAGAAATCCTCAATCACCTTGTGCTTGAAGTACAGGCGGCCGAAGAGCTTCACCAGAACGCCGGTGATCTTGTCGAACTCCGCCTGGCGGGCCTTCACGGACTTGGCGGCCTCCTTGCTGCGGTACAGCTTGCGAAAGGAGCCGGAAGCGTCCTGATGGGTCTGCTGGATTTGGGCGCAGAGCTGGGCCAGCCCCTTCATGTAGCGTTCGCGGGAGTCGATCTTCTTGTCAAGGATGACGCGGTCAAAGCGTTCCTCGTTGTCCAGCAGGCGGTAGGCCACGTCCAGATAGGCGTTCGCAATGAAGCCGAAGCGGTGCACGCAACGCTGGACGTTCTGTTCCGCATCCTCAATCCTCTTGGAGATGGCCACTTCCTCTTCACGGGTGAGCAGGGAAACCTGGCCCATCTGCTTCAGGTACATGCGGACGGGGTCGTCCAGAATGTCCATCTTGGCTTCAAGCTTTTCCTCCTCGTCCTCTTCCTCCGTGTTGATGCGGGTGCGGTCCGTGTAGCTGTCCACGTCGGACGCGTCAATGATGTCAAACGCCATGCTGCGCAGGCGGTCCATGATGGCCTCGTAGTCCTGCTGGTCAACGATGTCGTTGGGAAGGGAGTCATTGATATCGTCAAAAGTCAGGTAGCCCTGCTCCTTGGCGAGCTTGATCAGTTCACGGATTTTTTCCTGGATTTCCGGGGCGTCAATCGGATTCGTGACCTTGCGGCTGGCGGCCCTCTTGCGTTCCTCTTCCAGGATTTCGCTCAACTTCTTGGGAGCTTCCGCCTTAGCGGCAGGCTTGGAGGCCTTCTTTTCGGCGGGTTTCTTTTCCGCCGGCTTGGCAGGAGCCTTCTTGGCGGCGGGAGCGGCGGCTTTCTTGGCCGGTGCGGCCGCGGGCGCCTTTGCCGGAGCCTTTTTGGCGGCTACTGCGGCCTTCCCGGCGGCAGGGGCCGGAGACGCCTTTTTCACCGGGGCTTTCTTTTCCGCTGCGGGCTTGGCGGCAGCGGGCTTTTTAGCCGCCGGAGCGGCGGCCTTGGCGGGGGCTTTTTTGGCAGGGGCTGCCTTGGAAGTGGTTTTGGAAGTTTTTGCGGCAGGCTTGGATGCTACTTTTTCCTTGGATTCAGAAGCTTTTTTGCTGGCGGAAGTCTTCTTGGGAGAAGAGGAGGATGGGTCACCGGATTTGGACATATCTTGAAAAGAAGAGGGCACAATTCACCATTATATCAATACCCGGAGGTATCGAGGCACTACATTGTACCCAGCAAACGCTTCAAGTCAACACTAAGTTTGGATAATTCCAGCCTTCTGGCGGCGTCCGTGGAGGGGTCCGCCAATTCCGCCATCAGGGACGCGATATGCCTTTCCAGCGCAGCCTTCGCAATGCCGGAGCAGGCTTCCTGGACGCTCCGGTCCACATTGGGGATGGGCACCGGGTCCAGGTTCAGCAGGTTCAGGGCATCCCGTTCCGGCTGTGGCAGGGACGCCAGAAAAGCCTGAATGGCCGCGGGACTGTCCGGAGAAGGAAGCCGTGCCAGGATTTTTTTCAGGATTCCCCCCCCTTGCAGCATCCGCATCGGCTCCAGCAATTCTTCAATACGGTCTACGATGAGCCCCTGGGCACGGGCGTTCTGGAGGGACAACTCGCAAAGCACGGCCACGGCACGGTCCATCTTCACGGGGGGCTGCGTCTGAGGAACTTCCGCAGCCGCCGCACGATCCGCGGACTGTGCCTGTTCCCTTCCCTTGCGGCGTCCGGCCGTCCTGACGGCGCTCCGCAGGTCATTCACGGTCGTGCGCATCCTGGTGGCGACGTCCGCCGTTGCCAGGTCGCGGGCCACGGGGTCGCTCATGCAGGCCAGCAGGGCCGTCATCTCACGGGCAAAGGCGGCGCTGGCGGCGGCGTCAGTCAGCAGGCCGCGTTCCTTGGCGCGTTCAATGCGGACCTCAAAGAAAGGACGGGCCTGCTCCACCATCTCTGAAAACGCTTCCTTCCCTTCCCTCTTCATGAAGGAGTCCGGATCGTCCCCCTCCGGAAGATTCACCAGGTAAACATCCTTGCCGAATGGGGCCAGCTCCCGGAAGGCGCGGTCCGCCGCCGCCATGCCCGCCTTGTCCGCGTCAAAACATACGACAATGCGGGAGGCATAGCGTGAAAGCGTTCTGGCGTGCTCCGGCGTGAACGCCGTTCCCAGGGGAGCCACGGCAAAGGAAATGCCGGCCTCATGGCAGGCGATGACGTCAAGCTGCCCTTCGCACAGCAGGGCCTTGCCGCTCTTCCCCATGGGACCGCGCGCCCTGTCCAGGGCAAACACCACATCCCCTTTCTTGAAAATGGACGTTTCCGGGGAGTTGACGTACTTGCCCACGTTTTCCTGGGGCCGCAGAATTCGTCCGGAGAACGCCACGCATTCCCCGTACACATTGTTAATGGGGAACATCAGCCTGTCCCGGAACCGGGCGTACAGGTCCCCGCGCTCTCCGCGGTTGGCAAGGCCGGAATCTATCAAAACCTGGTCCGGAAGCCCCTCCTTACGCGCCCAGGCCAGGAACTCCCGTGAAGAATCAGGAGCCCAGCCCACCTGCCAGCGCTTCGCCATGTCCGCCCCGTATCCGCGGGAATTCAGGTAGGCCCTGGCCTCCGCCGCCTTCGGGGAGCGGAGCAGGAGCCTGTGAAAAAACTCGGCCGCCTTCTTATGGGCCACCAGCAGGGCCGTGCGCGCCTTGCGCCGCTTTTCCTCCGCGGCGTCATACACTTCCTCCACCAGGGTAATGCCGGCTTTTTCCGCTAGCCGCCGCACGGTATCCGCAAAGCCCAGGTTTTCCATCTTCATCACGAAGGTGATGGCGGATCCCCCTTCCCCGCAGCCGAAGCATTTGAAGTTCTGCCGGGTCTGGTCCACGATGAAGGAAGGCGTCTTCTCATTATGGAACGGGCAGCACGCCTTCCACCGGGACCCGGCCCTTTTCAGGGAAAGATAGGAACCCACCACATCTACAATGTCAGTGGCTTCCAGAACGCGCCGGATGCTGTCTTCATCAATCCTTCCCATAAGGCGCGGCCAGTCTATCACAGCCCCGCCGGGTGCACAAGAAGACAGAATCAGGACGCCATTCACAGGAAAACAAGGGGAGGAAACAACCGGGCGCGCACTGGAAAAACAGAGGAGCTCCCGTGTTCCCTCAGGAAAACCGGGTGAAACGGCGCGGCGGCATCCGGCCTCCCCGTCCGCACGGAACGCATTTCCCCATTGAGCGCGGGCTCGGAACGTGTTAGCCTGTCTGCATGAAGCACATTCACCTTCTGTTGCTGGCTCTGCTGGCCCTGTTTGCCGGCTCCCCGTTCCGGGCGGCCGCGGAGGAATCCTTCCGCGACCGGGTAGTGGTCATTCCGGTGGGGGAGGACTCCCTGACCAGCAAGCAGAGCTTCGGCTTCATGAACCGCATCCTGAAGCGGGCGCAGGAGGAACAGGCGCGCGCCGTGGTGTTTGACCTGAACACGCCCGGCGGCCTGGCCTGGGAAACCAGCGAGATGATGATGAAAAGCATCCAGCCGCTGACCATCCCCACTTACGCCTACGTGAATCCCAAGGCCATGTCCGCCGGGGCGCTCATCTCCGCGGCGTGCGACAAGATTTACATGGCGCCCGTCTCCTCCATCGGCGCGGCGGGCATCATCACCTCCTCCGGGGAGGAGATGGACCCCGTCATGCGCAAGAAGGCGGAAAGCGCCTTCTGGGCCTTCACCCGCTCCGTGGTAACGGAAAAGGGCTACCGCCCGGAAGTAGTGAAGGCCATGATGATCCCCTCCGACCAGGAGCAGCAATTCGGCCCCGTCAAGCTGGAAAAAGGCGCGCTCCTGACCCTGACGGGCAAGGAGGCCGCCACGCGGCTGGAAGACGGCAGGCCCCTGCTGGCCCAGGGAACGGCCACCTCCGTCACGGACCTGCTGGCCCAGGAGAAGGTGGACGCCCCCACGGTCACGGCGGAACCCACCGCCTTTGAACGCATCGGCCTCTGGATTGCGTGGGCCTCCCCCATACTGATCCTGCTGGGAATCGGCGGCATCTACATGGAATTCAAGACGCCTGGGTTCGGCATCGGCGGCATCGTGGCCATTGCCGCGTTTGCCCTGTTCTTCTTCGGCAACAACATCGCCGGGAACCTGGCCGGTTATGAAACGGCGGCCCTGCTCATTCTGGGCGTGGTCCTGCTGTGCGTGGAATTCTTCGTCATCCCGGGCACCTTCATTGCGGCCATTGCGGGCGGTATCTGCATCTTCCTGGCCCTGTTCGGCGGCATGATCAGCTCCTGGGAATGGGACCACATCATCCGGGACGGACAGTGGGACGACGTCAACACGCTGGCGATGGTCCTGGGCATCCCCCTCCTGAAACTGGCCCTGGGCCTGACCGGGGGCGCCATCCTGATCGCCGTGCTGATGAAGTACCTGCCGGACTCCGTCCTGATGCGCCGCGTCACGAACGCCACGATCAGCGGTGGCCCCGCCGGGGAAGCCGTCAACATTGCGCGCGTGCAGGTAGGCGACCGGGGGAACGCCGTCACGGAACTGAAGCCCAACGGCAAGGCCATGATCCATGGCGAAATATGCGAGGTTTTCTCTCGACAAGGCATACTGATTAAGGGTACCCCTGTGCGCGTCGTGGACATCCGTCCGTTCGACCTCGTCGTCGTCAAGGACGAATCCCCCTCCGGGGACTGACGCCATCACGCTTTTCACTCACTGCCATGCCTCTCACCGTTGGACTCATTTCCCTGGGCTGCCCCAAGAACCTGATCGACTCTGAAATCATGATCGGCCACATGCAGAAGGCCGGCATGACCATGACTCCGGAACCTGAGCTGGCGGACGTGATGGTGGTCAACACCTGCGCTTTCATTGACCAGGCCAAGCAGGAAGCCATCGACGCCATTCTGGACGTCGTGCGCGCCAGGGAAAGCGGAGCCTATCCGGAAAACCAGAAGCTCATCGTGGCAGGCTGCCTGTCCCAGCGCTTTCAGAAGGAACTGCCCGCCCTGCTGCCGGAGGTGGACGCCTTCATCGGCCCGGACCAGATCACCAGGCTCCCGGAAATCATCACGGAGGTGATGGACCGGACCGTGCAGGACCGGAACTTCATCCAAGGCAAGTGCAAGTATGTTCCGGACTGGGACACGCCGCGCTACCGCCTTACTCCCCCGCATACGGCCTACATCAAGATAGCGGAAGGCTGCAACCACGGCTGCGCCTACTGCATCATCCCGATGATCCGGGGACGCCACCGCAGCCGCTCCCAGCAGGACGTGGTGCGTGAAGCGGAAGCCCTCATCCGGTCCGGCGTGAAGGAAATCTGCCTCATTGCGCAGGACATTACCTACTACGGCATGGACAAATGGACGGATGCGCGCCCGAACCGCCGCAGCGCGGTGGACTCCTCCCGCGGGGAATCCCTGGCCTCCCTGATCCGCGCCCTGAACGCCATTGAAGGGGAATTCTGGATCAGGCTTCTTTACACCCACCCCGCCCACTGGAGCGACGAACTGACCGCCGCCATCGCGGAAAGCCCCAAGGTGGCCCGCTACGTGGACATCCCCCTCCAGCACATTTCCGACAACATGCTCAGCGCCATGCAGCGCGTGACGGACGGGGACTACATCCGCAACCTCCTGCGGGACATCCGGAAGGCCGTTCCGGGAATCGCCATCCGCACCACCTTCATCACCGGATTCCCCGGAGAGACGGAGGACGACCATCAGGAATTGATGGAGTTCATTGAGGAGTTCCGCTTTGAACGGGCCGGCATCTTCACCTTCTCACGGGAGGAAGGCACGAAGGCCTACAAGATGCCGAACCAGGTGCACCACCGCACCAAGGCGCGCCGCTACAATGAAGCCACCATGCTCCTGACCCGCCTTGCCTCGGAAACGGGCCAGGAACAGATCGGCAGGCAAATCCGCGTGCTGGTGGACGCTCCCGGCGTTGCCAGAACGGAATGGGACGCCCCGGACATTGACGGCACCGTTTCCGTCCCCCTGACGCTGCCCGTCGGCCAATTCGCCACCGTCACCGTAACGGATGCCGTGGCGTATGAACTGACGGCGGAATAAGATTCCGCGGGCGACTGGATGGGAGCATCAGAGACAAGAGCGACAGGCACGGCGCAAGCCGGGATATATCTGATCCCTTATCACTCATCTCCGGCATCTGAGCCAAAGGCGCTTATTGTTTCACGCTTGATTCCGGGAGAGGCGCGCTGGCCGGAGGGGCTTCCTGCGGTGCGGCTCCCGAAGGTGACGGAGAAGCGGAATCCGGAACGGGGACCAGGGAAGTATCCATCCGGGACAAATCCAGTTCGCGGGAAGCCGCAGCGGCTTCCGGACTGACGGCGCCCATGTTCGCGGGCAACGGAAGCAGGGCTCCGTCCGGACCGACCATGTCGGGAGCGGTGACGGGATAAAAGCCCATCATTTCCTGTGGATTGACGATTTCCGACAGGCTCACGTAACCCTGGCTGCCGTCCTCAAACTCAACCTTGGCGAACAAATCACCGCAAACCAGCACCTTCCCGGTTTTCACGCCGCCCCTGACGGTTCCGCTCGTGGAAAAATTATTCTCCGGATTCTGCTCGAACACCATCATTTTTTCCTTCTTGAACGTAACGGATTCCCCCGGCTTGTAAAATGCCTGGTCCGCCTTGTTCTTGGCCGCCATTTTCTTGGAAGTGATGCCTACGGGATCCAGCGCTGAACTCTGGCGGTCCCAGGCATTCAAATGCTTGTTCGGACCACAGGAAGCCAGCAGCACCAGCAGAGCGGAAGGGAGAAGTGCCAATTTCATTTGCCGGGCATCTTAACTGCCACAGATTGCGGATGGAAGCAGAATTTGCGCCTGTTGATGCAGGATGCCGTTTCAACAAGAAAAATCCCGGCTTTCCCGCCAATAAGCGTTCCTTCGTGCTGGACAGTCAAGAAAACTTCCGTACAGGCTTGCGGCATATCAACCTCACTTCCAAATGATCAAGGGATTTTTCCCGGCGCTTTTCCTGGTTGTTTCGTCATGCTGCATGATGAAGGCAAAAGAAACCCAGGGCAACACTCTGATGCGCCCCCTGATGACTCGGACGGCGCCCCCTCCCTTGCCCTGCCGCGGGTCCGGCGCCTGCTTCGATTACTTCTCCACGCCGCTCTGCAAATACAAAATCCGCAGGGCGGAAGAAATCATGCCCGGCTCCTGCCGGGCCCCTTCACTTCATGGAAGGAAGACGGAAAAAAGCAGAGACCGGGACTTTCCATCAACAAACAGGGAACCCCGGCCATCATGCTGTTCCCCGCGGCGGAACCCATTCCATCCCTGAAACACGCTCCCGGCAGGCAGCCGGGGCCGGGAAAAGTAAGCGGTTCCGCAGGCGGGGAAAAACAGGCCGTCCTTACGGATTCCCTTCCCCGCTCTCTTCCCGGGGAAACCTCAAATCATGGCGCAAAGGCAACGTATTAGGCTTGCCGCATTCCTCCCGGCAATGCTATTCTGCCACCTGCGGTTCCCACGTTTGGCACAGTTCCATCCGGGGGAACCGTTCAAGCATTTGTTCTGTTATGGATGAGAAGAGATTAGCCGGCGTAGTTCTGCCATTGTTCTCCCTGCGCCGCAACAACGACCACGGCATCGGGGATCTGACGGCTCTGCGCCAGTGGATTGACTGGGCGGCGGATGCCCATGTGGGATTTCTCCAATTGCTGCCCGTCAACGCCCTGGGCCGGGACGAAAACCCTTCCCCCTATTCCGCCATCAGCTCCGTGGCTCTGGAGCCCCTGTACCTTTCCCTGGAACCATGGACCATTCCCGGCCTGGAAGAACGCGTATTCAATGAAACCGGGGACACGCTGCCGTGGGAACAACCCTCCGGCCCGAACCTGGTGGACTACCCCAAGGTCAGGTTCTGGAAAATGTGGATTCTGCGGGGCGCATGGAACAACTTTAAAACCAAGCCGGAATATGAGGGCATCATGCCCAAGTTCAGGGAATGGGTGAAGGAGCAGGGAAGCTGGCTGGAAGACTTTGTCTGCTTCCAGGTTCTCTGCGACCTGTTCGGCACGGAAATCTGGTGGCACTGGCCGGAGCAGGACCCGGCCCGGGCCAAAACCATCGCCGCCGATTACGAGGAAGAAAAGGACTTTGCCCGCTGGCTCCAGTGGCTCTGTGAAAAGCAATGGGAATTCATCCGGATTTATGCGGACGAACGCAACGTGAAACTGATGGGGGACATCCCCATCGGCGTTTCCCTGTGCAGTGCGGACGTCTTTTTTGAACGCTACCTGTTTGATACGGACTGGTGCGGAGGCGCTCCTGCGGAAGGCAACTACGCGGAAGACCCCTTCACGGGCAAATGGGGGCAAAACTGGGGCATTCCCCTGTACAAATGGGAAGTCATGGCCCAGGACAACTTCGCCTGGTGGCGGCGCCGGGTAAAATACTGCACCAAGATTTTCAGCATGTACAGGATTGACCATATCCTGGGCTTTTACCGCATTTACTCCTTCCCGTGGAAGCCTACGGAAAACGAGGTCTTCCTGCCGCTCACGCTGGAGCAGGCGGCCCAGAGAACGGGCGGCAGGCTGCCCGGCTTCAAGCCCCGCGGGGATGACAACGCCGTGGACCGCAACCTGAACCTGACGGACGGAGACCTGTACCTTCGCCTCCTGATCTCTGCCGCCCCCGGCGTCAGCGTGGTGGGGGAAGACCTGGGCTGCGTGCCGGAATACGTGCGCCCGAACATGCGCCAATTGGACATTCCCGGCTTCAAGATTCCCCATTGGGAAATCAAACCGGACGGCAACATCATCCCCGGAAAGGAATATCACGAATGCTCCTTCGCGGCATTCGGAACGCATGATTTTGAAACCATCATGCAGACCTGGAACGACAGCTACGCCAAAATCGAGCGTGCCCGCAAGCTGGGTCTGTGGGAGGGAGTCTCTCCCAAAACGCCGTCCAACCCGGAACAGGAAAACATCGTGCGCCAGGCGGAGGACGGAGCGCGCCTGCTGAAATGGTTTGCGGACTTCGCCGGGATGCAGCCGGACACTTGGCTCTCCTACTGGAACCTGGAAATCAAGACGGCCATGTACAATGCCCTGTTCCGTTCCAACTCCCGTTACGCGGCCATTCTCTGGCCTGCCCTCTTTGACGTCAACAAGCGCCTGAACATCCCCGGCACCACGGGAGGCACCAACTGGAGGGAACGCATGCCCTTTAAAGCCGTGGAAGCCCATAACATGCCCCAGACCGCGTGGCTACGCACCGTCATCAGCGGTTCCGACCGCACGCCGCTGCAGGGAGAAGACGCCATCAGGGCCCTCAAGTCAGCCAGAAGGCGCATCTTCCCGAAGGTCACCGTCAACAACGAACGCTTCCTGAAACGGATGCTGATGTGGCCCAACGGGAAATCCCTGTAAGTTCCGGCCAGTTTCCGGAGCGCCGCAAGCCCCTGCCCCGCTTCATGGCCTTTCCTTCAACTGTTCTTTCCATTGCATCCGTCCTTGCCTCCTGCCGGAAAAGCAACCATACTCCCCGCATGACCTGGAGCTGGAACAAACTGTCCCCCGCCAAATGGGAAGACGCGTGGAGTGAACGCATTGCCGGAAATCCCAATGCCTCCATCACCATCATCAAGGGAGGCAAGACCATCAGAATCACCGTCTACTGCGACCATGAGGAAGACGCCCTGACCTTGAAGGAATATTTTGGGGGGACCGTCCGGGAAATCAAAACCCGGGACTGGGTGGCGGCGCAGAGCCGGGAAGAACGCGCTCCGCTTAAAATAAGGGATGCCCTGGTCATTACGGAGCAGAGTTCTCCGGAGAAGCTGGCCGCCCTGCGGAAGCAATTCCCCGCGCGCCATATCCTGAGTGTTCCTGCGGAAATGGCCTTCGGGACCGGAGACCATGCCACTACGTCCACCTGCCTGCGCTTCATCTGTGACGCTGCCAAATCCCGCAGGGGAACCGCCTGGAGCATGACGGACATCGGCTGCGGAACCGCCGTGCTGGCCATTGCGGCGCTGAAGCTGGGAGCGGAACACGCCACGGCCTTCGACTTTGACCCCATGGCCATTGAAGTGGCACGGCACAACATGGAACGCAATGACGTCACCGGCGAAGAGCTTGATTTATTCGTCGGGGACGTCTTTGAATGGACGCCCGCAGCCCGGCAGAAGGGGGATCTGGTCGTCGCCAACCTGTTTTCCACCATCCTTCAAAAAGCCTTCCCGCACATCATCGCCGCCATGAAGAAGGATGCCGTGCTGGTCATTTCCGGGATTCTGGCCTCCCAATGGGAAGAAACGAAATCCGCGGCCGAACGCAACGGACTTTCCTTTGACCGGGTCATCAAACGCGGCAAATGGGTCACAGCCAAGGGCGGCATGGTGAAGTAAGCATTCCTTCACGGGGCATGGAATAACACTTGCCCCGGCATGCCAATCAACATCCAACTGGGAACCAGGGCCTCCCGGCCCTGGTGTTCTTCATCACGGATACCCTCCCGTCATCCAGCGCGTACTCCTTGAACAAGGTTTTTTCAGGGCCGGAAAGCCCTGTTCCCGGCAGGAAGTACCTTCACAAGCCAGCGGAATGCACCGTCCGCCCTGCACAAGCATCAATGCGCCCCGCGGGTTTCACACTTTGCCTCACTCTCCGGAAAGCCTCACCCCGCCGCGTTTTCACGGGCAGTAAACAGCTTTTCCACATACTTGGCCAGCATATCCACTTCCAGATTCGCCGGCTGGCCGGAAACGGCGCGCTGCAGGTTCGTACGTCCGAAGGTATGGGGCGTGATCCAGAATTCAAGCAGGGAGCCGTTCAAATTCGCAATCGTCAAGGAAATGCCGTCAATGGTGATGGAGCCCTTATCAATGCAGTAGCGGGCCAGTTCATCCGGAATGCGCACTTCCAGGCGGTGGTCCTGCCCCACGGGCTCCAGGGCCGTAATAGTTCCGGTATTGTCCACATGCCCCATCACGAAGTGGCCGCCGAAGCGGTCCATGGCGGACATGGCGCGTTCCAGGTTCACCAGCCCCCCCGGCTGGAGGTTTCCCAGGCTGGTGACGCGGAGGGTCTGGGAAAGCAGGTCAAAGGAGACGCGCTCACCGTCCAGGGCGTCCACCGTCAGGCAGCAGCCGTTGACGGCGACGGAATCCCCCAGGGAAAGTTCATGGCCGAATGGAATAATCAGCGTCAGTCTGGCTCCGCCGTTGATGGGCGTAAACCCTTCCACGGTTCCTGTTGTTTCAACGAGTCCGGTAAACATAAGAGTAAGCTCCGGTTCCGGCCCTTAATGGCCGAAGCAGGTGAAGAAGATGAACACGATGGCGGTGGGAAAAGCCGCCCAGGCAAACAGCCACAGGGGATTGATGCCCTTGAAGTACTTGCCCAGAATGGCCTGCCCCGCCGGGTTGGGGGCGTTGGCGATTACCGTCAGGCCGCCGCCCGTCACGGCGCCGGCCACCACGGAATACTTGACGGCTTCCGGCAGGTTGGGAACCGTGGACGCCAGGAAGGTGACGGCGGCATTGTCGTTGAACGCTGTCAGCAGCGTGGCCCCGATCATGGCGTAGTCCCCCAGCCGCGTCAGCACCGGTTCCAGCCACCAGGCCTGGACGCCGCCCAGAATGACCAGGCCCGCCAGGAAGAAGCCCACCATCATGGGAACGCGCAGGGACATCTGGTTCTGGTACTGCGGGGTAGCCACCGTAAAGCCAATGAAGAAGAGGAAGCTGCCGATGAACATGACCGGCTCATGGGCGAAGAGAACCGTCCAGGTCAGAAAGCAGACGTGCGCCAGCGTCACCCACGCCGGTATCTTGTCATTGCGGTCTTCCCAGGACTGGGGAACGGCGTCGTCAAACTCGTTGAACTCGCGTTGCTGGGCGGCCAGGCGGGCGAATTCCTTGCGGAAGAGGAAAAAGTAGGCCAGGTTGGAAATGATGATGGCTGAAACGGCCTTCCAGCCGAAGTGCTGGATCATGTGCGCAAGACCCCAGTCCCACTTTTCCGCCACCATCACCACGGGGGGGGCGGCAAAATGCGTCAGGGTGCCCCCGATGGAAATATTCACAAAAAGCAGCCCCAGCGTTGCATACATCAGGGTCTTCTTCGGCTTGAGGTCGTAAAACTTCTTGCTCAGGATCAGGGCGCCGATCGTCATGGCGGCAGGTTCCGTAATCAGGGAGCCGAGCAGGGGGGCAAGGGTCATCACGGAAATCCACCAGGCCCCGGGCGAAGATTTTCCAAGTTTGGCGCCGTAGTTGACTACGGATTCCGCCAGCTTGAAGATGGGGCGGGAAGAGGCGATGATCATGATAATCATCACGAACATGGGCTCCGTGAAGGAGCAGTCGTAATTCAAGTAGGCCGAGAAGTCCTCAAAGGAATAATACTTCCAGCACACGAACATGAAGGGGATGATCCAGATGCCGAACACGGCTTCCACTTCCCCCAGGAAATGGAAGATGGCGGACGCGAAGGAGACCGGAAGACGCTCCTCCGGGTGCATCACGCGGAAGTTGGTTTCCTTGAGCTTTTCCTTGTAGCGCAGGGCCAGCTTGTGGGAATAGCGTTCAAACCGCCCGGCCAGGAACGTATGGATAATAGCCCCCAGGAACACGAGCGTCACGGCCAGGTTGAACCCGCCGGACTGCTTGTTGCGCTCCGTGAGCACCTGGGACAGGCTGGCATCCGGCGGCGCGGGCTTGTACTGGTTCAGGGGAATGGGAAAATGGCTGTACTGTGATTCCCCCCCCACTTCCGTAGCGGGATAGGCAGGTTCCGCCGCGCGAGCCGAAGCTTCACCGGCAGGAGCCCCCAGGAAAAAGGCGGCGGCAGCCACGGTAGTGAGCAGACCCGCACGGCGCGCCAGAACTTTGAAGAAATGACAAATACAGCTCATGTCTGCGGACAGACTAAACACCTCCCCTTTCTTCCGCGAGCTGAAAATGAGTCTGTATGCTTTTTAACGGGAACGCGTTCAGGCGGGAAAAGCCCGCACGGACCTGAAAAGGAGCGCGCACGGCAGGGAAAAGGCTGTCATGCCTGCCTGAGTTTAAGGTTGAACAGGAAACTTAAAAATAGTAGTTGCAGGTATGCGCTCCGCCCCAGGCCTCCTTTCCATTTTCTTGATTGCAGCCGGTGTCGCGTGCGCGGAGCTTCCGCCCGACCTGCCGCCCGCCACTCCCCTTCCCCTCGCGCCCGGACCGGTCATCGGCGGCACTATCAAGGGGAACCCTGCCGCCGGCGTTGTCCCCGTCAGGGAACTGATTGAAGCCAACCGCAGGAATGAAAACATTCCCATGGCGGAACCCATTCCCGGAGAAACGGTTTCCTCCATCCCCCAGGCGGAGCCCATCCCGAATGCGGAGCCTATTCCCGGGGAAACGAACCTGCATGCCCCGGTGCAGCCCGCAGGCCCGGTCCCGGTCATTCCTCCCACGGCCTTTTCCCCCGTTCCGGTTCCCCAGCATGAAACCCGCGTTGCCATCCTGGGCTATCATGATTTCAGCCGTACCCTTCCCGCCACGGAAATGCGCATGAATACGGACGTGTTCCGCGCCCAGATGCAGGCCCTGAAGGCCAGCGGCGTGCCCGTCATTTCCATGAAGGAATTCCTGGAATGGAAACTGGGAAGCAGGCAGCTCCCCGCCAAATGCGTGATGATCACCATTGACGACGGCTGGAAGAGCGTTTACACGGATGCCTACCCCATCCTGAAGGAAACGGGATTCCCGTTCACCGTTTTCCCCTATACCAAATTCATCACGGGCCGCGGCTCCGCCATGAGCCATGACCAAATCCAGGAAATGCTGGATAACGGCGCCACGCTGGGCAGCCACTCCGTCAGCCACCTGTACCCCAGATCATGGCGCGCCGCCCAGCGGAAGGGAACCCAGGCGGTTCTGGACCTGGCTACGGCGGAAATAAGCAATTCCCGGAAAATCCTTCAGGAAAAATTCCCCGGTTCCGCCGTGGAAGCCTACTGCTACCCGGGCGGATTCGTCCTGCCGGACATGATCACCAAGGCGGAGGAAGCCGGATTCCAGGCGGCCTTCACGGTGATTCCCAAGAAAGTAACCAAGGACACGGACCGCTGGCGGGTTCACCGCTACATGGTTTTTGGCAAGGATCCCAAGACATTCACCAGAGCCCTGAATTTCAACGTGCCCACGGCTCCGGAAACGCCGTCGGCCACTCCCGGCAACAATAGCAGCAGCGGGAACAGCCTGAATTCCTATCCGGCCCCGGCCCAGCCTGTCTACCCGGCGGCCAATACCGTGGTGAAAAACCAGAACCCGGACATCTCCATTTCCCTGGCCCGTGAACCAGCCTTCGATCCCAAACAGGTGGAAATGCGCGTTTCCGGCTTCGGCCTGGTGAATGCCCAGTATGACCCCAAGGAAAAAATCCTGAAATGGACGCCTTCCCGCCCCCTGCGCCTCAGCCCCGTAACCGTCCAGGTGCGCTGGAAAAACCTTGCCGCCAACCTGTGGCAGACAGCCACCTGGCAATTCGGCATCGCGGAGCAGGAAATGCACTTCATTCCCCAGAATGTAGTCAAATAATTCCGGCTGCTGTCGCAGCCATCGTCCCTCCGGAGCGCGGGTAAACGGGCAACCGGAAACTTCATACCCGTGTTTTCCGCCATAAACTCCTTCCTGGGAACAAGGGGCTCCGGCCCCTTGTAAAAACTCCGAACGGAAAAAGAGATGGCACTCTCCCTCCGCAATGTGGCGGAAAAAGCTCCTAAAAACCCGCAAGTCTCAAAACCCCTGAGAAACCAGGGCTCTTTCCAGCAAATTGAAGGGAGCGCTGCAAGCTCTTGCGGCAGCTGAGAGCATATGCGGCCAGAAGCCGCATCTTTTGCAAAACGTGAGAAAATGGAGAAAATCATTAACACCCTCTCCGTTCTCCTGCGGAAAAGTTTTATGCCGGAAAATCCGCCGCCCTCTCTTCCCGGACATAGAGTCCTCCGGACAGAAAAAAATATCCCCGGTTCATGTTTTTCCTGCCGTTGCAGACGGCATGGGATTCCAAATGCATTCCTCCTCCCATTCCTCCTCTCCCACACGGGGGCTCAATGTTAGAATAGCCTAACATTCATAAGTTGAGGAGACTTCCGCATCAACACGGAAAGCTCCCCCGGAATGCCAAAAAAACTGACATTTGGCTTGCCCGCATGGTGTGAAGTGGCATAATCATTTGGCACCATTATCAGGTTCAGCCAGGCACGGACATCCACATGAAGACGAGCACTAAAACTTTCGCCATTGCAGATACAGCCGCTAACGCAGACTATCTCACCAATACTTCCGAACCGCTCGGAGAAACGATGACCCTGAACGTGGGCCCCTCCCACCCCGCCACCCACGGCGTGCTGCGGCTGGTGCTGGAACTCGATGGTGAAGAGATCATTAGCTGCGATCCGGTGGTGGGCCACCTGCACCGCGGCATGGAAAAGATCGGGGAGACCATCCAGTACAACCAGTTCGTCCCCTACACCGACCGCTTTGACTACCTGGCCCCTCTTTCCAACAACATCGCCTATGCCTGCGCGGTGGAAAAACTGCTGGGCTGGGAGCTGCCGCCCCGCGGGCAGGCCCTGCGCGTGCTGGCCCTGGAGCTTTCCCGTTTTTCCTCCCATATCCTGGGCGTCGGCGTGTACGGCATGGACGTAGGCGCCATGACCGTGTTCCTGTACTGTTATGAGGAACGCGAAAAAATCCATAACTTTTACGAACAGCTCACCGGAGCGCGCTTCACCTCCTCCTACACCCGCATCGGCGGACAGACGCGCGACGTCCCCAATGAAATGCTGAAGGAAGTGCTCGTCTTCTGTGATGAAGCCGCCAAGACCCTGGATGAAACGGAAGCCCTGCTGCTCAAGAACAAAATCTTCATCGACCGCCTTCAGGGCGTGGGCGTCATCAGCCGTGAAAAGGCGCTCTCCTGGGCCATTACCGGAGCCAACCTGCGCGCCAGCGGCGTCAAGCGCGACCTGCGCAAAACCAACCCCTACCTGGGTTATGAGAATTACGAGTTCGACGTTCCCGTGGGTGAACACGGCGACTGCTACGACCGCTTTACCGTGCGCATTGAGGAAATGCGCCAGTCCCTGCGCATCATCCGCCAGGTCATTGAAACCATGCCGGACGGCCCCATCAACATGGTGGACACCAAGGGCACGCTGCCTGAAAAGAAAAAGGTCATGACGGACATGGAATCCCTGATCCGCCAGTTCATGGCCACCACCATGGGCGTGAACGCCCCCGCCGGGCAGGTTTACTTTGCCGCGGAAAACCCGAAGGGCGAGCTGGGCTTCTTCCTGGACTCCAAGGGGGGCGGACTTCCCAACCGCCTGCGCATGCGCTCCCCCTCCTTCTGCAATCTTTCCATCCTGCCGGAACTGCTGAAAGGCCACCTGGTTTCCGACGTTCCGGCCATTCTCGGCTCCTTCGACTTCGTGATGGGCGAATGCGACCGCTAAACACACGCTTCCCTTTTCCTTTCCAACTCAAACACCAAATTTCCTCCCCATGTCCGATTACGCTGAAAACGCCATCGACGCGACTATCGCCCACCAGCCCAGCCCGGGCGAACGGTTTTACCCGGCCTTTGAAGTAACGCCGGAGCTTGACGCCGCCGCCAGCGAATACGTCACGCATTATCCGGAAGGCAAGCAGAAATCCGCCGTGCTTCCCATCCTGCATGAAATCCAGAAAAAATTCGGCTTCATCAGCGCAGACGCCATCACCTGGGTGGGTGAAAAACTGAACATCTCCGCCGCCCACGTGCTGGGCGTGGTCACCTTCTATCCCGGCCTGCGCCAGATGTGCCCCGGCAAGACCCACATCCGCGTGTGCCGCACCCTCTCCTGCGCCATGGCGGGAGCGGACAGCCTCTTTGACGCCATCTGCGCGCGCCTGGGCATTGACAAGAGCGGCATTGACCATCACCACCCCATCGGCGTCAGCCCGGACGGCCTGTGGAGCGTGGAGGGAGTGGAATGCCTGGCCAACTGCGGATTCGGCCCCAACATGATGGTCAACGACCTTCTGTATGAAAAAGTCACTCCGGAACTGCTGGAGGAAGTGATCGCCAAGCACCAGAACGCCTAACCCTTTCCACCCCGCACCAGATTTTCGCCATGAGCATCACCTATCTTCCCGGTAAAGAACCCCACCCCAGGGAAACGCGCCGCATCCTGAAAAACGTCAACCGCGAAGGATGGAACACTTCCATTGACTGCTATCTGGCCGACGGCGGCTATGAGGAACTGAAAAAGGCGCTCGGCATGGAGCCGAAGGCCGTCATTGACGAGGTGAAAAAATCCGGACTGCGCGGCCGCGGCGGCGCGGGTTTCCCCACCGGCGTGAAGTGGACCTTCATTCCGCCGAACAACACGAAGCCCGTTTATCTGGTCTGCAACTGCGACGAATCCGAACCCGGTACCTTCAAGGACCGCTACATCGTCCACCAGGACCCCCACCAGCTCATTGAAGGGATGGTCATCTCCAGCTACGCGGTAGGCGCGCACCTGGCTTACATCTACATGCGGGAGGAATTCCCCATTGCCGCGGAAGTCATGCTCAAGGCCCTTCAGGAAGCGCGCGAACGCGGCTTCCTGGGCAGCAACATCCAGGGTTCCGGCTACGATCTGGAAATCCACGTGCACCGCGGCGCGGGCGCCTACATCTGCGGTGAGGAAACGGCCCTGCTCAACTCCCTGGAAGGCCAGCGCCCCTACCCGCGCATCAAGCCTCCCTTCTTCCCGGCCGCCATCGGCCTGTACGGCTGCCCCACCATCGTGAACAACGTGGAGTCCCTCTGCCAGGTGAAGCACGTCATCGCCATGGGCGGAGAAGCCTACAGCCAGGAAGGTGCCCGGCGCTCCCCCGGCACCCGCATCATCGGCGTTTCCGGCGACGTGAAACGCCCGGGGTTCTATGAAATCGTTTCCGGCTCCATGACCTTCGGCGAACTGCTGTATGACGTCTGCGGAGGCCCGCGGGACGGCCGCGAGTTCAAGGCCGTCATTCCCGGCGGCTCCTCCTCCAAGGTCATGCGCACGGACGTGGAATACAAGGTGCAGAACCCGGACGGCACCATGGGCAAAATCTCCTTCTTCGACATTCCGCTGGACCTGGACAGCATCTCCCAGCACGGCTCCATGTCCGGCTCCGGCGCGGTCATCGTCATGGACGACTCCCGCTCCATGCCCTGGGCCATGAACAACATCAACCGCTTTTACGCGCATGAATCCTGCGGCCAGTGCACCCCCTGCCGAGAAGGCTGCCCGTGGATGATGAAGCTCAGCACCCGCATTCTGGAAGGCAAGGCCGCCCCGTCCGACGTGGACCTGCTGATTGAAGTGGCCAACCAGATTGAAGGGAAAACGGTCTGCGCCTTCGGTGAAGCCGCCTCATGGCCCACCCAGGCCATGGTCTCCAAGTTCAAGGAGGAATTCGTGGCCCTGACGGATCCCTTCAACGCCTGCCTGCCCCATACCAGGGAAGGCCGGGAACAAACCCGTTTCCTCACCCGCTAACAGCAGAACGCAACACCACTTTTCAATACCATTTCCCTCCCATCCGTCATCATGAGTGAAGAAGCTTCCAAACTCCCCAAAGACATTGCCGCCGAGGAAGGCAAGGTGAACGTCCAGATCAACGGAACGTGGCACCGGTTCCCGCGCGGCACGCGGATTGCAGACGCCTGCCGTTCCGTAGGCGTTCCCATCCCGTGCTTCTGCTACCACCCCAAGCTGGCCGTCGTCGGCTCCTGCCGCATGTGCATGGTGGAACAGGGGATGCCGCCCAGGCTGGCTCCGGGCCAGACTCCCTCCTATGATGAAAACGGCTACCAGCGCATCCAGTGGATGCCGCGCCCCATCATCTCCTGCGCGAACACGGTGGCGGAAAACATGGGCATCCGTACGGACAGCCCCCTCGCCAGCGAGGCGCGCCGCGGCGTGATGGAATTCCTGCTTACCAGCCACCCGCTGGACTGTCCCATCTGCGACCAGGCCGGGGAATGCAAGCTCCAGGAATACTCCAACGACTACGGCCAGGTGGAAGGCCGCTATGAGGAAAAGAAGACCAAGAAGGGCAAGAACCTGAGCATCGGCCCGCGCGTGAACCTGGACCAGGAGCGCTGCGTGCTCTGCGGCCGCTGCGTGCGCTTCATGCGCGACATCATGCATGACGAAGTTCTCACGATGGCCCAGCGCGGCACCTTCAACGCCATCACGGTCTATCCGGGCCGTGAGCTGGACAGCAACTACTCCCTGAACACCGTGGACCTCTGCCCGGTAGGCGCCCTCACCTCCAAGGACTTCCGCTTCAAGATGCGCGTCTGGTTCCTGAAGGAAACCAAGACCATTGACGTGGACTGCGGCACGGGCACCAACATCATCCTCTGGACGCGTGAAGACAAGGTGTACCGCATCACCCCGCGCCCGAACGACGCCGTGAACTCCTGCTGGATGCCGGACTCCCACCGCCTGAATTACAAATACATCAACGCGGAAACGCGCATTCCCCAGCCCGTCATACGCACGGACGCGGGAGCGCCCCACCGCCCGTCCACCTGGGAACCCGCCCTGGCCTCCGTCACGGAAGCCGTCAAGCGCGTCGCCCCGCACCAGCTCGCCATCATCGCCTCCGGGCGCATGACCAACGAAGAACTTTACATGGTCCGCCACCTGGCCGCGCAAATCGGCACGGACATGGTGGACATCGTCCCCCGCATGGGAGAAAGCGACGGCATGCTGATCGCCGCGGACCGCAACCCGAACACGAACGGGGCCAGACTGGTACTGGGCATTGAACCCGGCTCCAGGCTGGCCGCCATCCGCGACGGCGTGCGCAACGGCTCCATCAAGGGCATCCTCACGCTGGGGGAAGACCTCACCGCCCCGGAAGCCGGCTTCACGGCGGAAGACCTGAAAAAGCTGGACTACCTGTTCATGACCGCCCACAGCGTGAATGAAACGGCGCGCCATGCGGACCTGGTTCTGCCGGGCGTCACGTATGCTGAAAAATTCGGAACGATGATCAACGTCACGGGCCGCATTCAGCGCCTGAACCGCGCCATCCAGCCCGTGGGCTACGCCCGGGATGACTGGCAGATTTTCCGGGACATCACCCTTCTGCTGGGCGGCAACCCCGCGCTGAAAGACTTCAACTCCGCCCTGGACGTCCTCACCGTCATGAGCACGGAATACGACGCCCTTAACGGCGTCACCTGGGGCTCCATCGGAGACGGGGGCCAGCCCATTCTGGAAACCGGCGTCACCATCCCCGTGGTGGAACATGAAAAAAGCCAGGGCCGCTAATCACACTTCACACGCACACAACCTGTTAATCCGCCATGATTGATTCGATTCTAACCTTTTGCGACGAAGTGCTCAGCAACCCTGTGTGGTTCTACGTCATCACCCTGCTGATCAAAATCGTCATCTGCTTCGCCATCACCATCCTGTTCATTCCGGTCTGCGTGTACATTGAACGCCGGGTGGCCGCCTGGATTCAGGACCGCGTGGGGCCCAACCGCGCCGGCATCCCGCTGAGCATCTTCCGCCGCTTCGGGGCTAAGTCCGACCTGCCGTTCAAAAAGACGCTGGACTACTTCGGCCTTCCCCACGACGGCAAAATCGCCAACCTGTGCCGCTTCTTCCGCCTGGACCGCGACATTCCGATCTTCGGCCTCGTGCAGCCCATGGTGGACGGCGGCAAGCTGTTCCTGAAGCAGGACTTCACGCCTCCCTTCGTGCGCCGCGTGTACTTCTGGATCGCCCCCATCCTGGTGCTGGCCCCCCCGCTGATGACGGCGGCCGTGGTCCCCTTTGCCGGGGACCTGCACACCTCCTACGGCAACGTAAACATGGCGGTGGCCAACCTCAGCGTAGGGCCCCTGTGGATGTTCGCCATCTCCTCCCTCTCCGTATACGGCCTGGTGCTGGCCGGCTGGTCCTCCAACTCCAAATTCCCCTTCCTGGGCGGCGTGCGCTCCTCCGCCCAGATGATCTCCTACGAAATCAGCATGGGCCTGTCCATCATCCCCGTGCTGATGATTTACAGCACGCTGGACCTCTCCAACATCGTGGAATACCAGGCCGCCAACGGATGGCTGCTGCTTCCCGTGTGGGGCGAGGGCCTGAGCTGGCAGCGCTGGATTCTCCTGGTTCCCATCGCCATCAGCTTCATCATCTTCCTGACCTCCATCTTCGCGGAAGCCAACCGCACGCCCTTTGACATGTCCGAATGTGAAACGGACCTCGTGGGCGGCTACCACACGGAATACTCCTCCATGAAATTCGCGCAGTTCTTCATGGGTGAATACGCCGCCATGGTGGTGGGCTCCTCCCTGGTCATCACGCTGTTCCTGGGCGGCTGGTCCATCGGCTTCGGCCTGGACGGGTGGCTCAACGAACACGTAGCCAACTGGGTGACGGTCATCTGCCAGCTCATCGCGTACGTGCTCAAGCTTCTCTTCTTCGTCTTCTTCTTCGTCTGGGTGCGCTGGACGCTCCCCCGCTTCCGTTACGACCAGGTGATGAAGCTCGGCTGGATGGTCTTCTTTGAACTGGCCGTCATCAACATCTTCATCACGGCCGCCATCCTGTACTTCGTCAAGTAATCAACCTTCTTCATCCCGACAACATCACTATTATGGCCTTCAAAACGATCAAGCGCCCGAAGATTTCCCTCGGAGAGCGGTTCTACTTGCAATCCATCCTTGGCGGTCTCTGGATCACCATCAAGCACCTCGTTCTGGCTCTGCTGGGCAAATCCCGCAACAAGAAGGAACTGGCCGGCTCCGGCATAGGAGTCACGATGCAGTACCCGGAATTCCGCTGGGACAAGCACCTGCCGGAATACTACCGCGGGGCTCCCGTCCTGGTGAAGGGGGAAGACGGCCGCGAACGCTGCGTGTCCTGCCAGCTCTGCGAATTCATCTGCCCTGCCCGCGCCATCACCATCACCCCCGGCGCCATCAAGGAAGGCCCCTGGGGCAAGGTGGAAAAAGCGCCCAGGGAATTCCAGATCGACATGCTCCGCTGCATCTACTGCGGCATGTGCGAGGAAGCCTGCCCGGAACAGGCCATCTTCATGAGCCAGGACTACCTGTTCACCCCCACGGACAAAGCCCAGGCCATCCACAACAAGGCCAAGCTCTACGAAATGGGCGGCACCCGCAAGGGACTGGTCAACAAGTGGAACCAATACAAATAAATCACCCCGAAACATTCACTCCAATTTCCGTACGTTATGAACATTTTTGCCAGTGACATACTCTTTTACGTCTTCGGGGCCCTGGCCGTGATCCTGTCCCTGATGGTCGTCTTCATGCGCAACCCCGTTTCCTCCGCCATGATGATGGCCCTCTCCTTCGGAGCCACTGCCGCCATTATGATCGGGCTGGGCGCCCACTTCCTGGGCATTCTCCAGATTCTGGTATACGCCGGAGCCATCATGGTGCTCTTCGCGTTCATCATCATGCTTCTGAACGTGAAGCGGGAAACCTCCCCCTTCCGGCGGCCCGTATCCGTCGCCATCGGCGTCATCATTGCCGGCCTCTTCCTGGGCCAGCTCATCGGCATCATCTACTCCCTGCCCGGCGCGAAGGAAACGCACCGCTGCCCGATGGCCACCGCGGAACAGGCATGGAACGATCTGAAGATCGGCCAGGACAGCGCCAACTCCGGGAAAACGGAAACCAACAACCTTTCCGGGGAATGCGCGCAGAAACCCTGCGTTGCTTCCGGCGGATGCACACGAGGATCGGACTATGCCATCACCAAGGCATCTCTTGACCAATTGCTCCATTCCACCTGCGGCATAGCACCGTCCATCACCCTCCCTCCCCTCTCCCCCCAATGTTCCGCACACCTCTATCCGGAAGGCACCACCATCCGCGCGGAAATAGACAACGGGGAATTCCCGGATACCGCCCTGCTGGGCCGCACCCTGTTTGACAAATACAACCGGAGCCTGGTCATCGCCGGGCTGGCCCTGCTGGTAGCCTCCATCGGCGTCGTCGTGCTGAGCCGCCGCCCCTCCGGCAAATAACCCGAACCCCTTACCACAGCCATCATCATGATACCTCTTACGCATTACCTGATCCTCTCCGGCGTCCTGTTCGCCATCGGCCTGATGGGGGTGATTGTCCGGCGTGACATCATCGTCATCTTCATGTGCCTGGAAATGATGCTCAGCGCGGCCAACCTGTCCCTGGTGGCGTTTTCACGCGCCCAGGGCACCATGGGGCTGCCCAATTACGACGGACAGGCCCTGTCCATCTTCATCCTGACCATCGCCGCGGCGGAAGTGGCCATCGGGCTGGCCCTCATCGTCTCCCTGTACCGGGCCAGGCGCACGGCCAGCACGCAGGACCTCAACACGCTGAAAGACTAAGAGCAACATACCACTCCACGAACATGTTTAATATTGATATTCAATACACCTGGCTCCTGCTCTTCCTGCCGCTGGTCGTAGCCGCCTTCAACTGGTTCCTGCTGACCCGGCGCCCGAACGTCGCGGCCCTCACCTCCACCTTCTCCTGCCTGGCGACCTTCGTTCTTTCCCTGGGCCTGCTGGACCAGACCGGCTCGGACTCCTTCTCCTGGCTTCCGATCTCCGACGTCTTTTCCGTTGACCTGGGCTTTGTGCTGGACCCCCTTTCCACCCGCATGATGCTGGTGGTCACGGGCATCGGCCTGCTGGTCCACATCTTCTCCCTGAGCTACATGGCGGACGACAAGGCGAAAACGCGCTACTTCGCGTGCCTGAGCCTCTTCATGTTCTCCATGACGGGCATCGTCCTGGCGAACAACATCGCCATGACCTTCATCTTCTGGGAGCTGGTGGGCCTTTCCTCCTACCTGCTCATCGGCCACTGGTACACCAGGGACGCCGCCGCAAACGCCGCCAAAAAGGCCTTCATCTGCAACCGCGTGGGGGACTTCGGCTTCCTGATCGGCATCCTGACCCTCTGGGCGCTGACCAACACGCTGGACTTCAGCCTGATGGAAATGCCCGCGGGCCTCAGTGAAACCCTGCTGAACATCACGGTGCTGTGCCTCTTCTGCGGGGCGGTGGGCAAATCCGCCCAGTTCCCGCTGCACGTGTGGCTTCCGGACGCCATGGAAGGCCCCACCCCCGTCTCCGCCCTGATCCATGCGGCCACCATGGTGGCCGCCGGGGTGTACATGATGGTGCGCGTCCAGTACTCCATCGGCGTGGAAGCCTTCCCCGCCCTGGCCTGCAACGTCATTGCCGTCATCGGCGCCGTCACGGCCGTCATCGCCGCCTTCATGGCCACCCAGCAGAATGACATCAAGCGCGTGCTGGCCTACTCCACCCTCTCCCAGCTGGGCTACATGGTCATGGCCCTGGGTCTGCTGGCCGGGGAAGCGGCCATGTTCCACCTCTTCACCCACGCCTGGTTCAAGGCCCTGCTCTTCCTGGGCGCGGGCGCCATCATCTTCGCCTGCCACCATGAACAGGACATCTGGAAAATGGGCGGCATCATGAAGCGCATGAAGCTGACCTCCCTCACCTTCATCATCGCGACCATGGCGCTGGTCGCCATTCCGTTCACGTCCGGCTTCTTCTCCAAGGAAGCCATTCTGGAAGCCGCCCTGCACAAAAACCCGGTCTTCTTCTGGATCGGCGCGGGCGTGGCCCTGCTGACCACCTTCTACATGATGCGCGTGATCTTCGTGGTCTTCTTCGGCAAGAGCCGCAGCCACAGCTCGGAACACGCCACGGAAGTGGGCGGCCTCATGCTGGTTCCCCTGCTGATTCTGGCCGTGCTGGCCCTCATCTCCGGCTACGGCTTCATGGCTGACAGGCTGGTGCCCTTCAACGGGTTCGTTTCCGAAAGCTTCCATATCGGCATGCCCTTCTACGTCTCCATGGGGGCTCTGGTGCTCGGCATCCTGCTGGCGGCCGTTTTCTATGCGGGCTCCCCGGCCTCCGACAAGCTCTCCGGCAACGCCGTTTCCCGCGCCCTCGCCAACCGCCTCTACATTGACTGGTTCTATGACAAGGTGCTGGTCAGGGGCATCCAGGGCTCCCTGGCCGCCATCATCGACTTCATGGACCAGTTCATCATCTCCGGCCTCATCGTGGGCGGCCTGGCGCGGCTGACCGCCGCCGTGGGCTCCCTCCTGCGCCGCCTCCAGTCCGGCAGCATGGCCGCCTACACGGCCCTCTTCGGCATCGGCCTGCTCCTGGTCATCTACTTCACCGTCTTCTATTCCTGCTAACCTACCAACCAATCACACACCATGCTTATCTGGCTTGTTCTCATTCCTCTGATTGCCACGGCCCTCATCGGTCTGTGCAAGGCGCCCGCACGCCCGACAGCCCTGCTCAGCGCCACGCTGACGCTGGCCCTCGGCATCTGGGCCCTGGTTAGCTTTGACGGCTGCTCCTCCTGCTGGTCCCGCTTTGAAGGGATGGACCTCCAGCTCACCCTGGCCCCGGCCCTGGCCAAAGTGATGCTGCTGCTGACCATCCTGGTGACCTTCGCCACCGTGCTGGGCACCAATCCGCCCAAGGGAGGGGAAGCCTCCTGGTACAACTCCGCCCTGCTGATTTCCGCGGGCGCCACCGGGGCCTTCCTGTCCGACAACATCATCTCCTTCTTCGCCTTCCATGAGCTGGCCCTCATCCCCACCTTCGTGATGATCGGCCTGTACGGACGGGGCGACCGCCGCACCACGGCCTGGCGCGCCACGCTTTACCTGGGGCTTGCCTCCATGGTGCTGCTGGCCGCCCTGCTGATGATCGGCACGCAGGCGGGCTTCACCTTCTCCGGATTGAAAGACTTCATGGCCGGCGGCCGGGAACTCGCCCACGCGGAGCTCATCGGCGCCCTGCTGATCGCCGGGTTCGGCACGCTGATTTCCCTCTTCCCCTTCCACTCCTGGGCAGCCCCCGCGTATGCCTCCGCCCCCGCTCCGGTGGCGATGATGCATGCGGGCGTGCTCAAGAAGTTCGGCCTGTACGGCCTCTTCATGTTCCAGCCGCTGATGGAAACTGGCTTCCTTCCCTGGACGAACATCCTCCTTGTCCTGCTCGTATGCAACGTCATCTGGGTAGGCTACGTGACCGTCAACCAGAAGAGGCTGGACCTGCTCCTGGGCAACTCCTCCGTGATGCACATGGGCTACATTTTCCTGGCCTTCGCCGCCCTGGTGGCCTCCGGTTCCGCGGAAGCCAACCCCTGGGCGCTGAAAGGGGCAGCCCTGCTTATGCTGGCCCACGGCCTGACCATCGCCCTGCTCTTCCTGCTCTGCGGACAGATTGAAAAGCAGACCGGCACGCTGGAAATCAACTCCCTGGGCGGCCTGAGCACCAGGCTGCCGCGCATGGCCTTCGTCTTCGGCCTGGCGGGCATGGCCTCCATCGGCCTCCCCGGCCTCGCCAACTTCCCGGGGGAATTCATGGTCTTCTTCTCCGGCTTCGCCGGATTTAACGACAGCTTCGGCCCTGTCCAGATCGCCACCATCCTGTGCCTCTGGGGCCTGGTCATCGGCGCGGTGTACATGCTGAGGGCCTACCGCAACATCTTCCAGGGGGACCTCTCCAAGGCCGCAGCCTACGCCACGGAACTGCTGCCTTCCGAACGGGCGGCCAACTACTTCCTGACGATCACCCTGGCGGTCTTCGGCTTCTTCCCCACGCTGGTGCTCCAGTTCTTCTCCTGATTCCCCTTCCGAATACAATCCAAGTTTAACCCGATCTTCTTTTACCCATGCAAGCGTATATTCCGGAATTCATCCTGGCCGGCCTGGCGATGCTTATGCTCCTGGCCGAGACCTTCTGCAAAAAGACGCCCAAATTCGTCTTCGGGCTGATTGGCGCGGCGGGTGCCCTGGCGATGCTCCCCTTCTACATGGGGGGGCTCTATGACAATGTCTACATCATCCTGGCGCTTGTCGCCACGGCAGTCACCCTGCTGCTGTCCGTGGACTTCCGGGCCGTCATCAACCTCTCTTCCAACGACTCCAAGTCCCAGGACGGCACGGGGGAATTCTACATCCTTCCCCTGCTGGCCTGCGTGGGCATCACCTCCCTGTGCAAAGCCTCCAACCTGGTGGAACTGTTCGTCTCCCTGGAAGTGCTTACCCTGAGCTCCTTCATCATGGTGGGCTACTTCCGCCGGAACCTGGGCTCCACGGAAGCGGGCATCAAGTACCTGATTCTGGGCGCCGTCAGCACGGGCTTCCTCGTCTTCGGCCTGGCCTGGTACTTCGGCGTCACGGGAACCTTCATCTATGACGGAGCCATCGTCAGCCACGCGCTGGCGGGCCAGACGGCCCCCGCCATGTACCTGGCCCTCGCCATGCTGCTGCTCGGCACGGCCTTCAAAATCGGCGCGGTTCCCATGCAATTGTGGATTCCGGACGTATACCAGGGCGCACCCACTCCAGTGACGGCTTTCCTCTCCGTGGCCTCCAAGGTGGCCGGCTTTGCCCTGCTCAGCATCATCCTGGCCCCCTTCGCCGCCCTGCCTCCCGTTGAATTCGTCATAGCCCTGATGGCTGCGGCTACGCTGCTGGTGGGCAACCTGGGCGCCATTCCGCAGACCAACCTGAAGCGCATGATGGGTTACTCCTCCATCGCCCAGGCCGGGTTCATCCTGCCCCTCTTCATCGGCACCGTGGACGGCCGGCTTGCCCCGAACGCCCCGTTCTACCTGGCCGTGTACCTGGTCATGACCTTCGGCGCCTTCTTCGCCCTCGCCATGGTCCGCATCCAGCGCGGGAGCGAGGAAATCTCCGCCTTCCGCGGCCTGGGCAAGACCAATCCCCGGCTGGCGCTGGCCATCACCATCATGTTCGCCTCCCTGGCGGGCGTGCCGCTGACAGCCGGTTTCTTCGCCAAAATGATCTCCTTCGTGCACGTCATCAACACGGGCCTGTACCTGGGCTGGATGCTCCCCGTCATGATCATCTGCGCGGCCTCCGGCTTCTATTACTACTTCAAGGTCATCCGCTCCATGTACTGGGACAAGCCCGCAGAAGACGCGGACCCCGTACAGGTTCCCGTCATTTCCGGAGTGATGCTGGCGGCCTTCTCCATCTTCATCGTGCTGGGAGGCCTGATGCCCCTCTTCCTGAACCCCATCCGGTAGAACGACATTTCCCGTTCATCATCCCGAAGGCCGTTCCCGCATCCGCGCGGGACGGCCTTCTTCATTCCGGAAGCGCCGCGGGCCTTTGCGGCAGTTAAAGGAATCAATCAGCCGCATTGAACGAAAGCAAACAAATGGAAGACCACATCATGGGGGCGTCCTTCCGGATATGCAATTCCGGTTGCCGTAAAGGCTTGCGGTTCTCCCCCAGTTTCATGAATTTCTCCGGAATGCTCATGCCGAAAAAATCTTGAAAAAAGTGCAGTTTCCATGCGAGATTTCCCACAGGGCAAACGTAATTAGCCCGTACTAATTATTTGCTAGCCTCCATCCCTCCGGACGGAGAGCGGCCAACCATCAATCAATCATTCAAAACCATGCGTCTTTTCTCCGCCACAGCCGTCGTTTGCGCCGCCCTGTTCTCCGGAACCACTCTCCTGCATGCCCAGGAAGACCCGGAACTGCTGGCAAAACGCCAGTGCCGTTCCGTCCATGTCATGCAGCAGGGCCACCCGGCCCAGGCGAGCGCCCTGTACAATGAAGTGAAAGCCAAGACATCCGTTCCGGGCACCTACTTCTGCGCCATGAATTTTGACGACGGCTACATCGGCTTTCAGGAACAGTCCAACGGTAAAAAAGTCATCATCTTTTCCATCTGGGACCCGGTGGCCCATGGGGACAACCCCAACAGCGTGCCGGAAGAAGAGCGCACCAAACTGGTAAAGCTGGGTGAAAACGCGCGCTCCGGCCGCTTCGGCGGCGAAGGAACGGGCGGCCAGAGCTTCGTGGACTATCCCTGGACCGTCGGGGAAAACATGCGTTTCCTCGTCTGCGTCAAAAAGATGGGGAAATTCAAGGAAATCAGCGGCTACTACTTCAACAACAAGGACAAGTCCTGGGACCTCATTTCCAAATGGAAAACGCATTCCTCGGAAAAGGAACTTTCCTTCTCCGTCGGATTCGTGGAAGACTTCATGCGCAACTTTGAATCCGCCAAGAAAGCCCGCGGCGCCTTCTTCGGCCCCAGCTTCGCGTACAAGGACGGCAAATGGCACCCCAACACCAGCGTGACGTTCACCGGCGATCCCACCCCCTCCACCAACGTCATGGCAGACATCCAGCCCAACGGTTCCGTTCTGCTCCAGACGGGCGGAGAAACAAAAATGACGGATTTCAAACTGTTCCAGAACCGTCCCCTGCCCCAGGATGCCAATCCTGTCCAGCCTGATGAAGTCGTCACCAGGCTCGTTCAGGAGAACATCAAATAATCATGTCCCTTACCGGCTGGCTAACCATGATCGTTTCCATCGGCGGCGTATTGACCGCCGCCGCATGGGCGTATTACAAGGTGCTCTCCACTCCCAAGGAGACGGAACACCTGGGCAGCCCTACCCCTCCCATGCCGGAGGACCCGGAGGAATAAGGCTCCGGCCCGGCGCATGAACAATTCCCGGTCCGCGGAAACTGCCCGGATTTGTCCTGCCCATCCGGGGATTGCCGCAGCTCCCCCGCGGCCCCCAAGGTAAAACTGAGCGCCAGCGGACTTTTTATCCTGAAAACCAGTACCCCCCTGCCGGACGTTTTTCATTTCAGCTGACGCAGGGCTTGCGGCGCTTCCGCAACGCGTGCCAGCCAAAAACCTGGAACAGGATAAATACGCCGTCCATCTGCTCAATAGCCACGCAAACGCACGACGCACGCGCCAGCCATCCCCAGCGCATCCACGCATGCAGTCCGGGCCGTCCGCCATTCAGGCAGTATCCGGTTCACGGATATTCCTTGAACAATTTTCCCTTTTAACCGTCCGACGGGGGAAGGATGAAACCCAGCCGGTCAATGCCGTACCTGGCGCATTCCTGCCACAGGGATTTTTCCAGGGCTTCCGCCGTCCGGCGGCGTTCCTCCTCCGGCATGCTTTCAAAGTACTCCGGCCCCAGGTGTTCGCTGATGGCCTTGTCCGCCATGCGCGTCACCAGGTCCGCCCAGAAAATGTTGTCCCGGTACTCGTCCAGGCAGTCCTGGAAAAAGGCGTTTTCCTCATATTCCCGGGTGAAGGCGTACCCACCCAGATCGTCCGCGTAGGCAATGCGGCCCTTCAGTTTGGGCGTGGCGGATAGTTCCTCCATCAGCCGGGAGACCAGCTTTCCCCATGCCACCAGGCGTCCTTCCGCCCCGTCCTGCTGGTTGGAGGCGGCCACCGTGGCGGCGGTGGAAAGCATTTCCGCCAGATCGCGCGCCTCGTCGTCGGATAATTTCAATGTCACCGGCATGGAGTCAGATCAATCCGAGTTTCATCCTGCCTTCCTCGCTGACCATGTCCTGATTCCAGGGGGGGTCCCACACCATTTCCACATCCGCGGCCTCCACGCCTTCCAGCGCTTCAATGCGGTCCTTGGCCTCCATCACCAGATGGGGTCCCATGCCGCAGCCGGGCGCCGTAAGAGTCATTTTGACCGCCACGTGATGCAGGCCGTTTTCCAGCTCGATGACGGTCACGTCGTAAATCAGGCCCAGGTTGACGATATCCACGGGGATTTCCGGATCGTACACGCATTTCAGCGTATCCCATACCCGTTCTTCAAGCGTGGCGTTTTCATCCAGTTCAGCCGCCTCCGGGGAGGCTTCCGCCGCTTCCGCTCCCAGGGCGTCCGCATTTTCCCTGGAGATGCGGGCCAGGCCATGGTCCGTAGCCACGGTATAGGAGCCGCCCAGTATCTGGGTGATATACACGCGTTCCCCCTCCGGCAGCGTGAGCACATCCCCTCTGGGGATCTGGACCGCCGTCACTTCTCTTTTGAGTTCTACTACCTGGTTCAGCATAAATCCTTGCGATTAAAGGAACATCCGGCTACGGACATGCGCGGGAGGGAACAGGCCCCACGAGGCCGGACCGCCCTGCGGCATCCGGAACCTTCCGCGCAGGAGCAACATAAGGGGTATTTGCATCACCGTCGAGGTCAAAAACTGTTCTGCCGTGACCGGAAACGCCCTTCATGACAGGAAAGCGCATGCCGCAATGTTTTGGAAAAGCCGCCGGAAGCGGAAAGCTTCGTTCTTGCCTAGCGGCGGGAAAAGGTGTAAAAGGTCCGGGCTGTCCAGGCTGCCGTCAGTCCGGGACCGGCCACACGCGCATCTTCAACTTAACATTCCATGTTAGATTACTTACGTAAACATACAATCGTCATCATGGCAGCCATGGCCCTGGTGTTTGTGGGCCTCATGTTCATCGGCGGGGACGTAAGCGGCGGCTCCCTGACCGGCATGTTCAAGCAAACCTTCGTTTCCGTGGACGGCAAGTCTTACGGAGAAAAGGATTACAACAGCATGGGCAGAACCGGCCTGTCCGTGGCTTTCTCCTTCCCTTCCACCTTCGGCCCGCTGCTCCAGGACAATTTCAGCTCGGAAGAAAGCCTGCGGGAACTCTGCCACCTGCTGAAAACGAATAATCCCAACGCCGCTTTCCTGGCCTACCGCGGCATCATCCGCAGGGAGGCGAGCCGGCTGGGCCTGACGCCCAATACTACGGAGATTGACGACGCCATCTGCAACATTCCCGAATTCCAGGATGAGAAGGGCGTCTTCGACCCCCGGAAGTACGACAATTTCATTTCCATGCGCGGCAACATGGGCAAGAAGCTTCAGGAGGAACTGCTGCGCGGCCTGATGGAAGACACCATCAGCCTGGTGCGCATCAAGGACGTGCTGACCGGCGGCATTTCCGTGGAATCCGGTTTTGCCGAAGCCGTGGCGGAGTCCAACAGCCAGCAGATCACGGTCAACACCGCCTTCCTGGAAAAGAGCGCCTTCCGTCCCAAGACGGACCCGGGAGAAGAGGAAATCAAAACCTTCTGGGACAAGCACAAGGAAAATTACAAGAACGAGGAAGCCCGCTTCTTCACCGTGTACACCTTCACCCCCGCGGGCGATGCCCAGGCTCCCAAGCCCGGCGATATTTCCAACGCCACCATGGAAACCATGAACCTGGTGGAAAATGACATCTGGGAACCGCTGAACGCCACCAACGGCAGGAACATGGACCAAGCCATCAGTGAAGCCCTGGCCAAGACTCCCGACGTCTGCAAGATGGAGAAGAAGTCCTACACGGCCGTGACGCGCAAGAATGCGCCCCAGGAAATCAACCAGCCGATCAACCAGTCCGCCTCCGACGGACGCAGCGCCACCCTGCTGGACGTGGCCTTCTCCCTGACGGGAGCCCCCGCCCTGAATGCGGATGCGGACGCCAAGGCCATTGAAGAAGCGCGCGCCAAGACCGGAGCCGAACAGATCAGCACCATGCAGGTGCTGGAAAACGGACAGGTCGTCCTGGTCCGCCTGGAAGGCGTTACCCCGGTAAAGGCGCTGCCTTATGAAACCGCCCGCAACAGCGCCCGCGCCGACCTGCTGGAAAGCATGACCGTGGAATCCATGAACAAGGCCGCCGCCGAACTCAACACGGAATTGCAGAAGGCTGAAAAGCCCGTGGAACAGTTCAACGCCATCGCCGGGAAGGCCGGAGCCAAGACCGCCGCCTACGGTCCCTTCATCAATCCGAACGCCCTCCTGAGCAGCGTCAACCTCCAAAACGCCAGAAGCCAGGAAGAACTCCAGGCCCTTCTGGACCGCGCCATGAATTCCCGCCTGGCTCCGCCCAAGGAACTCCCGGTCCCTGAAGAAGTATTCCAGGCGGTTTCCGTCATTAACCCCGGCCGGATGGCCCAGCCCATCAACACGGGGGACGGCATCCTGCTGACCCAGCTCGTCAAGCGCGAACTGGAGGATACGCCGGAGTTCCAGATCAAGGCCACCCAGCAGATTGCCCCGGCCCTGACCGCCCAGGCCAAATCCATGATCATGCTGGACTGGCTGAAAGCGTGCATCGCCCAGTACAAGGTGGAGATCGCCCCCATCCTGAACCAGGAACGCTAACACCCTTCCTTTCCATGGCAGCCGTCATTACCCCCGTGTCCCGCCGCACAGGGGCGGAATGCCGCCAAAATACCTTCCTATGATGGCCCCCGCACCGGGGCCATCATTTTTATTGCCCTTGTTCCGCCATCCCTGACCCCCTTCCCCCTTCATCATCCATGAGCGCCCTCCCCGCCCAGTCCAGGTACATCATCGGAACGGAAGCCTGCGAACGCTTCAGCTTCTACGGCATGAAGTCCATCCTCATGCTGTACATGACGGGCCACCTGCTGATGAGCGAAAACTGGGCCACCGCCACCCTCCACGTCTTCGCGGGAATGGTTTACCTGCTTCCCCTGGCGGGCGCATGGCTGGCGGACAAGGTATGGGGCCGGTACAAGACCATTCTTTACATTTCCCTGCTTTACTGCGTAGGGCACGGAGTCCTGGCCATGGCGGACCTCTTCCATACCATTGAAGCGCGCCGTTACATCCTGATGACGGGCCTGTTCATCATCGCGCTGGGCGCGGGAGGCATCAAGCCCTGCGTCTCCGCCTTCATGGGGGACCAGATTCCGGACAAATCCCCGCAGTTGATGACCAAGGCCTTCAATGCCTTTTACTGGGCTATCAACCTGGGCTCCTTCTTCTCCTTCCTGGTCATTCCGGCCATGGAACAGCATTACGGGTACAGTTGGGCGTTTGCCGTTCCGGGCATTTTCATGGGCATCGCCACCTTCGTCTTCTGGCTGGGCCGCAAGAAGTACCACAGAACGCCGCCTGAACGCAACAACGGCCGCGCCGGCTTCTGGAAAGTGCTCTTCATCGTCCTGTTCCACGGGGGCTGGAAGAATGCGGAGCAACGCTGCGGAGCTTCCGCCGTGGAGGACGCCCGGCACATCCTGAAAATCCTCTCCATCTTTGTCTTCATCATTCCCTTCTGGTCCATCTTTGAACAGACGGCCTCCTCCTGGGTGGCCCAGGGCAGCAGGATGATTCCCCTTTCCATCCCGCTCCCGGGCGGCGGAGACTGGTCCATCGGGCCGGCGCAAATCCAGGCGGCCAATCCCATTTTCGTGATGGTGTTCATTCCACTGATCACCGTATTCGTCTATCCGAAGGTGGTGACGCTGGCGCGGCCCCTGGTGCGCCTTGGAACGGGGCTGGCCCTGAGCTCTGTGACGTTCCTGATTGTCGCTTTCCTGCAATACAGGCTGGAGGGAGGCGCCTCCATGTCCATCGCGTGGCAATTGATCCCCTACTGCGTGCTCACCATTTCCGAGATCCTGCTCAGCACCACCGGCCTCGAATTCGCCTACACGCAGGCTCCGCTGCATTTGAAAAGCGTCATCACCAGCTTCTGGAACCTCACCATCTTTGCAGGCAACATGCTGGTGGCCGCCATCACCTTTTTCCTGTCCAACGGAGAATCCGCCAACGCCATCTCCACAGACCGCTTCATCCTGTACGCCATACTCGCCGCCGTGGTGGCGGTAGCCTATTCCTTCCGGGCGCGCAGGTACGGAAAGACGGAGTAGAGGAAGCATCCCCGACGCGCGGGAATGACGTTTTTTCCGGCTCCGGAGAACAGCAGACATAATAATGTCTTGAAAAAGACAGCCGGACCGTGCGAAATTCCGGCACGGCCCGCACATCCTGTCCGCGGGCATACTTTCGGGAAAGTATTGGAAATACAAATTACAGAGAAGATATGAGGCGAACGGGGATTTACCCCTGTTCCCCGCCGCACCGGAAAAGTTGCTTCTGAAACAATCTTATCGGCAGCGCATTTCCAGTCCGGCACAAGACGATATATCTTTGCTTCATGTTTAATACTTCATTTAAATCGGCCTCGGCCTTGTAAACAACCGGTACTTTCCGTAGCGGTTGTCCCCTTTTGTTTGCTCCCGGATTATCCCTTCCGGGAGGAAGTTCCGTATTATTGGAATTTCAACGTTAATCTATCTGCCACGATGACGGCGCCGCTGTGCCGTGCCCTCATGGCATACAACATTTACTAAATTAATGAGTAATAAAAACAAAACAATTCACGAATTCGATTTCAATTTCATCTGCGAATATTTCTCGCGCCTGGAACGGCAGGGCCCCGGCAGCCCGGAGGCTACCCTCAAGGCCCTCGGCTTCATTGACAATCTGACCGGACAATCCCGCATCGCCGACCTCGGCTGCGGCACGGGCGGACAGACCAGGACGCTTGCCGCACATGTTCAGGGAAGCGTTACGGGGCTTGACCTGTTCCCGGATTTCATCCGCATCTTCAACCGCCAGGCAACACAGTCAGGCTTGCAGGACAGGGTAGAAGGCATCGTCGGTTCCATGGACAAGCTCCCTTTTGCAGAAGAAGAACTGGACCTGATCTGGTCGGAAGGGGCCATTTACAATATCGGCTTTGAACGGGGGCTGAACGAATGGCGCAAGTTCCTGAAACCGGGAGGCTACCTGGCCATTTCCGAAAGCTCGTGGTTTACCGCGGAACGTCCGGAAGAGATTCACCGCTTCTGGATGGACATGTATCCGGAGATAGACACCATACCCAACAAGATAGCCCAGATACAGAGGGCCGGGTACGTGCCTGTCGCTTCCTTCATTCTGCCGGAAAGCTGCTGGACGGAGCATTATTACGCTCCGCAGGTTCCCGTGCAGGAAATGTTCCTTCATCAATATCCGGGAAATGAAGCCGCCGCGGAATTAGTCGCATCCCTGCGCCATGAAGAGGAATTATACCGCAGGTACAAGGAATTCTACGGCTACGTGTTTTACATCGCAAAAAAGACGGAACAATGATTCATTTAAATGCTTACGGCTGGAATGAGAAGTTAAGCCGGCTCAAACGGGAATCTACGTACAGCGCCCTGCCCCATGGCCGCATCGCCATCGTGCACAGGACGTGTTATGAGATCGTGGCGGAGAACGGAGTGTTCCAGTGCGAATTAAGGGGAAACATGATGTATGAAAAACCAGCCTTTGAACTGCCCTGCACGGGCGACTGGGTGATTTTCCAGCCCTTTGATGAAACGAAAGGAATCATCGTCGATGTGCTGCCCCATGAACGGACCCTGTACCGCAAGAAAAGCGGAACGGTTTCCGACAGGCAGGCCATCGCCTCTTACGTGGACAAGGCATTCATTGTCCAGAGCCTGGATGATAATTTCAATATCCGCAGAGCCGAGCGTTTCATGGTTCAGATATTGGAAGAGGGAATCAAACCCGTACTGGTGCTGAACAAGGCCGATCTAGGGTTTGACAGGCAGGGCATTGAAGAACAGGTCAAACACCTGGAGCGCCGGATGCCTGTATTTTTTACAAGCATTCATGAACCCCAGTCGATTCTACGGCTGCGGGAGTCCATTCCGGAAGGGGAAACAGTGGTGTTTGTCGGTTCCTCAGGCGTCGGGAAAAGTTCCCTGGTGAATGCGCTGTGCGGAAAACCGGTCCTGTCCACCTCCCATATAAGCTCCTCCACGGGCAAAGGACGGCACACGTCCACCCGCCGGGAAATGGTATTGATGGACGGTTCGGGCGTTTTAATAGACACTCCGGGCGTCCGGGAATTCGGCCTGGCGATCGGCCAGCCCGGTTCCCTTGCAGAAGCGCTGGATATTTCCGACTTCGCGGCGGCATGCCGTTTCAAGAATTGCGGGCATATCCATGAGCCCGGATGCGCCGTCCTGGAAGCAGTGAACACCGGCCTGCTGGACCGCGAGGTTTATGAAAGCTATCTGAAGCTCCGGCGGGAAGCGGAATACTTTTCCGCTTCGGAACATGATAAGCGCAAAAAGGGAAAATCCCTTTCCAAACTCGTAGAGGAAGTGAAGAAGCGGAATTCCAAATTCTAACCTGCGTTGAAACGGTGCGGGCATTCCTGAAACGGGAATGCCCGCATTCTTGTTTTACCCGCTATAACGGCCTATTCCGTATTCCAGTTAAACCGTGGCCGCGCTCCTATCCCCTGATGTCAATGTCCAGATGGGCGAGCAGCCCTTCCAGCCCATGCCGGGAAAAGACCGCCTTTTTCAGCTTGCACATGGCGGGATTGATCGAAAAGTTGAAAGAGGTTGAAAAATCGGCTTTCTCCAAATTGGTTCCGACGAAAGAAACCCGTTCCAGGTCACAGCGGTCAAAAACGGATTCCGCCATGTCGGCGTCATTGAAGTACCCCTCATACATCTTGCAGCCGCGAAAAACGGTTTTCCGCAACCTGGCTTCTACAAAGCTGGCATAATCAAGATGCGAGTTTTCAAAGACCAGGCCGTCCGAAAACCTGTCGATGTCCGTAAAGTCTGCGCCAGTCATCTTGCAGTCGGCAAAGGCAACATCCCGGAGGGCTCCCTTGAAGCTGGCCAGCGTGAAATTGCACGCCCTGAACTCGCACTTCTCAAAATCGGTATTCCGGATGACCAGCTTTGAAAAATCACACGCGACGAATACGCAATCATAGTATTCATCATCCAGCTCCATTTCATGGAAATCCACTTTCTCAAAGGTCTCGTTTTCAGTCATATCATGTTGATGGGAGTTGCCGCTCCGTGTTTGCTTCAATGTTCCGGAATCACCGTTTTCCGGGAAGCAGAACGCAGGAGAAAACTTTCCTTCCATACCCGCCGAATTATTCTACTTTCCTTCCCTGCCTTTTAGCATGGAAGCTGGCTGTCTGCAAGCCGTCCCGCCTCCGCGCATGCTCGCAGGCCCGGCTGACGCCTGAGGAAAAAGATAAAACCATTCCGGATGCTCCCTGCCGCCGCCAAAAAACGCGTTGCCCCTCTCCATTTGCTATCTACCTGTTCCCATCCGTATAGTTCCAAACGAGCCAACGCTACACCCCGAATCCTGAATACGGCGCCCTTTTCCAACATGGTTTAGGCGCCTTTTAAAAACCGGATGCCTCCTCCCGCCAAGCCAGCCTTTCCGGAATTTTCCTCCAGCCGTATATCTTCATTCACCGGCTCCATGAACCCCGGTAATCAAGATGACACGGAACCAAAATATACTCGCCTTCTCCTCAGCCCATTACGCAGGCTACGTCATGTGTACCGTTCCCAATACCTATCGGGAGGAGATGGACCGGCAGACGTCCCACCCCTCCTGCGGCTTTTACGCAGCCTCCTATGTCCTCAATTGCTTCAATCCTGATGCCGCATGGACGAATATGGAGCTTTTAAAATTGGCCGTTCAATATCCCCTCACCAATCGTGCAGAGGGCTGTTTAAGCGAGGTAGGGGAAGTTTTCCATCCCCACGATTTTGCCCGTTTCATCCATGCGAGAGCCAACGGAAGCTGCTCCGCCGCCTGCCAGTTATTTCATGAACAAACCATCCGGGACACCATTGATCAGGGAGGGTATGCCCTCGTTCCTTTTCAAGTTATCAATGATAAGCAAAACGAAAAACACGGTTTCCCCCGGACTGGCGTCCAGTGGACGGACCTTCCGCATGCACATTGGTGCGTTATTGCCGGATATGCAACAACGGATAACTCCAAACTGCTCGCCAAGCACTGGGGAGAAAACCGGTTATTTGATATAGATGAGCTCGGTAACAGCAATCAAGGGTGTTATCCCCTCCAGCAAACCAATAACATCACAGCACAGCGCGCCTCCAAAGTGCAGTTGCTGCAGAACCAAATCATCACCATCCTGCCCGCACAAGCTTCGCCAGGCCGCCGGAGAGGCTGCGCCTGCTGACCTGCAAGGCATCTTCATCGGTCTCCCGCTCTAAAAAAGCCAGCCCATGGAAACGGATTTTCCGTCCAGTGAAGCAGGGAGGCACGCAGGCCCGGATAGAGGGACCGTTTCATGAGGAAGGAGCCCTGGGAAACGGTCCCGGTTTAAAAAAATGCCACGGAGCCTGCCTTCGTGAACAGCGTTCTGGATTCCAGACAAGTTGCCGAAGTCCATTTCCGGAAACCGTCCTCCCTTTTTAAGGATGTGAATGAAGCTCAGGAGATACGGCAGTCGTTGAGCAACTCGTCCATGTAGAAGGTCATTTCCGCCAGGGCCTCACGGTATTCCGTCTGGGGAAGGAGCCACAGGATTTCACGGGCAGCCTCGTTTTTCTCCAGAGCCACCTGGATCGACTTGTCCAGGGCCTCCGCAAAAACGGGGTTGTCCTGAAAGGCGGAGTAATCCACCACTTCACGGTTTTCAATGGCGTCCCTGAGCGTGGCTTCCACGTTCCTGTCCCCGCATTCCAGCAGGTTGAAGATGGGGAGGGTCAGCTTGCCCTTGGTGGCGTCCGTGTGGAGCGTTTTGCCGGCATCGTCTTCATCGCCCACCATGTCCAGGCAGTCGTCGTAAATCTGGTAGGCCACCCCCAGCAGGTCTCCCAGCTGGTAAAGGGATTCCTCCACTTCCGGGGCCACTCCGGAGATCCACGCCGCGCCGCCCGTAGCGGCGGAGAACAGGGAGGCGGTTTTTTTCCGGATGATTTCAAAGTATTCCTCGCGGGTCATGCTCAGGTCATACAGGCGGCTGGACTGGGCCACTTCCCCCTGGCATACGTCCCTGACGGTGTTCGCCAGCCTGCGGCAGAATTCCGTGCTGCCGAACTCGGTACCAAGCACCATGGCATGGGAAAAGAGAACATCCCCCAGCAGTACGGCCAGGCTGTTGCCCCACAGGGCGTTCGCGGTGGCCTCGTCACGGCGCTTGTCGGCCTCGTCAATCACGTCATCATGCACGAGGGAGGCCAGATGCACCATTTCCAGCAGGGCTCCCAGCCGGATGTGGGCTTCCTTGATGCCGCCCGTGGCGCCGGCTACCAGCAGAACCAGGGCCGGCCGGAGCATTTTCCCCTTGGACTGGCACACTGTTTCCATGTAGTCGGTGACTTCCGGGTCAAAACAGGATGCCTGGGCTTCCACAAACTCAGAAACTTGCTTCAATTCCGGCTTGACCAGTTGAAGATAGTGCTTCTGGGATCGTAATTTCGAAAAGAACGGGATGGACATGATATGGACGAGGGCCGGCGCTGGTCAGCGCCGCAGGAATTGTGGCATATTTGAAGTTCTCTAGCAATGTATTTCACAGGCCATCTTTGCATGGCCGGGCGGCAATGAGCCAAACCCGCGCTGCCGGACGCCGGGAACCCTGCGGAGATAAGGCTCACTTTGACCTTGAGCCGGGATGTTTTCCTTCTACACTGGCCTATCATGAGAGCCTTGGTCTATGATTGCAGCGCGGGCATCAGCGGAGACATGAATCTGGCCGCCCTGATTGATTTGGGCGTGGACAGGGAAAGCCTGGAACGGGAGCTGTCCAAATTGCACGTGCACGGGGAATGGAAACTGGAATGCCGCCGTGCGCAGCAGTCCGGCATCCAGGGAACGCGGATTGACGTACTGACGGTGGAAGAAGGCCATTCCGGCCACGGCCATGCACACCATCACCGGACCATGGCGGATATCCGCAGGCTTATTGGGGCAAGCGGCCTTTCAGACGCCGTAAAGCGGACGGCCCTTTCCATTTTCTCCCTGCTGGCGGAGGCGGAGGCCCAGGTGCACGGCACCACGCCGGAGGAAGTCCATTTCCATGAAGTGGGAGCGGTGGACTCCATCATTGACATCACGGGGGCCGCCATCTGCCTGGAGCTGCTCCGGGCGGACGCCGTCTTCACTGGACCGGTGGAACTGGGCTCAGGCACCGTGACCTGCCAGCACGGAACGATGCCCGTTCCGGCCCCGGCCACAGCCCTGCTGGCGAGCCGCTTCCAGTCCACCCTGAACGGAACCACCCATGAGGCCACCACTCCCACCGGAGCAGCTTATATTGCCGCCCTGGCGCGGCCTGTCCCGGCCCCGCTGGCGGGCCGCATCACCGGAACCGGCTACGGCATCGGCCACCGCCAGGGGCTCCCCCTGCCTAATATCCTCCGGGTGATGCTGGTGGAAACGGAGGAACAGGAGAGTTCCCCGGAATTGCTGACGGAGCTGTGCGCCAATATAGACGACATGACGCCGGAACAGACCGCCTACCTGGCGGAAAAGCTGATGGAGGCCGGCGCGCTGGACGCCTGGCAGGAGTCCATCTGCATGAAGAAGGGGCGCCTGGCGGTCAAAGTCTGCGCCCTGTGCCTGCCGGAACAGGCGGACCGCGTGAGGGAAGCGTTTTTCCTGCACAGCAGCACGCCGGGGATACGCCAGCATGATACGTGCCGCCACATCCTGCGCCGGGAGAGCGCCTCCGTATGCACTCCCCACGGAACGGTGCATGTAAAAACCTCTTTCATGAACGGACGCCCCCATCACCGGAAGGCGGAATTTGAAGATTGCAGAACCCTGGCGGAAAACACCGGACTGCCGCTGGAACAGTGCCAGTTGATGGGGCTTTTCCCCACCCCCTCCCATGACTCCTCCTCCACAGACTCCGTTTGAACGGCTGCGCGCCGTCCTGCTCCCCAGGGAGCGCATCGCCGTCGCCCTGTCCGGCGGGCTGGACAGCAGCGTGCTGCTGGCTGCTGCTGCCAAGGTTCTGGGGCCGGAACACTGCCTGGCCCTGACCGCGCAAACTCCCTATGTAATGGAGGAGGAAGTGCGGGACAGCGCGGAGCTGTGCCGCCGCCTGGGCATTCGCCAGGAGACACTGGCGTTCCCCATCCTGCCTTCCCTTGCGGATAATCCGCCACTGCGCTGCTACCTGTGCAAGCATGCCCTGTTTTCCGCCCTGGCTGCCAGAGCCGCGGAAGCGGGCTTTCCCCTGCTGGCAGACGGCTCCAACACGGATGACCTGGGCGACTACCGCCCCGGGCGCAAAGCCTTGCAGGAACTCGGCATTCTGAGCCCCTTTCTGGAAGCCGCCATGGACAAGGCGGACATCCGCAGCGTGGCCCGCGGACTTGGCCTGCCGGAGTCCGTCAGCGGCAAGCCGGCCTATGCCTGCCTGCTGACCCGGCTGGAGCACAACCGCCCCGTGACGGAATCCCTGCTGCGGCGCGTGGATGCGGCGGAGGCCTTCCTGCGCTCCCTGGGGCTGAAAGGCTGCCGCGTCCGGGTTCACGGGGACGACCTGGCCCGCATTGAACTGCCGGAGGAGGAACGCGGACTGTTCCGGAGCGGGGAGCTTGCCGCTCCCATAGCGCACCGCCTGCGGGAGCTGGGCTTCCGCTACATCACCCTGGACCTGGAAGGATATTCCAGAGGCAGCATGAACGAACCATCATGAATGACATTACCGCCATCCTGCATCAGCTTGAGGAAGGCCGCCTTTCCACGGAGGAAGCGGCGGAAAAAATCCGGGCCGCCACTGCGCCCGCATCTTCCCATACGGATATTGATTACGGCCGCCTGGAGCGCACCGGATGCCCGGAAGTGATTTACGGCGCAGGAAAAACCCCGGACCAGATTGAAGAGATAGCCCGCGGCCTGCTTGCCGCCGGACAGAACGTGCTGGCCACGCGCCTGAACGTGGAGGCGCTGGACTACCTGAACCGCGCCTTTCCGGAGGCGGACATGCACCCGGAAGCGCGCCTCATGCGCATCATGGCGAACCCCGTTCCGCAGACGGAGGGCTTCGTCGGCATCGTCAGCGCGGGCACCTCGGACCAGTCCGTAGCGGAGGAAGCCGCCCTGACGGCGGAATTCCTGGGCAGCCGGGTGCTCCGGTACCGGGATTGCGGCGTGGCGGGCCTGCACCGCCTGGTTTCCCATCTGGATTCCATCCGCCGGGCCACCGTGCTGGTGGCTGTGGCAGGCATGGAAGGAGCGCTTCCCAGCGTGCTGGCCGGGCTGGTAAAAGCCCCCGTGATCGCCGTACCCACCAGCGTGGGCTACGGAGCCAATTTCCGCGGAGTAACCACGCTGCTCGCCATGATGAACTCCTGCGCCAACGGCGTGTCCGTCGTCAATATAGACAACGGTTTCGGGGCCGGATTCAACGCTCATCTGGTCAACAGCCTGGCGTCCCGGCCCCGCTGAATGCCGCGGCCGCCGCCCTTCCATGACGGAACCGCCGGCATCCGCCATGGACAGATTCACCGAATGGGCGTTAAATGTCCCGGAAGCATTCCTCACCATCCCATCATGACCAGATTTCCCTTTTTCCATGCCCTTTCCTGCTCCCTGCTGGCCCTGGCCTCCCAGGCGCTGGGGTGGCAGCCCTCCGGAGAATCCGTCCCCGCCGCCCCGCAGGAATTCCGCGCGGCGTGGATTTCCACCGTCCATAACATTGACTGGCCCTCCCGTTCCGGCCTTTCCGGCGCTGCCCAGCGTGCGGAGCTGCTGACGATCCTGAATACCTGCGCTCAGTTGAAGCTGAATGCCGTCTTTCTCCAGGTGCGCCCGAACGCGGACGCCCTGTACCAGTCCTCCCTGGAGCCGTGGAGCCAGTGGCTCTCCGGGCCCGGCGTCAATCCGGGGTATGACCCCCTGGCCTTCGCCATTCAGGAGGCCCACCGCCGCGGCATTGAACTGCACGCCTGGTTCAACCCCTTCCGGGCAAAGGCGAACGTAAAGCACGCCGTGGGCCGCAACCATATTTCCCTCACCCGTCCGGACCTGATGAAGCGCAACGGCTCCGTTCTGCTGATGAATCCCAGCGCCTCCGCCTCCCGCGACCACGCGATGAGGGTCATCCTGGACGTCGTGCGCCGCTACGATATTGACGGCGTGCACCTGGACGACTATTTCTACCCCTACCCCACGCCCGGCCGCACCTGGTCCCCCGCCAGCTTCAGCGACGGAAAGTCGCCCTCCCAGCGCCGGGCCTGCATTGACGACTTCGTGCATGACATGTACAAATCCGTCAAATCCTCCAAACCCTGGGTGCGCGTGGGCATCAGCCCGTTCGGCATCTGGCGTCCGGGCGTTCCCGGCGGCATTGAAGCGGGAGTGGACGCTTACGAGCACCTGGCCTGCGACGCCCGCAAGTGGCTTTCCCGCGGATGGGTGGATTACCTGGCCCCGCAGCTTTACTGGCGCTGCAGCCCGGCCAAGCAGAGCTTTCCGGTCCTGATGCAGTGGTGGGCCGCCCAGAACACGAGCCGCCCGGTGTGGCCCGGCATCGCCACCGCGCGCATCATGAGCAGCGAGGACCCGGGACGCCCCGCCTCTGAAATCGCCGCGCAGGTCAACTATTCCCGCTCCCTGGCCAGAACCGCCCCCGGGCAGTGCTTCTGGAGCGTCAAATCCATCATGCGGAATGCCGGAGGCATCCAGAAATACCTGAACAAGCTGTACCCCTCCATGGCCGTTCCTCCCGCCATGCCCTGGTGCGGAAGCGGGACGCCCGGACAGCCGCGGAATTTTCAAGTGGAGGACAACGGTTCCACCGTGACCCTTTCCTGGCAGCCGTCCGGCAATCCCTCCCGGAAATGGGCCGTCCAGGCGCGCTACGGCAGCCAGTGGGCCACGCGCATCCTTCTGCCGGGCAGCCAGACCCGCGTGACGCTGCCCAAATCCTTCCTGGGGGATGCCGGGTCCGTCGCCGTCAGGGGCGTCAGCGCCTACGGAGCCCAGGGCCCAGCCGCGGCGGCCAGAAGGTAGGAAGCTTTTTCCGGCAGCCTCCGGCGGGAAAGGAAAAAAATGCCCGATGTTCTAAGTTTTTTGAACAACTCCAAATCCATCCATGTCCAAACTTCCATGAATTCCCGTGGCGCGGACATGAACAGAAGGCGTTTCATCGCCCTTTCCTCATTGGCGGCGCTGGGAACAATCAGCCAGGCCCGGGCAACAGGGCCGTCTATACAACCACAGCACAAGATGACTAAAAAGCAAGATCCCTCCACGGTCGGCTATGCCGACGGCAAGTACGTGTTACCGCCCCTTCCGTACGCCTACGACGCGCTTGAACCCATGCTGGATGAAAAAACCGTGCGCATCCACCATGACAAGCACCATGCGGCCTATGTCGCCGGCGCCAACGCCGCGGCTGAAAAGCTCCGTGAAATCGCGGACGGCAAGCTGGATGCCTCCGCCACCACCAACTGGGTGCGCAACCTGTCCTTCAATGTTTCCGGCCATGTCCTCCACACCATTTACTGGACCAACATGACGCCCGATCCCAAGAAGGAACCGCAGGGCCCCCTGGTGGACGCCATCAAGGAAAAATTCGGTTCCCTGGAAGCCATGATGAAGGAATTCAAGGCCGCCTCCCAGGGCGTGGAAGGTTCCGGCTGGGGCATTCTGGGAGTGGACCCCATGAGCAAGACGCTGGTGATCTGCGGCGCGGAAAAGCACCAGAACCTGGAAATTCCCGGTCTCGTCCCCATCCTCGTCTGCGACGTCTGGGAACACGCCTATTATCTGAAGCACCAGAACCTCCGGGCGGATTATATTGAAGATTTCTGCCGCCTCATCAACTGGGACGACGTGGAACGCCGCTACCAGGAAGCCATGGCGTCCTGACCGGTTCCGGCAGACATTGATTTTTCTTTTTCTTCAACGGCACGGGCCTTCTAAGGTCCGTGCCGTTTTTTGGCGTACTTCCACCCGGCTCTTGCATCCGGCGGAGCAATAGGGCATACTGCCGTGGACTAATTATCTATCACCACGCGCATGAAAAAAGTTTTCGTTTCAGGCTGCTATGACATCGTTCACGCCGGTCACATCCAGTTTTTTGAAGAAGCCCGGGCCCTGGGCGACTATCTGATCGTCTCCTTTGCCTCGGAACCCGTGCTGTGGCACCACAAGCAGCGCAAACCGTCCATTCCGGACGAACACAAGAAAGTGCTGCTGGAAAGCCTGCGCATGGTGGACAAGGTCATTCTGGGCACCGGCATGAAGAAGGGCCTGGACTTTGAAGAGGAATTTCTTCAGGAAAGGCCCGACGTCCTGGCCGTGACGGAGGACGACCTTTACAGCGGCATCAAGAAGGAGCTGTGCTCCCGTGTGGGCGCGAGTTATGTGGTGCTTCCCAAGACGCCTCCCAAATTCGCCCCCGTTTCCACCACCATGCTGGTGAACCGGATCAAGGCCCCGTCCACCGTGCCGCTCCGCGTGGACTTTGCCGGAGGATGGCTGGACGTTCCCCGCTACGCCAGAAAAGGCTCCTATGTGGTCAACTGCGCCATCACCCCCATGGTGTCCCTCTGCGAATGGCCGTATGAAAAGCGGTCCGGACTGGGCGGCAGCGGCGCGTGGGCCATGCTGGAAGGACGCGACCCGGTCGCTTCCGAACTCGCTCTGGGCGTCGGCTGGCAGGACCCCGCCGTCATTGCGGAAACGGGGCTGTGCGTCTGGCGTTCCGGCAGTTCCCCCGTGCTGGACGTCAAGGGCACGGGCGACTTCCTGGAAGGAAGAATGGCCATTCTGTACACGGGGGAGGAACACGACACTCCCAGAATGGCGGACGAACAGCGCGATTACGTGCGCATCTCCCAATCCTCCCTCATTGCCCGCACCGGCGTGCTGGAACGCAACATCAATACCCTGGCCGCTGGCGTGGCCCTGTATTACAGCGTTCAGCTTGACGAAGGAATGCAGCCCCTGCCGGACATCCCGAACGCCCTTGCCAAAAAATACCTGGGCGGCGGCTACGGAGGGTACGCCCTGTATCTCTTCCCCTGCCGGGACGACCGCGACCAGGCCGTCAAGGACAATCCGGCCATGAAGCGCGTGGAACCGTACTGCCGCCAACTGTTCAAGTAAGCCCTTCTCTTTCATGTCCCTGATGCGGAACAGCCTGGTAGCCTCCGGCGCCATTTTCGCCTGCCGCCTGACAGGCATGGCCAGGGAAATCGTGTACACTTCCCTGTTCGGCGCTACGGGAGTGCTGGATGCCTTTTATACGGCCTTCCGAATCCCCAACCTGTTGAGGGACCTGTTTGCGGAAGGGGCTCTCTCCCAGTCCTACACCAGCGTAGCCTCCAAAACACGGGAGGCGGAAGGCGACGCGGCCGCCTGGGAGCTGACCAACAAGGTAGCCACCCAGCTTTCCACGCTGATGGTCGCCATCGTGACGCTGGGAATTCTTTTTGCCGGCCCCGTCATGGAGGCCCTGTACAGCGGGGACCATTCCCTGACGGACCAGTTGTTCGCCACGGACCTGAGCCGCATCATGTGGCCATTCATCGGCTTCGCCTCCCTGTCCGCCCTCGTCATGGGGGCGCTGAACATGGTGGGGGTCTTTGGGCTGCCCATGCTGGCTTCCGCCGCCTTTAACGTCACCTCCATCCTGTTCGGCCTGCTGATCGGGTACTTCATTGACCCCTCCTTCGGCCCGAAGGCCCTGTACGGTTTTGCCTGCGGCGTCACGATCGGGGGGGCGGCCCAGATTGCCGTGCAGCTCCCCAAGCTCCGTAAAACCGGCTTCCGGTGGAAGCCCAATTTCCATTGGGACGATCCCCGCGTGCGTAAAATCTGGGGGCTGATGCTCCCGTCCGTGCTCGCTTCCGGTGTCACGCAGTTTACCATCTTCATCAATACGGGCTTCGCCCTGGACCTCCAGAAAGGCTCCGTCACGGCCCTGACCACGGCGTTCCGCCTCTGGCAGCTTCCCGTGGGCCTCTTCGGCGTGGCTACGGGCATGGTGGTCCTCCCCGCGGTTTCCCGCATGATGGTGGGGGACGGCAGAAAGGAAGTGGCCGTCCACATTGCCAAGGGGCTGCGGCTGGTGGCGTTTTTTGCGGTTCCCGCCTTCCTGATCCTCTTCATCCTGGGAACGGAATTCGTCTCCTCCGTGTACCAGTGGGGCCGCTTCAACCAGGACGCCGTGCGCTACACCGGGGAGGTGCTGGGCGCCTACTCCCTGGGCCTGCTGGGCTATGCCGGAACCAAGGTGGTCCAGCCCGTCTTCCTGGCCCTGGAAAAACGCTGGGTCCCCCTGATTGCCGCCGCCGTGGCGCTGGCCATCAGCATAGGCCTCAACTACTACTTTGTCTACGGCCTGCATAAAAACGCGGCGTGGCTGGCGCTGACCACCTCCGTGGTCACCACCTTCAACTTCCTCTTCTACTTCCTTTACCTGCGCCGCCAGCTGGGCGGCGTGGACGGACGGACGCTGGTTTCCGGCCTGGGCCGCATCCTGGCGGCGGGAGCCCTGCTGGGGGCCGTATGCTGGGCGGGTAAAACGTGGTTCCTCCAGGGCTTTCTGGACTGGTCCTTCCCGGCCAGGCTCCTGGGCATCTCCCTGGTCTGCGGCTGCGCCGGAATTGTTTACCTGGCGGCGGCCTTCCTGTTCAAGACGCCGGAACTGGACGCGGTACGGGCCAAATTCATGAAACGCTGACATTGAAACTTCCCTTCCGCGAGGGGAGGCGCGCTCTCCGCAAGAAAAAGAATGGTCTTCACAAGCATTCTCCTTGCCAGGGGTGCGCTCAGTGAGTAAAGTTTTTCCGCCTGTGCGGGGAATAGCCTGTTTTCCGCCAGGGCATCAAAATTCTACGATCGCACCACAACAATGGACATGATTTCCCCCAGCATTGCTGCATTGACCCCTTCCCTGACCCTCAAGGTGACCAACCGGGCCAAGGCTATGAAGGCCGCCGGTGAAGAAGTTTACGGTTTGGCAGGCGGTGAACCGGAAATGGACACCCCTGAAAACATCAAGCAGGCAGCCATCACGGCCCTGAACAACGGAGCTACCAAGTACACTCCTTCCGCCGGTCTGCCCGCACTCCGCCAGGCCATTGCCGACAAGCTCAAGAGGGAAAACAATCTGGAATATGATCCCAGCCAGATCACCGTGGGCGCCGGCGCCAAGCACGCCTGCTTCAACGCCATCATGGCGACCGTCTCCGAGGGGGACGAAGTCATCATCCCCTCCCCGTACTGGGTCAGCTATCCGGAAATGGTCCGCATGTGCGGCGGCATTCCCGTCATCGTGGAAACCACGCCGGAAAACGGCTGGAAGCTCACTGCGGAACAGTTTGAGGAAGCCATGACCCCCCGCACCAAGATGGTCATCCTCACCACGCCGAACAACCCGACCGGAGCCGTTTATTCAGAAGAAGAACTGCGCGCCCTGGGAGAAGTGGCCCTGAGCGAAGACATCCTCATCCTGGCTGACGAAATCTACGAACACCTCGTGTACGGAGACACCAGGCACGTCAGCATCGCCTCCCTCAGCCCTGAGTTGTACGACCTGACCATCACCATCAACGGCTTCTCCAAGGGCTATGCCATGACCGGCTGGCGCATGGGCTACTCCGCAGCTCCGGCCCCCATTGCCAAGGCCATCCAGATGATTCAGGACCACACCACCTCCAACGTCTGCACCTTCGCGCAGTACGGCGGCATTGAGGCCCTCACGGGAGACCAGAGCTTCATCAGCGACATGCGTGACGAATACGACATGCGCCGCCAGTACGTCCTCTCCCGCCTCAACGCCATCCCGAACGTCAGCGTTGTGGAACCGCAGGGAGCCTTCTACTTCTTTGTGGACACCAGCAAGCTGGGGCTCACCTCCCTGAACCTGTGCGACAAGCTTCTGGAACGCTACAAGGTGGCGGCCGTCCCCGGCATCGCCTTCGGCAATGACAAGGCCATCCGCATCAGCTACTGCACCACGCTGGACATTCTGAAAGAAGCGCTGGACCGCTTTGAAGAATTCTGCAAGGCGCACTAAGCGTCAAATACTGATTTTTCCAATCTTCAGGACCGCTTCATTCATGAAGCGGTCTTTTTTATTCCTCATGAGAAGACTTTCCGGCAGGACCGGCAGAAACAAAACACCCGGCAAGAGTGAACTTGCCGGGTGGAGGAAGAGATATGAATTCCTTCGTGCCTAAAAACTCCGCGTATACCCCAAATTGATCGTCCAGGGACGATCGTATTTGTCTCCGTAGACATATTCGTAGTCCAGGTGCACCTGATCGCGGGCGCTGAGCTGCCATGCTACGCCGCAGCCAACCATGCCGCGGGTTCCATCCGTATTCGGACGCCACTGATTGCCGGCGGCCTTTACTTCACCGCCATTGCTTGCCTGCTGCGTAACACCGGTTTTCACGTAGCCCTGCACCAGCTGCCTGCCTCCGTTGACGCTCCATGTGCGTCCGGCTCGCAGGCGTCCGGCAAATTGCCAGATGTCGGCTGCGCTTCCCGCCACTTCCAGGCCCTGGTTCGTGACGATATGCGTGGAACCGGAATGAAGCCATGCGATTTGCACGGAGGGTTCCAGGAACCATCCTCCGGCGCTGCTCCACTGCCGCCCGGCTTCCATGCTCATTCCCAATCCCCAGTTGTCATAGCTGCCCCGTTCCGTGCCCCCGGGCTGGACCGCGGTCCATGCGGCATTGTAGCTCATTCCCTTGAGAACCGCGTCCGCAAACCACCCCCTGCTGTGCAGCCATGAGGCGTAAAGGCCTCCGTAACCGCTGTCCGTGCTGCCCTTGCTTCCCCAGCCGTCATGGAAGCGGCGGTCACTCCGGCGATATCCTCCGAAGAGGCCGGCAGCCAGCATGCTGTTTCTCCCGGATGCAACAATCCAGTCCGCGCCGCTGTCTGCCCCATACTGGTATTCCGTAAAGCCGCATACTCCGGCGATGCCCAGGTCCGTGTCCGTGCGTCCGGAAGCCGTGCGCGCCCAGTAGTGCCCCCTGGGCGCCTCTCCGGCGTTCCTGGCCTGTTGGTCCTGCTGCCTGTAAAAGTCCGCTCCCATGCGCAGCTCTCCCATGCGTTTGGAGAGGGTGTCAAGCTGTTCAAACCATCCCGTACTCATGCAGCCAAGCACATTGAGCAGTACGCCGCCCAGGTTGTTGTAGCCCTCCGGCGACAGGTCGTATCCATTACCTGCGGCGTTGAGTTTAAGGCCGTAGGAGTAAAAACCCGCATCAAGCGTTCCGGTAAAGAGCGTTGCCGCATTACTGTCTTCCGCCAGACTGTCCCATGTGATCATGTCGTGTATGAAGGACGGGGAGGAGGGAATGCCGCCTTGCAGGATGAAATGAACCGTGTGCGTGCCGGAAGCCTCCCCGGCGATGGCGATGCGGTCGCTTGTTCCGGCGGCCAGGTTGATGTTCATTGTAAAGGCCTGCGATCCGGAGAGGGAGCCGAGCTTCAATGTGTCACGGCCGCTTCCTTCAAAGGCTACATGCCCTCCGTCGCCCTTCAGGCCTCCTGAAAACTGGAAGTCCTGCCCTGTGCCCGTTGTATTGGCCAATAGGAGCGTTCCGGTGTTGGCAAGGGCCGATTCCACCTGCGCGCTGGTGAAGACATACATGGCGCCCGTGTTGGAGAATGCCTGGCCGCCCTTGAGCAAGCCTTGCAGAATAAACCCTTTGCTGTTGGTTTGCGTAGTGGCGGCCGTGTCAAATGTTGCACCTTCCTTGACCTCCAGGATTCCGGCGCTGAAGAGGTTGTCCGCTCCGGCAGTGACCAGGCCGGAGTTGATGAGGGTTCCCCCCGTGTGGTTCGCAGCGGAGGTGATGGTGATGCCGGCCGCATCGCTGTTCAGCTGCAGCGCGCCGCCGCCTGTAATCCGGGCAACGAGCGTCCGGTCGCTGTCCGGATCGGCCGGAGCGTCCAGAACCCAGGTTTTCCCATCATGGATGTTCAATTCCTTGAGTCCGTAGGTGAGGTGGATCCCCGTCTGGCCGCTGTGCTCATTGGTGCCGGCTACGGCAATATAGCTGTAGGTCGCGGTAACGGTATCCTGGTAGGTAACTTCGCGTTCCTCGCCGCCGGTGATGGCCTCGCCCGTATCAGCATCCACCAAGTCCAGAAGAGTTGTATTCGCGACGTTTCCGGCTTGTACCACCAGCAGGGCGTCCGCATTGATGGTGCCGTCCAGAGCCAGTTCCTGAAGATCGCGGTCCAGGAAGCCCGGTTGAGGAGCTATGTGGTCCAGACTGTCTTTCAGACCGGAGACGGCCAGCGTGGATGCCGACGTGATGTCAAGACTGCCGGAGACGGAGAGCTGGTGTTCCAGCCGGGAAGCGTCACCGTCCACCTGGACGGTAAGCGTTCCTCCGGCCAGATGCAGCTTGCTGATGGAAAAATTTTCCGTGACGGAGAGTTCGGAGCCGCTTCCGAGCCGCAGGGTTGCGGTGCCGAGCACGGTTTGTCCTGTGGCGTCCGGACGGAGCCGGGTATCAGTCAGGGCGATGGTTCCGCCAAATCCGGCCAGCGAATCCGGGAGGGTTACGGTGCCTGCGGACCGGATGTCCAGTGTGCCGGAACCTGTGATGTACGCGCCTGAGCCGGTCCGAATCTGTTCCATGTCGTTAATCAGGATGCTGCCTTCGTTGAGCGCAACTCCGTTCGTGAACAGATTGGTTCCGGTATTCCTCAGGTCAAGGGCTCCCTGTCCGGTTTTGAGCATTGCGTCGGAGGCTGTGACGTTTCCGTTCAGCAGGAGCGTGCCTTCGGTGTCTACCGTGCCGTTGAGGACGATCGAGGCGGCGTTGATCTCACTGACGGCGCCTTTGCTTCGAAGAGTGGCTCCGGCATTAAGCGTAAAGGATGTTCCCGTATCCGTCATGCTCCCCGTGCGCCCGAAAACGACTCCGTCCCTGAGTTCCAGCGTGCCTCCGTATACCGTGGTCTTTCCCCGGAAGTTGTTGTAACGGCTGGCAACCAGATGGGCGTCCGTACCCTGATAGCGTGTTCCGCTGAAGACGACCGTGCCGGAAGTGTCGTGATCAGTCCCATTGTCATCCGTATACCGGTTGATCGCGAGCGTTATTGCGTAGTCCGTTCCTGAGGTGATCGGGTCGTCAAACTGGATGTTCCGTCCTTCCCCGGCAGCCAACTGCAAGGAGCCTAACCTTTCAACATGGATGGCGTTGGCTGTTCCCCCGTCTACGGTAAACGTTCCGTTATCGTTGCGCGTGAAGGTTCCCCCTGTCATATTGCCGCTGAAAAGAACGTCGTGGGTCTGCGCCAGGAATTGCTGGGCGGCGTTGGTGCCGAAATTGTTGATCAGGATGGCTCCCCCTGCCGTGGGCGCGTAATTGTTCGTGAAATTCGCCCCGTCCTGAATGGTCAGCTGCTGATTCTTCAGGTAAATCGCCCCGCCGCTGCCGGAAGACGCCTGAATGTAATTTCCGATGAAGGAAACGTTGGCTCCCAGCGTGCACTCCCCCCCTGAAGACATCCAGATGGCACCTCCGTCACCGGATGATGCGGAGATGTAGTTGCCCGTGAAGCTTGCACCCGCCCCAACAGTGAGGGACGCAGGCCCTCCATTTGCCCGCACCGCAACCGCCCCGCCGGCTCCTTTTCCCGTTCCGGCGGCCAGGATGTAATTCCCGGTGAAGACGGCTCTGTCTCCCAGCGTGACGGAGGCGTCTCCGATCGTGATGTAGGTGCTGATCGCTCCGCCTTCACTGGCTGCTCCGTCTGCCGAGGTGGAAATATGGTTGCCGCTGAAAGTCGCGCGGTCTCCCAGAGTAATGGAGGTGGCGTTTCTATCGGCGCCTATCGCTCCTCCGTAGCTGGACTTGCCAGCCTGGACATAGTTGTCCGTGAACGTGGCGTCATCACCTATTTCAATGGAGGAGGAACCGCCCTTGGTAAACATTGCGCCACCCCCGCCGCCTGCTTTGTCTGACGCCAAAACATAGTTGGCATGGAAAACGGCGCCGATGCCCAGAGTGATCCGGGCATCGTTGGAGAACGCCAGAACTGCGCCTCCTCTAACCTCTCCGCTTGCGGAAGACGCGTAATTTCCGATGAAAACGGCATTGTCATCCAGCGAGACTGAAGCGAGACCTTGACCCTGAATGGCAATCGCGCCGCCGCCCGGAGCGGTGGAATCATCATAGATTCCCGTATTGTTGCGGAACGTGACTGCTCCGGTAAGATTCAGAGTGGCATTGCTGCCGAATCCCTCCACACGCAGGACCCGGTTGCCCGCATTCTCCCAGATGATGGAATTCATGTCAGCGCCATGGTCTCCTTTCTTCAGGAAAAACATGGGAGTTGTCCCCAGCCCAGCCAGATCCAGCGTGCGCGCTGCCGCCGTGTTGTCAGACTGAACGTTAATGAGAAGATTCAGGCCTCCGGTCAGCGTGGAGTCGTCGTTATGCAGGACTACCGTGTCGTTGGCACGCAGCAAACCGGACGCCCTCAATTCTTCCAATGTGCCGTACAGGTTGCTGCCCGGCATGGTGGACTGGGTGTTGTTCACAGTGTAGTCCGCACCGGATGCGGCCGGAAAGGTGCCGATGAACAGGCCGGCAAGCACGTAGCGGAGCAAAGGGGAAGGAAGATGTAGTCTCATGGTATTGAATGGATTTGGAAGCGAATTAATCTATTTGGAGCAATTTTCAGAAGTTATACGCCTGAAAGGCTATATTAGGCTATGACTGGGGAATCGGCAGCTGCACGCGGCGAGGAAGTAGTCATGGAGGATGAATATTCTTCAGGAAGGGGAACTGCATGCGCAGCAAAACAGGATAAGTTTAGCAGGAGATAAAATCTTGACGCTGAATGGTTCATGGATATAAATGTCATGTTTTCCAGTAGGGAATGAATGCAAATTAGCGGATTTCCAATCCGGAGACAGGGCCCATGCGCCAACAGCCTGAAAGGAGGCTCCATCCCTGGAACGGGAAATAATATCAGTGCAACTAACCTATAACATTTTGACGACAAGCTTTTTGGTTCCTTGAAAAATCCTGATGGCAACAGGAAGAATAGAAAAATTCCCATCTGTTTCTTTCCCGGATGCACGTCTTCCGTCCATTCAAATTTTCTGTCTATGGTCCAAATAATTTTGTATTAAATGCTTTTTTTCAAATTTATAGCTTGTCTCCGGATTGGAAATCCGATTTTGATACAAATAATTGATTGTGAGATTCATAGAAATCGCTTCAACACTGAGGCAGAAAGAAACAATGAAAATGAAAGCAAAAGGGAAAAAAGGACTTACAGCGCAAACCCGGCGGCCGCGCCATAGCCCCAAGCGTAAAATCAACGAAGAACTCATCAAACTGGTTATGGAGCTCCGAAAGGTTCGCAACATTGGAATCCGGCTGCTCAATGTGAACTTCTTTTGAAGCAGGGGAAGAAAAGTCATTCCCCATTCAGCCTATTCAGACAGACCGTTCTTTGCAGAACCGGAGCTTCCCTGGCTCAAAAAACTGATGGATTGAAGGACAAATTATCCCGTTCTACCAGAATGCAGACAAGATACGGAAAGAAGCCGGACGTGCTGAAGGAAGCGCTGGACCGCTTCGAATAATTCTGCAAGGCGCACTAATCGCCGACTCAGCTACTTCTCACTTTCCAGGGACCGCCTCATTCATGGAGCGGTCCTTTTTATTGAGGAGTGAAAAGACAATTCCACCTCTATGAACTTCAAACACAGTATCTAACATATTGTTGGCTTCATTGACATTTGAATGCATAAAAGGCTATCATAAGTACCGTTTCCGTTAATCCTGCATCTGCATGAACTCTCCCTCTTTCAGCGCTCTCTCTTCCGTCCTCCTGCTGTATTCCCTGGCTGCACTGCCCCATGCAGAAGATGTTCCAACTACGGACGACCGCTCCCTCTACATCGAATCGGAAACGGAAGTTGCCTCCCCTCAATGCCTCCTGGACAAGGGAGACCAGGATGAGGACAAAAAACGCACGGAGGTGGGTATCGGGGAAGTGGTCATCTTGACTTTAAACGGAAAGCGATTACGGGGGGTGGACCTGGACTCTCTTGAATGGTCCCTGGAGCCGGAGAAGGCGGCCGCCATTGAAAAATCGGACCAGGAAAAAAATCAGGCTACACTGACAATCAATAGCGACCTCACTCAGGACACCACGCTGAAGGTTCGGGTCAAAACCAGCCTTGACGACGAATTGCCGGAAAGAGACCCCTTCATTTTCAGCATTCTCGTTCCTTCCGGCATTAAGGCGGAACATTCCGGGAAACGAGTGGAAAAGCACCCCCAGGACAAGGAGAAAGACAGACCGGGAGCTTCCTCCAAGCTTGTCATGACCTTTCATCCCCTGGCTGTCAGCTTCAGCAACATTTCCATCATGGAACGGGCGGAAGACCCGGAAGGATTCACCCCCGTGCATATCCCGGGAAAGCTGCGGATAAGGCCCAACGCTCTCAACATTCACCGTCATGACAACATCGGCTGGAGATGGGACAAGGAGCAGGAGATTCGCTTAAGGCATTTGCAGAACATGACGCTTCCCGATTCCTTTTCATGGACCTGCGGATGGTACGTACGCGCCGACGGCAAGGACTGCTGCAAGATTGGCAATGACACGTACGGCCAGGATTTCAGTTTTGAGTACGAAGATGAAAGGGAAACCAATAAAGACTCCCCCACCAGGGGCTTGAAAAACATCAAGGTAAGCATCACCAAATTCGGATGCACCGTCACGCGCAGCACAGCAGACGACGCCCTGCATGCCGACTCTACCGCCAATCCATAACCTCCTGATTGCAGCATCATGAATAAATCTTATCCACTCCTTCTGTTATTCGTCTTTTTCTCGCTGTCTTTTCCCTGTGCAGCCTCTCCGGAGCAGGGCGGGCTCCCCCTCCCCTCCGCTATCAGGAATCTGAACAAACAGAACCCGGAACTCCTGCGGCTCAAGAAACTGCTGGCCAGCGGCCAGGTCATCCTGTTCTACCAGGGGGCCGACAAAATGCGGAAAGAAGCCAGACGCTACCGGAAAAAGGGCGTTACGCCTCAGGAGCTGACGGACGGGCTTTTTCTGTGCTACCTGATTGCCACGGCACCGTTCATTGACCTCAATGATTACAACAATGTCGAATGGGTTTCCGAATATACTGATGTGGATCACACCGTCAAAGAATTCATGTCCAACACCATCCCGTTCATCGCGCTGACGGACAAAAACAGCAAGCTCCCGAACAAGGAAGAAGCCCTGCGGTTTTATTTAAGCGCCACTGCTCTGGTAATTAAACAATTCCACAGGCAGGTGGATTACGCTTTTGACGCTACGGAGATTTGCGCCTGCATGCTCATTGATTACGCCTCCAACATGTCCGACGAGCAGGAAACGAAGCTGTTCAACAAGACAAGTGCAATAAGTGCAAGAAGCAACCATGCTCGAGCCGTTATCAAAAGAAGAGAACGCGGATTCATTAGGGAACTGATGGCATGCTTTCCGACCAAGGCCCAGGAGGTCAAAAAATACCTGCATTTGGCCGGATACGGAGACAAGGATATTCCGGCTCTGCTGGAGAGGACTGTCGGTAGGGCGCCGGAAGCCGCCTACCTGTACAAGGGCTTGCCTAAACGAAGGGATTAAGATGCCTCTTGCGCATGATCCCGACGACTTTCCGATTCTCATACCGCAAAAAAACTTTTCGCCTTGAGGAATTTCTATCGGAATACCAAAAGCATGAGCCGCTGAAATAAGTTATTTTCCATTCCACAAGGAGCTCCTCATTCACAGAGCGGTCCTTTTATTCTTCGGGGGAAGGCTCGCCGTCCCCCTGTGACACCCGGCACCAGAATCCCCCGTCCAGCTCCGGCATCAAAGGCTTATAGCCGTGCTGCCGCAGAAAAGAATCATCATCCCGTGAACTGGTGTGGATGATGTCCGGTATGCCCTGCTCAATGTAATCATACTGCTCCCTGACCATTTCCTCCGACGGGAAGTTTTGAAGGAACCAGTATCTTCCGCACGGCTTCCAGTCCCAGGTAATGCCGAAGCCCCTGTCCAGCCAGCCCAGATACAGGACGGAGGCTTCGGAAAAAGAGGCCAGCCGTTCCCGGACGGCGGGGGAATAAAACTCCCTGCCATTCCAGACAAAGTCTCCTTTCCGGACGGCGCCCGTCAGCCCGGCAGCCACTCCGGCCCCCGTGAGGCAGGCGATTGCCAGCGTTGCGGCCGCCATCCGCGGCATGCACAGGGAAAAGCGCCGTTCCGCCCGGGCCACAAAGAAGATAGTCACCCAGATCATCATGGGTGAAAGGATGGAATTGTAATAGTAGTTGTACACGCTGAACATCTCCACCTTGAAGAAGATATACAGCAGGGCCGTAAAGAGGAGCGCCTTTTGCGTTTTTAATTGACGCCAGCCCGCTATCGCCAGAGCCCAGATGACGGCCACCCACATCAGTACGTCGGACAGGCAGCGGACCGGAGCCGGCCTGAGCAGCCTGGCCCACCATGTGGTATCCTGGGACACCGTTCCATAACGCACGGAGCACAACAGGTACTCATTCATCGCTTCTTTCCAAACACCGTTGGATACCAGCCAGGCCGAACAGGGGACAACCACGGCCAGGAAGCCGGCTAGCGCCACCCCTAAAGCCACCGCCGCTTCTTTTCTCCGCCCGTTCCACCACAGCCACAGGCACAGAACCCCGCCTAAAGCGCACACGGGAAAGGCTATGGAGAACTTCATCATGGAGGCTGCCCCGGCAAATACCCCGGCCGTGCCGAACAGAAACAGCAGGCTGCGCCTGTCCCGCATCCGGAAATACCGGACCAGCCCGTAAACCACGGCCGCCATCCCCGGCCAGCACAATTCCTCCACCCCTCCCCCGCGCTGGAAGGGAAACGAATCAAACAGAAACAGGCACAACAGCATGGAAGCCAGCAGGCTGCCGCGTTGTGACAGATAAAAACGCGCCGTCCCGCAAGCCAGCAGAAGCGTCGTAAAAAGGGTTACGCACTGAATGAGGAATATTCCGGCAAATGAATGCCCGTCAATCCACGCGGCGGCATAATAAATCCAAACCAGCAGGGGCCCCTTGCTGTCCGCCATTTCCACATAGGGGAGAAGCCCGTGAAGCAGCCCCCGCCCGAACATGAAAAAAATGGAAGGGTCCGGAGATGGATAAAAGGAGTACAAGGGAGAGGTATCCGAACACGCTCCAATCACGATAACGGACCAGATAAGAAGCGTCAGCGGGATTTTCCACCCCAGCATAGCCATGGAATCATTTTTCCCTGTCATAGGTTGGGTAGCAACAAGTGGGATTGTGCGGATTACAAATCCGAACTAGATAGGCAACAATGCGAATGTAAGAAGAATATTCATCATATTCAAGCATATATGACAATTTCTAACAAATATTCTTCTTGTTAAGAATATCCGGGGAAATAATGGGTAGAGTTGGAGAAATGCATTTGATATGAAAAAGTAGTATTGACTTCGGATTTGTAATCCGCAACAGGCCGTGACACGGAAATGTACGCCATGCCTCGCAACCGGGTTGCCCTGTCCGGAAAGGCATGATTAAATGAACCTTATATGAATACCCCCGTTCTCAATGACAACCTGCGCGCCGCCACGGAAGCCCTTTGCAACCTGCTTGCCAAGGAAGACCAGGTTGTGGCCTCCAAGGCAAAAATCGGCCTCTTTTTCCAGAATCCGGAGGCAACCAAGCTTTTTGAAGAAGTAAACGCCTACGGAGAAGAACTGCGCAACAAGCACCTGGCCGGCATGCCCCCCACGGAAGAGGAAATCTCCAAGTTCGATACCCTGCGTGAAAACGTGGTCAAGAACGATGCCGCCCGCGGCTTCCTGGAAGCCCGCCAGACCATCGATGAACTCCTGAACACCATCAATCATTATCTGGGCATGTCCATCGACCTTGGCCGTGCGCCCACTCCGGAAGAAATCGAGGAAGCCCGGCAGCGCGCCATGAGCGCCCAGACTTCCTGCTCCTGTGGCGGCAGCTGCGACAAGGAAAGCTGCGATTGCGACGGCAATTGCGACCACGACCACGATCACAAGGACGGGGGCTGCGGCTGCGGCAACCACTAAAAAAGCGATCTTTCAACCTTTCGTCAAACGGCTTCACTCCCAGGTGAAGCCGTTTTTCATTGACGGCATGCGTCAACGCCGCCCTTCCAGGACATGTACGTATCCAGTCCGGCACACGCCCTGGCCTGAAAACCGTCAGGGGCTTCACAAGCCTTTGCGGCAACCGGAAAAACTGAGCGCCAGCGAACCAATATCAAAAATTGCGGCCCATGACCGCATATTCTCTCAGATGCCGCAGAAGCCTGCGGCGTTCCATAAAGGCTTTTTCAAAAGAGGGCCGCATTTGCACGCCGCCTGCATTTTCCCCACCCCGCTTTCTTCATCAGGACGGGCAAGACGCTTGAACGGGAGATGGGCCCATGTTAGCCTCATTCTAAGGAATCATGACTTTTTCCAACCGCCCAGCTTCCGCTTCCCTGCCGTTTATCAAAACGGATTTCCCGTTGTTCCTGGCTCCGATGGCCGGAGTAACGGACCCCATTTTCCGCACCATCTGCAAGGAACTGGGGGTTGACGTCATGGTGACGGAGTTCGTCTCTGCGGAAGGCATTCTCCAGGCATGGGAGAGAAACCGGAGGTACACGAAGATAGAAGACGCGCACCGCCCCATAGGCATTCAGCTTTTCGGCGCGGACGGGAACCACATGGGAGAGGCCGCCAGAATAATCCTGGACCATGAGAAACCGGATTTCATCGATATCAACTTCGGCTGTCCGGTCCCCAAAGTGGTGGGCAAAAATGGAGGGTCCTCCCTGCTGAAAGACCTTCCCCTGCTGGCCTCCGTGGCCGGAGGCGTGGTGAAAGCCGTGGGCGACCGCATCCCCGTCACGGCCAAAATACGCATTGGCTGGGATTTCCAGAGCCTGTGCGCCATGGACGCGTGCCGCCTGCTGGAGGATGAGGGAATTTCCATGATTACCATTCACGGGCGTACCCGTTCCCAGCAGTATTCCGGCACGGCCAACTGGGACATCATTGACGAATGCGCACGGACCATGTCCGTGCCGGTCATCGGGAACGGGGATATTTCCACCCCGCAGGCGGTAGCGTACGTGAAGGAAAACACAGCCGTCAGCGGCGTCATGATCGGCCGGGCGGCCATGGAGAATCCATGGATTTTCGGAGACGCCAAATATTATCTGCTGCACGGAGCCATGCCTCCGGCCAGGGATCCGCAGGAAAAGACGGACCTGATCCTGCGTCATGCCCGGATGGCCCTGGAGTCCCGCCATTACGGGGACGAACTCCACACCATGCGCCACATGAGGTCCCGCATTCTGGCTTACACGAAGGGGTTTCCGGGAGCCAAGGAAATGCGCTCCCGCCTAGCTCGCGTCTCCAGCATGGCGGAGCTGGAAGACCTGCTTTCCACCCTTCCCCGCCGGCGCTCCTGAGAGCGGGAAAAATCCCGCCCTCCGGGAGATTCCGCAGGCCCGGCAAGCGGCATGGGAGGAAGGCCGTCTTCCCCTTCCCCCTCCGCACCTGAAAAAAAATGCCCTTTTGAGGGAAGCTAAGTTGACTTTACGCCTCGAACCTGTCAGAAATAGGGGAGTATCCTGCCGTCCCGTTTCGGCAGACTTCCAACCATAGACTCCAGAGATCGACGTGTACTCCAACGAATCATATCTCATCGAACTTCTTACGCAGGCCGGCTATCTGAATGAAGAGATTCTTCAATACGCGCGCAGTCAAAAATCTCCCACCCAGGACCTGGTCGATTTCCTGATCCAGGCCAATTATCTTACAGAAGACGTCATCGCGCAAGTGGCGGCTTCCACATCCCTGCTGCCCGTCGTGGACCTGGGCTCCATGCACATTCCCCAGGAGGTGCGCGAACTCATCACGCCGGAGCTCGCCAGGCGCTTCCGGGCCATCCCCATTTCCGACGACGGCTTTTCCGTCAACATCGCCATTGACGACCCGCTGAATCTGGAAACCATGGACAGCCTGCCCCAACTGATGGGACGCGACGTGATTTTCAGCGTCGCCACCCACAGCGCGGTGGAAAGCCGCCTGAAAGAATTTTACCGTGACCTGACCGTTCCGGCAGACGCCGCCGGCCTGGATGGGGACGACGGAGACGCGCCCATCATCCGCCTGGTGCAGCAGATGCTGACGGACGCCTTCAAGATGCGGGCGTCCGACATTCACATTGAGCCCATGGAAAACCGGCTCCGCATCCGCTACCGCGTGGACGGCAAGCTGGTGGAGGTGGCCACTCATCCCAAGAAGCTGCTCAGCCCCATCATCGCGCGCCTCAAAGTGATGAGCACCACCATGAGCATCGCGGAAAAGCGCATGCCCCAGGACGGCCGAATCCAGATGAACATCGGCGGCAAGCAGATTGACCTCCGCGTGTCTTCCGTGCCCAGCAACCATGGGGAAAGCATCGTCATGCGTATTCTGGACAAGTCAGCCCTGGTGCTGGGCCTCCCCCAGCTCGGGTTCTTCTCGGATGACGAAGCCGTGTTCGACCGCCTCATCACTCTTCCGGACGGCATCATCCTGGTAACGGGCCCCACCGGTTCCGGTAAGACCACCACCCTTTACGCGTGCTTGAACCACATCAACCGCCCGGATAAAAAGATCATCACGGTGGAAGACCCCGTGGAATACGAACTTTCCGGCATCAACCAGGTGATGGTAAAGGCGGACATCGGCATGACCTTTGCCGCCGCCCTGCGCGCCATGCTCCGCCAGGCCCCCAACATCATCATGATCGGGGAAATTCGAGACATGGAGACGGCCAGCATCGCCATCAACGCCTCCCTGACGGGTCACCTGGTATTTTCCACCCTCCACACCAATGACGCCCCCAGCGCCGTGGCCCGTCTGGCGGACATCGGCATCAAACGCTTCCTGATCGCCTCTTCTGTCCGGGCCATCATGGCCCAGCGTCTTGTCCGCAAGCTGTGCGACCGCTGCAAGGTGGACGGCGTGCTGACGGAAAAGCAGGCGCATACGCTGAACATTGACATGTCCCGTCTCACTCCGGGCCAGATCAAGGCCCCCCACGGCTGCGACTTCTGCCGCGGCGGCGGGTTCAAGGGCCGGATGGGCCTGTTTGAAATTTTCGAGATCGACGACGAAGTGCGACGCATGATCAACGAGAACCTGACCTCCCCCCAGCTGCGCCAGCGCGCCCGGGAACTGGGCATGAGAACCCTGAGAGAGGACGGCGTGCGCAAGGTGCTGGCCGGCCTCACCTCTCCGGAAGAAGTGCTGAACGTCACCATGGGAGACGCCAACTGATTTTCCCCCGCAATTCATTCTGATTATTATGGACACCAATCTTACACTGGAACTTTTTATCGGCCGGGGAATGATCGACAAATCCCTGGCGAAGGACATCAAGGAGGAAATGACCGTCTCCGGCAAGGAGCTGCCGGAAGTGCTGGCAGACTTCGGCATCATCGGCAGCAAGGACGATATCTGGCAGATGATCGCCAGCGACCTGGGGACGGAATTCATTACGCTGGACAACTTCCAGCCGGACCCGAACGTGCAGAACATGATGCCGGCCACGCTCGTGCGCCTGCACGGCGCCCTGCCCGTGCGGCACGGCCCGGAAGGCCTGTACGTCTGCCTGGTGGACCCCCTGAATCCGCAGACGGTGGAGGACCTGCGCTTCGCCCTCGGCCAAGACATCCACGTCCTCATCGCTCCGGATTACCAGATTTCCGAACGCATCAACGAACTGTACGGCGGGGAATCCGCCGCCATGACGGACCTGATGCAGGAGCTCAACAACATGCAGGTCAACAATGAAACGGAAGATTCCGCCGCCGCGCCCGTCATTCGCTTTGTGGACCTGGTCATCACGCAGGCCATTAAGGAAAAAGCATCCGACATTCACTTTGAACCCTTTGAAAAGGAATTCAAAATCCGCTACCGCGTGGACGGCTCCCTTTATGAAATGCAGCCGCCGCCCGTTCACCTGTCCGTCCCGGTTATTTCCCGCGTCAAGGTCATGGCGAACATGAACATCGCGGAACGCCGCGTTCCGCAGGACGGCCGAATCGTCAAGCAGATAGGGAACCGGGCGGTGGACATGCGTGTTTCCTCCCTGCCCACCCAGTACGGTGAATCCGTGGTGCTCCGCGTGCTGGACCGCTCTTCCGTCAACCTGAACCTGGACAACCTGGGGCTCCCCCCGCATATTCATGAATATATTCTGGATACGGTCCACAAACCCAACGGCATTTTCATCGTCACCGGTCCCACCGGCGCCGGCAAGACCACCACGCTGTATGCCGCCCTGCGGGAAATCAATACCATTGATTCCAAGGTGCTGACGGCGGAGGACCCCGTGGAATACGACATCGACGGCATTATCCAGATCCCGATCAATGAAGCTATTGGCCTGGATTTCCCGATGGTGCTCCGCGCCTTCCTGCGACAGGACCCGGACCGCATTCTGGTGGGGGAAATGCGAGACATGGCGACCGCCCAGATCGCCATCCAGGCATCCCTGACGGGCCACCTGGTGCTCTCCACCCTGCACACGAACGACTCCGCCGGCGCCATTACGCGACTGGTGGACATGGGCTGCGAACCTTTCCTGGTGGCAGCCTCCCTGGAAGGGGTGCTGGCCCAGCGCCTGGTGCGCACCATCTGCCCGGACTGCCGCACGCCGTATGAACCCTCCTCCACCATCCTCTCCCAGCTTGGCGTGTCTCCCTATGAACTGGGAGACAAGCATTTCTTCACGGGCCGCGGTTGCGACAAATGCTCCAACTCCGGCTACAAGGGCCGCAAGGGGATCTACGAGCTTCTGGATATCAACGATACCCTGCGGGACATGATTACGGACCGCGCGCCCTCCGTGGTGCTGAAGCAGAAGGCCATTGAAATGGGCATGTCCACCCTGCGTGAAGACGGCCTGAGAAACATTTACGACGGCAATACCACCATTGAAGAAGTGCTGAAGTATACTTAATGGACAGCCGGATACCGCACCCACCATTTCAACCACCAAGCAGAAAACACTTAAAACACCACATATATGCCTAAATATCAATATACAGCACTTGACCATAAAGGCGACCAGAAAACGGGTACCCTGGAGGCCAATTCCGAAGCGGAGGCCATGGAATCCATCCGGGCGCATGGCCTGTACCCCACCCAGATCGTAGAAGCGGGAAAAGGCAAGATTCAGCAAACGCCCGCCGCCAAGAAGAAGGCCAAGGGAGGCAAGAAGCAAAAAGGCAGGCTGGGCGGCAGAATCAAGGCCAAGGCCCTGATGATTTTCACCCGCCAGCTCGCCACCCTGATTGACGCAGGGCTTCCCCTGCTCCAGAGCTTGAACGTGCTGGCCAAGCAGGAGGCGAACCCCAACCTGCGCGTGACCATTGAAGCCCTGGGCGATTCCGTGCAGGGCGGCTCCACCTTCTCCGAAGCCCTGGCCCAGCATCCCAAAATCTTTGACCGCCTGTTCGTGAACATGGTGAAGGCCGGTGAACTCGGCGGTGTGCTGGAAGTCGTGCTGAACCGCCTGGCGGAATACCAGGAAAAGGCGCAGAAACTGAAGAGCAAGGTGATCTCCGCCATGGTGTACCCCTCCATCGTGCTGTTCATTGCGGTGGGCATCGTGATCTTCCTGATGCTGGTCATCGTCCCCAAATTCAAGGCGATGTTCGCGGAACAGAACCAGGAGCTTCCCGCCATTTCCGAATTCGTGTTCGGCATCAGTGACTGGTTCATGGCCGCGCCATTATTCGTGCCCAACGCCGTCATTCTGGCCGCCGTCGTCGCCATCCTGTACGCTATCTTCACGGCCATGAGCAAGACGCCCAACGGCCGCCGCAAGATTGACTCCGCCCTGCTGACCATGCCGGTCATCGGCAACGTGCAGAGCAAGAGCGCCATCGCCCGCTTCGCCCGTACCTTCGGCACGCTGGTGACCTCCGGCGTTCCCATCCTCCAGGCGCTTACCATCACCAAGGATACCGCCGGCAACATGATCGTGGGAGACGCCATCGGCCTCATCCATGATTCCGTGAAGGAAGGTGAATCCGTGGTAACGCCCATGTCTTCCTCCAAGCTCTTCCCGCCCATGGTGATCTCCATGGTGGACGTGGGTGAAGAAACCGGCCAGCTTCCGGACATGCTCCTCAAGATCGCGGACGTGTACGATGATGAAGTGGACAATGCCGTGGGAGCCATGACCTCCATGCTGGAACCCATCATGATCGTATTCCTGGCCGTGGTCGTGGGCGGCATCGTGTTCGCCATGTTCCTGCCCCTACTGCAGGTCATTGAAAAAATGGGTTAACCTCCCTACGCAGAACCAGATGAAGATTCGATCCGCATACAGCCGCCTCCGGGCGGCAAAGGGCTTCACCCTCATGGAAATCCTGGTGGTGATGGTCATCATCGTGGTGCTGGCCACGCTGACCATCTCCATCTACACCTGGCTTGAAACCAGAAAGAACGAGCAGGCCACGGAATCCATCGTCCGCAAGATTGAAATGGGGCTGGAAAGCTACCACAGCGACCATGACCGCTACCCCTACGGTACGGAAGCCCCTTTCAACAATCACGGCGTGGCCGTGGCAAACGGTGAGGAATACAGCTCCAACGTCGTTTACATGGCCCTGTTCGGGGACCACAAGAATGAAGGCGTGCCCGGCAGGGATACCACCATTTACAATGACGAACTGAACCCCGCCACCCAGCCCAAGAGCAACCCGACCGTCCGGGAAGTCCACGTGAAAAGCAAGGACGGGAGGCCGGTCACCCTCTACATTCTGGCGGACCCGTGGGGCTCCCCCTACCGCTACCGCCTGGGCAGCGAGCAGGCCATCCCCACCAAATCCGCCAATGCCAAGAACCTGAAAATGGGCAACGGCCTGAATCCGGATTATGATTTCTGGTCCTTCGGCAAGGACGGGGACAGCGATCTCAAAGACCCGCATGCCCCTGAAAACGAGGACGACATCGGCAACCTGCCGAAGTTCTGATCCTTCCTTTTTCTCCGCGAACGGCCCTTTTTTCCGGCAGCCTTCCTCCCTCTCCGGCGGAGGAAGGCTGCTCTGCGTACAGGGCACTATTTGCTGGCATCCGGACAGGTTCTGGCGTATGATCCGGGCATTGCCATGAAACGCATTTCCCTGATTGTTCCCTGCCTGAATGAAGAACAGGCCATTCCGGCGTTCAAGCAAGAAGTAGACCGGGTTTTCAAGGAACACCTGGCGGCCTATGCCCTGGAACTCATCTTCGTGGATGACGGTTCCACGGACCATACCTTGGAAATGGTCAAGAAACTGGCAGAGCATTCCCCGGAGGTGAAATTCATCTCCTTTTCCCGCAACTTCGGGAAGGAAGCCGCCATCTATGCGGGGCTGGAAGCCGCTACGGGAGATTACGCGGCCGTCATGGACGTGGACCTTCAGGATCCTCCCTCCCTGCTTCCGGAGATGGTGAAAGCCATCGAGGAGGAAGGATACGACTGCGCAGGCACGCGCCGCGTCACCAGGCAGGGGGAACCGCTGCTGCGGTCCTTCTTCGCGCGCGCCTTTTACAAGACGATTCACCGGATATCGGACACGCACATCGTGGACGGGGCCCGGGATTACAAGCTGATGACGCGCCCCGTGCTGGAAGCCCTGCTTTCCCTGAAGGAATACAACCGCTTTTCCAAGGGGCTGTACGAATGGGTGGGCTTCCGCACCAAATGGTTTGAATACGAGAACGTGGAACGGGTAGCCGGAGAAACCAAGTGGTCTTTCTTCAAACTGTTCCTGTATTCCATTGAAGGCATCGTGGCCTTTTCCACCGCTCCCCTGGCGCTGGCTTCCATCATGGGGGTGCTCCTCTCCTTCATTTCCTTCCTTTCCATCATTGTACTGACGATCCGTGAATTGATCTGGCCCCATTCCGCCTACGGCTGGACTTCCATGGTGTGCGTCTTCTGCCTGATGGGAGGCATCGTTCTGCTGTGCCTGGGCATCCTGGGCCAGTACCTGGCCAAGACCTATACGGAAGTTAAAAAGCGCCCCATTTACATTGCCAGGGAACGCTCCATCGCTCCTTCCAACTAGCCCTCCCCATGGATACCGAACCGGATTTCAGCATCGTCACGCCCAGCTATAACTACGCCAGGTACGTGCGGGAGTGCATTGAAAGCGTCAAGAACCAGGAAGGGGCCACCTTTGAACACATCATCCAGGATGCGGGCTCCACGGATGGAACGCTGGACATCCTGAATTCCTATCCGCACCTGAAACTCCATGTGGAAAAGGATTCCGGCATGTCGGAAGGCATCAACCGCGGATTCCGCAAGGCACGCGGCAAGTGGGTCATGTGGCTGAATACGGACGACCGGCTGCTGCCGGGCGCTCTGGCTGCGGTCAAGGCTTTTGCGGATTCCCGGCCGGATGCGGACATCGTGCACGGCGCCTGGAACTTCATCGGCCCGGACGGAGCCCTCCAGCGGCCCATGAAAGCCCTTCCCTACAGCCTGAACATGCACATCTGGTACGGAACCTACCTGGCCTCCACCGCACTGTTCCTGCGCCGGAGCACCACGATTGAAGAAGGGTTTCTGCTGGACGAACGGTTCCGCTACGATATGGACGGGGAATATTACGCGCGCCTGGGCCGTGCCGGAAAAAAGTTTGTCCATTACAACAGGCTGCTGGCGGATTTCCGCTGGCACGGCGACAACCTGAGCGCCCCCAATGTGGAACGCCGGGACATGGACGCCGAATTAAAACGCCAGAAGCAGCACAGCGAAGACGCCGCCATCAAGCGCGTTTACGGCTATTCCTTTTCCAAGCAGAGCTGCAACAACATCCTGGACGGCTTCATGCGGGAGGCCTACCGCATGAAAAAGGCCTTCCTTTACCTGACCACTCCCTGGGAAAAGTAATCCGCTGCTCCCTCTCCTTCCCTCCTCCCCGGAGCCTCCGGCCCGTCCTCCCAATCTCCGGCACTCCCTTCCTTTCCATAAAGGCGCTTCCCGGTACGACAGAGGCCGCAGCCGTTTTACAGCCGCGGCCCGTCACAAACCGGATGGAAAAAGGATAAAACCTTAATTAAGGCTGTCAAACAGCTCTTCTTCCCGGAAGAATCTCACCAGTTCCACGGCGGCGGATTCCCGGCTGTCGGAAGCATGGCAGATGTTCATCATGCTGTCCGTTCCGTAATCGCCGCGGATGGTGCCTTTCTGCGCCTTCTGGGAATTGGTGGGCCCCAGCAGTTCGCGCACGCGTACAATGACGCCGGGCCCCTTCAGGGCGATGGCGATGACCGGAGAGCTGGTCATGAAATCAAGCAGTTTCGGGAAAAGCGGTTCCCCATTGACGACAAGGTCCAGAATATGGGCGTAATGTTCCCGGAGGACCGGCTCGTCAAGCTGAATCATCTTTATGCCGCGCAGGCGAAACCCTTCGGACAAAAAACGTTTCAAAATGGTGCCGGAAAGGTTTTTCCGCACGCAATCGGGTTTCAGCAAAATCAGCGTTGTTTCTTCTTGAGTGTTTGGCATAAAATTAGCGAAGTTTCAGGATGAAGTGAGGGAATTACACCCTAATCCCCGGCAGGTCAAGGATAATTGCGCAACTGGTCTTTTCCGCCGGGAAAGGAATTCGTCACAGGCTTCTCTTATAGGAATCACACCGGTTCCGCCATCCGGCAAGCCAGCGCGCCTCTCCGCGGGCCGGCGGGCTGTTGTCCACGCGACGCTGGAGCACCCTTTTGGCCGCCTCCGCAAACTCAACCGCCGCAGGCTGTCCGGGAGAGGCCGGGCGCATCTCCTCCAGCACCTGCCTGAGCCCCCAACCCTGCCCCCGGTATTGTTCCGCGGGGTTGGTTCCCTCCCCCTTGAAATTCACGTAATCAATCAGGGCATACATGCCGTTGGGCGCCGTCGCCACGGCATTGTAGCGGGCAGCCATTTCCGCCGGACGGCGGGACTGGCTCTTGATGCGCCCCAGGGCAGCCACGGACCTGGCAATAATGAAATCCGCCTGCATTTGCAGAGCCGCCGGGCTGGACAGCCACTGGCGCATCCGTTCAGGAAGGCCGCCCCGTACGTCCGCCGCTTCAAATTCCGCCCTGGTGCGCCACGGGGCCGCGCCGGAAAACCATTCCGGAACGCGTGCTCCCCTCTTACGGCAAAACTGGACAAAGGAGGGAAAGCTTTCCTCAAACCTTTCCGTAATCCCGGCGGGGAACCAGATGAAATGCCCAATGCCCAGGGAGGGGAACGCCTCCCCCCGGTTCCAGGAAACCAGCCCCTTTACTGTTCCGGCGCATTCATTCTGCCAGATTTTCCGCGCGATCTTCGCCTTCACTTCTCCTGCATCCGGAGCCGCCTGAACCCAGCCGGGCACGCAGCACGCCAGCATCAGGATAAAACCTGCCATTTTTCCATGCATGGGGTTACTTTCCTTCCCCGGCGCGGGCAAGTCAAGCCGCTTCAATTTCTCGTGCCAAAGACGGCGCCCCATGCTACGCTTGCCGCGCACGGCATGATTCTGGCGTTTAACAAACCTTACGGGGTCCTTTCCCAATTCACGCAGGAGGCTCCCCACCACCGGACACTGGCCGAATTCGGCTTTCCTGCCGGCGTGTATCCCGTCGGCAGGCTGGACGCGGATTCGGAAGGGCTGCTGCTTTTATCCGATGAGAAAGCCCTGGTGGACCGCCTCCTGAACCCCTCCAACCGGCATCCCAGAACCTACTGGAGCCAGGTGGAAGGCGTTCCGTCCGCCACGGACCTGCTTCCTCTGGAACGCGGCGGCCTCTCCATCCAGGGGTACCGCACGCTGCCCTGCCGGGTGCGCCCCATGCACGGAGAGTCGGACGTACCGCCCCGCAATCCTCCTGTCCGCTACCGCGCAGCCATTCCCACCTCATGGCTGGAATTGACGCTCGTGGAAGGAAAAAACCGCCAGGTGCGGCGCATGACCGCCGCCATCGGGTTTCCCACGCTCCGGCTCCTGCGCGTCCGGATCGGGAGGTTCACCCTGTCCGGCCTGGAACCCGGCGCGTGGAAGGAGCTGGACTCCCGTGAACGAAGGGAGCTCATGCCGTAATATAGGCTTGATTAGGGGGAGGCGCAGCCTGTATATGTCTTTCCGCATCAGGAGATCCTACCTAGACCTTTTTACATGAAAGCCGAACTCGTCGAACAAGCCGCCAAAATCATTCCCGAGCCCCAGATGCTGATCAACGTGGTTTCCCGCCGCGTTGCCCAGCTCAACAATGGCCGCGCTCCCTTGGTCCCCACCACCCCCCACATGGGCAACGCGAACATTGCCCTGACGGAGATCGTTGAAGGCAAGCTCGTCTATCATGCGGAATCCGACAGCCTCCAGGAAGACAGCCAGTAAAAAGCACGTCCCCCTTATTGCCGTTCCGGCCCGGATTTCCGCACGGAACATCCCCTCTTCAACCAGGCCCCCGGCTCTTCCAGCCCGGGGCCTTTTCATCCCTCCCCTCCAGTCATGAGCTCCGACATCTCCACCAACAAGAAAGCCCGCCGGGATTACGAAATCCTGGACACCTACGAATGCGGCATGGAACTCAAGGGAACGGAGGTCAAATCCATCCGCGCCGGCAAGGTGAACATCGCCGATTCCTTCGCCAGGGTGGAAAACGGCCAGATGCTCCTGTACGGCTGCGACATCCAGCCGTGGGAAACTGCCGGAGAGTTCTTTCAGCACCAGTCGCGCCGCCCGCGCCGCCTGCTGCTCCACAAACGGGAAATTTTCAAACTGGAACAGCAGACCTCCCAAAAAGGCTGTTCCCTGGTCGCCCTCAAGCTGTACTGGAAAAACGGCAAGGTAAAACTGGCACTGGGCCTTGGCAAAGGCAAGACCCACCGCGACCAGCGCTATGACCTGAAGGCCCGCGTGGAAATGCGGGAAGCCCAGCGGGAAGTGGCCCGCATCAACCGCCGTTAATCAACGCCGTCCGCTTCTTCCTTTCCGGAGGCCGTTCCCGTTTCCCTGCTCTCCGCTCTGTATTCTGCCGGAGTGAGCGGGAACGCCCTATAGAAAAGCCGCCGCGGGAAAGGGACTATAACTTCCAATCCACGGGCAACTCCACCTGGCCGCCCTTCTTGTCGTCATAACGGATGAAACCGTGCTCCGCCCCGTACCAGTGGACATCCCGCGTCACCTTCACGTCAAAACAGCAATAGCGGGCAATATCCATCAGCAGGTCCGTATTTCCCGTCTGCACGTATTCCGCCCACCACTTGAGGGCCTGGGTGCCCACGGCCGTTTTTGAAGAGCCGATGGAAGCGGCGGCCACGGAATCCAGCTTGACGCGCACGCCGCCGCGCTGTTCGATGTCCTTGCACAAATCGAGGTTGTTCGTGATGTCGATCATATTCCACATCGTATAGCGCTGGAGCACGCCGTAGTCGAAATGCTCGTGGTTGTACCCTACCACCAGGTCGGCCTGGCGAAGCTGCAGGATGAGGTCGTCCACCATCTCCTCGGAATAAATCGTGTACTTGCCGGAAGCCGTGGAATAAGTCACGCCCACGGAAACGCGCATGTCGGCCGTATTGTGCCAGCCGCCCACCTCCGCTGCGGAATGACGGGTTTCCAAGTCAAAATACACGATGTCTCTCATCGGAGGAAACGTACATTATTTGCCACTTTTGGACAAGTCCCACTTGAACGGAAGGCGCGTTTGTGGTGAAAATAGGTTCATGCAGCCCCGTTTCCACATCGTCATGTTCCATCCGGAAATTCCGCATAACACGGGGGCTGCGGGGCGGCTGGCGCTGGCAACGGGATCCAGGCTCCACCTGATCCGGCCACTGGGGTTCAGCCTGGATGAAAAGCACGTGCGGCGCACGGGACTGGACTACTGGGCCAAAGTGGACCTGCATGTCTGGGACAGCCTGGAGGAGTTAAAACAGGCGGCAGATCCCTCCGCGCGGTTCTGGTACCTGAGCACCAAGGCGCGCCGCTCCCACTGGGAGGCGGATTTCCGGGAGGGGGATTACCTGGTCTTCGGCCCGGAATCCCGCGGACTGCCGGAAAGCATGCTGAAGGAACACGCGGGCACCGCCCTGACCATTCCGATGCCCGGAGAAGGCTCCCGCAGCCTGAACCTCTCCACCGCCGTGGCGATTGTCCTCTATGAAGGATTGCGCCAGCTCGGCATCTGACACGGAGACCGGAGCAATCCTTCTTGCCGCCCCAGTCACGACAGGCCACGGGCATGAATGGACTTCCCGGCAACGGCGGCGGTCCAATCGGAAATGGAAGGAGCTCCCTAGCCAGGAGAAGAAGCGGTCTCCGCGCCCTTCCGCCGCCAGGGGCGCACCAGATAAAAGAGAATCAGGGAGGCGACAGCGCCGCAGGTATCGCAGAACATGTCTTTCTGGGCGTCCCATATATCGCCCTGGGAGCCGAGAAAATCATTCGCGTCATTCCCGCCCACAATGACCGCATACTGCCATTCAATGATTTCATACGCCGCGGCTACAGCCATCACGAAAAAGAGGCCGAAAATCCCCGCCAGCACTTTCCCCGCATATTGCTTGCGCACCAGATACTCCGCTACGGGAAACGCATAAAACCCCACCGTAAAATGGGCCACCCGGTCAAACGGGTTCCGGAGGGCTCCCACCAGCTCCCGGAACCACTCGAAAGGCACTTCCGCAAACGTGTAATGCGCCCCCACCGTATGGCAGGCCAGCCAGAAAAACATCAGCGTGTAGGACCAGTTGCTGAAACGGAATCTCCGGAACCCGGCCGCCAGGAGGACGACCGCCAGCGCCACGGGAATCACCTCCGCCACCCAGACGGAACGGGAAGAAGGGGAAATGCCAAGGGCAATGAACAGCACGGCGAATACCGCCAGCAGGTAGAAGGGATAATTTTTCATGAGGGAGAGAGGAGAAGCAGAAAAGCGCGGGAGCCGACACAGGAAAGGCGCCGGAGATTACCTCCGGCGCCTTTTCCGTTAAAAAACTTTTACCGCATGTCAATGGTAGGCACCGGAATGCGGTCCTTGGGGCCCGTATAAAGGGTCAGGGGCCTGTACAGCGTATTGTCCTCCATCTGTTCCAGCACCTGGGCCACCCAGCCGCAGCAGCGGGCAATGGAGAAAATAGCGGTGAACAGCCTGGTGGGAATGCCAATGCTGTAATAAACCGTGGCGGAATAAAAATCCACATTGGCATTCAGCCCCTTGCGTTCCCGGACAAGTTTGGCGATGCGTTCCGACATGCGGATCCACTTGGGTTCCCCGATCCGGGAGGAAAGGCGGATGGCCATGCGGCGCAGATGCGGAGCGCGGGGATCCAGCACACGGTACACGCGGTGGCCCATGCCCATGATCTTTTCCTTCCGCGCCAGTTTGTCCTCAATGTAGGAATCCACCTTGTCCTCCGTACCTATTTCCTTGAGCATCTCAATCACGCCTTCATTGGCGCCGCCGTGAAGCGGCCCTTTCAACGTGCCGATGGCCGCCGTGATGGCGGAATACATGTCTGAAAGAGTGGCGATGCAGACGCGCGCCGCAAAGGTGGAGGCATTCATGCCATGGTCGGCATGCAGGATGTAGGCCACGTCCAGAATGTGCGCTTCATCCCGGTTCGGCTCCTCTCCTTTCAGCAGCCACAGGAAATGTTCCGCCTCATTCAGATCCTCCCGCACGGGGGGAAGGTCCAGCCCCTGGCACAGACGGTAATAGTACGCCACCATCACGGGCACCTTGGCGATGAGGCTGAGGCCTATCTCTTTCAACTGGCCGGAATCCTTCGTCCGGTCGTCATACATGCCGAGCATGGAAACCGCCGTCCGGAGGGCGGACATGGGCCGGGCGGACTTGGTGGCCGTTTTAAAGAAATCCAGAATGGGCTGGGGAAGGTCGCGGTCGGAACGGAGGCGCTTCTTGATGCCCTCCAGCTCATCCCGGTTGGGCAGCCGCTTGTTGAGAAGCAGGTAAATCACTTCTTCAAAACAGCACATCTCCACCAGGTCATCAATATCGTAGCCCAGATACAGCAGACGCCCTTCCTCACCGCGCACATCACTCAAGGCAGATTCATTAGCTATGATTCCTTTTAAACCTTTGGGATATGTGTGTCGTGCGGAAAAAGTGTCATTGCTCATGTTTTAAAAAATGCTACTAGTGATGAAGATTACCGATTAAAAGTCTAACAATCTTCCAGAAAGTCAAACCTTAATTACGCCTTCACGGCCCACGCGGGGCGTTTGGCGCAGGTGATGTGGGGCGCCCTTACATACAGCGGTTCCGCCGGACCTTCCAAAAGTTCCTCCCTGCGGCCCGCGGCCAGGGACTGCCATGCGACTCCCAGAGCCTCTGCATGCGGGTACACGGGAACGCCCCCCGTCATTTCCCGGGCTGCCAGAGTTTCCGCCGTTTCCGTGGAATAAACGGGCACGCCATTTTCCAGGCATTCCGCCATGCGGGCGCGGGCCTGCTCTGCGGGCAGCACTTCCGGAGCGGCCGCCAGAATGCCGTTTTCCAGCCTTCCCCAGGTCCAGCCGCCGCGCCGGGCGTCGGACATCACGCAGGCCTTCCCGTCGTGAATGCCCAGTCCGTTCCAGGAGGAAAACGCCGCCACGCGGGAACCGTGCACCAGGGAAAGGCCGTCCGCCACGGCAAGAGCCACGCGGATTCCCCCGTAGGCGCCGGGCCCGGAACCGACCACAATTTCCTTTAAACACCGTCCTTCCAGGGCATCCAGCGCCTGGCGCACCGCCTCAAAGATGGCGGAGGAATGGTTGCGTTCAGCTCTCCATTCCACCCGGCACAGCAGTTCCTTTCCGCCCCATGCCGCGGCGGAAGACTGCGCGCAGGAAGTTTCCAGAACCAGCAGAGCATCTTGCATGCGGTGGATTATACAGGAAGTTCCGGCGCGCATAAAACATTTTTTCCCCCGCTTTCCGGAAGCAACAAATTTGGTTCGCATTTATGCGGAAGTCCCCTTATGCTGGCCTTGCACTTCACCACCGCATGCCCAAGGCACCCAGACACACACCGCCGCGCCAGGACTGGCGCCGGTATGCAGAAACCGCCCGGAAGCCGCGCTCCACGGCAAGCCTTGGCGACATGATGAGGCAATGCAACCGTGACGCCTGGGACAAGACCTACCGCGCCCAGGTCACCTCCGAATGCTGGGAGGACGAATGCCAGGAATTCACCTTCATGGACCTTCCGCGCAAAACCCGGTTCGTCAGGCACGCCGTAGCCACCCTTCTTCTGCTCCCGCTGGCCCTGATTACGGCCATGTCCCTGTGCGACCAGCTCGCCCACGCTTCCGGCAGTCTCAACATCCTCTTCTCCATCCCCATATGGTACGCCCTGATGGGGGCGGCCGTGTGGGTGGTGCTGGGCAGCAGCAGGCTGTTCACCTCATCCCTGCTGTACCTGTACGTGCTGGGCCATGAACTGACTCACGTGCTGGCGGTCTTTTGCAGCCGCGGCTCCATCCATGCCTTCAAGGCGGATCTGGATGGGGGATACATCCAGACGGATAAAAACAACCTCTTCATCTCCCTTTCTCCCTATTTTCTGCCTCTTTGGGCCATGCTGTGGGGGCTGGTCTGGGGGATGGCGTACCTCTTCTGGCCCACGGTCACCTGCCAGGCCCTTCTTTACTCCGGCCTGGGCTTCTGGTGGTGCTTCCACCTGTTCTGGACGGCATGGATCATCCCCAAGGACCAGCCGGACCTGGCGGACAACGGAACCTTCTTCTCCCTAATCCTTGTTTACTTTGCCAACCTGCTTCTCTTCCTGGTGCTGCTGCGCCTGTTCAACGCCGTAAGCCTGCACCGCTTTTTGACGGACTGCGTCCACAATGCGGAAAGGCTGTGGGACGCCCTCAGGGACCTCCTCATGCTGGCGGCCGGCTTGTTCCTGTGAAAAATATTCTTTTCCTTACCGGCAAGGATGAACGGCAGAAGGTGAAAAGGAATCCAACCTTTCAGCAAAAAGGAGATTCCATGCAAGCCACACACTTCATTACCCTGACCATGGCCGCCGTTTCCCTGATGGGCTGCAACCCCAAGGAAACCGTGAATGCCCTCACCTCCGATCAAAACGTCACCCAGCAGATGGCCGTGAGATTCGCGGAAAACATGGTAGGCCTCCCGCGGGCACTCGTCGTCTCGGATGCCAGAAAAGCGGCGCCAGGCGATAAAGTCACCGTCAAGGGAGCCGTACTGGGGGATGAACCCGTTTTCTCAAAAAATATTGCCTCCTTCACCATCGGGGATCCGGCCCAGCTCCTGGCCAACATGAAGGAGCGCGGAGTGTGGTCCACCGGAACGGTGCCGGTGGAAATACGGAAAAACAACACGATGACCGTTCAATTTGTGGATGACCAGGGCCAGCCCATCAAACACTCCGCCAAAGGTGTGAACGGGCTGAAGGAACGTGACGCCGTCATCATTACCGGAACCATTGATCCTCATTCCACTCCTGAAAATCCGGTGCTGAACATTGAAAGCATCGTGATTGAATAGCAACCCTTCTGTGCCAAACCCTGATTCATGTCAAACGGTTCGGGCGTCTTGCGCCTGAACCGTTTTTCGTATCAGGATGCGCGCATGGGATTTGATCCAGCATCTTTGGGAATGATAACACTGGCCGCCACTTCGGCGGCAGCGGGCGCGGCCTCCGCGTCCGCCCAGAAAAAAAGTGCAGAAGCCACCAGGCAGGCGGCGGATGCAAACGCCGCCACCCTCAGGAACGAGGCGGACCTCCAGAAACAGACGGGCGTGGAAAATGCCAAACGCATGCAGCAGGACGCCACACGGCAAATGGGCGACGCCCGCCTGGACGCCGCCCAGTCCTCCCTGCTCCGGGATGGTTCCGTGCCGGTCAGGGAACAGGCCCTGGCGACGCGCCTGCAAACCCGGATTCAGGATGAAGCGGCGGCAGCCATGAGGAATGCCCAGTCCCTGTACAACCGGGCGAACATGGAACAGTACATGGGCCGCGCCAATGCAAGAGCCCAGAAAACCGCCGCGGCAGGCACCCTGCTCTCCGGATTCGCCCAGGGAGGCAACGCCCTTCTCAAATGGTGAGGCAATCGGCGATAGCTGGAGACCAATCAGCGGGAACCGGAATCTGCCTGAGGAACCTCCGCAGGCGCCGGAAGGACTTCCGGCACCACGCCGCCTATCCCTATTTTGATATTCACGGGAACCGGCCTGATGCGGGAGGCCCCCTGGTACAGGGCGGCCACTTCTACAAACCGGGGCGATTTCCTGAACAGGAAGGACTTCCCCCTGTATTCATTATAAGAATGGTCGCAGGTAGGGACAGGCTTCAATCTTGCGCCTTTCACATCGTGAAACACAAAATCCTCCGCCCGGAACATCTTCTCCGAATACACCTCGGAATACACCATGAACTTCCATTCCTCCCCCGGTTCGTTCGCCGGCGCATGACGGCTACGCCCCGTCTGCCTGGTCACTTTCAGCGTCACCGTCTCCAGCTTGGACATGTCGGCTACCTCCACCCGGTTATTCTCCAGGGCTCTCCGCACGGCAATAGGGTCCGGCACCGGAATGGAAACTCCGCTCTCCTTCAATTCCACCATCCCGAAATCCAGAGACTCCAGCCCCTGGCACAAAGGGAGAAAAAGAGTGCCGCTCACCTGAATCCAGCGGGCTCCCGGAGAAGGAACATCCTTTAAATTAAGGCTCACGTTTACCCGCCTCAAGCTCTTGTCCTCAATAACCCCTTCCCATAGACGGACGGAGCGCACCCTCAGACGCACGCCATTGGAATCGACAGCCGTCAATTCCTGTTCCGGCTGTTCCGGAGCCAGCATTTCAGAACCGGGAAACACGCAATACAGCACGATGCCTGTCTTGGTGAAATTAAAAGGCTCCCCCCTCACCAGTCCCATGGAAGACAGCCCGATGACGGGGCCCTTCAAGCTGGTGCCGGAATAAGAAGCGCTCTTGATGGGAACATCCGCCGCCATCAGCGTTCCCGCACACCAGCAGGCGATTGTGACAAACCATTTCATCTGCTTATTCGGACTAACAGCCGGGAATGGCAGCCCCTCCCAGGCCGATCTTCATATCTACGGGCACCTTGCGGAACATGCGCTTATTCCAATAGGAAACCACCACGCGCAAGGAGCGGCAGCGGGCGGAAACACGGTAATCCTTCCCCCACATGCGCATCTTCCTGCCCCGGCTGTTCAAATCGCCGCGGCCTTTCAGGGGAAGCCCGTTTTCCTCCCTGACACTCATGGAATTGAAATAAAAATCACTCCTTCCCTCCACCTTCAGATTCCAGCGGTTAAAGTTTTTTTCCAGCGTAAGGGCCACCTTGTCCTTCCGCGGCTTTTCAAGAGGCAATTCCACCCTGGTTCCTTCCTCCAGCAGAGGCAGGACTACAGCGGGCAGCTCCACCAGGTCATCAGCAAAAGCGCACAAAAGAAATCCCCGGAGGCGCACCCACTCCGCACCGGGATCAGGGCGCTGGATAGCGACGGCAAACCAGACGGGATCACCGTGTCCCACGCCGGACGCCTTGGTTGCATCGGCGGAAACCCTGTAAATCTTCAGGCTTCTTCCCGTTGAATCCGTGCAGACAAGCTCTTCCGGGGCCTCTTCATAAAAAACGGGGCCCCCAAGCTGATCTTCATAAACGCATGACATCCCCAGCAGCAACTGGGGAATAATTTTGGTCACAGGATCTTCCACCAGAATTCTCAGGAAGGACAAATGCAGCGCCGCATCCCGGAGCAACGGAACATTCGTTGAAGCAACAGCGGGATGGATAGCTGAACACACGAGAAAGAGACACGCGGAAAAACACTTCATGGAGGTAGCGACGGGGGCAATCTAACAAACACTAACGTCTGCGCAAGGAAAAAGGAACGCTTTGAAAACAAGCTGGACATAGCGACCACTCAGTATTCCTGCTTTCCCGCCGCTCTCCGTGGTTTTCCTTTCCTCCATCCACTATTCATAAAAAAACATGGTAAAATGGAAATCTGCTCAAATAACAAGGAAATAAAATTACTTTAAAAAATATAGCCAAATCCAGAATTGCTATATATTCACATCATATAAGTGCTGAAAGCCCTCCCCATTTCAAGAGAGTGTAAATCCCGGATAGAGTCCAACCTTGTCAAGTTGACTTCGCGCGTTCCAGCTCTATAAGTCATTTTATCCATTCTAACCTTTAAGATCTTTTAATCCAACGCCATGAGAACAGAGAAATATTTTATGATTGCCTTCGCCTGTGCCCTTATGAACGTCATAGACGTTCATGCAGAAAACAGGATGCTGGAAATCACATCCCAAACAGAAAACCCATCAGCTGATTGTATCATTAAAAAATTGAATAAAAAAAGGATAAGGGGCGAAAAGAAATAGGCATAGGAGAAATTGTAACACTGACACTAACACGCAAAGGAGGCAAGCCATTGAATAAGAATACGAAGGTTACCTGGACTAAGAAGGGAAAAGGAGCAACGTTAAATGGACGCGGAACCACTGCAACCTTGATGGCTGACTTGATCATGGAAAATAATAATGTTACCGTCAAAGCAGAAGCTGAGGATTTTCCTCCGGCAGAAATTACTTTTAACCTTAAAAAACCTACTCGTTTAACAGGAAAAAAAGGAGAAGAATACAGCAATCAATCAAATATTGGGTTCGGCATTACTGGGTACATTATCATTACTGTACATCCAACGTCCGTTAGCTTTTCCAACTGTGGCATTATAGAGAAAGATGGGGGTACCGTCCTTGACCCAAAAGAACCTCCGCCATTTAAACTTAACGACCATGATCCCGGCAATAAGGGAGATCCTCCTAATTTGCGCAATGAATTAGATGACCACGTAACTTTGGTTATGTTATTTAACACCATTGCCAAATTAAACGGAACGTGCAAATGGACATGGTTATGCAATTATGAAGCAACTCAAATTAAGAAGCGTATTGAACAAATCCAACAGACATTTACCGTCACACGGACAAATGATCCTGAATTCCCGAAACAGAAAAACTGTTCCGGAACCGTTACAAAATTCAAAGTCCCTTTTTCGGTAAAGGCTATAGAACAAATATTATAAATTTTTATATAAAATGATAAATCTATTAATCTCAATTGGAATCTTCATTTTTTCCATCTATCCTACTATGGCAAAAATACAATTATTTGATGCCAGCCTCGTCAAACCTGATTCTCTTGAGGTTTTAAAAAACGCTCAGACATCAGCATCAACATTAAAAAAACTTCTTGATAAAGGTCAATCAGAAGAATTTTTCAAGGAAGCAGCCATGGAGCTCGAACGCATCAGGAAGTCTACAGAAGAAAATGAATTTCCAAGTGAAGAAATTCGTAACAATATCCCTTGGATTCTTTATTTTATCGCCAATACACCTCTTCTTACCATAGATTCAGCCGATCAGGCAAGGCGCACTATAAACAGCCGCGACGCAGATCTTTATCTTAAGGAGGAAGCCCTGGAAATGCTCGCCATTTCCACTTATCGCGACCTTTTTCCCGATGATAAAGTATCAAGAGAATTGATGGCATCCTACGGGGCTGCCATTATGTGTGACTTCCTCAACGGCACTAAATCAAAATCCTACTCGGACGAACCGGTATTCGTTTCTGATAAAGAAGCAAAAGCCATGCTGAAGAAAAACATTGAAATCATAGAAAACGCATTTTCTAAAATTGCTCAAATCCAAAAAAAAGGAACAGGACCGGAAACAGAAAAAAAGATAAATGACGTCTCCAAAGACATGAACAAACGGATTCATGACAACGACCAGCAATTCAAGGATTACACCGTTGTAAGCAACACGCAAACTTCCCGAAACCTTCTGCTAAAGAACATTATTGAACGCTCGGAGAAGAATTTCATGATTCTTCTTACTAATTTATTTCCCGGCAAAAAAAACAGAGATTCGTAAATATATCAAGATGGCAGGATATTCCGACCAAGAGATTCATCAATTTATCGATCGCACCTTGAAAAAAGATTGAAAGGCCAAATTGCTTGATAGAACACTTGGCACTCGAAACTAAAATCAATCCGGAGTTAGTGTCAAATTACTTGCCTTAATCAATTCATTACAAAAGCTTTCGTTTTTTCGGATGGGCCACCATTGAGAATGGCGGGTATTCTCTCCGTTTTTACCTGCTGTTCCCTACAACGCACAACGCAACAAGCCAAGCATGGTTTCTCTTCTTCCACTCAGCCATCATGATGGAGAAATTGCGGGCATGTCTTGTGAAAAGTACAAAATGTACCCTTGAATGTAGCTCGACCCAGAAGATCAGAGATGCATTAGGGGAATGCAATAAATAAAAATCCTTGCATTTTCAATACTTACGCAAGGTATTAGAAGGATTTAGGTGGCGTCCCCGGCAGGAATCGAACCTGCATCTAGTCTTTAGGAGAGACCCGTTCTATCCATTGAACTACGGGGACCGGACATTGTCCGTGCAGGACAATAAACGGGAAGGTTTCCCCGCTCAAGCAAAAAGCAGGGCAATTACTCCATGAACCTTGATTTTGAAGCATTTTTTTCCTAGAACCGTTTTCGTGAGTTTTTTCCCAACTGCTTGTTTTCTCTCTGTTCTCTGCGTTTCCCTGACCGGATACGGCCATTGTCATGACAGCCTGCCGGACGCAAGGCCGGCCATACGCGCCATGTACCGGCCCGCCCCAACCCCGGATCAAACAGGATTGGGCCCGGAGGAGGTAAAGTATTACCCTCTCCGCCTTTACTGGGAATGGGAACGGTATACTCCCCGGGTCCTGTCTCTGCTTTTGCCGGAAGCGGCCCGGAATTATGAAATGGCCGCTGTGGATTGTCCCTCCTGGGAGCCGGAACGCGCAGTCGCCCTCATAGGAAACGAACTCCACTGGGCGGTAGCGGCAGAAGGCAACAAAACAGATTATTTTATCAACAGCGCTCCCCTGTGGAAGAGCTGGTGGGCCTCCCTTCTTGAAAAATATCTTCCGGATTATTTTCCGGAAGAAACATTCCCTGCATGGCTACACCCCTCTGCCGCTCTGCTGAATGCATGGAAGGATCAAAAAATCCGCCGTCTGCATTGGCAGGAGTACAGCAGGAATTACGTTCGCCGCGGCGTTGCCATCCTGCCGCATGCTCTGGCGCAGGAACTCAAAACCACCTGGAAGAAGTGCATGGAAACCGCCGTGCTGGACATTCCTGCGGAGATGTTCGGGTGCTGTGACCAAGGATATTCCTTTTACTCCGCGGCTCCCGGACTGATTGCCACGGAATTGCATTATTACCGCGGCCGTTTACCCCTGAAACGCCAGATGTTCCACATTTTCCATCTTCTTGTTGACGCAGCGAGCATGGATAATTTTACGCCTGAGACCCAGCTCATGATTCATGAGTTATGCGCCGACACCCGCAGAATTGCCGGGGAAATGAAGAAAGTTCCCCCGCGCGGTTTTTACTGGCGAGAGTTGGACGCAAAATTTTATTCTTCCTGTCCTGACTCGGCAAATAACTTTTGGGAAGGGAAAAAGCCCTCTTTGCGCCAGGGCAAGTCTGCTGAAGCATTCCTTCGGAAAGAGTGTATGACGCTGCCTCTTTCAACAAATCCGGTCTGGAAGGATCTGTTCCCCAATGCTCCGGAACACGCCACGGCCTGGATGAAAATTTATTCGGACGGCCAGTGCGGGGGCGCCTATATCCACCAGGGATTTCTCCACACAGCCACCACGTATCTGGGACGGCATTCCCGCTTTCTGTACGATTTCAGCCGGATGGACCATCCGCCCGCCATGACGCCCTATGATTTGTGGTGGAACGGGGAAGAAATGAGAGTCCGGCGTTCCTTTTTGAAACTGGAACCTGCTGCGGAACAGGAATTGAAGACCTATCTCCATTTGCTTTCCCGCTTCCGGGGCGGCAAGAATCATCACGGAGCCTTCTCTGGCATGCTGTTCAGTACGGACCTGGGCTGCAAAGACCTGATTCTGCAAGCTCTGAAAGAAGAATTCATGGAAGATGAGGATTCCTGCCCCCCTATTCAGTCATCCGTGCTGGACCACGTTTATTCGTTCTGGACTTCGGGAGACGTCAATTATCTTCAGGAAGGCTCCGGCCAATTGAATCAGCTCCGGAAAAACAGGGAGGAATTGGAACGGTATATGAAAAAACATCCTCCGGAACAATAAATCCGCCCTTCCGGAAGCGGAACGGGGCGCACAAAAGCCTTGAGCCGGGGATGGAAGAGCCGTAGCGTTAAAGGTACCGTCACCGCATCCCCGCCATGCTCAATTTCGTTTACGATAACAAGACCACGCTCATTTTCGGAAAAGGAACCCAGCATGAAGCGGGCGCCCTTCTCAAGCCGTTCGGCAAAAAAGTCCTCCTCCACTACGGAGGCGGCAGCATCAGGCGTTCCGGCCTTTACGACGCCGTCACGGCTTCCCTGAAAGCCGCCGGCGTGGAGTATGAGGAATTGGGCGGCGTCCAGCCGAACCCCACGCTTCCCCTGGTGTATGAGGGCATCCGCCTCTGCCGGGAACACGGCCTGGGCCTCGTGCTGGCTGTGGGAGGCGGCAGCGTGATTGATTCCGCCAAGGCGATTGCGCTGGGCGTTCCCCATGAAGGGGACGTATGGGACCTGTATCTTTCCAAACAACAGCCGCAGGCGGACCCGCTGCCCGTCGCCACCGTGCTGACCATTCCCGCCGCAGGCAGCGAGAGCAGCCCGAACACGGTCATCACCAATGAAGAAACCAGGCGGAAGCTGGGGTACGGTTCTCCCAAATTGCGCCCCGTGTTCAGCATCATCAACCCGGAATTGTTTTTCACGCTCCCGCACCACCAGATGGCCAACGGCGTCAGCGACATGATGAGCCACATTTTTGAGCGCTATTTCACCAGAACCCTGCATACGGACCTTTCCGACGGCCTTTGCGAAACCACCCTGCGCACCATCATGAGAAACGCCCGCATCCTGAACGGGAACCTGCACGATTACGACGCCTGGGCGGAGATTGCGTTTTCCGGCAACCTCGCCCATAACAACCTGCTGGGCGTGGGCCGTGAACAGGACTGGGGCTGCCACGCCATGGAGCACGAACTGAGCGCCCTGTATCACGTGGACCACGGCGCGGGCCTGGCCGTCGTCACCCCGGCATGGATGAAGTATGTTTCCCCCAAACACCAAGGAATGTTCGCGCAGTTCGCCGTGAAGGTGATGGGCGTGGAGGGTTCCTTCCGGGAGCCGGAGGCCCTCATCCGGGAAGGCATTTCCCGTCTGGAACGTTTTTACCGGGAATTGGGGCTTCCGACGACCATGGAAGAGTTGAACATCAAGTCCGGGGATTTTCCCCTGATGGCGGAACAGGCCATCAGCGTGCGCGGCCCCATCGGGGGGCTGGAAAAACTGGACGCCCGGGACGTCCAGGCCATTTACCGCCTGGCATGCGAAGGCCCGCTGCCCGATTGACGGCATCCCCGTTCCTTCCTCCCTCCTGCATTCCGGGACGGCCAGCCATGCAGGCCGTCTTTCCCTCCCGCAGAGACATGAACATGCATGCGGTTCGGCTCCCTCATCCGGCAGAGCTGATCCGGGACGAGGGGACGGCAGTGGAATATAAATATACCCAGGCAGTCCCTTTCCCTGGGAAGAAGAGAAGACGGCGGTTGCTTATCCTCCGGAGGGGAACCTGAGGAAGCCGCCCTGAAAGCTCAAAAAGGACGCCGCGGCAGATGATCCGCACCGGAATACAGGCCGGAACGTAAAAGAATTCCGGTTTGCTCGTTGACAGTCAATCTTTCCAACGCTTCTGGCCATTGAACGGCATTAAGACAATCTCCCGCATGTTGTAACCTACTTGTAACTTGCCAAATATTTTACATGGAAGTAGTCTGGTTGAATGAACAGAATCTTTTCCCTGCTTTTTCTGGCGGGAGGCTTGCTGGCTTCCGGAATGCCGTGCCCGGCAGCCGCTTCCACTCCACCGCAGCGTCAGGACGGCCCGTCCGCCCATGCCGATGACAAGGGAGGACTTCCGGAAGATTCCACTTCTTCATCCCAAAAAGGCGCCAAGGATGCGGACAAGGCAACTTCCATCTCCCAGCAGAGGAAGCAGTCCGTTGAGGCTATTGAAAAGCTTTTGAAAAAGAGGTTGTTCAAGAATGCGGCCGAACAGGCTTTAAAACAGCTTGACGAATACGACGACCAGTACAGCGGAGCGGACCTTCTTCTTTATTACCAGGCTTTGACCCGTCTCAATGCCCTGGACGATTCCACGAATCTGGATACCATTCTGCAAGAGCAGATGAAACGCCACGGCGGCAATCCCTATTTCCTGATGGACGCTGCCCATCTGTACCAGAACGCCAGCCATACGTTTAAACTGGTGGACGGCGCCTACATCCGCAGCGCCGAGCCATGGGACGGGGAATATTCCGGGGAAGCAAGGGACCGGGTGGAAGCCCTGCGGTGCCTTTCCAAGGCCATGCAACTGGCGGAGAAGGAAAAGAACATGAAGCTTCTGGGACAACTGCGCTTCATGACGGCTCAGGCGTTGCTGGTGAAAGGCAGCCGCTACAGTTCCCTTTCCCCCTTCCAGGCTTACGCCGCCCTGGGGAACCTCACCAGCCTGAAGGAACTGCCGGGGTACGTCGCCAGGGAGGAAGCCCCCCCGTTCCGGAACGTCGCCACCGTGCCCGTCACGGTCAATGCCAAAACGGGGAAGCCGGAAGTCGTCTTTTACCATGCCTCTTCCTCCTGGGAGACGGCTAAAAACGACGGGGAACGCATGCGCTGGCTGCTGGACGCCGCCATTCAGGCGAACCCGGAACTAGCCAACCAGGTCAACTATTTCACCGCCTCCTGGTGCCACCGGCTGTTCTCCTATTCCAATACGGCTCCGGACCAGGAGTTCGTGTACGGCCCCGGCAACGCGGGCATGGTGGCGGGCATCAACCCGGAGGAATTGAAAACGAACCAGACCGTCGTTAAAACCGACCGGACGGGCAACGGAAAATTCCTGCTCACCACCCTTCCTCCGGATTACGATTTCATCCGGATCGCCGCTGCGGTCCGAGTAACTCCGGAGCCGGATTATTACGTTAACGCCGGCAATCTGGCAGCCAATGAGTTCCTGGCCCGCAACCAGAGGCCCGCTGCCGCGGAGCTTTTAGGCAAAATCCTTCAGACCTGGAACGCACAATCCTGGAATCAAACGGACAAGGAGGATTTCCTGCACGTTGCGGACAACCTGAAGAAGCGCATTGCCTCCATCACGGAACCCAACGGAATGTTTGATGCGGATAAAAGAACGCTGCTGGCGGGGGAACCGGTGACGGTCGCCTTCTCCTACCGCAACGCCGCCCAGGCCAGCGTGACGGCCCGCTCCGTGGATATGAAGCGGTGGCAGGAGGAACGCATGGACAAGGTGCAGACCTCCAGCACGCTGGGCAACGCGTACAGGAAAAAGTATTCCAGCCTGGGGACCCTCCTTTTCAATCTGCTACATGAGCCGTCCTACGCCCGCTATCTGGGTGAAGAAATCAAAGGGGAAAAGGTAGCTCTGGCTCCCGGGGAACGGCACCTGAACCGCATCGCTCAGATTCCCGTGCCCACCCGCAAGCCCGGCTGGTACCTGCTTACCGTCACGCTGGATAACGGCTACCGGTTCCACCGCTTCCTCACTCTGTCAGACATGGTATTGGTGCGCCGTTCCGTGCCGGAAGGCAACCTATGGTTCCTGGCGGATGCCGGAACGGGAATGCCCGTGGAAGGGGGCAGCCTGCGCCTCCTTCGCTACCAGGAGGATAAAACGCTCCAAAAACACCAAGTGAAGGGAACCACGGACAAGGACGGAGCCATGATAGAAACAATCCCTCCCCGCGGTTCCCGCACTCCTTCTTACAACATGTTCCTGGGCATCGCTTCCAAAGGGGACAGCTATGTGCTGGCGGGAGTATCGGATTACGGCTGGGAATCCGGCAATTATCTCATGGATACGGCAAACAAGGCCTCCGACCCCTATTCCTGCTTCTTCCTGGAAAGCCAGCCCGTATACCGCCCCGGACAGACGGCGCGGTTCAAGGGCGTCCTCTTCCGTCCGGACATCGCAAATCCCGGAACGAAGGACTGCGCCGGAAAAAAGCTGACGCTGACCATTACTTCCCCAACCGGGGATGAGAGCGTTTTTCCGCCAAAAACCGTCACGACGGATTCTACCGGCTGTTTTGAACTGGAACTGCTCATTCCTGCGGAAGCTCCGCTGGGCCAGTATGGAGCCAAGCTGAAGCTGCATGATTCCGCGGACCCGGATTTCCGGCTGTATGCCCCTCTCTTCCGTATGGAAGAGTACAAGAAGCCGGAATTCTCCGTCAGGATGGACGCCCCCTCCAGACCCATCCGCCTGGGCCGGCCCATTCCCGTCTCCATTCAGGCGGACTATTACGCGGGCGGTCCCGTAAGCGAGGGGAAGGCCACCATTACGATCACCCGGACACTGGGAGCGGATGTCTGGACGCCCTACTGGAAATGGAGCTGGCTGTACGACAGGTCTTTCAGCCCGTACTACATTCCCTTTTCTCCGGATGCACCCCTGACCGTCCTGGAAAAGACGGTGCCGCTGGATAAGGACGGAAAAGCGTCCGTGGAGCTTTCCACGGCGCAGGACGCCCGGGATTTCGCATCCCAGAATATCACCTACCGCGTCTCCGCCAGCGTGACGGATGCCTCCCTGCGGGAAGTTTCCGCTTCCGGGCAGGTCATCGCCACCTTCCGCCCGTTCAACATCTTCACCGCCCTGAACCGCGGCTACGCCCCCACCGGAACGCCGGTGCAGGCCTCCATCACCGCGGCCACGGCGGACGGCGCCAAGATTGCTCACGCCAAGGGAACCTCCGTTTTGCAGCATATCCGCGCGGACGGCAGCCGGGAGGCTCTGGAAACCTGGAATATCACCACCGGAAAGGAAGGGGAAGCCACCCTGTCCTTCCAGACCAGGGAATCCGGCCTGTATGCCCTTTCCTCTACCCTGGAGGACGAACACGGCAACAGGGTGGAAGAGTCTTTCCAGTTCCTTTCCTACGGCAAGGGCAAACAGAATCCTTTTAAAATCAATCCCCTTTCCATCACTCCGGACAAGAAGGAATACGCACCGGGAGATACGGCCAAACTGCTCCTCGCCTCTGATTATCCGGACGCCCGCGTCTGGACCTTCCTGCGCAATTCCTGGAAAGACGAGTCCCGCAGCCTGGTCCCTCTGGACCGGCAAACCGCCCTGGTGGAATGCCCCCTGACCCGGGAAGACATGCCCAACATGGGCGTGAACGCCTTCACCGTCAGAAACGGGGAACTTCACACGGCTTCCGCCGAACTGCTGATTCCGCCAGCCAGCCAGATTCTGGCTCCTTCCGTAACACCGGGCAAATCCCAATACCAGCCCGGTGAAGAAGGGCGAGTAACGGTTCAGGTCAAAGGGCCGGACGGCAAACCCGTCAGGAACGGCATCGTTACCCTGGCCGTCTATGACAAGGCTCTGGAATATATCGCACGCCCCAATATTACGGACATCGCCAAGACCGTCTGGGGGAGCCTGAACGAAACCGGCTTTCTCAGCCTGAAAAAAATGACGGCCGCCGGAACGCAGCAGGACCGCGGCCCGGACCAGCCCTACTTCCAATCCCTGCTCTACAGTGACTACGGCTATCTGTTGCGGAGGGAAAAAGGAGCCGTCAACGGCTTTGCTACCGCAGGAGTCAGATCCGGTAATTATGCTATCAGCGGAAAAGCCGCAAGCCGCGTATTGGCTGAAGGAGCGGCAGTCCCCGCCGCCGCACCGGTTCCGGCCATGCAGCAGATGGCTTCGGATGAAGAAAGCGCAGAAAGTGATTCCTTTGCAGCCGGACAGGGAGACGCAGACGTGCAGGAGAACAGTTCCCCGCACATTCAACTGCGCACCAATTTTGCGGACTGCATCAAGTGGTGCGGCACGCTCAGGACGGATGAGGAAGGGAACGTTACCGTTCCTGTGGAGATGCCGGACAACCTGACCACCTGGAAAGCCGCCGCCTGGGCCATCACCCCCGGATTGCAGGTAGGGCAGGCTTCCGCGGAATTCCTGACCACGAAGGACTTCATGGTCAGCATGCAGGCCCCGCGCTTCTTTGTGGAAAAAGACGTAGTGATGCTCAGCGCCCTGGTCCGCAACCGGACGGACAAGGCCGTCCGCGCCCGCGTTTCCATTTCCCTGAAAGACGGTTGCCTGGAACTTCTCCCGGCTGACGCTCTGGCCGTAAAGGGGCTCGCCGCAGATACGGACAATTCCGCCGTGCGGGAAGTGGACGTTCCCGCCCAGGGGCAGGCAGTCGTCAACTGGTGGACCGCCGCCATCAGGGAGGGAACCGCCGCCGTCGCCATGGAGGCGGCGTCCGGCTCCACCGGAGACGCCATGCAGATGAACTTCCCCGTGCTGGTGCACGGCATGAAGCAGCTCCATGCGGGGAGCGCCGTGGTGCTTCCCGGAGAACGGGAGCAGAAACTCTCCATTTCCCTGCCGCAGCAGCGGCGCAGGGAGGAAAGCGAGCTGGTCGTCAAGGTTTCCCCCAGCATCGCCCTCAGCATGGTGGAAGCCCTGCCCTACCTGGCGGAATACCCCTATGGCTGCGTGGAACAGACGCTCAACCGCTTCCTGCCCGCTCTCGTCGTGACGGACGCGCTCAAGCAGCTCGGCCTGAATCCCGGCGCGGCGCTGAAAAGCCACCGCAATCTGAATCCCCAGGCCATCAAGAACAAGGCCTTCCATGACAGCGTCATGAAGAAGCTGGAACGCAACCCCGTTTATGATGAAGCCGCGCTGAAGAAGATGGCCGCCAAGGGAATCTCCTCCCTCCGGGAGAAGCAGCTCTCCAACGGTTCCTGGGGATGGTTCGGAGGAGCCAGCGAGGGAGACCCCGTCATGACGGCCCATGTGGCGCACGGCTTGAAGATTGCTTCAAACACGGTCAATGTCCCGGATGGGATGCTTTCCGGAGCCGTCCGCTGGCTGAAAAACTATCAGGAAAGCCAGGCCGCTCTTCTTGAGAAAGGAGACGAATACCGGAAACTGGAAAAACTGCCGGACGGCCCGAAGAAGAAGGAAGCCATCCGCAAGCTGGGGGATTACCGCCTGACGGCCTCCGCCACGGACACCCTTGTTTATTCCGTTCTGGCGGAATGCGGCGTCAAAAACCTGCCCATGGAACGCTACCTGTTCCGCGACAGGCTGGAACTTCCCGTCATCAGCCAGGTTCAACTGGCGGAAATCCTGCTGGACGCCCACCGCATGGACGACTTCAAGAAGGTAATGCCCATCATTTCCCAGTTCCTCCAGCAGGACGACTCCCTGCAAACCGCATGGCTGCGCCTTCCCAATGAAGGCTACTGGTGGCGGTGGTACGGCAGCGGCGTAGCCACGCAGGCCGCCTACCTGAAACTGATGGCCAAGAGCGACCCCGGCAATCCCGTCACGGCGCGCCTGGCCAAATGGCTGCTCAACAACCGCGCCAACGGTTCCTACTGGGACTCCACCAAGGATACGGCGGATTGTCTGGAAGCCCTGTCCGCCTACCTTCTCCAGACCAGGGAAGGCATGGAGGACATGGAAGCGGAAATCCTTTACGACGGCGTTCCGGTCAAAACGATCGCCAGTACGAAGGAGACCCTGTTCACCTTTGACAACGCCTTCCGCATGAGCGGGAAAGACCTGGCGGACGGCAGCCACGTCATCACCATCCGCAGGAAGAAGGGCAGCGGAAACATTTATGCCAATTCCACCCTCAGCTACTTCTCCCTGGAAGACCCCATTCCCGCCGCGGGGAATGCCGTCACCGTGGAACGCTCCTACTACCGCATCCGGAAGGAAACGGTGAAGGACGACTCCGTGAAGGACACCCAGACGGATGCCGGAGAGCTCGTCTCCCAGGGCAAGGACCTGACCCGCCGCACGCTGTTGAAAGACGGAGACGTCATTGCCAGCGGCGACATCATTGAAGTGGTGATGACCGTGAAAACGAAGAACGACGTGGAATACCTCATGCTCCTGGACCCCAAGCCCGCGGGATGCGAATCACAGGAAACCACCAGCGGCTACGCCTGGATGGGGACCGTATCTGGCTACAAGGAAATAGGGGATGAAGAAATACGCGTCTTCCTTTCCTCCCTGCCCATGGGACAATACCAGATCAGCCACCGCCTGCGCGCGGAACGCCCGGGACGCTTCAGCGCCCTGCCGGCCGTCATTGAGGCCATGTACGCGCCGGAACTCCGCGGCAACAGCAAGGAACACAAAATCGGCATCTCCATGCCTGCCGAATAGAAGCCCGGCCACCCGCAGGGACCCCGATTAAAAACGCCTGCATCAGCGCCCCCGTAAAGGAACAGGACTTCAGCCAGGGTCTTCTTATTCCTGTTCCGCCTCAAATCCTGCCGCATGGAGTTGAGGCGGAAAGCGGGCAATACCGCCACTCCGGCCCCATAGGAGCCGATGCAATTTTGGACGAACGGCGGGTCAATCATTTTCCCGTTAAAATCAAATGAAGACGGAAACCGGACCTGTCCGGCGTCAGGGGGAAAAAACCGGAGAGCCATACCTTCCCAATTCCCCGGATGAGCATGCCCCTCTCCCCGCCTGGCCGTTCTCTCCGGGGCTGCGGTTCCGCGCTAAAAACTCTTGCAATCCGTCCGCGGAAGCGGAGAATGCGTTGCCCGCTGCGCAGCGGGCCGTACCATGGAATCCGGAACCCTGAAGGGACACATCGCGATGGGAGCGGCGGCCGTTATCTGGGGCCTCATGTCTCCGGTCAGCAAACTGGTCATGCAGCCGGGGGAAGTCAGCTCCGCTTCCCTGGCTACCTTCCGCCTGCTGGGAGCGGCCATCCTGTTCTGGCTGGCCTCCGCCTTCGTGCCCGGGGAAACCATTGCAAGGAAGGACCGGCTGACCCTGTTTTACGCCTCCCTGTTCGGCATCATTTTCAACCAGATGGCCTTCACGGTGGGCGTGGGATTCACCTCTCCGGCGGATGCGGCCATCATCACCACCATTACGCCGGTACTGACCATGATTCTGGCGGCCTTCGTCCTCCGGGAAATGATCACGGGGAAAAAAATCATCGGGGTCTGCGCCAGCGCCATCGGAGCCATTCTGCTGGTTTCCGGCAGCGGAGGGCGTGCGGCGGCCCTGCCGGGAGACAACAACCTGCTGGGGGACATCCTTTGCCTGGCCTCCCAGTGCAGCGTAGCCGTTTACTTCGTCTTCTTTAAAAACCTGATCGGCAGATACTCGCCCGTCACCCTGATGAAATGGATGTTCACCTACGCCGCCATCGCCTGCCTGCCCTTCACCTTCCGGGACGTGGTTTCCATCCGTTATTCCGCACTTCCCCTGCAGACGTGGCTGGGCATTGCCTACGTGGTGGCATTCGCTACCTTTGTAAGCTACATCTGCCTGTCCTTCGCACAGCAGCGGCTGAAACCCACCGCGGTCAGCATGTACAACTACTGCCAGCCGGTGATTGCCTCTTCCGTAGCGGTGCTGTGGGGCATGGACCGCTTCGGCTGGATGAAAACCCTTTCCGTCCTGCTGGTCTTCACGGGCGTGCTTCTGGTCACCAGAACCGGAAAAAAGACCGCCGTTCAGGAACCGTAAATAATCGGGAACTTCAGAAAACGGCCTTCTACAGCCACGCAGGAATGAACACACTTGTTTAGGGAGGCGGGGCATTCCCGAAAAACCCACTTGGTGAACTCCCTTCTGGGAAGAAGGTCCTCCCGGTCCCTACGGACGCCGGGCGGAACACAGCAAGAGAAAAATTCCCCTCCACGAAGGGGCGGAAAAGCTCCCGTCCAAAAACCGGAAGCCTTCCTTCCCAGGCAAAAATCCGCGGATACAAAAAAAGGCATCCCTCCCTCAAAGCTAAAACGCCACTAAAGCCCCTGACACTCCGTGATCTCCCATCCCCCTCCCGGCAGCCCTGAAAAAATAGATGGGAAAATACGCCCCGGCAAGGTATAATACGCCCGTAGTCTCCGCCTTTTCCCCTTTCCGGGGAGTCCTGCTTCCCTGCCATGAACCGACTCTTTCTATCCTGGGACAAACCGGCCTGCCGGGCTGTAGCGGAGCGGCTGCTTTCCCTGGGAAACGACTTCCACCGGAATCTGGTGCTGGTCCCCACACGGGAATCCGGCAGGCAATTGAGGGAATACCTTGCCTCCATTTCCAGCGCACAGGCCATCTTCGCCCCCCAGGTTATTCCGGCGGACCAGTTCCCCCGGCTGGAGGAAAAGGAGGAAACGGCTTCCGTCCTGGAAGAGCTGGCCGGCTGGCTCCAGGCGCTGGGAACCTCTCCCCACCGTCTTTATCCGCGCCTGTTCCCCCGGCACATGCCGGAGGATTTTTCCAGCATGCTGGAAATGGCGGGCAGCCTGCAAAGCCTTAAACACGCCATGGCGAACCAGGGCATTTCCTGCGGCATGGCCCAGGATTCCTGCGCGGGCCGTGACGAACGCTGGACGGACATGGACAGGTTGTCAGAGTACTGCACGCAACAGTTGAAAGGCTGGCAGCTTGCGGACAGAACCGCCATGGAGGCGGAAGCACCGCCGCATCTGCTCCATTCCCTGCGGGAAACAGGAGGGCACGTCATCCTGGCCTGCGTAGCGGACGTTCCGCGCCCCCTGCGCCAGGCCCTCCAGCATGCGGAACGCAGCGGCGTGCCCGTCCAGATATGGATACACGCGCCGGAAGAGGAAGCCGGTTCCTTTGACTCCTGGGGATGCCCCCTTCCGGAAGTCTGGACCCAGTGCCCCATCCATATCAGCGACGCCCAGATCAGGATCACGGCCAACCCTGCCCGGCTGGCCGGGGAAACGTGCCGCATGATCGCCCGCACAGCGGAGGGAGCAACGCCGGACGTCGCCCTGGGCGTTTGTGATCCGGACATGAACGTAGCCCTGGATGCCGCCCTGCGGGAATACGGCTGGGGCCTCCACAATCCGGAAGGGAAACCCTTTGCCGGAACCGGCGTCATGGACCTGCTCCGCCACCTGCGGCAGGCGCTGGAAGAAAAGGGCGCGGCCCGGCCCGTCTTCTGCCTGGCGCGTTCCTCCCTGCTCTGCGCCTCCCTGGGAATAGGCAACCAGCAGTACTGCTGCGCCGCGCTGGATAAAATCCAGCAGAAGTTCCTTCCGGAATCGGAAGATTACCTGCTTTCCAGACTGAAGGAATTTTATCCGGCCGCCCTCCCTTCCATCCAGGCCATTCTGGCCTGGCGGAACCGGATGGCGGAACCCGGCACGCTGGGGGAAAGGCTGATGGAATGGTTCCCGGCCCTGGCGAACGCCTACGGTCCGGAAACGGAAGCCATGGAAATGCTCCATTCCTGCCTTTCCGGCCTCATACGCCTTCAGCAACGCTCTACCGCCTTCTCCAGACCGGAGACGGCCCTCCAGCTCCTGATGAAATGCCTTCAGCCGCTGCGCGTCAAAAACAGAAGGAAGGCCCACGCGGTACTGGATTCCCTGGGCTGGATGGAAGTCCACTTCCGCCCGGAGAAACACCTTATTCTGACGGGATTGAACGAGGGGACCGTACCGGAAGGCGGCGTTTCCGACCAGTTCATGCCGGAGGAACTGAGGGAAGCCCTGGGCATCGATTCCTTCAACCGGAAAAAAGCCCGGGACAGCTTCCTGCTGACCGCCCTGCTCCATTCACGGGAACGGGAGGGCAGCCTCACCATCATTCTCTCCCGGACCAGCAGCAAAAACGATCCGCTGACGCCTTCCTCCCTGCTCATGCGCTGCCCGGACGCGGAACTGCCGCACCGCGTGGAACAGCTTTTCCGGGAAATCAGCGATCCGCCCGCACCCCTCCCCTACCAGCGCGGAAGCTGGTACCTTCAGCCCGCAGAAGGCTGGAAGGCCGCCACGGACATCGGCGCGATGGCGCCCGGCTACAAAAACCCGTGGAAGGAAAAAGGGCTGGCCTTCTCCCCCTCCGTCCTCAAAAGGTTCCTGGCGTGCCCCATGCGCTTCTGGATGAGGGAGGCCCTGCACATGAATGAGGAGGAGTTCCTGCCGGACAAGGAGGACATGGCCGTCAACGAACTGGGCACCATGCTGCACGATGTGCTGGAATGCTTCTGCCGGGAACACGCCGCCCTGAAAGACGGCATGGAAGCCGCCGCCCTTCAGGACGCCATCACGGAAATACTGGAACAAACCTTCCGGAAACAATACGGCCCCACCCCCCTCATGCCCCTGCTGCTGCAAAAACGCTCCATGGAGCAGAGGCTTTCCGTTTACGCCGTCCAGCATTTGCAGGACCTTCAGGAAGGCTGGTCCTGCATCGCCTTTGAACACCAGGTGGAAGACTGGTCCCTGGGCGGCTTCCCCATGAAATTCCGCATTGACCGCATCGACCGCCATGCGGACGGGCGCATACGGGTCATTGACTACAAAACGGGAGCAGCCGCATCCTGTGAAAGAAAGCATCTGGAAACGATCGGGCGCCCGGACGCCCTGTCCCTGCTTTCCCCGGCCCTGCGGCCCTACACCAAACGCCAGAAAAACGGAAGGCTGGCGCACGCGCGCTGGAAAGACCTGCAACTGCCCGTTTACGTGCTGTGGGCCGCGGAAGCCTATGGCGGCCACCCTTCGGCGGCGTATTACGCCCTTCCCGCCAATCCGCTGGACATCGGCATCTCCGCCTGGGACACGCTTCACGACCCCATGCCCGGCTATGAGGAATGCGCGCTGGACAGCGCGCGCGCCTGGACGGTGGAGCTGATGAAGCTCCTTCATGAGGGCCGCGGGCTCATCACCGCGGAGGAACTGGGCTGGAACCCTCCCTCCTACGACGTGTTCAAGGACCTGATGGCCTCCCGGCGTGAAAGCCTGCAGGACCTGCTGGGCCTCAACCTCACCCCCCACCTGCCTTTCTGAGATGTTCTCCCTGACCAACATGCTGATCTCCGCATCCGCCGGAACGGGAAAAACCTACCAGCTTTCCCTGCGCTTCCTGGGGCTGCTGGCTCTGAACCACGGCAGCCACCCCGAACGGCTCATCGCCATCACCTTCACCCGGAAGGCGGCAGGGGAATTCAAGGACCGCATCCTGACGGACCTGGCTGCGGGGGCTACGGACGAGGAGGGGGCGCAACGCCTGAAAGAACAGCTCTGGACGGTCATCAAGGGAACGCCGGGGGAACCCGGCATCTGGCCCGGAGCAACGGAGGCATGGAAGGCGGAAAACCTGCACCGGGAGCGTTTCCGGCATCTGCTGCACATCCTGGTGCAGAACCTGGCGCGCCTCAACCTCTGCACCATTGACAGCCTTTTTGCCCAGATTGCCTCCACCAGCACCTTTGAGCTGGGCGTCAGCGGCTTCAGCATGATTGACACCACGGCGGAGAAGCTGGCGCGCCGCGAAGCCCTGCTTTCCCTGTACCGGGAATGCTCCGTGAACAGGGAGCGGAGGCGGAATTTTGAAGACGCCTTCCTCTCCGGAGCGGACTCCGATGCGGAAGCCGCGGATGCGGAGGATTCCATGATGCGGCGTCTCAACACCTACCACGAACTTTTCCTGGACGAACCGGACGCCGGAACATGGGGAAACCCCGTCGCGCTGGGCTTCACGCCGGAAGAACTGCCCCCCCCCGTTCCCCTGGAACAATTTGACGCCGTCCTGCATGCCGTGGCTTTCCAGGCACAGCAGGCGCCCGCTCCGGAAGGGAAAAACGGCTCCAAAAGCAAAGAACTGTTCCTGCGCTTCCTGAACGGTTTCTCCCAATACGCCAGGCTGGGCCGCGTGCGCTTCCGCACGGACGGAGGTTCTTCCTGGAACATCACCGTGGAAGAGGCGCGGGAAAAATTCAAGGACTTCTGGTCCCCTCCGCTGGAAGAACTCATCCAGAGCTGGCTGCGCATGGAGGTCCTGCAGGCGCTGCGCCGCACCCGCGCCACGCACGGACTGATGCTCCTTTTTGAAGGCAAATATTCCTCCCTGGTCCGCAACAAGGGAAGGTTCCTGTTTCACGACGTCACGCGCATGCTGGGCGGGGGAGCCGTTACGCCGGAGCTCAAGAGAGACCTGCAATACCGCATGTACTGCCGCTATGACCACTGGATGCTGGATGAATTCCAGGACACGTCCCAGTCCCAGTGGCGCGTCATCAAGCCTTTTCTGGACGACCTGACGGAATCCAAGGCCGGGAGCGAAGGCAGCATCTTCGTGGTGGGGGACATCAAGCAGAGCGTGTACCAGTGGCGCGGCGGGGATCCGGAGCTTTTCCGCTCCGTTTCCACCCAGCTTCAACTGGAAGAACGCGGCATGTCCACCTCCTACCGTTCCGTCCAGCCCGTGCTGGACCTGGTGAACGACATCTGCGACTACGCCCGGACGGCGCCGGACTGCGAACCCGCCGCCCTGGAACAATGGGGGGAATATCCGGAGCACCGGTGCGCCCCCCATCTGGAAGGCCGGTCCGGCGTCTCCCAAATCTGGCAGACGCCCAAGGCGGAAGCCTCCACCGCCAACGACCTGGTGTGCCAGGCGGCAGCCGACATCCTAGAACGTACCGGAGCCCTGCGCCGCGGCCTGGAAACCGCCATTCTGGTCAGCACGAAAAACCAGGCGCTAGCCATCAAGACCTGGCTGACGGACCACGGCGTTCCCGCGGAGGTATGCGACGACGTTCCGGTGGGCGTGGATTCCCCCCTGGGAAAAAACCTGCTGTACTTCTTCCGCTGGCTGCTCATGCCGGGAGACCCCTTTGCCGCAGGCCTGCTCATCCATTCCCCCCTCCGGCCCCTCGTCACTCCGGAACGGCCTGAAGGCATGGACTGGAAGGCCTGGCGCCTCCTGCTGGAACGGGACGGCTACGCCGCCGTCATGGAAGAACTGGAGCGGAGGCTGGCCCGGACGGGAACGGAACTGACCGAATTCCACCGGGACCGCCTGGCCGTCTGGAAGAATGAGGCGGAACAGGTGGACGAGAAGGGCGTTTCCCTGGATGAATGGATCAGGCACATGGAAGACGTGACCCGCCGGGAGGATCCTGCCGGGGGCATCGTCCGAATCATGACCATCCACAAATCCAAGGGCCTGGGATTCGACATCGTTATCCTGCCCCAGATCGGCAGGGACGCCCCCTTTGCGGACGGAAGGCACCTGACCCACTTTGTCAAAAAGAACCGGGAGGGCAACATAGAAGGAATCGTGCTGGTCCCTTCCAGGCATGTTTACACGAACGTTCCGCAGCTCCAGGAGCTTTACCGGGAATGGCGCGCCCAGCAGCAGTTTGACGGCTTCTGCAAGCTGTACGTGGCGCTCACCCGCGCCAAGCGGGCCACGTACGTCATTCTCCCCTACCGGGAAGAAAAAGGTGAAATGACCGCGGATTCCATGTGGAAGGTCGTCCGTTCCGCAGCTCGGTCCTGTGAAAAAGGAACGGAAGACACGCTTCCGGAATCCGGGGCGGAATGCCTGTATTCCTGCGGCCATGGCGGGTGGTACGGAGAATTCACGGAATCCGTACGGGAACGGGCGAAGGAAGACACGCCGGAATGGCCCCTCCAACGACCGATGGTCAGGGAGCGGCTTTCCCCCTCCGGCCTGCCGGCGGCAGAAGACGCGGCCCACGAAGGAAGATATGCCGACGATGCGGAATCCGCCGCATTCGGTTCAGCCGTTCACGCCGTCTTTGAACGGATTACCCGCTGGGATGAATCGGACAAGCCGGAATGGGCTCTTCATCCCGCCACGGAGGCGGAGCGCACGGTGGCCGCCTGCATGGAGATTCCCTCCATCCGCGAACTCTTCACCCCTCCCGGAACGGCACGCATCATGAAGGAACAGCGCATTGAAGCCATTGACGGGAACAGTTGGATCTCCGGCGTGATTGACAGGCTGCTCCTTCATGACGGAAGCGCCTGCATCGTGGACTTCAAGACGGACCATGCGGACTCTCCGGAGCAATTGCGGGAACGCCACTCCAACCAGTTGAACGCCTACGCCCGCATCGTGTCCAGAATCACCGGAATACCGCCGGAACGAATCGCGTGCATCATTGTTTCCACCCACTTGAAGGAAACCATCCGCATTTAAAGGAATTTTTTTCCTGAAGGACCGGCAGTTGTCTTTCCCCGCATTTTCCTTGCCGTTCCTCCCTGCGTTCCTGTGTTAACGACGGATAATGCCCCTATGGAAAAAACCGTTGCCGCGGCTGGAAAACATGCCGCCCCGAAGGCGCGGAAAGGGAAAGGCCGTTAAATAAAAAAGCCGTCCCGCGCGGACGCGGAACAGCTTTGAATAGAAACGGTTGGAACCTTCCTGGTCAGGCGCGGCGGCGGCGCAGGCACAGAGCGGCCAGGCCCAGCAGGCTCAAAGTAGCCGTAGCAGGTTCCGGAACCTGGGTCAGGGAAAGGTAATTGAGGGCCGTACGGCCAAAATTGCTGGAACCGTCCCCCTGAATCGTGAGAGTAAGCGTCCCGTCTTCCCCCACCACGATGTGCTCCACCGTGGAATAAAGGCCCTTGTTGGCGGAAGGATTGGAGCCGTCTGCGGCATTCCCCGGAGCCAGAACGCCGGAACTGTCGCCCGTCGTCGTGGAAAGCTCGTTCCAATCACCGCTGGCGTTTGTGCCAAAGTTTGTCCAGGTCGCGTTGGAAGCGTCGGCGCCTCCGATCGTCCACGTCTGTCCGGCAAAGACGTCCTTACCCGTGAAACCGCCGAAAAGGGACAAGGTATATTCCCCGGCGGCAAGACCGCTGAAAGTCACGGTAAAAGAACCGGAACCGGTCGCCGTCTGCGTTAAAAGGCCGTCTCGGAAGCTGTCTCCCAGGGAGAAAGGCATGCTGCCGCCAAAAGCGTTCTTCCACCCGTTTTCTTCGCCCGGCGTCTTGGTCGTGGTATGGCCGTCATCCCCCACAGGGTATCCGGCCGTGCTCCATCCCAAAGTGACGTCGCCCGGCATCGTGCCCAGGGCTGCGGAGGAATGGTCGTAATTCATATTGAGGGCTCCGTCTGTCGCGGCGTCATCGCGCCCGAAGTCAATTTGCACAGTCGCCGCCTGCACTGCCAGCAGGGAACTTGAAATCAGAGCCAGAGAAAACAAGGACTTCTTCATGGTGACACAAAGTAAACCGGATCAATAATCCGATGATTGCATAAATTCTTTAATTAATATTAAATCTATTTATATTAAATACATTATATATATTTATGTCTTGATATGAATCACTTAATACATGGAAAACAAAAAAGATATATTATTTAATTTTTAGTGTTTTCCATTGACATCGGATTATTGATCCGCAAGAGCATTCCTGTTCCACCGGCATTCGAGTAAAGAAAAGATGGCCGAAGGGCGGTTTATAAAAACAGCCGGACTTTTACCGCGCCGCCGTTTCCACCGGAATACGGCCGCGCCGGGAAAACAGCTATTCGCCAAAAAAGACGGTCAATGTTCAGGCACAGCCACCCGGATGCTTTCTATTCCCAGATAACGGGCAATGGAACGGTTGATGAATTCATCCGGGTCTCCGCTGCTCATGCGCCACATCACGGAAACATAGGGAGCCAGAGGCACGGGCTCATAAGGAGGGACCGCAATGTTTCTCTCCCCCTTTTCCAGTTCATGGCGGATGAACATTTTCCGTTCCTCGCACTGGCGGTGGATGCGCGGGAAGGCATCCAGATACCCGGAGCATACCCACAGGGCCAGCCCGGCCGCCGCAAGCAGCACGCAGGAAGGAATCCAACGCCTCTGCGCGGCGTCCATCCATACCCCGTACAGCCCCAGGATGCCTGTCATCATCAGCACCGTGGCGGAAAACATGGCATGCCACGCGGGAATCACGCGCACAAAAAAGCTGATTGCCATGGCATGAGCCACCAGAATGAACAGAAGGGAAACGCACATGCGGCGGAGAGAAGCCCCCTTCCAAGTCTTCCAACCTCTTCTCCACGTCAGCAGGATCAGGGCCACGGCGACGGCTGCCAGCAGGATTTTAGGAAGCGGCATGAACTCGTAAAAAGCATTCATCAGTTCCGGAATGGCGCCGAAACGCTCCGCCCAGGAATGAAGGACGGCGGCGCCACCCGCCGTCTCCGAATGAAGACGCACGCCGTTTCCCGGAGCCAGCAGAAGACAAGCGCCGCCCAGGGCATGAAAACCCCAGCCGACGAAGAACCAGCGGGGAAGAACCAGGCTCTTCCAGCGCGCATACAGCCAGTACAGGAACAGCATGCCCAGGGAAGCGGGAATCTGGTTCTCATTGGTCATCCCGGCGGCAAAAGCCGCCACGCCTATCCAGAGCCAGGAAAAGGGCCTGTCCTTAATCCGGGAGGTCCCGGCCCATAAGCCGCGGTACAGGCACAGGAAGCCCAGCCAGACGGCGGCTGACCACGCATAGTTTGTCCCTCCAGACAGCCAGAACATCGTGATGCCCGGCCTGGATGAAGACGTGAGCAGAAGAAGGGCGCCCGCGGAAAACAGCAGAACATCCCGCCAGTGCCCGGAATTCACCCTCCTTCCCCGCGCCAGGTAAAACATCATCAGGGCCAGGGAAAGAATCACGAAGGGATTGACGGCCAGGAAAAGCCACTTCCCCGCCGTGGCCGTAAAGACAGCCAGGAATTCCCCCAGGCGGGGATTCCAGTTCATGTACGACCACCAGCACCGTTCCAGCACGGGCTGGAAGGCAAGACGGTGGCCAGCCCCGAATACGGAATGCATGAAGCTGTCCCCGGTGAAGGGGGTCCACCAGGTGAGCAGTATGGCGTACACGAGAAGCGCCAGCACCACCGCCCGGAACAGGAAACGCGCCGCCAGTGACTGCTTCATGGAATCAAGCCGTATCAAGGGTCGCCGCCCGCGTTTAATCCGTCACGGCCTTGAATACCGGGGTGGGCAGCTTGTCCGGCTTCTTGCCAAAGAAATCCCCCACGTCCTTGAATGTCACGAACAGGAAGAAGCCCATCAGCAGGAAGACGAAGCCGAACTGCACGAATTCCAGCACTTTCACGTTCAGGGGACGGCGGAAAACCAGCTCAATGGTGTTCATCACCACGTGGCCGCCGTCCACCACAGGAAGAGGCAGGATGTTCAGGATAGCCAGGTTCACGTTCAGCACCACGGAGAACCACAGGGCCAGCTTCCAGCCTTCCTCCAGGGAGAACATCTTGTAAAACTGGTTGGCAATTCCCACAGGGCCGGAGAGGTGCTCCACGCCCACGCTGCTGCCGGGGGCCGCCACCTTCGCCAGGGTATCTCCCATCCATTTCAAACTCTGCTTGATCTGCGCCCACGGAGTAGGATGCACGGTTACGTCACGGCCCACGGAGCTGAGGTCCCAGGTTACGCCCAGAATGGGCTGGGCGCCCTTGAGCAGGGAGCCGTTCGCGCCGTTGTGCCAGTTCTCCGGCAGCCTGCCCTGGATGTTCACCTGCCTCGCGGCGCCATCCTTGCCCGTCACGTCCAGCAGAAGCGGTTCATTCTTCTTCAACAGCCCATCCAGCGCCGCAGGGCTCCAGATGCGTTCCCCGTTGGCAGCCGTCACCACGTCGCCCGGCTTCAATCCGGCCTGGTCGGCAGGAGAATTGGGAAGCACTTCCCCGATGACGCAGGGCATCGCCTGCATCAGCCCTACCTGGCGCATGCCGGAGCGCTGCCACCAGGACGTTTCCGGAATCCGGAACCCGCAGGAAATTTCCATCTCTCCTTCATGCCCAGGCCTCTGCACCGTAAAAACTACCTGGTCATGCTCACCCAGCATAATCAGTTCCCGGACGCCTTCCATATTGCCCGCCCACTTGTCCACCGGGCGGCCGTCCACCTTCACAATCCTGTCGCCGGGCAGAATGCCGGACTGGGCCGCAGGGCTGTCCGGAGCAACAAAGCCGACCGTAGTCACCCCCATCTCCACATCAGGCTTGCCCACCATCCAGACGGCCACGGCAAAAAACACGGCCAGCAGGAAAGAGGCGATGGGGCCGGCGGCGGCCACGATGATCTTGTCCAAGGGGGTAACGGGCTTCAAATCCTTGGGAAGCTCCGCTCTCCCTTCAATAGCCTCCATCGGAGCCATTTGCGGTAGGGAAACGAAGCCGCCGGCCGGAATCCAGCCCACCCCCCATTGCACGCCGTTAACGGTCTTTTTCCAGATGGGGCGTCCAAACCAGATTTGGAACCTGTCCACGTACAGGCCGCGCCAGCGGGCGGCGAAAAAGTGACCCAGTTCATGAATGAAAATCATGAAGTTAAACAACATCACCACACCGAAGATAATGGCAATGGTGGTAAGAACGGAAAGAATGCTATCCATGGTAGTGCTTTGTGGATCAGGCTATCATGACGCATCCCGGCGGACAAGCTTCAAGGATGTCCTAATGACAGAGGGAACATTTAAATTCTGGACATGCGGCAGAAAACACCATAACAACAAAAGATGATTGTCTCCAAGTTTCTCATGACGGGCATTCCGGCAGCCGCATTGATAGCCTGTACGCCCTTTCTTCACGCCGCGCCTCAGGAAGAAGCGGACATCCCCTCCATGACCCGGACCTGGACGAACAAGGAGACGGGCGCCACCTTCCAGGCCAGGCTGGCCGGCTTGAACAGCGTCAACGCGATCATGCAGAACGTCTTCACGAAAAAGAAAATCCCCTTTCCCCTCAAAAAACTTTCCAGGGAGGACCTGGACTGGATTGACTTCCACAAGGAGCTGGTCGGCAAGACGGATGCGGAGCTGGCTAAAATGGTCATCCCGAAAGGAGTCCTGGGCAAACAGCTGAAAGGGCTGACCTACCGGGAAAAGGACGGCAAGTTCGTCAAAATGGACGGCAAATGGAACGCCAGGTATTTTATCCTGTATTATTCCGCGAGCTGGTGCGGCCCGTGCAGGGCCTCCCTTCCGCGCAACCTGGAGGTGTACCGGGATAAAATCGCTCCCCGCAAGGATCTGGAAGTAGTCCTGTGCAGCATGGACCATGCGCTGGAAGGCGCCCAGAAATGGGCCGTTTCCAATAAGATGCCGTGGCCGGTCTTCCTGTTCGGCTACCTGGACAACCTTTCCAAGGAAAGCCCTCTGATCCGCAAGAATTATCCCGGTCCCATCCCCTCCCTGGTGCTGGTGGACGCTAACGGAAACAAAATCGCTTCCGGCAGCATGGATGGACTGGTGCGGAAGGTGGAGGAGCTGGCCAGCGCGGAAAAGGAAAAGGAGGCAACGGCCGAATCCGAATAAACGAATCCTCCCCTGGCGGGATTTCACGTTTTTTTCCGCACCCGGACATGAAGACGCAAAACAGCCCCGGAAGGCTAACCTCCGGGGCTGTTTGTTAATGTTTACTGAACAGATGGACTCTGCTGCGTCTTAGGCGCGGAGAGCGGCACCATCCTTGGCTTCAATGGCTTTCTTCGCTTGGGCGAAGATGGCGTCAAAAGCCTTTTCGTCGGAGACGGCCAGGTCGGCAAGAACCTTGCGGTCCAGATCGACGTTGGCGGCTTTCAGGCCTTCCATAAAGCGGGAATAGGTCAGACCGCGGTCGCGGACGGCAGCGGAAATACGGGCGATCCAGAGACGGCGGAATTGTCCCTTGCGTCTCTTGCGGTCGCGGTATTCATACTGCCAAGCCTTGTAAACAGCATCCTTGGCGTAGCGGAAGAGTTTGCTGCGGAAACCGCGGAAACCCTTGGCACGCAAGAGAATGCGCTTACGGCGCTTGCGAGAGGCCGGTCCATTAGTGGCACGTGGCATAGCTTATTTCTATTTCTATCTTGAACAGACTGTTCTTCCTCACCTCCCTGCAGTCTCGCCTGTTCTTATCTTCTCATTGGAAGAAGGCTGCATGAAGGCCCCCCGTTCAGCGGGGGGAAAGCTCGGCGTTGGTCGAGCGTTTCCGCGGTTTAGGCGAAAGGCAGGTTCTGCTTGACTGCCCAGACTTGCGTTTCGTCCACCAGAGCCACCTTGCCAAGCTGACGCTTGCGCTTGCTGGATTTCTTCTGGAGGATGTGGCGCTTACCCTGTTTACGGCGCAGTACCTTGCCCGTGCCGGTAACCTTGAAACGCTTGGCGACTGCCTTGCGAGTTTTATTGATACCACCTTTGCGGGTCATGGTGGAAGGAGTATAGGCGCCAATCCGCTCTTGGCAAGTGGAAAATGACCCCGAAACATTTTTCCGGTTAAAATGGCACGCTTCCCCACCTGCCCGGTCCCCCTCCCGGACCAGTGCGGCACGCTCAAATTCCGGAGGAAAGGCGGCCTTCCTTTTTCTCTCCCTCCTTCGGGACATCCGCTCTTTTGGCGCAGGAGATGGAATAAAGCAGCAGGACGGGGAACAGCAATTCCAGAGGCAGCATATAGCGGACTTCATACGTAGTCGCCGCCGCGCCAATGGCCAGAACCACTCCGTAAAATGGCACAAAAGGGATCAGATACGCCTTTTTCTTCATCATTCCGTAAACGAGGAAGCTGAGCACGCAGCCGTAAAACAGGGAAAGCTGCGGCATATCCCTGACATTGCCCGCAGGCAGGTTCCAAACCATCTGGCTGTTCAGAAGAAGAATCTTCCCCGCCAGCAGGGGATTGTCCGCAGAAACGGAGAAAAACAGATTCCTGACAAGTTCCCCTTTGCCGGACAAGGTCCACGCAAACCCATACTTCATTCCCGTCTCCCAGGACTCAAACAGGCCCGTGTGGAGATACTTCTGCCCGTACCCGGCTGACACTGCGGGATGCAGGGAATCTTCATAAAGGCGGTACTGCCTCATGATGACGTCCCTAGGCATGATTTCCCGTTCAATCAGCTCCATGTCTCCGTCACTCACCTTCCCGCCCTCTGCAACAATATCACAGACCACATGAGCCATCTTGGCATACTTGGTGCCGGACGCGCCGCTTTCCGCATCCATCAGAAAGGGAAGGACGAGAAAAGCGAACAGCCAGCAGCAAATTCCCCCTATCACGGGAATCCCCAGGCGGCGGAATTCCGCACGGTGATGGAACATATGGACGGACAGGGCCGCGACAGTAAGAAAAAACGGAACGGCTCCGTCATAGCGCAGGCTCCCGGTTCCGGCCAGCCCAAGACCGATCAGCCACAGGGCGGAGGTGCGTTTTTCCAATAACCAGGAGCATAATCCCACCGTAAGCGCCATCAGGAAAATGGAATAGGGAACGTCCTTGATCACCGTCGTCACCATCTCAAACTGGAACAGGCACAGCAAGACGGCTCCCAGCACGATCAGCGCCCGCATCCGTTCGCGCGCCGCCCAGGAAACGATCATGAAGCAAACGGACAACAGCAGCCCCAGTTGAACCAGAACGATGGCCTGAAATTCCGGCCAGACGCTTAAAACACCCTTGCACAGCAGGGTGTGGGCCAGCGTATGCATCAAATTATACTGTCCGCTGACGATCTGGGGATACTGGCGATATTGGAAATCAAAGGAACACTGTGAACCCGCATGCCACCACCACGCCAGCACGGCGATGGAAATAACGGCCATGACGCCCCATTTCCCCCAGGGGCTCCACTCCGTTTCATGGCGCGCGCCATACCATACCACGCCATTCAACGCCTGTACGGACAGGCATAAAGCCATTAAAAAAATTCCATACTGGACAATAGAGGATGCGGCGCCCTCCCAGGTTCCGAAACACAGGCCATCCGCACGGAACACGAGACCCAGGGGGAAAAGAATGACACTGCAAATTCCGCAGGCAGCCACCACCTTCTTCCACGGCAGCATGCAGTCATCCGCACGCCAGCGCCATAAAACAAGCAGAGAAGCTAGAATCACGAAGAAAAAGAATACGCCAAACATCATTCCGTCACAGTCAATGAACCCAGTGCCGCTCCGGCGCCTGGACGGATAAACTAACGGATTGCTAATCCGTTACGGATTAGCACGGAATGGACTCCATGCCACAGGGAGCGCCGCAAGCCTTGCGGCATCCGGACATCAACAGGAACGGCAGAAAACTTTTTTCCCTGAAAGTCAGGGAATCGTAGCGAGACACCTGCTTTTCAACGGCTGCAAAGGCTTGCGCCGCTCCAAAGGCCGGTCATGCAATTACGGAAAGGTTCACCACAAGGGAACGTTTCTCAATAAGGACATGGCTATTCAGCATAAGTCCCTTGTTATAAAAAACAGGCCTTGACCCCGGATTAGCAATTCGTTTTTTGAAATGCGGCAACCTCCCATGCCTTCTCCGTAAAAGGATTCCCCGTTTTTGGCAGCGATTGCCACGGAACATTTCTCCCGGGAAAAACGCTTGAAATTCAATCATCGGCACGACGATCCCGGGAAAATGGCATCATTGCCTCCGTCCCGGTCTGGAACATCCGGGCTTTCCCGTTCCGGAGGGGAAAAGAGGCATTCTTCAAGGAATGCCCTGCTCTTTTTTACCGCCTTCGCGCATTTGCCTGATTTCATCCCGGATCAGGGCGGCGCGTTCAAATTCCAGATGGGAGGCCGCCTCCTTCATTTCCGCCTCCAGCCTGGCAATGCGCTCTTCCAGCCCGTACCCGGCCTCGTCCTCCGCTACGCGGAAGGACTCTTCATCTTCTTCCGCATACAACTTTAACTGCCCCTGTTCGGACCGGCTCACCGTCTGGGGAACAATGCCGTGCTCCAGATTGTACTTCTCCTGAATGCTCCGGCGGTAATCCGTCAGCTCAATCAGCCGCTTGATGGAATCCGTCATTACATCCGCAAACAGGACGCACTCCCCGTTCAAATGGCGCGCGGCGCGGCCCGCCGTCTGCACCAGGGACGTTTCATTGCGCAGGAAACCTTCCTTGTCCGCATCCAGAATGCACACCAGGGAGACTTCCGGCAAATCCAGCCCCTCCCTGAGCAGGTTGATGCCCACCAGAACGTCTATCCTCCGGGCACGCAGGGCGCGCAGAATCTCCACGCGCTCAATCGCGTCCACATCCGCATGAATGTAGGAAACCTTCAGCCCCACCCCCTTCAGGTACTCCGTCAGGTCTTCCGCCGTCTTCTTGGTCAGCGTCGTGACCAGCACGCGTTCATTCTTGGCAACGCGCTCGTTGCACAGGGCAATCGTCTCGTCAATCTGCCCTTTCAGGGGACGGATGGTGATCTTCGGCTCCAGCAGGCCGGTGGGACGGATAATCTGCTCCACAATCAGGGGTGTGGAACGCTTCGTGGGATCAAACTTCTCCACCGGTTCCGTAGACGGGCTGGGAGTGACGCGGATATCCTTGGGGGAAGTGAACAGAATCCCCTTGAAGCCTTCCGGCGCCTTTTCCCCGGACCTGGCGGCGCGGCGCACGGGAATATAAGTCTTGTTGTCCGCACGGCAGTTCACCAGCTCAAACGGCCCCGGCGTAGCGGAGGCGTACACGATCTGGTTCTGCCTCTCCATGAACTCATGGAATTTCAGGGGCCTGTTGTCCAGCGCGCTGGGCAGGCGGAAGCCGTGCTCCACCAGAATATTCTTGCGGCTGCGGTCCCCCTCGTACATGCCGCCCAGCTGGGGCACGGCCACATGGCTTTCATCAATCAGGGTCAGGGAATCCTTGGGGAAGAAATCCAGCAGCGTGGAGGGGGAACTGCCCGGCAGGCGGCCGGAAAGATGGCGGGAATAATTCTCAATCCCCTTGCAGAAGCCCAGTTCTTCAATCAGCTCCAGATCGTAATCCGTACGCAGTTTCAGGCGCTGCGCTTCCAAAAGACGCCCATGCTTTTCAAACCATCCCACGCGGTCCTCCAGCTCCGCCCGGATGGCCTTAAGCGCCGCGGCCCGTTTTTCCGGAGCGGCCACGTACTGCTTGGCCGGGAAAAAGGTGTAACTCCCCAGCCGTTCCCGCACGCGGCCGGAGGTGGAATCAATCAGGGAAACCCGTTCCACCTCATCTCCGAAAAACTCCACGCGGATCGCCTCCCCTTCCGAATAGGCGGGAAACACCTCCACCACCTCCCCGCGCACGCGGAACGTGCCGCGGGTAAAATCAAAATCCTGCCGCTCAAACAGGCGTTCCACCAGCTGCCGGAGAAACACGTCCCGGTCCATGATGTCTCCCTCACGAATGCGCAGGGTCAGGTTACGGTAATCTTCCGGGGTGGACAGGCCGTAAATGCAGGAGACGGACGCCACCACAATCACGTCCCGGCGCGTCATCAGGGAATTCATGGCGTTCAGGCTCAGGCGGTCCAGCTCGTCATTGATGGCGGAATCCTTTTCGATATAAGTGTCGGAACTGGCGATGTACGCCTCCGGCTGGTAATAGTCGAAATAGGAAACGTAGTAATCCACCGCGTTATTCGGGAAAAAGCTTTTCAGCTCCGAGTGAAGCTGCGCGGCGAGCGTCTTGTTGTGGGAAATCACCAGCGTGGGCCTGTTCATCCGGGCGATCAGATTCGCCATCGTGAACGTCTTGCCGCTCCCGGTCACCCCCAGCAGGCCCTGGTGCTTGTTGCCCGCTTCCAGAGACTTGAGCAGCTTGCCGATGGCCTGCTCCTGGTCCCCAGAGGGCTTGAAGGAGGAATTTAATTCAAAAGACGACATACGCGAGGAAGCCAGTATAATCCCCCCGCCCCGCCGGGCTAGGACAATGTTTGACAATTCCCCCCTGCTGACCCAGTATATGCGGCATGTACATTCCCACGCAGGAAGAACGGTATGCAAAAAAAGGGTTCGTCTCCCTCATCCTGTGCGTCGTGGTCCCCTCCTGCCTGTACGTCTCCCTTCTATCCAAGCAACTGATGATGGTGCGCGGACATGAATGGGAAGCCATCATGAAAATCTTCCTGGCGTTCACCTATCCGCTGGCGGCGCTCTTTGCCATGACGGGCATTCCGTTCTTCTGGTGGTCCGTGGGCATCTCCCTGGCGGTCCACGCGGGAATCGTCATCTGGCTGAAGACGGCTCCCCGCCTGTCGCCCAAAAAGGCCATCTGCATCGCCCTGTGCGTGGGAATGCTGGATTTCCTGTTTGTGAAAATATTCCCCTTTCCGGCGCAAATCATGGGCTGAACTGCCCTGCGGAACGCCCGGAATGTTCCGTCCTCCGGTTCAGGACTGCTTTTTAGCCAGGGCAATAATCTGCCTCTTGATCTCGCGCGCCGCTTTTTTGGAATCCGCCTGGTAGGCCTCATACGTAAAGCACTGCGCCCCGGAGCCGTCGCTGGCAGTCAGCACCAGCTTGGGACAAAACTTGCCCTTTTCCAGGGCCTCCTTCACGGGAGCGGCCACCGTGGACTTGCCTCCCTTCACCGGGAGATAAACCAGCACGCACCGTTTTCCCACGGCTTCAAGAAACCCCTCCGTCACGCCGGCGGCCAGCGGGCAGGTGGTGGCCGTGTTTGTATAAAGATAGGCCACGGGCTTCTTTTGCTCCTGCGCCGTTTTCAGCGCCTCTTCCATCCGGTCCGTGGTGAAAGTGCTTTTGGGCAGCCTGACATCCGCCCGTGAATGGGGAGACGCGGCCAGAAGACAGACACTCAACAGGGTAATTAACAGTTTCATAGGCCGCCACCATACGGGCAGCCCTGGGGCATGTCAAAGACAAAGCCCCTCCTGTTTAATCTTGAACGCCAGGTCACGGTATGGCAGAGTGCGCCCACGATTCGTCGCGCCTGTGGCGAAATTGGTAGACGCGCCAGACTTAGGATCTGGTGTTGAAAAACGTGCAGGTTCGATTCCTGTCAGGCGCACCATCAATAACCCTCTTTAAGTAAACAACTTGAAGAGGGTTTCTTTTTTGTGCTGAAATAGGCGCGAATTCTATAAAACGGCCCCAATCTGTGTACAAAGTGTGTACACTTTCAACCCGTTTTTAGCCTTATTTTACAAGGTATTTCTGTCATAAGAATCACACAATGAACGGCTCATTTGGCTGCCTTGTAAAACGGAAATCTTGCGAGTTATATATAATTGATACAATATCAACATATTGTGTTAATTTATGTCTATCTACACACTCCACCATCAGGAGAGGCGGCTGGATGAAACGCTCTGCGGCAATGGCAGGAAGTACTCGACCGGGGATGTTTTGTTCTCAGACCGTGGGAAACGAATCGTTCTGGGAAAACCCATTGCGGAAGGAGGTGAAGGTTCCGTCTTCACTTCCCATGCCGCATCGGCATCACCACTCGTAGCCAAGCTCTACCATCCGAACCAACGGATGCGTTGGCGTGAGCAGAAGCTTCGGCTGATATGTTCCCGGCCTATTCGTTCCCCGTGCGTGGCGTGGCCGCGTGAGATCCTGTACGACGAACTGCGGCGCTTTGTCGGCGTACTGATGCCCCGGGCGGACGGTGTTCCGCTCGGGGCGTTCGCGTTTCATGCGGAGCTGCTGAAAAAACAATTCCCCTCATGGACCCGTTACGATCTGACCAGGCTATGCCTGAACTTGTCGGCATCCGTCCACACGCTGCACCGTTACGGTGTTGTTCTGGGCGATCTGCATCCCGGCAATGTGCTGGTTTCTACTGATGGCTCCGTCCATTGGACTGATGCCGACAGTTTTCAGATCGAAGACTATCCCTGTTCTGTCGGCACGGAACGGTTCCTGGCTCCGGAGCTCCACGGCAACTTGGGAGACTTTCTCCGTACCTGCAATCACGATACCTACGCCCTGTCCGTCCTGCTCTTCATGACATTGACGCTCGGCCTGTCTCCCTTCGCCCGTCAAGGGGGAGAAGGAGACATGCGGGAAGCCGCCAGGAAGGGTGCACTGCCATACCCGTTTGCTTCGTACAGACCTCCAGCGGGATTCTACCCGCCCGATACCCCCGGACGTTATGTCTGGTCGTATCTCCCCCGCAAGCTCCGCGACGCACTCGGTCACAATCTTACCTGTGTCCAGCGTCACGATTTGCGTCCACGCGCCATGCCGGGGTATCTGGCGCGTTGTTTGCTGCAATACCTCAGGGATATGGAGCCGGGAGGCGGAAGGGATCATCCCATGTACCGGGATCTTCTGTACGACCGTCCCTGCCCACCCCGAAGTCTGCTGGTACAGATGACATCCAACATCTGTGCGGACTGCGGGATTCTCTTCCGGGAGGCTCCTGACGATGTCGCACGGCGTTTACGGCAATCTCATACTCGCCCCCTGTGCAGGCTCTGCATACGGCGTCGTAGCGCATTGAATCAGGCCTCCCGAAATACAACCATCAACCATTAACTCGAATAAACCATGTCTATATCATCATCAATACTCCCAACCAGACAGGAACAACTCGCCGCCATGTGCGAGTTCGGCAACAACACCAACGCCCGGCTTCCCGTTCTCTTTCTGCTGGATGCCAGCAGCAGTATGAACGGCATTGTCCGGGGCGACAACCAACACATCCTCCGTCAGGAGTATTCTGACGGGATCAACTGGAATATCGTCACGGGAGACAATATCGTCACCCGGATGGATGAACTTAATGCCGGCCTTCAACGGTTCATCAGCGAGATTCTGGCCGATCCTCTGGCGAAGCTGGCCGCTGACGTAGCAGTGATCACATTCGCCCGTACGGTAGCAACAGTAAAGGAGTTCGGTCCGATCCGGGAATCTGACACAGGCCTGAAGATCTCCACGTCACAGGAGAATGAAACGCTCCTGGGTGAAGCCGTCGAATTGGCTCTAGCTGAACTCGACAGCCGCAAGCGTACCTACCGGGCACACGGGGTGGAATTCTACCAGCCCTGGCTTGTCGTGATGACGGACGGGGTTCCGACCAGCGCCCGGCACCGGGAGCTGGAAGAACGATTGAAGGAACTCTCAACTTCTCGTAAGCTGAGCGCGTTCGTCTTCGGTATTGGACGCGTTGACTTGTCGGAGCTTTCCAGCATCAGCCCGGGGCGTGCTCCCATGCAGGTCAATGAGCAGAAGTTCCCGGAACTATTCGCATGGCTGAGCCGGAGTGCCCGCATGGTCAGCATGTCCGTGCCGGGCGACGGGGTATCGTTGACTCCGCTCCCGGAAGATGTGTGGCAGGTATAGAGTAGGTGAAATCAGAAAGTCTTCCGAATGGAGGGCTTTCTTTTAGATAGCCCACAACATGAATGGTGTTATCTCCACTATTTCAAGTTTATGCATTTTTCTAAAATAACGGTCAGAGCTGTTTCAAGAAATCTTCCCATCGGAATGATGCCTCTTGATGAAAGTCGTCGGACGATGTGAGCTTTGAGCTTTGCATGCATGCCGGTTTTGCTATACTCCATTGGGCTTGTTGTTCCAGAATGACTGCTGTTATTCGGGTTGCAATATGGATTGATCGAAAAGAAGACAAGGTATGACCCATCTGCCGACAGAAGATGAAACCCCGGTTCCCGGAGAGTTGTTATTGTATACTTCTCCGGATGGCAAAATCCGTCTGGATCTTCGCATCCATGATGAGACGTTGTGGATGACTCAGCAGATGATGGCTGAACTGTTCCAGACAAGTAAACAGAACATCGGGCAGCATGTTGCGAATATCCTGCAAGAAGGTGAGCTTCAAGAGGATGGAACTGTAAAGAATTTCTTTACAGTTCGATTCGAAGGGGAACGACAGGTGAAACGTTCTGTTATCTTCTACAACCTCGATATGATCATTTCTGTCGGTTACCGGGTGAATAGCATACGGGGCACTCAATTTCGCATATGGGCGACCCAGCGCCTGAAGGAATACATGATCAAGGGGTTTGCCATTGATGACGAACGCTTGAAGAACCCGCCGATTCCCGGAACGACACCGTTGCCGGACTATTTTGATGAATTGCTCGAGCGTATTCGGGACATTCGTGCCAGCGAACGGCGCATGTACCTGCGCATCAAGGATGTTTTTGCCATGGCGGCTGACTATGTGCCGTCCGGAAAGGAAACGACGGAGTTTTTCAGCTCGATTCAGAACAAACTGCACTATGCCATTACCGGACACAGTGCTGCGGAATTGATGATGATGCGGGCAGACGCATCAGCGCCCAACATGGGGTTGACCAGCTGGGTTGGAGACCGAATCCATGTCAGTGATGTTACGGTCGCAAAGAACTACCTTAACGAGGAAGAAATCAGCGATTTCAATCGTTTGACCTCCCTGTGCCTGGACTTTGTCGAGGATCAGGCAAAGAACCGCCGTGAGATATTCCTGCATGAGTGGGAAGACAAGCTTAACGAACTGCTTCGTCTCATGGGAAGGCGTGTACTGAAAGGCAAGGGGCAGCGGTCAAAGAAGCAGGCCCAGACGCATGTTCGGGGGCAATACCGGCTCTATGAGGAACGCCGCAGGCTGGAGGCGGAACATCAGGCGGAACAGGATTATGTGAAAGAACTGGAGCAGAATATCAAAAGGCTGGAGAACAAGAAAGGCCGCAAGTAATTTTCAATTCCAGGCCGTTAAAAGCTTGGGGATGTGTGGTGTGTTTTTTCCGAAAGAACGCGTCAGCATTCTATTCCCACACTTTTTGATCCTCTGTCACCTATTATTGACAATGGATTCTTGATGCATCGTCATTCTTGAGAAACAGGTAATTCCTGTGCCCGTTTCTGTGCCATGTTCATCAGGAAGCTCATTTGATCCGTGGAGTCCTTACTGATAACATCATTCAATTCCCAGAAAAACGCTGCCACTAGCGCATCATTGCATTCTTTCTGAATCCTGTCTTCCATGGCAGGGAGCAATAGTTCTTCCTCCCTGGTTCCAACCGGATAGGCGGCAATGACATTATCAGTGATATTTGACAGGGGCAAGATGACTTCGTTGAGATACCCCTTATTCAGTTCATCACAGGTTGTCCCCCATTTTTTCATCAATGCATCATATCTCTTCCCGATGATGTCGAGGTAATCCATGGCGTCATTGTAGGTCGCAAGGGACAATATCTCCTTTTCCAGCTCCTGTTTCAATTCATCCATCTCCTTGAGGCACTGGCGTTGCACTGTCTCGACTTTTCGTTCGTATTCCTTCGCCTTGCCAAGGTAGTCATCCAGTTTGTAGTAGGTTCGGATTTTTCTGTACAGGGCGTCCTTGAATTCCTGAGATGGCCTGGCGGCCCATTGACCGCCCGTATTGAACGCGGATGGAGAAGTATCAGTCCGGGACGATTGTTGCCATAGCCATACGCCGGCAAGTGCGAGAATGATGACGGCAACAGTGACTGCGTAGGAAACGGATTTTCCGGAAGCTCCCGTTTTCCGTAATCCTCCGGCCTTCCCCTGTTGCAGCCATTCCTTCCACTGACCGGCTGTCTGGCAACGCTCTTCAGGACTGAGCCGCAGGTTCCTGTCAATGGATGCCAGCAATTCCCGGGGCCATGGCTGGGAAAGAGCCATGCCCGAGAGCGGGACGACCTCATCCCGCATCAGCCTCCTGTCGGCCGGTTCGACGGAAATTCCCGAGATCAACTCGTACCAGGTAGCGGCCAACGCATAGAAATCCGTCCATGGGCCGATTGCTCCTTTCCCGGTGATTTGTTCCGGGGAGGCGTAGGCGTACGAGAATTCTCCCTGAGTAATCGTACAGGTCACTTCCGGCTTGTTGAGCGCCGCCCCGAAGTCGATCAGCACAGGCAACCCCCGTTCGTCAAAGAGGATGTTGCCGGGCTTGATGTCGCGGTGGTAGATCCCCTTGCCATGCAGATAGTCCAGACCACCCAGCAGGAGCAGAAGCCACTCGGCGGCTTGCTCCAGGGTTATAGTGCTCTTCCCGGAAGCGGCTTCGTCCATACGTTCCCGCAGCGAACCGCCTTCCAGCCACGGCATCACATAGAAGATGCTGCCATGGGACTCGAAGACGTCGTAGACCCGGACGATGCGTTCATGGTTCAGGGAAGCCAGCGTTTGCGCTTCCTTGCGGAGTGAATCCATAGCCGTCCGGTAAGCCTGCCGGGACGTATGAGGCAACGGGATGATCTCTCCCGTATCCGAATCCCGGCTGCACAACCCCAGGGGGAAACATTCCTTGAGAACAATGTTGCGCCTGAGCTGGCTGTCCCAGGCGATGTAGGTGATGCCGAAGCCTCCCTGGTCCAGCGCCTTGAGCAACTTGTAATTGCCCAGCAGAGATCCCGGAGGCAATGCGAAGCCGGAGGCGTCCATACAATCAGGCAAGCGGGGGATTGCCGAGCCTCGGCACTTCATCGGCTAGGAACTCTTTCAGGGTTTTTCCCTGGGCAAAGGCTTTTTTCTCAAGAACCTTGCGGGTATCCGGGTCGAGCTTCAGGGTAATCAGCGTCTCCTCTTCCACCTGCACCCGGCTCGGGAGAGTCAGCGGGAGCTGCTTGATGAGTTCCCGGATGATATGTTCCTTGGCGGCGGGAATGGGCTTTTTCGCCATCCAGTTGCGGACGGTCGCTTCCGTCACGAAACATCGTTCGGCGAGCCATGCGTAGTCGAAACCGTTGGCCTTGAGCCACAGCTTGACATTCATTTTCAACTCATCCTGATTCACTCCCGCCATGTTTCGGAATGTAGCACTATCGCTCAGGAATGGCAATACGGTTATATAACATCCCTATTTTTGAGATTAAAGTGAGATTTTCAGGTTGACTAAAATCGTAAAAAGGAGATATACAGGCAATGTAAACGAGATGCCGGCAATGAAAAGTATCATCCAGTTCACCTGTCCCCAGTGCGGAGGCCATCAACTGATGCTCGTCGAACGGGCCATGCACCGTTATGTCGTCCAGAGTCTGGAGGCCGATCGTCAGGGAGGGCTGTCTGTCGGACACAAGGTTCTGGTGGACGATTTATGCGGAGAGCCGCTGGGGTACCGCTGCGCGGACTGCCGTCATCCGGATTGCCATGGGAATGATTCATCGGAAGGATTTCAATGGCATTCCCTGAAGGAGGTGCAAAGCGCCGGAGCCATTGCCTGGCCGGACGGAATGGAAACGGTAGAGCACCGGTGCATGGTTTGTTTCCCCGACGGGAAGATGACGCCTGTGATCGTCGAGGTCGTTCATCCCGGAACTCTCACCGAGAAGGAACGCCGCACCGTTCTGGAACGGGAGCAGGCAGCGCATGGCATCCTGATCAGCCAGTCGGATTCCGGGATTCGAACGTTGGCCTGCCACAACTGGAAGCGGGTTAAGAAGCATATTCTGCAATCAATAACCAACGACATGTAATCACATGAAGAGAAATGAAATATATAAAATCGGGTTAGCGACTGGACTGGCCATTGTGACCACCTCCCTATTGTCCTCCTGCGCCATCCTTGTCGGGAAGAGCGCTCGGGAACTTAGCAAGACTGAACCAGGCAGGGAGATTCTGTTTACGTTGATTTGCTCCGGATTGTTTGGTTATTCGATCTTCCTGGCGCTTTACTGGTTGTCCGAGCATAAAGAACCGGCTGCAATCAAGGACTTCAAGACGATTGCCATTGTATTCGCCGTGGTCGATCTCATCCTTGCCGTGATAGACTCCGGTTTTCTTGCTTTGCTGGAATTGGCGGCCATTGTCCTGGTTGCTCATAAAGTTCTGAATTTCACACTGGGCAAATCATTCGGGGTATTAGGCATCAGTATGGGGATTTCTCTTGTCGGAGGTTTTCTGGCAGCAGCTATTTTGGGTGTAGAGATATAGAAACATTCGTACGTCACTCTTTGTGGTATTTTGGCTCTAACTCTTTTCGCGTCTTATCATGCAGGCAAAATCCTATCCGGATGGAATTAACACAAATACAAACATAACAATGAATACAGTACGTCAAAGACAAAGACTTGGGATAAAAAGAAGCATTCTTACTGCTCTGTTGATGGGATTTTGCTGCCTTTTTTATGCCCCTGAGGCGTTCTCTCAAGATGAGCCCGGCGCTCCTTCGCAGAGAACCGCAATGGATGATGACTTTGACAAGTCTATGGCGCAGGCGAGGCAACAATATGGTAATCGCTTGTACCAGCAGTACATGGGAGGGGCCACTACAGCCAAGGAACGTGCTATAGGAGTCCTACGGATGGAGAATGCTATTGCTGAAGCTGAGGGAAAGGGAGATACGGCCCAAGCTAATGCGTTGCGCCAGCAGCTTGCTATGGCTCAGAGCAACAATGAATGGTCGACAGGTCATTTACAGCAGAAAGCTAATGCCGGGGATACGAGAGCACAGAGAGAACTGGATGAATACTACGCATTCATGAAAACCGTGGAAGGTTCTTCTCCTGGGGAGGCGTTTCCATCCCTCATCAGCATCATCTCCGGTCTATTGTTGTACGGGTATATTGTGCTACTTTCTCCCAAGGATGCTACAATAAACCGGAAAACATTGATCCCGTGGTGCGTTGGTCTGGCCATCTTCGATATGCTTGGCAACTGGGTGAACCAGTCATGGCTCTTTCTCTTCGTTGAAATCCTGGTCATCCTTGTAGTCGCCCGGAATTTCCAATGCTCATGGAAACGTTCCTTTGCCATCCTGGGCCTCATGCTTGTTTCAATACTCATTCTGGGAGGACTGTTGCCATTATTCTTCTGATGCGCTTTCTCTCGTTCAGTTCATGAATCTACACTTTGATGCTTATGATTTCCTATTACCTTGCTCGACCGGGCAGCACACAGGAAGGACCTTTTTCCGAAGACGAGCTAAAAGGGTTCTATCATCAGCGGACTCTTCCCCCCGGGTCTTACGTCTGGACAGAAGGATGGGATCAATGGCGTCCCTGTGAAGACGCCTTTGAATGGTTTATTTCCAGCGCCAAGCTGCCGCCTCTTCCTCCACATTCCGGTTCAGAAGGTACGACATCCCATTCAAACACATCGTCTGCTCATGCGGAACAACACGAGAAAGCCTTTTCTCCAGATGAAATGAAGGCATCGACGGCAAAGGAATACAGGTCCTTGTCAGATTGGATGCAGAACCATGAAATTCTGAATCAGATCCATCGATGGGGATTGAAGAAACTGAATATAGGCTATAAATCATGGAAATTGAGCTATTACACTGCAATAGGAACGGGCTTGTTTTTTCTGATTTTAATAGGAATGCTGAATCATAGGGAAAACAATGATGATATAGTATCCTGGGAAAACGCTAGAACACAAAGGCAAATTTCGAATGAGCTCCAAGATCAAAGATTACGCCAAATGGCACAACAAGCGATAATGTACAATAACAGAATTCAGGCAGAACGTGAAGCCAATAAAATTGAGACCTGCAACAGATGCAGGGGAGCTGGAACATGTACTGCGGGGGCAGGTGGATACAATATGAACCGGCCAATTATTGTGTGCCCAACCTGTAGCGGAACAGGACAAGTAAGACATTCAAATAATCCAGGTCCATGGGCGCTTTAAAATTATGAAAAAATATATTACACTTTTTTTACTTTTTTCATTATTCCTGTCGTCTTGTGATAAGTTAACATCCTCAGATAAGCAAGAAATAGATAGGCAAGTTGCCCGACTATCTCCTGAAAAAGAAGCAGATTTTGTTCTTGGTAAAATGTTGTTAACGATCAAAAACGGAGGAGATATTAACGATTGTGAGACGAGGTATCCTTATATAGGAGGATCATGCGAATATCCCACGGCCTTGCATATTGCTGTTTATCAGAGAAAACCTCAAATTGCTGAGCTTCTGTTGAAACTTGGAGCAGATCCGAATGCTCATATCTCTAAAAATGAAATATCCGCATTGCATAACGCTGTCTTTACGGATCAGTATGATCTTGTTAAATCATTGCTGGATCGAGGAGCCAATCCCGATGAAGTAGGAAAACATACCTCTTCACTATTGGGAGACGCCTGCTCTCGATATCGAGAAAGTCCCCAAATAGCAATAGAGTTAATTCAAAGACACGCCAATGTCCGAATCACAGGAGTTGATGGTGCAACCCCACTTCACGATTTAGTGAAGCGTTCAGACTCCGATTATACCTCAGAATGGGGAACTGTCTTTGATCTTATTATTCGAAATGGAGCTGAAGTCAATTGTCGTGATGCGAAAGGGAAAACGCCCTTACATGAGGTAGACAACTTACACATGGCTAAATTACTTATTGCTAATGGGGCTGATATTAACAGCAAGGACAACTTGGGAAGAACCCCATTATTTTACATCAAAAATAAAGATATTATTCAATATCTTATAGAGAATGGAGCTATTCTTGATATAAAGGATAAAAACGGAGCAACTATTCTTCATTATATATTATCGCAAGACTTTGGAGAACTTGAATATTTTAGAGGGCTTAAATTCGAAGCCGATCGAATTAAATTTATTACAGAAAGAGGTATTGACGTAAACATTCAGGATATTGATGGAAATACGCCATTACATTTAATAATGAGAGAACCTTATTGTGAATATATTTCGGAATGGGGAACTTATGACAAGTTCGGAGCGGATGATTTATTTCCACTGCTAGTTACAAGCCAAACTGATGTAACGATCAAGAATAAGAAAAACAAAACAAGTTTAGAACTGGCATATTCAATTTCTAAAGAAACTGGAGATCGGTTAAAGGAAATATTAAGAGAAAAGAATAAGAACGGAAATACCGCACCTATGGATGTTGCCAACGAAGGAGATGCGACACAAGTGACATATGGAGACAAGGAACCACTTAGCAGAGAACAAATCAACGCAAATGCACTTAGAGAAGAGATTGCCAGACGTGATGCTTCTTTCGAAAATTCTCCAGCAAGACGTATGGAATGGATGCGAAATTCAGAACGTCAAAACATGCTAAATGAACTCGCACGACTTGAGACTGCAAAAGCGAACGTCAACATGCAGATTAAAGAAAGAGAACCAGCTCTTATGTCGGCTGTTGATGAGCGACATACGGATAGTGTAAAAGCATTACGGGAAGCCGTAGCAAACGCGAAAAGCAAGGATGAAGGGAAAAGAAAAGATTCCCTTTCCCCCGAGGAGGCTCAAAAACCAGTGGTTTTGCAAGACATATCGTCCGGCAACCTTAATGCAGGAAAAATGTCCATCGCCAACATTAAACGGGCTCTGAAGGACGCAAAAGAGGATGATCAACTACTACTTAACGATCTCGCTTCCGTCGTTACCGACCTTTATAGGTCAAAGCAAGAGATATCCCTGGTTCGTAAACAGAACATCAAAGATGAAAAGCAAATATCCAGCCTTGAATCATGGGCTGTCTCATGCATGACCCCCAACGCTCTTACTGGCCGTACCGATCCGGCAGGGGCGGAAAACGCCAGGCGTAAAGCCCGGATACTTGAGGGAGCAATTCAACAAAGGAATACCGGGATTCGAAACAAGTTGAATGCTCTCGCCGACAGAGCCCGGGAATTGGAGTCAAAGTTGAGAAATAATGGCAGAGCAGAAGATGCCGACATGCTGAAGAAAAGCGCTCGTTATTTTCTACAAGATCTTTGAGTTATCTAGTACTGTCTTCAGATGATACCTTGCCCTCTCCCATTGGCTTATTCGTCTCCTAACAATCATGATGACATAAACGTTACGGAAGATGGGAGCAAGAGCGCGTCGTTGCAATAACACCTCCCTCACCGTCATATATACCAGACACGGGAATTTACCCGCCTGTCATCCTTCACAACATGAAAATAATGAACTGGAACAATGTTTTCGCCTGTACTTTTGTTGCATTTACCTTACCCATTTCGGCGTTATCCGACACGGAACCGTTACCCGATTTTAACGTATTAAAGAAACAGGCTGAAGAGGGGGACATGGAATCCCAGTTTCAACTGGGCAGATGCTACGCTTTCGGCACAGGAACGGACAAAAATGGTAAGCAAGCTGCTCTCTGGTTTCGAAAAGCGGCGGAACAAGGGCATGCCAAGGCTCAATACAATTTGGGAGTAGCTTATGCGACCGCCCTTGGCGTTGATCATGATGATACCGAAGCTCGCAAATGGTTCCTTAAATCGGCTCAGCAGGGATTTGCAAACGCCCAATTCAACATGGGGCTACTGGAAGCTAAAGGAACTTCAGGAACAAGAAATATGGAACAAGCCTTCGGATGGTTCCTGAAAGCGGCCGAACAGGGATTGCCTCGTGCACAGTTTATGACTGGTCTCTTCTATTCTTCCGGAGAAGGATGCCGGAAAGACCACGATGAAGCCATGAAATGGATTTCAAAGGCGGCGGAACAAAATGATACGGAAGCCTTGTTATGGCTGGGTGATTCCTACGCCTTGAATGATGATATGAAGAAAGCCTTTTCACATTGGAAGAAAGCGGCCGATCTCAATCATCCCAAGGCCTTATATATTCTGGCCCAATGTTATGAACAGGGGAATATGGTAGAACAAAATGAACAGCAAGCTTTCGAGTTGTACCGGAAAGCGGCGGAATTGGGTCATATCCAAGCCATGAATACCCTGGCACTTTACTATCTTAACGGGAAAGGAGGAATTCCGAAAAATCCTCAACTTGCCATTTCCTGGCTTACAAAAACAGCGGAACAAGAGGATGCGTATGCCCAAAACTTGCTCGGGATGGGATATTTATATGGGTTGGGAAATATTCCCCAGGATCTGCAACTGGGGGCACAATGGACACTCCGGGCGGCTCGTCAAGGGGTTCCTGAAGCTCAGTCACGTGCCGGTAGTATGTATTTCACGGGTATGGGAGTTGAAAAAAATATGAAAAAAGCCGTATCGTGGTGGGAAAAAGCCGTCGCTCAGGGAGAGAAAAGAGCCCAATTCAGTTTAGGTTTATGCCTTATTGATGGAAATGGAATCGGAAAGGATCCGGAAAGAGGAATCAAATTGATTGAATTGTCGGCGCAGCAAGGAGAAGTGGCTGCACAACATTACATGGGGCTTTTTTGTGCTCAGGGAACATTTGGCATGAAAAAGGATATGGAAAAGGCTATCTCCTGGTGGGAAAAAGCAGCCTCTCAAAATAACCCTGCCTCACTATGTATTTTGGCTCAAATTTATGAAGAAGGCATCCATAAGCCCAAAAATGAAAATATGTTTATTCAATTATACCGCAAAGCGGCAGAAGGTGGAGACGCCATTGCTCAAAATGCTCTCGGCCACTTCTACACGAACGGTCTTTACGGTTTTCCTAAAGACCCGAAGCTTGCCTTTCAGTGGACGCTTAAATCGGCAGAGCAAGGTAATTCCAGTGCCATGGTCAATTTGGGGTATTTTTATGAAGTAGGAGATGGTTCAACCGATCCCAAACGCGTATTTGACAGGCCTTACGGTATCGTACCCAGAGATTACGACAAAGCTGCCGAGTGGTACGAAAAAGCAGCGGTTCAAGGTCATGTTCGTGCGCATTTTTACCTTGCTACAATTTACAGGCTCAAATCAGACGATAGAAAATACATGGAATATCTTGCCAGGGCTGCGAACCTGGGAGATCCGGAAGCTCAATTTGAAATAGCGAACACTTTTCAAAGTATCGGCGATCGTAAATCCGCCGTGACCTGGCTCATGAAAGCAGCCGAGCAAGGATTTACCAGAGCACAAGTTAATCTTGGCTACTGTTATGAAATGGGTGATGGAGTTGCCAAGGACCTTGATAAGGCGGCCGAATGGTACAATAAAGCTGCCAATTTGGGAAACGGGGAAGCAAAATACCTGTTGAATAAACTTAAGGAACAATAACGTTAGGAACATGATTTCATTTAGATGAAAGACAAATCAAATCGCTGGCCCCGGAGTGCCAAGATCACTGTGTGGGTGCTGGGTGTTTTGCTCGTCGCTTCATTGGTTACTGGCTTTATGTTGTATTCTGGACTTATGGATACAGCATACGATCCTAATGTAGCTAATCCTTGTGACATAATTTATTGACATCCAGCAATACTTCGCCGCTCCAAGTTCCCGGTGTAATTATCCCACGCCCCGGTACAGAGCACTGTACCGGGGCGTTGATTTTCTGAACAACTCAAAGAAAGGAGATTCTTATCATGAAAAGTAAAAGAACGCCGACAATCGAAGAAGTAGACGAGAAGCTTCAGGAGATCGCATACGGACCCGCCAAACGTCCGTGGCCCCGGAGTGCGAAGATCACTGTGTGGGTGCTGGGCATCTTGCTGTTCCTTGCCGGTGCCTATGTTGTGCTTGACGCTACAACAGTGCCAGCAGGGGACTATATTACGGACGAAGGTGACATTCATCTCCTCAACAGACTCGTACCGGAATTGCCAGACTCCAAGCAAGCCCCAACAAAAACGGTAAGAGAATTGTAATCTCGTCAGCAACACCCAGCTGTTCCACACCCGGAGCGGCTGGGTGTTGCTTTTCTTTTAGCTCAGTCATAAATACTGTTCATGAGATCTTCCTACTGGCATCAGCTGACCAAGACAGCTACTA